>Ga0257126_1000021_pt1 | contig 113218 bp, 84 predicted proteins | sample SI060_120mmetaG_FD_190151 | JGI IMG/M metagenome (GOLD analysis project Ga0257126, IMG submission 190151) | Marine microbial communities from Saanich Inlet, British Columbia, Canada - SI060_120m | ecosystem: Environmental > Aquatic > Marine > Inlet | place: Canada: British Columbia | collected... | reverse complement strand
TTCTCTTCATTATGTCGGACGATCACGCTGCCCATGGAATATCAGCTTACGGGAGTCGCCTCGCCGAAATCGCGCCAACCCCCACCATCGACCGGCTCGCCAAAGAAGGGGCCCTTTTTAAAAATGCCTTTTGCACGAATGCCATCTGTTCTCCCTCGCGCGCATGCGTTCTCACGGGACAATATAATCATAATAACAACGCATTCGACCTCGCCGGGCGCGTCCCTCCAGGAAAGCAAACCCTCGCCATCGAGTTTCGCAAAGCAGGTTACCACACCGCCATGATTGGCAAATGGCATCTCAAGGACGAGCCTGCCGATTTCGATTACTATTCGGTTTTGGCCGGACAGGGATCTTACTTCAACCCTGAGTTCCGTATTCGGGGAGATAAGGCTTGGAAGAAAAATACCATCAAGTTTGAGGGAGAGCACTCTACCGACGTCATTACAAATCTCACTCTCGACTGGTTAAAAGATGGATGGGATCAGGAGAAGCCTTTCTTCCTGATGCACCACTACAAAGCTCCGCACGATTACTTTGAAAACGCACCACGCTATGAAGGGTTTTTGAAAAACGTTAAGGTCCCCGAGCCAGAAACCCTCTGGAAGCGCCACCCAAAATGGGGCTCGATTGCCACCCGAGGACATCGTGATGAACTCATTCCGCACATTGGCACTTCGAACGGTTCGCGTAATCCCAGGCGCAACTACCTTCTCGATCTTCCTCCCCGCTTCCCCGCAGAATTTCCCAAAACTTTCGACCCGAAAAATTACACCGCAGAAGAAAATACCCGCCTTGCTTACAACGCCTATCTTAAAAAATTCCTCCGCTGTGTCAGAGGTATCGATGATAACCTGGCCCGCCTTTTCAAGCACCTTGAACAATCCGGCCAAATGGACAACACCATCATCATCTATACCGGAGACCAAGGGTTCATGCTTGGCGAGCACGATTTCCAGGATAAACGCTGGATGTATGAGGAATCCCAGCGAATGCCCCTCCTTGTTCGCTACCCCAAGTCGGTCAAGCCTGGCACCGTGATTGATAGCTGCGTCGAGAATGTCGACTTTGGACCCACCATGCTCGACATGGCAGGTCTCAAAATCCCATCTTCAATGCAGGGGAAATCGTTCAAAAAGCACCTTGAAACTGGAAAGGAACCCAAGGGTTGGAAGCAAACCGCTTACTATCGCTACTGGATGCACATGGTTCACCACGATAACCCAGCGCACGTTGGAATTCGCACCAAGACGCACAAGCTAATCTACTTTTATGGGTGCAACTACGATGGGGGCTATCAAACTCCTCCCGGCTGGGAGCTCTATGACCTAGCAACAGATCCGCACGAAACAATCAACCTTTACGATGATCCTAATCACGCCGAACTTGTCGCTGATCTTAAGAGACAGCTCGCTGAGACTAGGAAACGGGTCGGCGATGACGGATCACATTACCCGGCTGCGGAAAAAGTGGTTCAGGAGTTTTGGGACTACGATCTGAAGGATCGCCAAAAGGCTCAGATGATCTCACGCGAGTTCCTCAAACGCCGTGAACTAGAACTCAAGGCAGGAAAACGGAACATCAAAACTCACCAAGGCTTTAAGGAGGCCAGCTATCCGGAGTAAAAAAAACCGTATCCCGTCCGAAGACAGGATACGGCATTGTTATTGAGCTCAGGATTAAAATCCTAAATTCCTAAATTCTAGAAGCTAATTGCAAGAGAAGCTCCGTAGTAGACCTCAGTGTCGCCGCGATCAGCACCTGTATTGGTGGTGTCACGAGCATCTTTAGAAACGTTTGCTGAGATGTAAGGAGTCAAACTTGCAGTCTCACTCAAGGTTATTGGAAGTGCCAAGCTAATCTGTGTGTGGGTCCAATCATCAGACTCGTCACCATCGAAGGTGTAGTAGCTATCCAAGCTGTAACCAGCTGTGAGAGAGAAATCGAGTCCCACATTTTCGCTAAGTTCCCAGCTTTTGCTGACTCCAAGCTCACCATAGGTTCCATCAATCGTGAGATCACGAGCAACCGTGACGTGACCTGAGAAGCCCCCAAGGATGTCTTGCGAGTAGGTCAGATTAAGCTCGTTGGCCTCATCGTTACCAGCAATGCCAGTTCCACGAACTCCACCACGAGCAGTTCCTGCAAATCCATCATAGAAACGGAAGTGAACAAACCCAAGGTCCAAGGTGCCGCATCCCAGATCATAAGAAAGAGCTGCTCCAATATTCCCCTCAGAATAAGAGAGCGCGTCATCTACGACATCGGTATAGAACAAGTTCACGCTACCGGTTAAATTTGAGGCAAGTTCTTTAGAGAACGAGGCGTTGGTCCAGGTAGTTTCATCACCGAACCAAAGACCGCGGTAGAAGTAGCGACTATCCCAGCCGGCAGAAATTTCTCCGGAAACTTCACTCCCAATGAGGGACTCAACATCGGCAGATGCTTGAGAGGCACCAGCAACGAGTGCTAAGCCGAGGATTCCGAAGGTTGCTTGAGTATGTTTTTTCATTAGTTTCACTTTTTTGTTTGAGTAGAGGCCTTCAACGACACTGAACAATTGCAGTGTAGGTCTCTGCCCGAGATAAGCGTTTTTTGTGCCAACTCTTGCAAATCCTCACAAATAGATCAGACCATCTTTGATCCTTATTGCGAAAAATACTACTGATTGATGAGGGTCGTTAGCCTCTTCAACTCCAAGTTTAAAGAATTGTGATTTAACTCACAAATAAATTTGAGCCTCTGATGCAGGACAATCCTACATCAAAAACATGAATCAAATTCATCTAGAGCTTCTTGTCACTACCAGCTCCGAGTCATTCGCAACTCTTACTCATATTCCCACTTCATAATCCATGGGTCGCCAGTCCGTTTCTGCTCAGCTTTGAGACGGTCTTTGTAACTGGCCAAAGCATCCGCATGAACTGGATCATTCGCCAGATTACGGCTTTCATTGGGATCGGAAACGATATCGAAAAACTCAAACTCAGGGCGATTAATATAAGAGTCCACGGTTCGCCCACCATAGTCGGCCTCTTTACCTTTCGACCACTGGGCCTGCCAGGTTGCGGCAACCCAAAGATCCGATGCAAAAGGATAAGGCTGACGATGTGCGATGTTCCAAATCAATTTATATTTACGATCACGAATGACACGCATCGGATAATACATCTGGATTTCATGAAAAGTGTGTGAGGCCGAAATTTCATCCCAACCCTCCGGCTTTGTCTCCTCAAGAATCGGTAGCCAAGAGCGGCCATGATATTTAACAGGCCGCTTGCCGGAATTTTCGCCAACCCCAACTTTATCAAAGGGAAGCGGCTTAGCCGGCGCTGTCTTCTTCTTATTTAAAGCACCTGCGAGATCTAAAATGGTCGGGGTAAGATCCGAGTGCGACAACATCGCCTCATTGGTCCTTCCCTTTTTCTTTGCTCTAGGATGACGAACCACAAACGGCACTCGTAGCCCCGCTTCATAGACCGTCGTTTTTGCCCCGGGAAATGCCATCCCATGATCTGCTGTATAAATAATTACGGTATTTTTCCACTTGCCATTCTTCTTGAGGAGTTCCACCAGACGACCTAGTCCTTGATCGATTCGTGAACACGATTGGTAATAATTAGCAATTTCAGCACGCGCCTCCGGGGTGTCGGGGAGGAATCCGGGCACAATCACTTTTTTCGGATCATAGAACACCTCTTCCACCCCAGGGTAAGCCTTCTTTTTGGGAAGATTTCCAAACCGATCCGGCTTATGCTTTCCCGGAAACGTCTTGTCTTGGCCTCCGCCTCGATGTGGATCCGAGGTCGCGAAATACAAAAAGAAAGGCTCCTCACTTTGGTCTTCGAAAACTGGCTTACAAACTTCCGCCATTTGGACCGCGTTCCGGGGATTTCCTTTCAGATACTCATCAAAATGAAACACCGATTCGGGTGCCACGTGAAGTTTACCAATCTGCACCGTGCGATAACCAGCCTGCGCCATCAGCTGAGGAAGCGCGAAGGCCCGCATTGCCGGAAAAGACTCAAACTTATGAAAGTGATGAGTGTGGCCATATTGCCCATTAAAGTGGTTGTGTAGACCCGAAAGAATCACCGAACGAGAAGCCGAACAAGAGGCCGTTGTGGCAAAGGCCTGCGTAAACATGGTCCCTTCCTTAGCCAGGGCATCTAAGTGAGGCGTTTTAATCACAGAATTTCCGTAACAGCCTGCTACCGGCGACTGATCATCGGTTACGAATAGGATGACGTTTAGACGCTCGGCACTAAAAGCCGGTAAAATTAAAATCAACGAAAGTAGAATGCGCATGCCTAAGACTTGCGATCCTCGCCCCTCCGGTCAACCCCCGAGAGTCGATTGGGCCGTTCTTATTTTTAGCTTCCTAGGCCAAGATATCTTTAACAACGTGCGCCTCTTCTACTCCCGTAAGGCGTTGGTCCAGCCCTTGATACTTGAAGGTGAGCTTGTTGTGATCGATCCCCAACTGGTGCAGAATCGTGGCATTCATGTCACGAATGTGGACGGGGTTTTCGACGATGTTGTAGCTATGATCATCAGTCTTACCGTATTCGAAACCGCGTTTTACTCCGGCGCCAGCCATCCACATTGAGAAGCATCGCCCATGGTGATCACGGCCATGGTTATCTTTGGTGAGCTTGCCTTGAGAATAGATGGTACGGCCAAATTCACCACCGAAGACGACGAGGGTATCTTCGAGCATCCCTCGCTGATCAAGATCTTTGAGCAGAGCGGCAGCCGGTTGGTCGATGTCCTCGCATTGCTGACGGATCTTCGATGGCAGAGCACCATGCTGATCCCAGCCACGGTGGAAAAGTTGAATATACCGAACACCTTTTTCAGCCATTCGACGAGCCAAAAGGCAATTCCGCGCAAAGCTTCCAGGCTTATCAGTTTGAGGACCGTAAAGCTCCTTCACGTGATCCGGTTCACCTTCAATATCCATGAGCCCGGGCACTTCGGACTGCATGCGAAAGGCTAGTTCATATTGCGAGATCCGAGCCTGAATTTCTGGGTCCGCAAACTTATCGTAATTCAACTCGTTGAGTTGCTCGAGACTATCGAGCTGACCACGCCGGGCCTCACGATCGAAACCCTTTGGGTTCTTAAGGTACAAAACTGGTTCCCCCGCACTCCGAAGCTTCACACCTTGGTGTTTAGCGGGGAGAAACCCACTTCCCCAAAGACGGTCGTAAAGGGCCTGAAGCTGGCCGCGACCACGCGATATCATCACAACATAACCGGGCATGTTTTCATTCACCGAGCCCATTCCGTAACTCAACCAAGCGCCCATCGAAGGCTTCCCCTGTTGCTGAGCTCCGGTGTTGATAAAAGTGATGGCAGGATCGTGATTCACCGCTTCAGTATGAAGCGACTTCATAATGGTGATCTTATCAACGACCCCCGCAGTGTGTGGCAGAAGATCCTTGTTCACCCAAGTTTGATGTTCGCCATACTGCCCGAACTCGAACATGGGAGCGACACAGGGGAAGGATTTCTGCCCGCTCGACATCCCAGTAAGGCGCTGATCTTGGCGCACCGAATCAGGGAGCTCCGTGCCGTGTAGCTTCCGCTGGATGGGCTTGTAATCGAAGAGATCAATATGACTTGGCCCTCCAGCCATAAACATATAAATGACACGCTTCGCCTTCCCGGGAAAATGAGGGATACTGGGCAAGCCACCATATTGCTGCATCCCCTCGCCCATCGCTGAGCCGATCAGCGACGGATTCAACATAGTACTCAGAGCCGCCGCGCCGATCCCATTTCCCGTGCGAAGAAGAAACTGGCGGCGGGTTTCAAGAAGAGGATTGAAAGGTTGCATAGCTTTATAATTCGGGTGAGCGACTAGTTACGGGTGAGCGACTCGTCGAGGTTCATAATGGTTTGGGCAACCACCATCCAGGCGGCATGCTCAGATGTGTCAAAAGATTCGTCACGGGGTGACTCTCCCACTTTGAGGAATTCCTTAGCGGTCTCAGGAGCCGATTGGAAACGTGCCAGATTTTTTTGATAAAGCTGAGTGAGGATTTCGATTTCCCTTCCGGTCGCTAGCCGGGCCGTAGCGTAGCGATAAGCAAGGTCGATTCGGGCCGCCGTGTCGCTCTTATCAGACTTGAGTAAGCGCTCCGCGAAAGCGCGGGCCGCTTCCAAAAACTGCGGATCATTGAGAGTCACAAGGGCCTGCAAAGGAGTGTTGGTTCGCTGGCGCTGGATGACACATTTTTCACGACTTGGTGAATCAAAAATCAACATATTAGGCATGGGTGAACTGCGCTTCCAATACGTATACATCGAGCGCCGATAGAGCTTATCGCCCTTGTCCTGTGTGTAACGAAGTCCCCCATTAAGACTGACTTCATTCCAGATATTCGCTGGCTGGTAAGGCTTTACGCCGGGGCCGCCAACCATTGGATTCAACAAGCCACTGACAGCGAGAGCATGATCACGAATAAATTCACCTTGAAGGCGGAATCGGGGAGCATGGGCCAGAAGTTCATTTTCAGAATCTTTCTCGCGGTGCATCGACCCGATCTTTGAGCTTCTCCGGTAGGTTTTCGATGTCACGAGCTGCTTTAGCATGCGCTTCACGTCCCATCCGCTTTCCATAAAGTCCACGGCAAGCCAATCGAGTAATCCGGGGTGAGTTGGCGGTGTACTTTGGGCGCCAAAGTCACCAACCGAGCGGACTAAACCTTCGCCAAACAGCATCATCCAGTAACGATTCACAGCGACCCTCGCCGTAAGGGGGTGAGAAGGCTGAGTCAGCCACTGGGCCAGTCCCAGCCGGTTTGCAGGCGCGCCCTCCGGCAGAGGAGGCAGAGCTTTAGGAACCGCAGGCCTAATGACTTCTTCCTTTTTAGGTGAATCGTAAGCACCGCGATCAAGCACGTAGGTCATCCTCATTTTATTGGGAGGATTATCCTGCATGATCATTGAGGTCACTGGCTTGCGATTTAAATCAGCAATTTGCTTTTCAAGCTTCGCCTTCGCAGCAACCAAGCCCTTAAAAGCCTTGTCCTGACTTCCCAAATAGCGAGCGAGAAGGGTCTTATTGTCGGCAGGGGTCCGATCTTTGGCAGGGGCCGCAAGGATCTCTTGAATCGGATCGCCTCCCGCAGCGGCAGCCAGTTCTTCTTCCCTCAAGGCTCGACTATACAAGCGGAGATCGTCGACCTCGCCTTTCCAGTTCGAGCTGGTCGAACGACTTCCGATACGCAGCGGCTGGTTGGTTTTGATGGTCCCCTTGAGGGTGTCAGCTTGCACATGGCTCTTCGCAAGCTTGCCATCAATGAAGATCTTTACACCTGAGGCCTTGTGTTTCCCGTCGTAGGTCAAAACGACATGCTGCCATTCATTCGGTTTGAGGGTCTCAGTCGTCACCACCTTGAGGGCGTTTTCCTGCCAACTATTTACGATGTGTGTTCCTATCTTCCCGCCTTCCATCCAGAAGTCGAATCCGCGGAAACTCGCCTTGTCATCCATCTTAGAAAGGATGGCACCGGTCGGTTTCCCATTCGGCTTAATCCAACCAGAGATACTGAAGGGCAGATTGAATTCTACGTTCACCGGAGTATCGAATTTGAACTGCGTGCCTCCATTCAATTTGAGAGCCTTAGACGTCTCGCGATCAGAGACTTCAAATTTTCCTTTCTCGGCAACCGCGGCCGAGCCTGTGAGTTCATCGCGAAAGTCTTTTGCCGAAGCATTGACAGGAAACCAATGAATCAATCCCTCCGGTTGCTTCGTGCCCCCGCTCTTACGCGCTTCCTCTGATTTTTTAGTAATCCACTTTTGAAATTCCGGACTCTTAGCAACCGTGGCGCGATAGTCTTCCATTTTCTGATCAGAGGAAGTCACCTGTTTGTGTAACTCCGCAAGACGCTTCATTTGCTCCTCATCGGGCACCTCTACGAATGGCGCTTGATTTCCATTTCTGGTCTGCATTCCCGGATCGGTGGTGTTGTTAAAAAACGCGAAAAATTGGTAATATTCTTTTTGAGAAATTGGATCGTATTTGTGGTCGTGGCATTGGGCACACTCCATAGTGAGCCCCATCCAGACATTTGCGGTGGTTTGAACGCGATCTGCAACATACTCAACACGCAACTCTTCGGCAAATGCGCCTCCCTCATCGCTCGTTGCATGATTGCGATTGAACCCCGATGCAACCTTCTGGGAAACAGTGGCCTCAGGAAGAAGATCGCCAGCGATTTGCTCAATCGTGAATTGATCAAAAGGCATGTTGCTGTTGTAAGCCTTGATGATCCAATCGCGCCAAGGCCACATGAAGCGCGGCCCATCGGCATGCATCACACTGGAGTCGCCATAGCGTGCGGCATCCATCCACGCCAAAGCCATTCGCTCACCGTAAGCTTTCGAAGCAAGGAGACGATCGACCAATTTTTCGTAAGCTTCCGGTGACCTATCAGAGATAAATTGCTCCACTTCTTCCGGAGTTGGAGGCAACCCAGTGAGGTCAAGTGTGACGCGGCGAATTTGGGTTCGGCGATCAGCTTCCGGCTGTGGCCTGAGACCAGCCGCCCCGATCCGTTTATCGATAAAGTGGTCGAGCGAGCTCACCGCATCATCGCTCTTTGGCGAAACTAAAGACCAGTGATCATCATATTCCGCGCCTTCTGCGATCCAGGTTTCGAGAATCTGGATCTGCTTTGGACTCAGGGTTTTGTTGGACTCAGGAGGAGGCATGAGCTCATCGAGATCGGCCGTCTTGAGACGCTTGACGATCTCGCTCTTTGCAGCATCTCCTGGAGAGAGAACTCCGGCATCCAGCGCATCCTCTCGATCATCGAGACGCAAGTCGCCTTTCGTTTCACCCGGCCCGTGACATTTGAAGCAGGTGTCCGAAAGGATGGGGCGCACGTCACGATTAAAATCGATCGTTCCCGCGAACAAAGAACCCGGAATGAGAACCAAAATAAGGAGTTTTTTCATAACTGAGAACCTAGGTGACACTGTCATTAATTATCACTTTCCAAGAATAGCACAAGAAAGCGAAAATGAGTTGTGAACTACAAAACGAAAAATAAAGCTTAAGTCTTTCGGTTACTAGGTATTTTGAGGGTCTGACTATGACCCACCTGACTTTAAAGTTCTCAGCGACCAAAGATGCTCTTTACCAAGCCCCATCCACCATTTTCGGATGCTCTCGTCTCAGTGCCCTAAAAATAAATGAGCTCACCCCACTGACGTCTCAGCTTTCACTTCCATTCGTTGGTCTCAAAAGATAGCAAACAGTAGAAAACCTAGATCCGCCTGTGGTCCAGGATCATCGCGGACCTCTACTGGGATTTCGATGACATTGTTCTACCCTGCAATTCCTTTGGATGGAAAAACCTACCCCAATTTTCGTAGCTTTATTCCTACTTTTGGTAGCGCAGAAATGAAATGGGCGGATACGTTTCCCCTACAGGCATCTTTCGCCCTCATCCTAAACCCTCTTCCGAATTGATTTTATGAATTTTACCGCATCTTTGACTTTCGCCGTTGCTCTAACAAGTTTGGTGGTCAGTCTCCCATCTGCTTCCGCCGCCAAAAAAAACGCGGCACAAGCCACCCTCACGGCAACCGGAAAAGAGCTTGAAGCAAACTACACTCAGCAAATGGAAACCTTGAAGAAGGAGCTCACTCGCGCCCTGCCTTCGGTCAATTCCCAAAAAAAGACCAATTTAACTGCGGCACGTGAAGCTGAGAGCGCCGCAATCAAGCAAATCGAGGAAGCCCGAAAAAGAATGGGAGAGATTTCTTCTGCCAAAGGCCTCGTCGGACACGCCAAAGGCAAATGGATCGGTGGAGCAAACAAAGGAATTTCGAGCGCCGAAGCCAAACTCAAGAAGGCCAAGACAGCTGCGGAACGTGAGGATGCCAAAAAGGAACTCGCCCACTGGCAGCAAAATAAGAAGGACGGCGAAGCCGCACTCGAGGAACGTCAGGCTAAGCTTGATGCCGCTCTTAAGAACAAGGAAAAATACGAAAAGGCGCTCAAAGATGCCGAGAAAACCTTGGCTGACTCGAAAGCCGCGACAATTGCTGCCGTAAAAAATCTTGGTCTCACCAAACAACTCTCGAGCAATAAGCTCGACGCCAAATTAGCCCGCTATTCCATTCTTACCGAAGCTACTCCAGCAAAGCTTGCAGCCTTCGCCCAGCAGGGAGGGGAACAAAAGGATCTGATCCAATCTATGCTTTCGGCCGATGATCTTCTCGTTGAAATGGCCGTTGCCGACGGCGCTAAGGATGGCAACTACGGACCCGCGATGGAAATATACAGCAAAATCTGGAAGGCCAGCGATAAAGTCGGCGTGAGTCCGCTGCGACGCCTTGCACTCGCAATAAGCCTCGAACATGCCACTCCGGTCAAGCAACGGAATGCCGAGGCAAAAGAGGATGCTCCTGAATTCGTCAATCCGGTAAAGCGCTACCTTCATTACGAAAAAGCGTTTCTCGCCAGCGAGCTTGATCCCGCTTTCAAGAACCTTACGACCTGGGACTACCGTATGGTGGTCGACGGAGAAGAACCCGATGAAATACTCACTTGGGGCCGCGAAATGCTTCGTAACTATCGCCCCGATCACGTCACCACTAATGATTATCGTTGGCGCTACGTTGCCCTTGTTCGCAGCGACATCAAGTATGGTTCGCAGGACAACAAATACGACAAACCCGATCTCCAGTTCTTCCAAAATATTCTTATGAACGGGGGTATCTGCGGACGTCGCGCCTTCATCGGCCGTTTCATCTTACGAGCCTTTGGAATTCCCACCACCGCCCGCCCGCAGCGCGGCCACGGTGCTCTGGTCCACTGGACACCAGACGGGTGGGTTCCCTGCCTCGGGGCAGGATGGGGAAGCGGCTGGACCAAGGGCCGTTATGATCGCGATCAAGATTTTCTCGCCACCACTCAAGCTCGCGCGGCCGGCGACGCCTTCATGATGGTGAAGCGCGCCCAGTGGATTGGCGACGTAGCCGGAGAGCCCCGCGTTTATGGATTACAATCCCGCACCAACCCTGAATTCTGGTATGGAGCATCACTTTATCTTCAGAAGAACGTTATCGCATCCGCCAAAGCGAAGACGCTCGCCGCCGTCGGCACTGACATCGGGGAAGCCAACGAAACTAAAGAGCACGTCGAAATTGCCAAGGTGAAGATCACCGAAAAGGACCGCAAGGTTTCCGCCGACAAGAAAGGTATCATCACGATCCCAGCTTCCGCCACCAGTAAGCCTACTAGGAGCACCGGAAAAATTCTCTTCCTCGACAGCGTGCTTGGCGGAAAACAACTCCACTACAGCCGCACCGGCGGACACCAGATTTTTGAATATACCTTTAAGGCCCCTGCTGCTGGAAAATATCATCTCACGGCCCACGTCGTTACTCCAAGCTGGCGCCAAAACCTTTTTGTCTCCGCCAATCGCGCAAAGGACAAAGTAGAACTTCCCCTCCCACATACCGTCGGGCTCTGGGAGAAAACCGAAGCGGTAGTTATCGAACTCACAAAAGGTGAGAACGTCCTTACCTTCTCACGTGAAGGCGACGTCAAGGGGGTGACCATCAAGGACTTCACCCTCACTCCGATCTCTAGGCAAGTCACACAAAGGTAACTTCGTAGGCGCTTCGACTCTTTACCACTTCCCGACCACTTGCTCGATGACATCGAGAGTATCGTCGATGTCACCTCTCGTATGAGCCGCTGAAATGAAACCTGTTTCGTAGGGGCTTGGGGCCAAATAGACCCCCGCTTTGAGACATCCCCAAAAGAGTTTCTTAAAAATCTCAAAATCCTGCTTTTGCACAGTTTCGACATTCACGATCTCCTCGTCCACGAAGTAGAGACAAAACATTGAACCCACCTGGTTCACGCGGTGAGGCATGCCTTTCTCAGTGAAAATTCTGCGGAGTCCATCCGCCATTTGAGCACCGATATCCGCGAGATAATTGTAAGAACCTTTTTGTTCAAGTTCGCGTAGCTGAGTAAGACCCGCTGTCATCGCAAGGGGGTTTCCACTTAAAGTTCCGGCCTGATAAACGGGGCCATCCGGAGCCAGCATGTCCATAATGTCAGCGCGACCGCCAAATGCCCCGACCGGCAATCCACCCCCAATCACCTTCCCCATAGCAGTGAGGTCAGGGTCAAAGTTCTCAAGCTCCTGCACCCCACCTTTCGCTAATCGAAAACCCGTCATGACCTCATCGAAGATGACGAGCGCTCCATTTGCTTTGGTGATCTCACGAAGCTTTGTTAGGTATCCTTCACGCGGAAAAACGAGCCCAGCATTGGCAGGATAAGATTCAACGATGATGGCCGCAATTTGCTCGCCGAACTGTTCAAAAACTTCTTCAAGGCGCTCAACATCATTGTAAGGTAAAGTGATCGTCTCGTTCGCGAAAGACTTTGGAACCCCTGCTGAATCAGGCTCTCCAAAGGTCAGCGCGCCCGATCCCGCCGCCACCAGCAAAGAGTCAGCATGGCCATGATAACAACCCTCAAATTTCACGATCTTATCCCGCCCGGTGAAACCGCGAGCCAAACGGATCGCCGACATCGTCGCTTCCGTCCCTGAGTTCACCATCCGCACCTTCTCAACCGATGGAACCCACTCTGTAATGAGCTGGGCCATTTCAACTTCCTTGGGGTTAGGAATTCCATAAGAGATGCCATCTTTAGCCGCCTGATGGATCGCCCCGATGATAGAATTTGGAGCGTGCCCAAGAATATTGGGCCCCCATGAACCGATGTAGTCGATTAAAGAATTCCCATCAACATCTTCAATGCGAGCCCCTTTGGCACGCCGCACAAAAAAGGGATCGCCGTCCACATTCCGAAAAGCCCTCACCGGCGAATTTACCCCACCGGGAATCACAGTCTTAGCCTTGGCGAAAAGCTTCTGAGAAAGTGTCTCGTTCATGGAGAGAAGTTGGCGCAAGACCCGCCCGAAAAAAAGCCCCGAAATTAAAAGACCTGCTCAGTCACACTTGAAGTGGAAAAGATGCTATTTTAATTGTAATTTAAGCCGGTAAAAACCGCGCGTGCTTGTAATAGGGCCATTTGTTCGGAAGGTCACACGGCTGGTCTCACCTTCCCCGAAAACCTCTGAAACTTTCGTGACTTGTGAATCACTCCACGCTTCGACATCAGCTGAAGATTGAACGAGGATGCGAGCGCGATCGGCATTGATCTGACGATCAAAAGATACTTCGGCAAAAAACTCACCACCTGATTCGACCACAGAAACCTCGGGAAGACTTCGCAAAGCATAGAGATTTAAATCGCCAGTGAACGGAAGCCCGTCATCGATAGCAGGAGCACCATTCTCTCCAACACTCGGGCGCCAGTCACCAGCCATTTCACCGAATCCATCAACCCAGACCAAACTCGCCCCACTCCCGTCTGCCGACTCCGGCCAAGGCAATCGATCATCATAGCTGACTTCGCGCACCAGAGTTCCCGCACCAAATGATAGCTTAACACGCTCTCCTCCATTCGAGAGACGATTCGAAAACTCGCCCAAGACAAAATCAGGGGTATTTGCAAATCCGTGACGTAAGTTAAAGGCTTCCACGTTTGCCACCACCAGCAGGCGCTCCCCTGCCGCAATCGTCGATTTGCTTCCATTTACAAAGTCGAATTCAATCCCCTTGGTGAAACGCAAGTTGCTGAGATCAAGTCCTCCTGCACCAATATTCATAATCTCAATCCATTCGAAATCACCTTCCTTTAGCGAAGGGATCGCAGCTAATTCGGAAGCAGACGGTGGCAGCGGATGATACATGATTTTACTGATGACCATACCATCTAGAAAAGACTGGATAGAGGGCTTACCAACCATGAATTCGAGAGGTTCCGACCAATTACTCCAGCGACCGGTCGTATCTTCATGTCGGACCCGAGCTCGGTAAGTCAGGCCAACGCGCGCGACTGATGGCACACCAACTTCGGCCTTGAAGGTGGTGAGCTCGCCGGATTCCCAGGTCGTTGTCCATTCAAATGAGGGGTTTTCACCAGGAGGAAGAAGCACTTCCTGAGCATCAAGCGACATTTCAAATCCCATGTCATTACTTCCTAGAGAGGTATTGTGAACTTCAATTGCAATGACGTTCTCTCCCTCGACGAAGAGGTCGGGGTTCACTTCAAATTCATCAAAATCAGATTCGTTCCCCGAAGAATCTGAGAGCACATCGTGACCTACTACGGTATCCGGATCGAAGCCATCGCGAAATGCTTCCTGACCATTGACATAGACCACTGCGCCATCATCGACGAGCAACTTGAAAAGGAAGCCTTCGATCAAATCTAGATCATTTACATTAACAGTAGTCCGAAAGTAAGCGGTCGGGATTCGCGAGGTGATGGTGGTGGCCATGTTGATCCCATTCACACGACCAAACCCAAGCGGAGCAGTTCCATTCTTCCAACCGCTGTCATCAAAATCAACCTCACGCCAAGCCACACCTTCATCAATATTGTTATCCTGATAACTCCAGATACGGCCCGGGGCCATGATCTCGCGCACTCCTCCACCGAGGCTCGTGACCTCAGCGAGGCGCCATTCCATGGACTGAAAAGTATTGGCTCCCTGTGGATCCGAAAAATCGCTACTGGTAAAAGAAAGCCCATCCTGTGGGAACCCTGCATCACCCGAGTAGGTGATCTCGGGCTTAGCCGGCAAACTAGCATCAGCAACAAGAGCATCAAGATAGGCATCCCGCCCAAAATCTCCCGATGCCCCGTTGTCCTGAGAAATAGACGGCATGGTATTATTCCCACCTGTCCAAATCTCCCCTGAGCCTTCCCGATCACGACCAATGAAGGCAAACTTCTTCATATCAGCCACGCGAGGTTCAATCGGCGGATAATTCTGAGAACCGTTTGGCGAGCCCAACCACCGAGCTCGGTCAGCCGGAACCAATTGGTCAATCTTGGCCGCCAACGGATCAATCATGAGTGAGATCTGCTCCTTAGTCCAAACGAGATCACGCATCTCCCGTACTGTATTGAAATATTCTAGCCCAAAGTCGCCTCGTGGCACGGGATTGGTCTGATTAGAACCAAAAATGGCTTGTTTGGGGAAGTCCATACCATCGTTCCAATTTGGTCCCCAACTGGTGTCAGAATCCCAAGGAAGCACATTTAGACGACCTCGTGGATTAGTCGCAGATGGCTCAAAATAGTAAGCCCGATTTTTTAGATGCTCCCCGCGATTTGGTCTCACATCGTAGTGCCGTATCATATCAACCACCGCGTGATAACGATTCCAGCTATCCCAATTCACCTGTTCACGGAGCCAATTATCATCGCGCGCTGGAGTAAGCTGGTTGATGATCGTGGAAAAATCAGAGGCGTTGGCAACTGATTCAGCCCCTTGATACCGCTGCACATCCTTACCGTTGGTTCGCCCACTGATTAGCTTGTAAAGATTCCCCTTTTCCATGTCGTGAGAATCAAGAAAGCGCGAATCATATTCCTCCATCGCAAGCAACATACCGTAGTAATCGCCAACATGTTGAGTGGTGTATTCCTCCGCACTTTGCACAATTCTAAAGTGCCCCCAATGCGTGTATGGCGCTGGTGTCCCCGTTAGATTCCAAATCAAGTGATTCGTTGCCTGAAACAATCCCCAAGTGTAATAATTAGACCGCGAACTCAACATCTTGTGGGTTGAGAGAAATTTCCAGGGTTCGGCATATTTGTCGCCATTCATATCACGGAAAGTGGGATAATTTCCTCGGTTAAAACGGAACTTAAGACTCCGCTTTCCACTCCCGCTGTAACGAGCATTTCGCTGACGAAGTCGATATTTCATGTTATCGAACACCTTGCCCTCGTAGACAAAAGTACAATTCCAATTGTATTCACTCCGGGCATCGTAATTGTCACGGCTGATTTGGTCCGATCCATTGTAACCCACCGCTTGGTTAAAATTCGCAGCTGCAGTTAAGACGTGATAGACCGGAACTGACTGAACTTCGCTTGAAGAAAAAGTACCGACGTTCGTCCGGTAATCTGGGATCCCGTCATACTGAAAATACGCAAAGTTCATACGCTCGTCATCTGCATAGGGAACCCTTACCGATTCCCCTCCCTTATCTTCTACCGTGATGCGATAGCGCACCAAGGTCCGGTTTGGCTGCGATTCTAAAATTGCCGAATACACCCCATCACCAGCCACTTCGTCAGCGCCAATTCCATCATCGGTCATGAGCCGTGAAGCCCAATTCTGCTCGTAAGCGGGATTCTCAGCACGAGGTGCTGTTGGGTTAGAAAGGAGCGCCCGAGTTGTTTTTGCCAGAAATGCGGGCACATAAGCTCCTGGAGCAACGGCCTGAACTTCCAGACTCACTGAAGCCACACCATCGGGGTCCGTCACTTTCGCCGTGATCACGGTTGAATCGCCAACTGCCGGTTGCTTAGGAAAATGGCTAACCTGCCGAATCGAGGGAGGGGCCACTTCTGAAAAAACCGTGTTCACCAAACCCGCTGAAGGTTCTGGGTCAGCTTCGGTGTTTGGCTCCGGACGAAGCAGCTCAATGTTCAAACCAAAATCATTACTTCCAAGCGAGGTATTGAAGGCATGAATCGCGATCACATTGGTTCCCTCCTTCAACCCAGCCGCACCGCCAGTAATCGATGTTTCCTGCCAATTATTTTCATCACCCGAACCTCCTGATTCATCATCGTAAGACAAAGGACCAGCCGCCATATTATCCGTCCGGAAAACCTCCAACCCGTTGATGTAAACGACCATGCCGTCATCGAGAAGATATCGCAGGAGAATCTCTTGGGGCACCTCCCCATCCACAATTTCAAATTCATTCCGGAAAAAACAACTTGTGTAATTTCCAACCATCCCAGTGATCGGCGGATTAAAGCTCTGCGTCCCAACTCTACCAAAGCCAATCGGAAGCGTTTGTGCCACCCAAGTTCCATCTTCCACGAAGCTCGCTTCGGTCCACGCATTGATGGGCGACGAAGCTTCACTAGTTCCAGCTCTCCAACGCCACCCCGGGCCGTCCTCGGGTAAATAGATCAACTTAGGCAAGACCACGATCTGAGAACTACGCCATGATCCACCTAGGTCATTATCTAAACCTGGATAAATTAATTCCATCGAAGATCCAGCGCCACCTGCTGCTGTCGGCCACGGGAAATTATCCTGATAGTTAACCTCATCAGCCACTGAACCATCTGCTCTTCGCAGTTCGATCCGCTCCCCTTCCCCCGATAACCCACCATCAAACGGCCCTAGCGCTCCTAAGCCATAGCGTTCGAGTAAGGCTGCCGGATTCTTTGCCACTACCACATATCCACCTACTCCAATTTGCGTCCCCACCGGAAATGTATAATCAAATCCATCGTTAAAAAACCACCCGCTTAGATCAACAAGAGTGTCCCCCGAATTGTAAAGCTCCACAAATTCATCCTGCGCATCGTTGGGGCGGCTATTGTAGTGGATCTCGTTGATTACGATCTCCGCTTGCGTCGCTCCGACAAACGCGACACCAACCATGAAGCTTCCCAATATGTTCATGGGTTAAAAATTGCCCGCTCTTCCCCTTAAAGCAAGCCCACACAACAAAACACAAGTCCCTTTCACAGCAGCGCATTAGAGAAAGCTTCCCCTAACGCCCCGAGTCCAAGTTAGCGGCGAAGATCATTGTTTTAACAACTCTGCGATTCGCTTAAGAACGAGCTTTTCCCCCATGATGAACGTGTGGTCAGCGTCCACCACTTCGAGCCGCTTTATACCTTCGACTTGCCCACCCTCGACAGTCACGACCCCATCATGTTCTCCTTCAAGGAGATAGTCGAAAATCGGCATCAGATTTCTGCGGCCCATAATGACCGAAACATCATTTCTTCCATCAAAAGGCGGCACCTCGAAGGGCAAGCGATTCGTCGACAGACTCATGCCACCCGGCCCCAGCGATAAGCGCCCAAGCGGAGAATCCTCTAACCAATCAATGATCTCGCTTCCCTGATTTGGCGGAGCCAGCATGACCACATTTCCCGTGATCAGCTCGGGATGGCGCTTCGCCAGACAGCGCAGAACAATTCCCCCCATCGAATGAGTCACAAAGTGTGTCCGCTTAGAAGATGGAACAATCTCCCGGGCAACATGATCAACAATCTTATCTACCGATTGCCTAAAAGACGGATAAGGAAGATTCAGAGTTTCGAAACCACAATGATGTAAATAACGCGCAGGCTCTTCCATCGCCCAGACACTCCGCCAAAGACCGTGGAGAAGAACCACTCGTTCACCATCATTCGCTCGCACACGGGGGCTGTGCCAAGGCATCGGCGGAATGATCATCTTCAATCGATTCATTAGCCCTGATTTAATCACAAATCACACCACCTTGGAAATCGATATACTTTGCCGCTAAAATTGACTGACTCGATAGTTAAACCCTAGAAAACCGATTTATCTCACCTTCTTCTTGTCGGCTTATGACAGAATTGTTTGACTACTCTGTCCGCAAGGACGAACTTGTTTGTGCACACACATACGCAACCAATATATAAAACCCGCTTCTGTGAAGAAGCGGGTTTTTTCATAAACGAAATTTCTCCCTCTCTTTCTAGCGGCCTTTAATCGCTGCGATCGCGCGTTCCACCAAAGCTTTGAGCTCACTGTCAGATGAACTCTGGTGTTTAGCGAGCGGTTGGAGTGCCCTTTCGGTGCCGATGCTAGCGAGGACAGAGGCAGCAGCTCGCGTGATTCGAATAGAGGGCCCGTTTAAATGGAAGATCATTCTCTTCTCAGCAGAAACTCCGAGTGCAATATATTGGGCCCTCCAAACTTCTGGCTTATTGCTCCAGAGAGTGTCGATCAGTAGCGGAGCTTTTTCCCCATTCGCTTTGACTAAAAAATCGATGAACGATGCCGGAACATCGGAATTCGATCTTATCATTTGCTCAACCTTTTCGCTAACGATATCCACCGCTACCGGGTTATCCGTAGCCCAGATCGAAAGAGCTCGTCCTAGGTCCGAAAGAAGCTGAGCATCAGTCTCGTTCCGAATCAGGCGAATGAACTCTGCGATAATCTCTTCGCCGTAACGACGCTCAACGTTTACAGGGACCCCAGCTAATTCTCTGACAGCATCCTTTCTTCTCAACGGATCCAGTGCTCTGAGTTCGCTGAGGTTTTCTTTGAAGTATGAAGGATTCTGCGGATTAGAAAGCTTGTTTCTAAGATCATCAGTCACCTTCGAATCATGCAGAGCAGAAAGCTTTAAATCGATAAGGCGTAAGTCGGAATAGGTTGTCACACGCCCCAACCTCGGATCACAAATCTTGACTACCGAATCGAAATCGATCGGAAATCCCGAAATCACGATCAAACTACCTTTATCGCTATTACGGGAATAACGGCTAATCGCTTCCGAAGGCGGTATTTTGAGTTCAATCTTAAGATAGTTCTCGATGTTATGGAACTGACTGCTAGCAAGATCCTTGACGAAAATCCCCACGAGATGTTGGGAGGCTAAGCCACCAAACCTTTTCTCAAGGCTCTTCAACTTTTTTTCAATCGCATAATAGCCTGCCTCTTCGCAAATTAGGGCGATCGGGTCAGGCCCTGAATCATCCAAACCTAGCTCTGGAGCCGAATCTAGAACAGCCTTAGGTGTCAAATGGACAGGACGAATAAGAATGAGAGCAAAAAGTGCACCTCCAAACGTGAACAATAGTAGAAATGCCCTACCCCTCCAATTCTTGGCACCAAAAAGCATCAGGCCACCTGCTACGAGACAAACAAAGCCCCCAAGGAGATACCGTTTACCCCTCATCATATCCTGAAAAATTCCTCCATCGGAGGTCCCCACAGCAAAAATGAAGGCGTAGAGAAACAGGAAACTAATTCCGGCGCCTACCGCGATCTTTTGTCCGGCGCCAGCTGGCATGATGGCATCCACCCTAGGCGGACCTCCCCCGACCATCGATTTTTCACTTCGATTCGATTCCGAGGTTGACTGATCACGCCCTAATCGACTCAAAAAATCATCATTCCCTTTTATTTTTTCTCCTGGATAAACCTTGGACCGCTCAGCAAAAATCGATTCCTCCTTCACCAAAAATCGATGATCACAAGAACCACACTCAACCGTCTTGCCAACAAGATCACCGTTCACAGTGAACCTCTTGGAACATTTGGGGCATTCAATTTGCAGATTCATGAAGGAGGCAGCTTATTTGCTATTTAGGCATAGTATTCGCTTATTTGTCCACGCTGACAATCAATCCGTTCAAAATTCGTAAAAATCAATTCTCGGACGGATGCTTAATCTTGGCGATTTCTGCCATGATCCGGTCTGAAATTTCCTGATAAGCGTCGCGCCCTTTGGCCTTCTTTTCCTCGGGAGTTAAGGTGATCGGATCTCCCACAACGATCGTTACCGGGTGAAATCGCAGACGCCCGCTTCCACGCGGCAAAGCCTCAAAAGCCCCAAAAATCCGAACCGGCTGGATGATCGCTCGGCTTTTGGCCGCGATTAGCCCCACTCCAGCTTCCCCTCGCTGCAAGTCGCCATCCAAGGTGCGTGATCCTTCGGGAAAAACGACTACCTGTTCACCACTCTTGAGGATTTTGATAATTTTTTTAAGGCTGCTCATATCCGGAGCGTCCTGGTCAATCGGGATAGCATTCCAGCGTGAGTAAAGCCATTTCGTCACCCCCCTAAAGAGGGTCTTGCGAGCCAAGTAATAGACTGAATCATTGTAAGCGATCCCAACTAACGGCGGATCCAAAAAACTCTCGTGATTTGAAGCAATCAAGACTGATCCGTCCGTAATCAACTTATCACGACCTACCACTTGGTATCGAAAAAATGCCTTCGCCGCTGCACGAAAAATGGTGTGCCCAAACCAATAAGTCGTCTTCATATTTTAGTCTCTCCAGCCAAGTTTAATGAGTGCTTTACGAGCCGCCTCAACAGTCCCGTCAATCGTAAGGTCTGAGGAATCAATCACGATGGAACCATCCGCCACTTTAAGTGGGGAAGCCTTACGATTGCTATCTTGAGCATCCCGCTTCGCGACTTCATCGGACTCTCCTTCCTTCGCGCGCCGAGCCGCCCGGACCTCCTCGGACGCACTAACATACAGTTTAAAAGGAGTATCCGGGAAGACCACCGAACCGATGTCCCGGCCCTCCATCACCACATCATATTCCCCAAGATAGTCGCGCTGCATGGCCACCAGACTTTCGCGCACTTCGGGAATTGATGCCACCTTGGAAACATGTTCGTTCACTCCAGCACTACGGATCTCGGTCGTAAGTAGACGATCATTGATGGCGATGGTGGATAGATTGTTTTGAACGCCGCAGTCGATTCGCATCCGGGACATCGCCTCTAGCACAGCGGCCCTATTTTCTGGATCAATCCCCTCCTGTAAAACCTGCCAAGTGACGGCGCGATACATGGCACCAGAATTTACCATAACGAGCCCCAGCGATTCCGCGAGACGCTTGGCGACCGTGCTTTTACCCGAAGCAGCGGGACCATCAATTGCAACAGCTCGATAAGTTTGACTCATGATTGGCAGAACGTTTCAAGGTGGTGAACAAAAGTAGGATATGAAGTAGCGACGCAAGCCGTATTCGCAATCGTGGTTTGGCCATCTTTGGCCAAAAGACCCGCAATCGCAAAGGCCATGGCAATGCGGTGGTCGCCATAGCTTTCCAGCTTAGCTCCCTTGAGAGTCCGCCCTCCGGTAATGACCATCCCATCTTCAAATTCTTTAATCTCGCCACCCATTAGGCGAAGATTCCTGATCGTAGTTTCGATACGATCCGTCTCTTTCACCCGGAGCTCGGCCGCATTACGAATTGTCATCACCCCTTCTGCTAAAGCGCCCGCCACCGCTAGAATGGGAACTTCGTCAATTAGGTTGGGCACTTCCTCTTTCAAGATCTCGGTGCCTTGGAGCTTACCTCCCGTGATTTCAATTCGCCCCAGCGGTTCGCCACCATCTTGATGCTCCAGCTGAACCTCGATCTTTGCGCCCATTCGGATCAAAACATCCAGCAATGCGGTCCGGGTTGGATTCAACCCCACGTTATTAATAATCAACTGTGATCCAGGAGCACAGGCAGCTGCTACAATCCAGAAAGCTGCACTCGAAATGTCTCCTGGCACGACTAGGTCGCAGGCCTCAACTATCTGTCCTCCATCGATGGAAATGGTGTTGCCCTCAGTTTTCACATTCACCCCGAAGGAGTTTAAAAGCCGCTCGGTGTGATCTCGGTTCGTCGCCGGTTGAATCACGGTGGTGGTCCCTGACGCGAACAATCCTGCTAACAAAATTGCGCTTTTCACCTGAGCACTCGCCATAGGCATTTCATAGGTGATCGGCTTCAACTCTCCGCCCGTGATCTGAAGTGGGGCGCAACCAGGCTTTGCCCCATGCGTTTCAAACTGCGCTCCCATTTTAGCGAGCGGAGTAATGATCCGGTCCATCGGACGGCCAGAAAGCGATTCATCACCAATCAGAGTGCTGTCAAATTTCTGCGCGGCCAGCACACCCGACAAGAGGCGCATTCCCGTTCCAGAATTGCCACAATCAAGTTCTCCGGCGGGAGCCTGTAATTCCCCACCACATCCGTGGATAACAAGATCAACCGGCAAATCGTCAGTCCCTTTTTTCACCTCAAAGCGAACCCCGAGTTGCGCCATTCCGCGCAGGGTATTCACACAATCCTCGCTCGAGAGGAAATTTTCCACAAAGCAGGACCCATTGGACAGGCCGGCAAGAATAGCAGCACGGTGAGAAATACTTTTATCCCCAGGAACCGCGAGCTCGCCAGTGATCGATTTTAGCGGACTAACTTGGATGGTCTCACTCATAAATTCTCGGATGGATTCTCTTTACGGGCTTTGACTTCCGCAAGATAACTTTGCAGCCCTTTCTTGTCCGATTTGGCGAGGTGATCAAGCATCTCTCTCATTTCCTCTTGCGCATCCTGCAACGCAACTGTCACCGCGACCCGATTCTCGACCATAATTTCCGCCCACATCTCAGGATCTCCTGACGCCACCCGCGTGGTATCCCGGAACCCTCCGGCCGCTAAAAATTCGTCGCCAGGAAAGCGCAAGCCAGCGGCAGCTGTTACCACGGCCATGGCATGAGGAAGATGACTGATCCGCGCAACCGCTCGATCATGGTCTTTCGAATCCATGACTGAAATTACGCATCCCAACTTTTCCCAAAACCTTGCAACCGCTTGCAACTCCTCGTTCGGCCTCTCTTGATCATTCGTCAAAGCACAAGCAGCGCCTTTAAAAAGATCAGCGCGCGCCGCTTCAATTCCGGTCTGCTCCGATCCAGCCATCGGATGGCTCCCGATAAATGGGATCGCATGTTCATTTGCCACCTGGTGGGGAAGCGCCTTTACGCTGCCCACATCAGTCACGATTGCCCCTGGTTTTAAATTCCCGCTTATCGACTCTAACAGGAACCCCATTACTCCCACAGGAACTGACAAAATAATAAGATCCGCTTCCTTCACCGCAACCTGCAAATCAGTAGTTGCTTCCAATCCAATCTTACGGGTGATCTCGACTCGCTCAGGATTTCTTCCCCATAAAATCACCTCGTATCCTGCACCATTCGCAGCCAGCCCTACCGAGCCCCCAAGAAGGCCTGGACCAAGAATCGCAATTCGGGGAAATGACATGAAATTGGAAAAAAAGAGCCGGATTTCCTTTGGAAAATCCGGCGTCGGGAAACTCAGATGCCCACTTTAGGGGACTCGAAACTTATGATCGGGATCCCCATCGTTCGGGTCGCGAATGAGCGTTCCGCTTGGGATTCCACGCACATCAACAGCCTTGTTAGTCCATGGGTTAAAAACATATCCAGGTTTGGTAACGATCGCACGAGCTGTGCGATATTTGCTAACTCGCTTGATTGGCTCGCGCGGGATCGGCTGAATCACATCAGTTGTTCCAGAGTCGGGATTGATTCCATTAGCTAACTGCTCATTTTGTAGTCTTTCGCGACGCGCCTTGGCCTCAGCATTAGCCCTGTCGCGCGCTTCTTTAAGCTGAGCCTCAGTCCCAAATTGCCCAGTTGTATTTGGGAACAGAGGGTCCACCGCTTGGGCAACTGGCAAATTTTCAAGAGTAGGAGATGATGGCGAAGGCCTTAGCATCGAACAGCTGAAACAGAGCAAGCTGCAAAGAAGAAGCATGAGGTAGTGTTTCAGGGAAAACATGGCTTTTAAAATAATAAGAGTTGAGGATAGTGCATCATTGCACCGCGACTATCCCCTTCATCGCGATCTTTGACCAACTTGTCAAGTCACCACCCGAAGCGAAATGACTGAAATCGAAGACCTCACACCACAAGACTCGGACGATTCTAACTTGATTCACCGAGTCAAAAAGCTGATCTCGAGCCCCAGTGACGAGGAATTCTCTGCGCTCGCGCTCGATATTTTTAGATACCAATTCGACCGCAACCACCCTTACGCAGCCTTCGCGCGATCCGTAGACAAAACGCCCGAAACTGTCGCCCGCTGGGAAGAAATCCCCGCAGTCCCCACCGCCGCCTTCAAACTTCCCGATTTGCCGCTGACTTGCGGCCAAGAAACCCTTACGACTTTTCTCACCTCTGGCACGACCACCGAAACGAAGGGCTCGCATCATTTTCCATCAACCCATCTTTACGAAAAAGCCATTTCCTATGGCTGGCCACTTCCAAAACTCCCTACCTTTTTCCTTGCTCCTTCCAATCTCGAATCTCCCCAATCATCTCTCAGCCACATGTTTCGCCACCTCAATAATGGCAACGACTCCCGCTTTCTCCTGAAGAATTCCAAATTTCGTCTTGGTCAACTTTTCCTTCAATTGGCTTCCGGACAGCCTCTCATCCTTATGGGCACCGCCCTCGCCTTTCGTCACCTCATGGAGATCCATGGCTCAATTCCTCTTCCCTCTGGTTCCCACCTCCTCGAAACCGGAGGCTACAAAGGCACTTCTATTACGCTTTCCAAGCCAGATTTCTACTCTCAGCTCTCCGAATTTTTCAAGCTTCCGCTCAACCATCTTCATAACGAATACGGCATGACCGAGCTCTCCAGCCAGGCCTACGCCACCGGCCCTGATGGGCCGCATCGTTTTCCCCGCTGGTGCCGCCATCTCATCCTAGATCCTGAAACTGAACGTGAAGTCGCACCCGGCGAAACGGGCTACCTCGTCATCCACGACCTCGCCAACCTCCACAGCGTTTGCGGGATCCGGACTCAAGATTTTGCGGTGCGCAACGAAGACCATTCTTTCACTCTCATTGGCCGCGATCCTGGAGCGCTACCGCGAGGTTGCTCCCGAACTATCGACCAAGCCCTATCGTTATGACTCTCAGCAAACGTATCGACCTCATTCTAGCTTCCCGCGAGCAACTTGAGCCTTTCACCGGGAATCTTACGCGCAACCTTCTCGAGGAGACCTTCTTATGTGAAGCCTCCGGCACCACGGCCCGGCTTCCAAAAAATATCGTTCACATTATCAGCGGCAACACTCCACACGCCGCTTTTCAAACTCTTCTAAATGGAGTTCTCCTCGGTGCTCAAAACCTCCTCAAACTCCCCTCACAAACCCTCCTAGATTTCGAAGTCCCAATTCCACTTCGCCCTTTCGTCGAAGTCTCCCGAGAACTGCCCGCGCACTGGATTCCGAAGGCCGATGCCATGGTCGTTTTCGGCTCCGATAATACGATCCGCCAATTCCAAAGCCTTTGCCCACTAGAAATTCCCTTTGTCGGACACGGTCATCGCATCGGCATTGCCATAATTGATGAGCCCACTCCCAAAGCTGCCCAACTCGCCGCACGCGACATCGGCCTCTTCAACCAATCCGGCTGCCTCTCCCTCCAAACCATCTACCTCAAAGATCCCTTTGCCTTCGGACCACTTCTTGCCGAAGCCATGACCAATTTCGAAGAACAAGATCCCCGCGGTCCACTCTCCCTTTCCGAAGCGGGTGCCATCACCAACCTCCGCGAAGAAACCCGCTACCTTATGGCGCAAGATTCCAAATCCCACGCCCTCTGGCACAGCCCCCGCTCTACCGCCTGGACCATTATCGTTGAGAATAATCCACGCCTCGCCCTTTCTCCCGGTAACCGGACAATATTCCTTCGCCCCATGCCGGATAATTTTTCGAAGTTCCGTCACCTCTCTGGCATCGCTCTTCATCCCTATGAAGAGCGATCCAAACTTCCTTCCCCTAGAATCTTCCCTCTAGGAGAAGCTCAATTCCCACCGGCCCTGTGGCCCCATGACGGAATTCTTCCACTCGCCTCACTTGTGAGGCATCAATCAGAGTGAGCCCGGCATTCCTGTGACCACTCTAAGCTCGTCACAATCTACTTCTTCACCAGCGATTCGAGATAATCTAACAAGCTGGCGGCTTCATGCACTGTAAATCCAGAAAGTAATCCCGGAGGCATCAGAGAGGTTGGCAAAGTAGAGCGCTCCTTAATTGCGCTCTTCTTGAAAGTGTGCTCAGCACTGCTGATGTCGCGGATACTTACGCTAGCTCCCGCTTCGTCGGTGACAAATCCCACGAAAGACTTGCCATCCTTCAAGCTGAAAACATTGGTCGCAAATCCCTGTGCAATCGTCTTATTCGGAACGAGGATTGCTTCGACGAGTTCATTGCGCCGATAAGTCTCGGCGATATTGCCCAGATAAGGTCCTTTTTGCTTCTCACCCTGCGATACGGTGTGACAAGCATTGCAGGTTGCTCGGGCAAAAATGGCCTGGCCTAGGGCCACTTCCCCTTTGTGAGCCGTCACCTTTTTCAAGGCTTCCTCTGGTTTTAGGGTGGCAATCTTTGGAGTTTTATCCGCTCCAGGAGCCTGAATTTTAAGTCGACCTGCGGCATCTTTTGCGGCTTTCGCCACCGCTTGATCAGGATCACTGAAAGCAATGCGGATCCGATTATTGATCACAGGATTTCGCAAATCGCGTGCCGCATTGATGAAGGCAATCTTCTGCTTAGGGTCAGACCATCCTTTATCGATCGCCTTGAGCGACATTTCACGTGACTCGGGAGATCCGCCCTTGCGGGAAGCCAAAGTCACCACCGCCATAGCCGCATATTTCCCTGCAGGACTGCCGAGCATCTCCGCCGCCATCTTCTCAAGTGCAAGGTGGTGGTTCTCCAACTTGGCAGCTTTGAAAAAATGACCTTTGGCAGCCGTTTGCTGCTTACCCGCACCCTTAGTTTTGTCCAATTGTGCCAAAGCTTTGAGAACCGCGGGAAGAGATGATTTATCATCGGAGTTCACGAGAATCTTTACCGCACCAGCAAGAGCATCGGCTGGGGTTTTAGGATCACTGGCACCCTTCACAACCAAAGGAATAGCCTTGGCCGATACAGCTCCACTGGCAGCGATTTGATTAATCGCTACCGGGATTAACTTATCGTCCTTAAGCGCAAGATCGATAATGCGGTCCAAAGCGTCATTCGCTGGAATACGATTCTTGTTTAGTTTGGTGATAATAAAGGCCGCTTCCTCGGCGGGAGCATCTTTCAGGATTACTTTGAGATTTTCTAAGATCCGGCCCGACTCTTCCCAAGTCGCTAGCTCGTAATAAGGCCCGCGTGTATCGGGACGAGTGCCCCATGAATCGCCCTTCCACTCGGCTTCTTTGTGATAAAGCCGAGCGAGGGTAGAAAGAAGCGGGCGGCGCTTTTCAGGAATATTCTCAGACTTCAAACGCACTAGCAAACCATCCACAACCTCCTTCTTGTGCATCCGCATCAGTGCCCATGCAGCCGCTTTGCGAGTTTCGGTGTCATCGGAGTTGACCTTGGAAAAGGCCGCTTCGTGCGCCGACATTTTAGCCAAAGCACGATAGGCCGTATGGCGGATGGCGGGATCCGTAGAGGACAGATACTTTGAGATAAAGACAGCCGCTTTGGGAGACACCTGTTTCTCATTGAGCTTAGAAAGCGCAAAGATTGTCTCAACGATTTCTCGTGGATTACTTCCTTCAGGAATTTTCGTAAAAACGTCCAAGGCACCATCAACGCTAATCGGATGAGTCACCTCTCCATAAGCCCGAATTAAAAACGGCTGAATTTCTGGAAGAGTTCGTCCAGCAACCAATGCCATCAGCGCTCCCGACTCGGGTGATCTCAACGACATTGTAAAGATAGCGGCAATCCGAGCGGAAAGTGCTTTATCGGTATTACAACTTAGTTTTCCCAAAGACTCAGTCAGTTCGATACTGTCCGCCCGCCCCAAAAGGGTCCGCTGCGCCGCCAAAGTCCGAATATGCGATGGCGAGTCGAGAGCTTTCACCAAGGCCTCATCGCTCATCTTCTCAAATTCCGGAAGGGGCTCCGGGGTGTAACCCTTAGGAGTCACGCGGACGATGTATCCTTGATCTGGGCCAGCCCAATTGAAGGTCGCGGGGCCTTTCCACGCTGCTTGATAGACCGCAGACATCCCATCGACGTCAGCGTCGGTGGGACGGCTCACTTTAATAAATTTTTGCGGGGCCGCGGCTTCTTTAAAGGTCGCACCTAGCGGCTCAACGGTGTGACGAAAGAGCCCCGCTCGACCCCAATCGCAAGTGAAGGGAGCTTTGTTCCATTCATCAGGAAAACCCGGCTCGTGAATATAGACACCCCCACACCCGGAACCACCACCGTAGTCGGCGAGGGGGTGAATATGCTCCTTTTCGAAGTTCTTATAGAGTCGTGGGTAACCGTGATCAGAAAGCGGGGTAAAGTGATGAAAGCGCACATCCCAGCCGCCACCATCGTTGGTGTTATCGCGGGCAAACATGTCGAGAGTGGGTGAAATCGGCGTGGCTAAAATGTTGCGAGTCCCTGTGGAGAATAACTCAAGATTGGAGCCGTCGGGCCGGAACCGGATGACACCACCGCCACGATGTTGCAATGTCCTACCATCGGTTCCGGTCGCCTTCATGAAGCCAAAGTCACCACCCGCAATATAGATCCACCCGTCGATACCTATTGTAATATCATTCGTGGTATGATCGGCAGGGCGGTCTTTGAACCCGAAAGCGATGTCGGAAATGAGCCGCTTCGATTCCTCAGCCACTCCATCATGATCACGATCAAAGAAGACCGAGATATGCGGCGGGTGCAGAAGGTAAAGTCGATCGTGATCCCAAATTAATCCGCGCGGCGAATCGATATCGCGAATAAACTCTGTCACTTCATCAGCACGGCCATCCTTGTCAGTATCACGAAGTCGCAAAACACGGCCGCGATTAGGCTGACGCCCCAGCGAGCCATTCCCATCGGACGAAACATAAAGATCACCTCCAGGCGAGGCCGCCACATAAACGGGATAGTTCGCCGAATGCCAAGAGGCGAAAAGGGTCTTTTCGAATCCTTCGGGAACCTCACAATCCTTCAAGATCGCCGCTTCCTCTTCAGGACTTAGCTTCGTAATTTGGGGTTTAATGTTACCGGACTTCTCAAAGCCCTTGCCGGACGCGCCTTTGGTCTGATTGATCTCCTTTTTATCCAGAATGGGGAAGAGCTTAAGTTTCCCCTTCGGTCCTTTCAGGCGAATTTCCCAGAGCGCGGGCCACTTACCGGTCTCCTGACCGAGAGTCGTCACACGGAGGAATTTAATATTTTGAGCATTGAAGCTGTCCTTAGTATCCGACTTCCGCTGGTTCTTTGAACCATCATAAGCGATCTCCCAATTTTTCCCATCGCGCGAGGTTTCGATTTTATAGTGATACCATTCAGTCCGTTGCTCCCAGAGGATCTCGGCTGAGGTTACCGTGGCGGGCTTTTCAAATTCGAGCTGCAGCCAAGCAGGATGAGCAGCCCCATTGGCGGTCCAGCGGGTTGCTACATTGCCATCAATAGCCCTCCAAGGATAGTGACTATCGCTAACCTGAACCGACGAAGCGGTCAATTTTACCTTCACCGCATCTTGGGAAGGCTTACCAAAAAGCGATTCCACTTTCTCTTCCTTTGCTCCCATCTCGGTGATGAGGTTGGATCCCGTATAGGGTTTAAGATAATCATCGTTCAACTTCCCGGCAGCCCAGAGTAATCCGCGAGTGACCAAATCAAGGTAACGAGGATCTTCAACCGTGTAAGTATTGTGCCCAACGGTGGTTGAGAAACTCGGCGCACCCTGTTTGGTATTGGTCCATGCCACAACCGCTGAATTTTCACGGTCACCTACTTTCTGAGTCGCGAGAGCAAGCGGCTCAGCATCAAAAATCTCGCGGTTGTTATAAAGCTCCTCATTTTTAGTGACCCAATTCTCCAGCGTCTTAGTGATAGGATGATCGGGATTCGTATAAGTGATTTCGAGAGGTTTCTGCGGACCGTGCCCGGTGGAGTGCAGACCAAGATGCTTAGCCCACTTGTTTGTGCCATTGCGGAAGGAATGCATCGCGCAGTGGAGATGCACCGCAGGAATAGTTTTGTGCACTTCAAGGATGTTCTCCATTACCTTGAGATCCTTATTACTGGCAGCGCATTCATCATGAATGATGATGTCATAACCTTTCGCCCAATCAGGATCATCGTAAAGTGGCAGTGGCGGATTCGTACTCCGGTCGCGCGTCCACATCACATCTACACGAACGTTGGCACGCTCTTGGATTCCTTTATAAAGAACCTCATGCTGCTTCACATAATCATGGCAGCACCCACCAGCAATCAAGAGAGCCTTGAGCGGCCGAGTGGGTTCCGGTGAAGAGGCCTTCTTCTCCTGCCCATTGGCGAGGAAAAGAGAACCCAGAGCTGCGACAGCGAGGAGAAGAGGTAGAAGACGCTTCATGAGTTGGCTTTATTCGTGCCAACACAGCCAATTCTTTCAGTCCGCCGCCAACGATGCGAATTCAAATCTCCGCATTGCCAACTACATCTTTGATGGTAAAACCCTCAACACATCTTGGACCAGCGTGCCCGGCAAGACTTACCGGATCGAATTCAGCACCAACCTCATCACCTGGAACGATCTTGGATTCGATTTCTCGGCAGCCAATGCTCCAATGGCTATCACCAACTCAGGAGACTTTGATCTCAATGAGACCGGAACCCCGACGGAAGCTTATTTCAGAGTCATCATTGCGAAGTAAAAGAACCCTTGCATAGAGAATAACGGTGTCTTTCGATCCGGAAAGCGCTCTTGTGAAAAAATTCTTAAGCGACCGCTACTTGATCGTCTTTATCTCGAGCTTGCGATACCAAACCTTATCGTTGTGGTCTTGCAAAAAGATCCGACCACTTTGATTGTGTGCGAAATTATCCTTGCTCTTAAACTTTGATTGCTTGTGAGCCTCTTTCCAGCGGTCGCTACCCACAACGATCTCAACGACAAGCTCGCCATTGAGATAGTGCTTAAGATGCTTCCCCTTAGCGACTACCCGTGAGGAATTCCACTCACCCACCGGATTCAGCTTCTTTTTGTCATTCGGGGCCAAAAAATCATAGAGCGATGACGCTTGCCGCTTCTTACTCTTTGCCCCATCTGGATGAGCATCATCAAGCACCTGATATTCCGGCCCCAAATTTGTCGAACCATAGTTCGTAACACGATACTTCACCCCGCTATTTCCCTTGGAAGAAATCTTCCACTCCCAGCGAAATTCAAAATCGGCATATTCCTTCGCAGTGTAGAGATCTCCTCCCTCCGCTTTTCTAAACAATACCCCATCTTTTGCGATCCAGCCTCCCTCCTTGACCTCTCCACCTTTTGAATTGGTCCAGCCTTTGAGAGTCTCTCCGTCAAAAATCGAAACCCATCCCTCTTCTGCTTGAGAAGCGACAACGAGGACCGAGAACGCCATTATGTATGCGAGTATTTTCATGGTGCGATTCAAAACGGTCCAAAACCTCGTGAAATTTCACCCATTCCTGAACTTGCGTATCAGAAAATCGAGACGAACTGTTAGAAATGACTAGAACCGTCTTTATCGCACTCATCCTAGGAATGTCCTTTCTTTCTGCCGCAGACTGGACCCAGTGGCGTGGCCCGACCCGAGACGGAAAAACCTCCAAAACAGCCGCTCCTTGGCCCAAATCACTCTCAAACGGGAACCTAAAACTTATTTGGTCCGTTGACCTTGCCGAAGGCTACTCCAGCCCCATCGTCGCTGGTTCCAAAGTTTTTACCGTTGAGACAAAAAACAAAAAATCCGAGATAGTTCGGGCTTTTGATCGAAAAACCGGGAAGCAAATCTGGGACAATGATTGGGCAGGCTCGATGCGAGTTCCATTTTACGCCGCGAAAAATGGCTCATGGGTCCGCTCTACCCCTGCCACCGACGGCAAAACTCTCTTCGTCGGAGGAATGCGTGATGTTCTCGTCGCGATTGACGTAGATACCGGAAAAGAAAAGTGGCGCCGCGACTACCCATCCGAGGAAAAGACTCCACTCCCATCATTCGGATTCGTTTCCTCGCCCCTACTCGATGATGACCACATCTACGTGCAAGTTGGCACCGCCATGCGCAAAATCAAAAAGAGCGATGGCAAAACCGTCTGGCAATCCCTTGCTGACGAGCGTGCCATGTTCGGTAGTGCTTTTTCCTCACCCTTCCGCGCCACCATTCAGGGAGTTGATCAAATCCTTGTGCAAACCCGAAGCACCCTCGGCGGGATTCTTCCCTCAAATGGAAAATCGGTTTGGTCTACACCCGTAAAGGCCTTCCGTGGCATGAACATCCTTCCACCGACCCCGGTGGGCGACAAAGTCTTCACCGCAACCTACGGTGGGGGTTCGTTCCTCTTTGATATCGGCAAGAAAAACAAGTTCCTCGCGGCAACTCAACTCTGGAACGATTCAAAGCGCGAAGGCTATATGTCCTCGCCTGTTGTCATTGATGGAAAAATTTACCTCCACGGTCGCGACAAACGCTTCCACTGCCTCGATCCTAAGAGCGGTAAAACCCTCTGGAGCTCAGATGATAAATTTGGCGAATACTGTTCCATGGTCACCCAAGGCAACCGCATTCTCGCCCTTGATCAGCGCGGCATCCTCCTCCACATCGATGCCAACCCCAAAAGCTTCGACCTCCTCTCCGAAGTGAAGTTAGAAACCCCCTCGACCTGGGCTCACCTCGCGGTCTGCGGCGACGAACTCTACGTCCGCCACCTTAAAGGTCTCAATGTCTACCGTTGGAAATAAAACTTACTTAGGCAGATTGGATGCCGGCTTGGGGACTGACTCTGTTTCGACGTCAGTATCCCCGAGAATATAGCGAAAGCCTTCCACCCACATTTTAAGGATTTCAGGATTATAGAAGACTTCTTTGTTGTGACCGAAAGCACTCACGAAGACACGCCCCTCGCCATACTTTTTCACCCATGCGAGTGCGTAATCATTATCCTCTCGGGGCCCCTTCCTCGTGCCATTGACTTCACTCTTCATATCTAATGCCATCAAGACGCGCTGTTCGCCACGGTCAAAGTCGTTATACACGTAGAGCTCATCCTTAAGCTTAAATCCTTTACCGCCATGAACATCCTTCACGATGGGATGATTCGGGTCTTCGTTGGAAATGTCCCACGTTCCACCTGCGCCCCAGGGATGACCTCGGAAGTTACCCCCAATCATATCGATATACTCAGGCCACCCTCCATCAGTAGCCGAATGAATCGCAAAAACCCCTCCGCCGTTTTTAACATAAGAAATCAGAGACTTTCGCAGTTTCTCGTCCGTCATCCCCTTCTGGATGTGGGTATTATTGTTAAAACAAATCGCATCAAACTTCTTGATTTTTTCCGGCGTGAAGTTCGAAAGATCACTTGAAAAAGTCACTTCAAAAAGCCCCGTTTCTTCACCCATTACCCGAAGCATTGTTTCGCCAATTTCAATCGAATTGTGCCGGAAGCCAAAAGGCTTCGAGAAGCAGAGGATTTGGTGCTTATTTTTCGGCTTTTCTATCTTGGGTAAATTGGCCTGAACCAAATCGGCCTCGGACATTGGCTTTACCTTGGCTGCATAAACGCCAAGACCAACGAGTGGGAGGAGAGCAAGGAAAAGAGAATTCTTCATAGGAAAGAGTTACCTAATCTCCCACCACTTTCTTTCGTCTTGGCGTTTGAGCTCAGCCTTCGACTCCCCAAAAGAGCACCTCCGGAGAATCAAAACAGCTAAGACATCTAGGAGTAGGGCAACCAAGCCCCTCGCCCTTTAATCTAGCTACCCCAATCCTTGAACCAGATTCGCCCAAGAGTATCCCTCATAATTTCGACATCACTAGGAAGCGTGATAAGGGCCAAACTCGTACTACACCCTAGAATTTCCCGCCAAAATCCGGGATCGACAGGTTTAGGGTTTCAGATTTCCCGATTTCCCGTTTAAACAAAGCCCGTGCCAGTTTCAGACTACATCGTCACCATCGGGCTTGAGGTCCATTGCCAAATCAAAACGAACACTAAAATGTTCTGCGGATGCGAAACCTCCTTTGCCGACGAGCCGAACACTCACACATGCCCGACCTGCCTTGGCCTGCCGGGCGCCCTCCCGGTTCTAAACGAGTTTGCCATCGAGCGCACTATTCTTTCCGGCATGCTTCTTGGCTGCTCCACCCCGCCTACAGTGGTTTGGGATCGCAAGAACTACTTCTACCCGGACATGCCCAAGGATTACCAGATCACCCAAATGGATCTGCCACTCTGCCTCGGCGGCGGCGTCCCACTCTACGATCATAACTACCCCAAGGATGCTCAGAAAAAGATTAAGAAGCCAGGCAAGGTCGTTGAACTCAATCGCATCCACCTTGAGGAAGACGTCGCCAAGTCAACCCACCTCGCTAAAACCACTCTCATCGATTTTAATCGCGCCGGCACCCCTCTGATGGAAATCGTCACCGAGCCCGATATCGAGTCTGCCGAGGAAACCTTCGCCTACTTAAAGTCGCTCCAACAAATTCTCATCGCTGGAGGCATCTCGGATGCCGACATGGACAAGGGCCAAATGCGTTGTGATGTAAACATCTCGGTTCGCAAAAATGAAAGCGACCCCCTTGGCACCAAGATCGAGCTCAAGAATATGAACTCCACCTCCGCCGTGCGACGTGCCATTCATTACGAGGTTGCCCGTCAGTGCGAAGCACTCGACAATGGGGAATCGCTTGTCCAAGCCACCTGGCGGTGGGACGAGGACCTCGGCGAAACCCAAGAAATGCGAACCAAGGAAGATGCTCACGACTATCGATACTTCCCCGACCCCGATCTCCTTCCGGTTAAAACAGCCGCCTACATCGAGAAAGTCCGCCCTCTGGTCCCCGAACTCCCTCACGAAAAATCTGCGCGCTTCCAAAAAGAACTTGGGCTGACCCCCTACGACGCCTCCGTTATCACTTCAGATATTCAGCTTGTCTCTTATTTTGAGACCACGATCGCCTTGGCCAAGACTCCAGGTAAGAAGGTAGCGAACTGGATCATCAATAATTTTCTTGGGCTTCTCAACGAAAAGTCAGTTGAGATTCAAGCCTCACCTGTCACCCCAGCCAAGCTCTCTGACATCCTAAACCTTATCGAGGCAGGCACCGTCTCCAACAGCCAAGCCAAGGAGCTCTTTGCCGCTCTCTGGGACACCCCTGAAAAAGATCCTGCTGCTCTGGCCAAGGAAATGGGGTTTGAGCCCGCCGACACTGGAGCCATTGATGCTCTCATCGACGAAGTCATCGGCAGCAACCCTGACAAAGTAGCCGAAATTCAAGGCGGCAACGAAAAGCTCCTTAACTTCCTGACTGGCCAAGTCATGAAAGCCTCGAAAGGTAAGGCTAATCCAAAGATTGTAACCGAAGGTTTGAGGTCGAAGCTTCTCTAAGGACTAGGCATTCCTTTTAGAACTCGGGCTCTGCCTCTTTGCAGGTCTTGCCTCGTCCTGAGCGGACGTTTCTTTAAAATCGCTTACCCGATTGGAAGATCGCCCAGCAACATCCGACGCGATTGTCCGTTCTCGGTAGTTTGCCAGATTGTTCCTGACTCAAGATCCAACGCACTGAGCCACCCGCCACCATAGGCACAGGTATCCAGACAAATTGCGTGCCCAAGATTGGTTGGCACGTCCCCCTGAATCGTATGCCCACACACTACCGTCTTTCCCGACTGGTGGGGCCGTTGACTATAGAATCGTTGGTAGTAATAGGTCTCTCGCTCCTGTTGATTGACCGGCAAGCCTGCCTCTACTCCAGCGTGCACCAAAATATAATCATCCAACTCGTGATAAAGAGCCGCGCTTTTAATAAACTCCCAATGCTCGCTCGGAACATCCTCGAAACCACCTCCGTAGGAATCAAGAGTATCGCGCCCTCCACAAAGCCCGCTCAAAAAACGTTCGCGGTCCTGCTTAGTCTCTAAAGCTCGAATCATCTGAATTTCATGATTCCCCATCAAATGAAACAAATGATGTGTCTGCTGCTTCTCTAGCAGATAATCGATCACTCCTTTTGAATCAGGACCCCGATCTACATAGTCGCCCAAAGTGACAACCAAGTCTTTGCTCGATGGTGCGACCACCTCAAACATCGTCTCCAGTGCCGTCAAACAGCCGTGAATATCTCCAATCACTAATTTCATTTTTAAAGAATCTCTCTCGTTTTTTTGGGCATTCCTTTGACCACCAATTGATAAGAATGATCAATGAGCCCACCCACCAAATGGCTCGATAAGGAGCCATCTAGCACTAATGTATTCCAGTGCTTCTTATTCATGTGATAGCCTGGCAGGATCGTTTCATGCTCATCTCGCAACTGCAGAGCGCGCGCCGGATCACATTTAAGATTCATTTGCCCTACTTCGTCCTTAAACCCCAAGGTCGCAAATATTTTCCCTAGGATCTTATAAACGAGCACCTCGGGGCCAAATGGCGTCTCCTCAACCACTCTCGGTTTTGCCATGATGTGACATTGCACATCGTCCACCGAAAAGTTCATACGGAATCTTTTCGATTTCTTACCACATTTCAACCCCGCATTATCTCCCTTAAGACAAAACAACGATTGCCACCTTCACAATCGACGCTACTTCTCACACATGAAAGCCGATGCCATCCTCTTTGACTTTGACGGAGTCATTCTCGACACTGAATGGTCTATCTATGAATCGATGCGCGAGACCTTCATCGAGAACGGTCACGACCTCCCGCTTGAGGAATACGTCAAGTGTATCGGCTCGGACTTCAACACTTGGTCGCCCGAGAATATGCTCGAGGAACTCACCGGAAAAACCTTCGACTGGGAAACCATTGGCATTGCCCGTAACAAGTGGATCCGTAAGGAAATCAGTAAGCTCGACACCATGCCCGGTGTCCGCGAAACCGTAAGCCTCTGCCAAGAAAGAAAGATGCCCGTCGCCATCGTTTCCAGCTCCAACCACAGCTGGGTAGATGGCTGGCTCGACAAACTTGGTCTCCTTAAGTCCTTCGATCACATCATCGCGCGTGAGGATGCTCCTCGCATCAAACCCGCTCCCGATCTTTACGCAGAAGCCGTCAAACGCCTTAAATTACCTGCATCAAAATGCCTCGTCATCGAAGATTCCCTCAACGGAATGAAGTCCGCTCACACAGTCGGGTGTCCCGTTGCTGCTATCCCAAACAGGATCACACAATGCATTGATTTCTCGGCAGCAGAATACCAATATCCTTCCCTCGTTGAGCTTCTCGAGGAACTGTGATGCGCTATCTCCTGCTCCCTCTTCTCGTCCTATCGTCATGCCGTCAGGACAAAAAAACGGCTGAAGAGACACAATCAAATGAGCCCACCATCGTGCGCCTGGAAAGCGAGCGCCCACTCATGGGGACGCTCTTTAAGATTATCACATATGCCGAAGACCCTCGGGAAGGTTATCTTGCCATGGAAAAAAGTTTCGATCTTGCCGAAGACTTTAGCAATCGCGCCACCGACTACGATCCAGATTCTGAGCTGAACCGCCTCACCAAGTCGAAACCCGGTATGCCAATTGCCGTCAGTAAGGAACTTTTCGACGTTCTTATCCTCGGAAAAAAATTAACCAAAGAATCCGAAGGAATCTTCGATCCCACCCTAGGCCCACTCACCCATCTTTGGCGTGAAACCAGAAGAACCAAGGAAGTGCCATCCGAAGAAGACATTGCTGCTGCCCGCAGCCGTTGCGGGATCGAATTTCTGGCCTTCGATGAAAAAAAACAGACGGTTACCGTGAAACGCCAAGGACTTCAACTCGACCTTGGAGGAATTGCCAAAGGCTTCGCTGCAGATCTTATCTACGATCACCTTGCCAAAAAAGGGTTTACCCAAACCTTGGTTGCCGCAGCCGGAGATTTACGCATAGGTGATCCACCTCCAGAAAGAGTGGGCTGGAATATCGGCCTCCGGACCTTCCGTCTCACGCCCAACAAAAGCCTTCCACTCAGAAATTGCGCGGTCTCTACCTCAGGAGATCTCTTCCAAAATGTTACATCCGGCGGAAAAACCTACTCTCACCTTATCGAGCTTCAAACGGGACTTGGGCTCACCACCCGCCGGGCCGCTTCGGTTATCATGCCCGAAGCAAAAATGACTGATCCCCTCGCAACCATCGCCTGCCTTTCGGACAACCCTGAAGCCCTCTTCAAGAAATTTCCAGGAGCCTCGATTCGCATCGTTTATGAGGATCGCAAGATCCCACCGATCACCACCGGAATTTTTACCGAGTAGCTCCGCCGGAATATTTTCCTTTGCTCATTGCCCATTCATGCAGACCAGTGGATGTTCTGCCAATGACTCTCGACGAACTCGAATCAGCCATCAATGAATGGCTCTCCCAAGGAGCAACCGATATCTTCCTGAGTGAAGATCAACGGACCCGCGTTCGAATCAACGGCGAGGTCGTTCCAGTGAATGACTCGACAATGTCACGGCAAGATCTCATCCGTCTTTGGGAAGCCTGTGAAATCGACCCGGCCTCTGCCAATGAAATTGATTCGCGCTACCAAATGAAGAACGGGGGTTATATCCGGGCCAATCTTTACCGTGCCATGGGAAACCTTTCCGCCGCCATTCGCCCCATTAAAGCAATCATACCGCCGCTCGACTCTCTCGGCCTTCCCACTGATCTGATCCGCCACTGGATTCACCGTCGCTCCGGACTCATCCTCGTCACCGGAACCACCGGGTCAGGAAAATCCACCACCCTCGCTTCAGCTCTCGAAGAACTTAACGAAAGTCGGCAGAGCCATATTATCACCCTCGAAGATCCCATCGAATATCTCTTCCAAAACAAGAAGTCATTTTTTTCCCAGCGCGAATTGAACTCAGACACCGCCAAATTCTCCACCGCCCTTCGCGCCTCTCTTCGTCAAAACCCCGACGTGATTATGATCGGCGAGATCCGTGACGAAGAAACCGCCCAACTCGCCCTTCGCGCCTCCGAGACCGGACACCTTGTCATCAGCACTCTCCACAGCTCGGGAGTCGTCGAATCGATCGAAAGACTCGGCAACTTGTTCCCCGAAAACCACGGGGCCACTTCGCGAATGCTTCTTTCCCGTCAGCTCATCGGAGTGATCAACCAGAACCTCCTGTCCGGCACAGATGGATCACTCAAGCTGGTCTCGGAATACCTTCAAAACGAAGGGGCGGTGCGTGGGTGGATCCGCGACGGACGCTATCACGATATTATTGATCACCTGCAACGCCCACAGGACGGACAAACCAGAAACATGCTCACCAGCATCGTGGAAACCTATCATCAGGGCCTAATATCAGAGGAAATTGCAAGAGATGCCGCCCCAAACCCCGGGGACTTTGACCGCCAAATTCGCGGCATTTCCTAAATACACTTTTTTAAATCATGACCACACCCCAAGGAATACGGGACTACCTTGCCCAGACCGTCACCAAAGGTGGCTCCGACCTACATCTCACAGTCGGCGCTCCTCCAGCCGCAAGAGTCCATGGGAGCCTTCAGGCGCTTGAAGAAATGTCTTTCGACGCCGGTCAGGTTCGCGAATTAATCCTCGGGACGATGAACGAAACCCAGCGTTCAAAGTTAGAGGACGATTGGGAGCTCGACTACGCTATCGAGGTCAGCGGCGTTGGGCGTTTTCGCGGGAACGTGCATTTCTGCCGTCAAAACATCGAAGCAGTCTATCGCTACATCCCAGCAGAAATTCCAGAGCTCTCAACCTTAGGGCACTATCCGATTTTGGAGGAAATTTGCCACCTTCAGCGGGGCCTCGTTCTCATCACCGGAGTAACCGGCTCGGGAAAAACAACGACTCTTGCATCATTAGTGCGAAGGATCTCCGAGATTCGCTCCGGCACCATCATTACTTTGGAAGACCCTATCGAATTTTCTTTTCAGCACAATTCCTCGCTCATTAAACAACGGGAGATCGGACGAGACACTAAATCATTCTCACTCGGACTCCGCCAGTGCATGCGCCAGGATCCTGACGTTATTGTGGTCGGTGAACTCCGCGATCGCGAGTCGATGCAGATCGCGATGACCGCAGCCGAAACCGGGCACCTCGTCATCAGCACCCTTCATACAATCGATGCCCCAAAGTCGGTCGAACGCATCATGGATCTTTTCCCCTCCGACCAACAAGTGCAGATCGCCTCGCAGCTTTCCAATGTTCTCGAAGCAATCATTTGCCAAAGGCTTCTCCCAAGAGCCGATACCGATGGACGCGTCCTTGCCACCGAGGCTCTTCGCGTCAACTCAGGGATTCAATCCAGTCTCCGCAAACGAAAGATCGAACAAGTAGTCGGACTCATGGAAATTGCCCGACAAGAAGGTTGTCACACCATTGATGATTGCCTCGAAACGCTCGTAGCCCACAACTACATCACCCAGCAAGATGCCATCCAAAACTGCCGAGACCCGCACCGATTTACTTCAGAAAGCCTCGCGAGCCGCCAGGCCGTTAAGAAGTAAGAAGGTCCGGGGACTTTAGCGAGGCGGCGCAAACTGCCCTTTCAGCTCCTCGGGAATTTCAACTTTCGGGTGCACATATTCTACTTTTTCGCGCCACCCGAGATGTTTCAGCGGGTAAAGTTCGCCAAATAGGATTGCGTTTTTTCGGCGCTTAATGACACGTCGACCACGGCGATCCAATCGCTTCACCCCGAAGGCGATAATGGCATCTCCAAGCTCCGCATCTTGCATCGGCCCAAAGGCAAGATCAATGAGACGGCTATAAATTTCGAGATTTCGTGGGTGATCTTTCAAATACTGCCGAAAGACATAGAAAGCATCTCCCACTCTCCCCTGCATCGCCAAAGCATCTCCTTTGCTTAAAAGCGGGGGAGGCTTTCGAAATTTCTCCAGCGAAAAGAACGAAAGCACATTCGCCATCTTCTGGCTCACCCAGCCCGTCGTTGGGATGGCGAGTAATATCGCGACGAGTAGCCCCACCGAAACCAATAAGAAAATGGCAAGTGGACTTTCACCAATGGCTCCTAAAACCATAAATTTAAAGACGACGAGGGGCTCGAGTTCCTACAAAATTCGCGATGAAGGCCATTGCCAATACTAACCCTGCCATCCACAGCAAGTCCATCATCCCAACCGTTCCACCCAAGACCGGAATCACCGCAATCAAGGCCGAGACCAAACCAATCCCAAGCCCCCATGCAACCATCGACTTAACCTCATTTTTCACGATCTTAGACCGTCTTATTTTGGAGATACCCAACATCCTCAGGGTTTCAAATTCTGCCTTCCGCTCGACCAAATTACGAGCAGTAACAATCCCAACCCCCACACTACCAAGAATGATGCCCAAACCTCCAAGTACATTGAAAATTGCGATGTAGGTATTCTCAACCTCGTGAAAAGCCGCGATCCTATCCTTTGTTGCCGTCACTTTCCCTCCCAGATCAGCCGTCTCTTCTTGCAAGATCTTCCGCGCTTTTTCGTCAGGAGAAAGGAAGAGTTGGTAGCCGCCAAGCGAGGGATACTTCTCCAGAAGCTTCTTCTCACTCAAAATCAAACTTCCCTGAAAAATCGAATCCTTCACCACTCCCGCAATCGTCACAGAGAAATTTTTCCCCCACTCGTCCTGATAAATCAGTTCATCTCCGACCTTCTTCTTCAAAACCCACATCATCGTCGTTTCGTCAACAATTGCCGGAACTCCATCACCTTCTAAGATTGACCACTGATCGCTTGTCTTGAACCGACCTTCAAGAAGAACGGGGTCCACCCCCAGTAGGCGAGGTTGGCTGGAGGCAGTGAGATTAAAACAATCGACATCATCGCCCTCACCAATTCGGAAAGGCACGAGGTTCTTCAATCCAAACCAATCAACCTCTCCTTTTGCATCAGCAGGCCGATTTACAGATGAAGTGGTCTCTACCCACCATGCAAAGCCACCCGCCCCACTCGCTTTATCCTCCCAATTTTCTCCTCCATTCTTCCGAAAAGAAGCCACCGAAAGGACCAAAAAAACACCGGCTGCCAGCACTCCCACCACCGTCAAACTCCGTGAAGCCCGACGGGCTAAGTTTACCTTTGCCACGCCCTCCGATGAAAATTCCCCCAGAAAGCCGATCCGCGATAGTCGTTTCCGAAAAACCGCCAACCCCACCACTAACACCCCAAAGCCCACTAAAAAAAATGCTCCTTGGGCTGCTGCTGAATAGCTCATCGCGATTCCACCTGCTACCACGAGAAGGCCAAAAACGAGGAAGCCCGTTGCCCATTTGCTGGGTTTCCCAACTTCTTCTTCAGCGCCCGAGTTAAGGCGCAGACTAGCACTCTGCCTGACCTGTTTGCGGTTTGTTACCCAGACCGAGAGCAAGGTAAGTGCCACAATCCATAGAAGCCCCTTGGCGATCGTCCAGCCACTTAAGTGAAGATCAAAAGCTGTGCCATCGCCCCAAATCGAACTGATCACCTTAAGCACAATCGTGCAGAAAATTACCGCGAGAAGAGTCCCAACGATCGCACCCGCAAGGACGACAAAGAAAGCCTCTCCCATTCGCCAGTTGGAAATTTTCTTCACCGGAATCCCCACCGCCGAAAGTAGAGCCCCTTCTTCCGCCCGCTGCTCCACGTTGAAGCGAAACAACATCGTCACCAGCGCAATTGCTGCGATAATCAGAAAGAAGCTCATCGCAAGGAATAGAATAGCAAAATCCACCGGCGACTTCGCTGCCTCCTTCGCTTGCTCTGAAAAATCCATCACCCGCATTCCTGCTAGAGAGGGCTTCAGCACCTCGTAAACTGACTTCGCCACCCCGGCGACTTGGCCCCCTATTACCCTGATCCCAGTCACCTTCCCCCAACGATTGGCCCAGAGCTCCTCTCCAGTTTGATGAGAGACAAAGGCCTTTGGTGTTCCTTTAAACTCCTCCCAATACTCATCATCCTTATCCCGGATTCGTGTCAGATCGAGAGGCAAGCCCGGCTCCCAATCGCGGGCACTCTGGACATCGGCCACACCGGGGAAATCTGGCATCCAGCGCTGATCAGCCGCTGGACCTTCCATCTTCACGATCGCCTTCACCGTAAATACTCCACGTTTCTCGACTAGCTTGCTACCGGACTCCACGACGAAGTAGTCCATCGTCAGTTCATCATCGACTTGGGCCCGCAAATCCTCCGCCAACCAGTCATTAATCACCACTTCCCCCTCACCCGGTTGCGTTGGAAGAAACATCGCGGGCTTCCCGCTCACCGCTGTCACCATGGAGTATGGGGTTTCTCCTTCTTCAGTCGCCAGCGTGTTGATCAAATAAGTCAGCACCGGCTCGCCGTCGATTTTTTCCGCAATCCTCGGCTCCATAAAAATCCGCTCGGAACGCACCTCGACGCCATCTGGCACTTCCACGACCGAAATCCCGTAATCCGCCAATTCCAGTTTTCCCGGATCAAAAGATTCGTTTTCATCTAGCAAAAGAGCATTGGCCTTCCCTTTGAGATCGAGGACTTTTTGCAATCGCTTTAAAGGCACGAAAACCGAAGACGGCGGGACTTGAGTTTGCTCCAGACTGAATCTTCCGAACTCTTCATCACTTAAGATTTTCGCCACCGTAATACGCATCGAAGAAACCGATTCGCTTTCGCCCGAGAGTGGAGCATCGCGAGAAAGGAGCCCTGGCTTCTGCAAACGCACCACTGCCGAATCACCTTCTTCGAGATCCAGTGCCCGTGCCAGCGGCCCACTGATGGCTGCTTCAAAATTCGACAGATCCACCGAGGTCTCTTGCGGGGCGAAGTCCCAAAAATCTTCCGAAACCCCCATCACCTGAACCTGCCCCTCGGCCCGCTCCTCCACATTGACTTGCCCTTTGAGATAAATCATGGCCGAACCACCATTTCGCCCAGCCAAATCGTCACGGAAAAAACGTTCACCACCCGAAAAGATCTTCGCAACCTTCCCAATCCGTAACTCTGCTGACTTAGTGAGACTTTCCTGCACCGAATCTCCTGCCATCAGAGCACCCAAAAGGACCATGGCCCCAACGGCTGCCCCCGCAAGCACGCCCCAATAGGCAGACCGATAATGGCGAATCCCTTTCCAAATAAATCCCGTGCTCTTCATGTTATTGGCCTAAAGTATAAAAGTGTTTATCCTCGTGGCAAACCCAAGGAGTAATAGCCTTACAATCGTCTATCGGCATCATTTGCGATCTGAAGACTCGCCACCATGACTAGACAAAACCGCGCGACCTCCTTCACAAGCTTTATTGGCTTAAAGCAGACGCCTCTTCAAGCGCTTGTAGCGCCTCATCCGGACCAAAGACTTCCGGCATCACAATAATCGGAGCACTCGGATCGGCTGGCACCACCAAATTCACGGGCAGATTGGCGCGACCATAGCGCTTGAGGTCATCATTGATCGATTGAAGTTTGTCAGTGTTATCAGCTTGAATGAGGAGAACATTCAATGCTTCCAAACGATCGAGAACTTTCTGATTCGAGAACACACGGCCCTCGTTCACTTTGCAAGTCGCTCACCAATCAGCAGTGTAGTCGACCCATATTATTCGTTTTTTGGAACGCGACTGCTCCATAATTCCGGGATACCACTCGTTCCAGGCTAGGCCTAGTTCCGGAGGCTTCGCCGTTGAGTAAGCCCATGCAATTCCACCCACAGTCATGAGCCCAGCAAGACCAAACCCGGTGACGTAACGTTTCGTCTTTGTAATAGCTTGATTGCCATAACGGCCATACATGTAAACCCCGAGACCAATCAGGCAGAGTGCAAAGAGGAAGACGTTAAAGTGATCGTCACCGACCAACTTGAGATATCCCTTCATGAAAAAGACAGCGGTTGCGAAAACAAAGAAGGCCATGACCTGCTTAAAAGTTTCCATCCAGGCTCCCGGGCGAGGAAGTTTCTTGATAAGCGCAGGGAAGAAGGACAACAAAATGTAAGGTGAGGCAATTCCGAGTCCAAAGACCGTGAACACCGCAAACTGGATTGCCTTGTTATCCTGCGAAAGCGCAAAAGCCATCACCGCTCCTAGGAAAGGGCCAGAGCAAGGGGTCGCAACGAGGGTGGTCAAGGCTCCGGAGAAGAACGACCCGGAGTACCCTTTCTTCCCCTGCAATTCTCCCCCTACGCTTGTCATGCTCGTTCCAATTTCAAAAACCCCGTAAAGATTAAGACCCATCAGGAAAAAAACGATAATCATCGTCCCAAGGAAGATGGGATTGGCCAATTGCTGCCCCCAATCAAGTTTGAGGGAAATGATAAACGCGGCAAGGATCCACATCGTAATTAGAAGTCCAAGACCGAACACCAAACCATGTAGCTTGATCTTATCTTCATCCTCTCCGGCTTGCGAAACAAAGCCCATGATTTTGAGCCCTAATACTGGAAAGACACAGGGCATCAGGTTGAGAATGAGCCCTCCGAGAAAGACCAAACCAAGCGAGGAAATAAAGGTCACTTGCTTCTCTTGTTCGCCGCCTAAAAGAACAACTTCGGGCCGGGCATCCGCATCATAAAGCGCAAGACCGGCTTCGCGGTCCTCTTTGGACGCCTTGATCACTTTTTCGCCCGGACCATTCATCTGCACATCGGCATCCGGAATGAACGAAGCCACGACCTCCAAGCCAATGGGGCCATAATCGGCCTGAACAGTCAGTAAGCCGGACAAGGTCTCCTGGACCTTCCCAGCATCAATGAAGAGATCTTCATTCCCTTCATTCCGTGTGAGCGTCACGATGATTTCACTCTTGCCAATCTCAACCTTCTGATTGGCCTGCGAATCAATCTGCTTGTCCGTCGAGAAAAAATAGACTGGCTCACTGAGTTCCAGACCTTCCGGATAAATGGCTTTCAGCGTAATTACATTACTTTTCTCAGTTGCGAGGAATCCCCATGCCGAACTATCACTTGGAAGCTTCTCGCCGGCCTCCTCAAAAAGAGCCTCGTCGGCTTCAACCATCAAGGTTTCGTCGCCCGCTTTAATCGTGAAGGAGAAGTCCTGATCTCCGAGCATACAAGTCTCATCACATTCCTGCCAATTGAAGCTGCCCTTGATGGTGAAATCCTTTCCCTGTTCAAGATTTTCATCGGCTACGATCTTGGTCACGAAGATCGCTTTGCCTTCATATCCATAACCCACCGACTCGATTCCGGTCGATATCGATTTAAAAGCCTTGGGGAGAGGAAACAGTAAGTCCCCAGCCGTAAATCCATCAGGAAGCTCCCACTCGACGGATGGAGGATCCCCCACCATTCCCGCATTCTTAAAATAGGCATGGAACTTGGGCTGCAAATCTAGAATGAATGCCACCATAAAAAAATCGCCCGGCTCGATCTGAGTGACCTCCGACTTAATCGTCGCAGTCGTTTCCTTCGTCAGAAACGCCGGTTCGCCAAAGGGATCTTGCGCAGAAACAAGCGGCGCGAGGATTGCAGTGAAGATAAAAATGAGAAATCGATGCTTCATTGGTTCTGACTGATTGTCCACTGGAGCGACGTGGTAGCCAGTTTCTTCCCGCTTTTTTTTCGAAACCTGACAATCAATCGAGAAGATTTCACCTCAGCCCCGGTAATATTGTCCCTCAGCCAACTCCAAACTGGAGCCTTACAGATTCTTCCTCCAATCTCCTCTTATGCGACTCACGGTCCACGGAAAGCACTTCTATCTCGATGGAAGACCGCACTTTCTACGTACCGTCACTTACGGACCCTTTCCTGAGACCTCCGGCCACTCGCCTGAAAAAGACTTCCCGCAGATCCGTTCCGCAGGATTCGATTCCGTCCGTGTTTACGCCCTCCCGGATCGCGATCTCCTTGATCACGCCGCTCAGAACGACCTGATCGTCATCGCCACTCACGCTTGGGGACACGGTTGTGACTTCATCACGGAGAATCCCAGCCTCCTCGACCAAGCCCGACGCGATCTCACCGCTTGGCTCGAAAGCCATAAAAATCACCCCGGCCTAGGCGCGATTCTCGTTGGAAACGAAATCCCTTCCGACATGGCCCGCTGGATGACTCCGTGGAAAGTCAACCAGGCCCTCGATGGCCTCATCCGCGCCTGCCAAAAAGTAGTACCTAGCATCCCCGTCGGCTACGCGAATTTCCCCACCACCGAATACCTCGAGCCACCCTCAGCAGACTTCACCGCCTTCAACATTTACCTCGAAGACGGCGAAGCGCTCGCAAGCTACCTCCCGCGCCTTCACCACCTCGCCGGTGACCGACCCGTTTACCTCACCGAATTCGGCCTCGATACCAACCGTAACTCCGAGGACGTCCAAGCCGCTCTCCTCCCTGCCGCCCTCAAATCCACCCGCACCGCCGGATTCGCCGGAACCACTCTTTACGCTTGGTCGGATCATTGGCTTAACAACGGTCAAATCATGGACGACTGGTCCTTCGGCCTGATTCGTCGCGATGGCTCGGAAAAATCCGTCCTCCCCGCTCTTCGCGAGCTCATTCTCCCTACTCCTCTCCCCTTAAACCCACCCCGCTTCTCCATCATCATCTGCACCCGCAATGGTGCCGGCCGAATCGAAACCTGCATCAAGGCCTGTCAAAACATCGACTATCACGACTTCGAAATCATCGTTGTCAACGACGGCTCGGCCGATGGCACAGCCAAACTTCTGGACCAACAAAAGGAAATCCGCGCCTTCCACCTTGAACCCTCGGGACTCTCCGCCGCGCGCAATCACGGTGCGGCCAAAGCAACCGGCGAAATCCTCGCCTTCACTGATGATGATTGCCGCCCTGACGAACAATGGCTCACTTGGCTCGCCCACGCTTATTCCGAGTCAAACCATGCTGCGATCGGTGGACCAAACCTCGCCCCTAAACCTGAATCTCTGGCACTTGCCCTCACCACCGCAGCCCCTGGCGCTCCCACCCACGTCATGATTGATGACCTCACCGCCGAACACCTGCCCGGCTGTCATCTTTCCGTTAAAAAATCCGCCTTCGCGCAAATCGAGGGCTTCGATCCCATCTTTCACACCGCAGGCGACGACGTCGACTTTTGCTGGCGGCTTCGCGACGCTGGATTCACACTCGGGTTTTCCGGAGCTTCCTTTGTCTGGCACCACCGCCGTGCCACTCCCTGGAAATATCTCAAACAACAAATGGGATATGGCCATGCTGAAGCCCTCCTCTTTAAAAAACATCCTCATCGCTTTTCCGAGGGCGGGATCCGCTGGGAAGGCTGCGTCTATCGGGGCATCGCTCTCGGTATCGAACCCGGCGATTTTATCTACTCTGGCCCGACTGGAGAGGCTCCCTACCAATCGCTAGGCAAAATGCTCCGCCAACCTATGCGTGGACTTCACCCCAACTTCGACACCCCGATCTCCCGCATTCTCCTTACACTTCTAAGCTGGCTACAAAACCACCTTCGTCACTGGAAGCGAAAGCAGGACGGAGGACCATCTACTCGCAGCAATTGGCCAAAATCGCCCCTTGCAGATTCTGATACGACCTCGCAGCTCATTCTGACTCACGCAGACGGCTTGGGCCGACACGAGCTCTACCGCCTCCTCCTAGAACACGGATGGCAACCTTGCGCTGATCCTGACTTCGACTTGCATTGCGGAAGCTGCAAACTCCTAGCCGCCACTGAACAAACTGGTACCCCGGCCAATCGAACCTTTCTCGCACTGAGCGAACCTTCCAGCGACCTCCACACCCTCGCTCTAAAAGGTGGATTTGTGACCTCCAATTGAATGGAAGCAAATGAGAACTAACCATGAATCAATTTTCAATTTCGTGGCGTAAAACTTGCTCCTAGGTGATCGGCTTAGGCAAATTCCGATGACCGGACTTACCCATTAAAGGGGTAGGCTTTGCTTCAAAAAAATGTGGACCACCCGCTAAAATCAATTTTCCTTTCTTTAGAGGTGGGGCCCATTTCTAAACTTCAATTTTTTACCTGTATGAAACAAAAGAATCCTAAAGCGCCACTATTTGTAGCCCTGACGAGCCTCATCGGCCTCACTGGAACAACTTCGGCTGCCCTCTTAGTCTACGAACCTTTCGACTACGACCAGACCGAACCCATTAACAACGGAGGAGCTTTTCTTGGTGATGGGAGCCAGACTGGAGCCCTTGGGCTTGGCACCTGGAGTCAGCGTTCACAGGGAACCCTTGGAACACCCGCCGCACCACCGACCAATGAAGCTGACGTTTCCGATGGTGGTCTTTCATTCACAGACGCCGGAGGCAACGTTCTCCCTAGCACAGGTAACGCTTGGGTCCGCAGAACTCGCCAGGGCCAAATCGCTACGAGCAGTCCTGTAGTCACCAGCGGATTCAGCGCAGATAATTCGACCCTTTGGATGACCTTTTTATATCAAGACCTTGGATTTAGTGGACCTGACTTCGGAATTGGACTGAGTTCTGAGAATATGATCGGCAACGACAATCAAAGCCTCACCGCGGCAGGCGTAGGCGTCGGTTTCGGAATTAACAGCGTTGGAGGTCCAGCACGAGGCATCGGAGCCCTATACTACGATAACGCAACGGAATTCACCCGCGTCACCGAAGAAACCGCAACATTTAATGGACCCGCCGCGAGTGACCTCTTTCTCCTTGCCATGAAAGTCGAATGGAATCCTGACGGAGTAGACGACGTTATTTCTGTTTATAACGTCACCGACCTAACCACCGAACCCACCAACCCACTCGCCACTGCGACGGTTGATCTTTCCCAAGCCGAACAAGATTCTTTAGATGTTTTGAACATCAGCGAAACTCAAGTCGCCTTTGTTGACGAGGTTCGAATCGCCACAACCTTCGGGGAAGCAGTTGGTGGGAGCAGCATCCCAGAGCCCTCATCCCTCATCCTTGGCGCTATGGCAGGTCTTCTAGCACTTGGCCGACGCCAGAGGTAATACATCATTTTAACCTCTCCACTTTCTCACTATGAAGTATTCCCTTATCGCGGCTAAAATCGCCTGTCTCGTAACCCCAACTTTCGCAGATCTTCTGATCTACGAACCTTTCGATTACGAATCAACAGCCGAACTTAACGCGAACGGATTTTTCGGCGACGGCAATCAAGACGGTGGTTTCGGAGTCGGAATCTGGGGCCAGATTTCCCAAGGAACTGTTGGAACTGCCGCTGCGCCTCCCGCCAATGAAGGTGATGTTGCCGACGAAGGAGTTACGTTTTCCGACGCCGAAGGCAATGAGCTCCCAGTTGCGGGGAATGCATACGAACGCCGCGCCAGAGTGGGCCAAGTCGCTTGCTTTTCTCCAATCGATCCCGCATCTACCACCGGATTGACTGCTGATAATTCGACGATGTGGATGACCTTTCTCTTCGAGGATTTTGGGTTTAGTGGACCTGACTTCGGTATCGGACTCCACTCTGAAAAGATGATTGGAGACGACAACCAAGGGCTTGAAGCACCTGGCTTTGGTATTGGACTTGGAATCGTTTCCAGTGGCGGTCAAGCCCGCAACATTGGAACATCGATCTACAATAATGACGTCAATTTCACTCGTCAATTTGAAGAAACTCCAACCTTCAACGGCCCAGCGGCAAGCGAAACCTTCTTCCTTGCAATGAAGGTAAACTGGAAGCCAGAAGGCACCCCAGATGAAATCTTCGTATTTATCATCGACGATCTGACAACTGAACCAGACGAGGCTGACGCTGTTGCAAGCGATACTTTCGACTGGGATCTCGCCACCCAACAATCTCTAGATGTCTTCAACTTCAGTGACACTCAGGTGGGATACGTCGATGAAATTCGGGTTGGCAATTCCTTTGGCGACGTAGTTGGCGGCACGATCGCATCATCATCTCCTCTTCAAATCACGGAAATTACCTACACCCCTGGCGATCCTTCGGTATCGCTGACTTGGAACTCTAAAGAGGGCACCTCATATGCCGTGAGATATTCACGGGATATGGTCAACTGGGACTTTGACCTTGATGATGCCGTTCTTGGGACGGCCGATTCGACCACTCAAACCTTCAATCTCTCTGAATTTGGAATAGAGAACGAAACAAAATTGTATTTCCGGGTCGAAAAGCAATGACACCTAGGAGTGGGGAACCCCGGATGATTTTTCGGCTCCGCTACAATTGAAATTTACTCAAAGGGAGTTGTCGTGCTTGCACCTCAACTTCCTTTTTCGTGTCGCCAGAAAACCAAGGGGTTTTCAAATACGAGTTCCTAAAGCGCAATTGCAAGACTCTCGACACCCACTAAGCTGTCGCCACTACGTAATGAAAAACCTCCTTTTACTTCTCTGCACGATTGCCTCTTCTCTTGCTGGAGAATGGACTATCCCACTTGCGGGCAATGCCTACCGCACCGCACCAGAACCTGGCAGCGGCATCAATCGCGGCGGAAGACTTGTCTGGTCTAACCCGGAAGACGTGCACTCGATCTATGTCCATCTCGATCAAGCCGCCACTTTTGAAGTGGCCCTCCGAGGTGCCGCACCCGCACCTGCACGCTGGAAATTGGCTGCTGCTGACCAAATTTTCAAAATCAATGTCAATGGAGCCAAATCAAGAGAATTCCCGATAGGAACAATCACGATTGCAAAAGCAGGATATCTAAGACTCGACCTCTCTGGCCTCGAAAAGACAGGAACGAACTATGGCGAAGTTAGTGATTTAATCCTGCGATCGAAAAAGGACGACCTGCAATTGAATTACGTTAAATCGAACAAAGATAATATGTTTTACTGGGGTCGCCGCGGGCCTTCCGTGCATCTTGGCTACCAAGTTCCAAAAGGGAAAAAAATCGAATGGGCTTACAGTGAAATCACTGTTCCAAACGGAGAAGATCCAATCGGTTCCTACTTCATGGCGAACGGTTTTGGACAAGGTTACTTTGGTTTCCAGGTCAAAAGTCCTACCGAACGCTGGGTCCTCTTCTCGGTCTGGAGTCCGTTTAACACCAACAACCCAAATGCCGTCCCGGAAAAAGATCGTGTCACCACGCTGGCAAAAGGAAAAAACGTCCGCGCTCAAAAATTCGGAGGCGAGGGGTCCGGAGGACAGAGCTTTTTGAAATACCCATGGCAGGCCGGAAAAACCTATCGCTTCCTTACCCGCGTCCAACCCAGCGATGACAACACCACCATTTACACCTCTTGGTTTGGCGATAAAAAAGCCAACGAATGGCAACTCATCGCTAGCTTCCGCCGCCCCAGCACAAAAGTCCATCTTACTGGTTTCCACTCTTTCCTTGAGAATTTTTCGGTAAACTACGGATCTGTTAGGCGCCTTGGACTCTATGGTAATCAATGGGTTTGCGATACCGGGGGAACGTGGCACGAAATCACCCGGGCCCGCTTCACGGCAGATGCCACCGCCCGCGGCGATCACCGACTCGACTATGCTGGCGGCACTAAAGACGGCGTCTTCTTTATGAAAAATGGAGGATTCTTCGACGAGCGGGTTAAGTTCGATCAGTGGTTCGAAAAACCATCCAATCCGAAGACAAAACCGGCCATCAATTTTAAGGATTTACCCAAGGGTGAACTTATCGGGAAATAGGGCTTTTGACCGCCCGAAATCAGGACCGACTCTTGAGCTCTGTAACCAAAGATCAACCCGAATATGCGCACCACTGACTTTCACTACGAACTTCCGCCGGAACTCATTGCCTCACGCCCTCTTGTCGACCGCGAGTCGTCACGTATGATGCTCGTCAACCGCGCCACAAGCGAGATCTCCCACCATCGCTTTAGCGATTTTCCTGACCTCCTTCCACCTGACCATCTCCTCGTTCTCAACGACACGAAAGTCATTCCAGCGCGGCTTTTCTCGAATGATGGAAAAATCGAGCTTGTTCGCACCAATGCCCCCGATCCCAATCACTGGTGGTGCCTAGTTCGCCCAGGAAAAAAGATGAGAGACGGTCGCTCCATAGAAGTCGGCAAAAGAACTGGAATCGTTGTTCAAACCAATGATAAGGGTGAACGCCTTATCAAATGGGACACGCCTCCCGATCTCGAAGTGCACGGTCACCTTGCTCTCCCCCACTATATGGAGCGCGAGCCAGATAAATCTGACCGCGATCGTTATCAGACCGTTTACGCCAAAGAAGAAGGGGCGATCGCAGCCCCTACCGCTGGACTTCACTTTACCCCCGAACTCCTTTCAAAACTTGATCATACCTTTCTCACCCTGCACGTCGGTGTGGGCACCTTCCGCCCTGTTAAAGCTGAAGACCCTCGTGAGCATGACATGCACTCCGAGCGCTACGTCCTCAGCCAAGAAGCTGCGAGTAAAATGCAGACCGCTAAAAAAATCGCTGCAGTCGGAACCACTGTGACGCGTGTCCTTGAACATCTTGCCCGCGACCGGAAACTGGAAGCCTGCCACGGGGAAACTGACATCTTCATTTACCCCCCTTTCGAATTCAAAGCAATAAGCGCTCTGCAGACAAACTTCCACCTTCCTTGCAGCACCCTAATGATGCTCGTCTCCGCCTTCGCCACGCGTGAGCTCATCATGGAAGCTTATGCCAAAGCAGTTGAAGAAAAATACCGTTTTTATTCCTATGGCGACTGTATGCTGATTGTGTAAAGTCACGGCTAAATTAAAATTTTCCCACAGAATGATGCGGTGCCTTATTTTCCTATATGCATTGAGCCTCTCATGCTTAGCGTCAAAACATTCACGACTTAACGTCGTCTTTTTCTTGGTTGACGATTTAGGTTGGCGAGATCTTTCATGCCAGGGCAGCACTTACTATGACACACCCAATATAGACCTTCTTGCGAAATCAGGTGTTCGCTTCACCAACGCCTATGCAACATGCGCAGTTTGCTCCCCTACCCGCTCAAGCTGCCTGACTGGAAAATACCCTGCTCGAACTTTAATCACCCAATGGCTTCCTGCTGGACGCTGGTCTCCGCTTAAACACAAAAAAAAAGAAGGCCGCTTCCTTCGATCACTCCCGCTCGAAGAGATTACTCTTGCTGAAACTCTCAAAAAGGTAGGCTATAAAAATGGCTTTATCGGGAAATGGCATCTAGGTGGAGCTCCTTTCAGTCTCCCAATCCATCATGGCTTCCATATCAATGTGGGAGGAGATGACCACGGGGCACCTGGATCCTACTTTCATCCCTTTAAAGGGAAATGGCGTCTCCCGACAACAAAGCATGATATTTACAAACAAGCCTATCAAGGAGGGGAAAAAGGAGACTATCTAACTGATCTACTTACAAGTGAGGCAGAAAGCTTTATCGATGAAAATTATAATCATCCCTTCTTCCTCTATTTCTCCTTTTATAATGTTCACACTCCCCTTCAGGCCAAAGCTGAAAAAATTGCGAAATATCAATCTCGTCCTGCTGGCGACCGTCAAAATAATCCGATATATGCTGCAATGCTCGAATCAGTCGACGAAAGCGTAGGAAGAATCATCAGCCGGCTTAAAAAACACAAAATTCATAGGAACACTTTAATAATCTTCGCCTCAGATAATGGAGGATTTTCTAAAGCCACATCTAATTTCCCTTTGCGAGCCAACAAGGGGAGCTTTTATGAAGGAGGTATTCGAACACCAATGATCATCTCGTTACCTCAATCAAAAAGCGCAGGTCAAACTTGCGAGATTCTTACCAACTCAAATGACTTTTACCCTACAATACTGTCCGCCCTTGGGCTACCTCTGCTTCCGCATCAACATCAAGATGGCCTCAGCCTTCTTCCCTGGCTCAAAGACGCAGATACCCCAGCTCCTGAACGCTCGCTTTATTGGCATTACCCGCACTATAACCGGCATCCTTCATCTTTTCCCTGCGGCGTGATCCGCCAAGGCCCCTGGAAACTCATCGAAAATTACGACGACGATTCCATCGAGCTTTACCATCTAGAGAATGACCTAAATGAATCTCACAATCTTGCTCAAAGTGAGCCCAAAAAAGCCCACGATCTCCTTAAGAAACTTCAAATCTGGAAACGAAAAACGCGCGCCGAGCCAATGCAGTCTAATCCCCTCCACTCTTCAAGATGATTCGCTTCCTAATAGTCTTAGTTATTTTCTTCTCTCCTTTTGGAATCTCGGCAAAACGCCCAAACATACTTCTTATTGTTTCTGAAGATAATGGTCCAGAACTCGGATGCTACGGAGAGCCCTACGTCCAAACTCCTAATCTAGATCGCCTTGCCTCAAGAGGTATTCTTTTTGAGAAAGCCTATGTCCCTCAAGCAGGCTGCAGCCAATCAAGGGCTGCTTACCTCACCGGACTTTATCCTCATCAAAATGGCCAAATTGGCCTTGCGACTTGGAAATTCCGCCTCTACGAGGATTCGGTTCCCAATCTAGTGAGCACTCTTAAAAAAGCCGGTTATCGCACCGGTTTAATTGGCAAGCTTCACGTCAATCCCTCTTCCGCCTTCCCATTTGATTTTAAAAAGATTTCGACTGCAAACTTTAGCCGTAAAAAGCTCAGCAACTACACCAAAGAGGCAAAAGCCTTTATCGAAGATTCTCAGCAACCATTCTTTTTAAACGTAAATTACCCGGACGCTCATCGCCCCTTCCTCTCTCAAGTTGCTGGCCTGCCCAAAAAACCTCTTACAGCTAAGGAAGTAACGCCACTCGCGTACTTCGGACTCGATTCTCTGGAGCTTCGGCAACAAACCGCTGATTACTATAACTGCATCAGCCGCCTTGATTCAAAAATTGGAGAATTAATTGAGACGCTACAAAAATCAGGGAAAATTGAAAACACTCTAATCATTTACTTGGGTGACCACGGAGCCGACCTTTTACGGGGTAAACGAACTTGCTATGAAGGAGGAACTCGCATTCCCCTCATTATTTCTTGGCCTAGCAACATCGTTTCCGACTCACGGCGGAAGGAGCTTGTATCTAGTCTCGATCTTTTCCCCACTATTATTGACGCCGCGGGATTGAATCTTATCTCAGGGCTTGCCGGACGTTCGCTCCTACCACTTTTCAAAAAAGAACCAGTATCTTGGCGGCAACATATTTTTACGGAATACCATCTTCACTCTGCTCATAACTTCTTTCCTCAAAGAGCTGTTCGAAATCACCGCTATAAACTCATTCAGAACCTTCTCCCTAATCAGACCAACCCTGGATATAATTTTACTCGTAAGAAATTTATCCCGCGACTCCCCGAAATTCTTACTACTAGCTCCAAGAACCTTCGTAGCGCCTATCAACGTATGGAGAGACCACCCGAATTTGAACTCTATGACCTTGAGAGTGACCCATACGAATTTGTCAATCTCGCTTACTTGAGTCAGCACGCGTCTACCCTTAAAAGCCTCCGAACAACACTTAGAAATTGGCGTGGCAAAACAAGCGACCCTTTACTCAAGGCAGAAAACCTGAACCGACTAAAAGTAGAAATTGAATCCTGTTTCACCAATGGCAGCCCAGATAAAAGCGACCTCCATCTGACTTATCCTCAGTTTTTCTTCTCTAAGTAATGACCCGGATCTTCACTTTTCTCTTAGCCAGTATGCTAAGCGGCCACTGTGTCGCTGCTCCGCCACCCAATATCTTATTTATTGCAATCGATGATCTACGCCCTTCTCTGGGCTGCTACGGAGATTCAATTACCAAAACGCCCAACATAGATGCCGTGACGCGAGGTCACCAGGATAACCTGTCCGTCGAGTAAGGCTTTAAAGAAATAGAGTAAGATATTGAAGATATCCGACAGCCTCATTAATTCTACAACTCTCCATTGTGCTGTCTTTAACTCCCTTTTCTTCAATTTTAGGAAACTAGAGGTAAGACGAAATAGGGTATTATGCCTCCAATAATCTTGTTACATCACAATCAATGATAATTAGTCCACTCGCTATTAGATTTTTCATCCTTTATTTAATCACTGTCTCAGCCTCTAAACTGCAAGGTGTGCCACCTAGTGCCATCCAAACTCCGCACCGCCAACAGGTGCCGCATACCACCAAGAATGGTAAACTTCTCACCAAGTATGATCCCAAAAGTTCATTTTTCCCGATCGGCCAGTGGGGGGTTCCGGAATCGCGCGTTTATAAAGGGATCGACTACCGCTGGCATCATCTAGTCACGGCAGGATACAATACCGTATGGCCGTGGGCGATGGGTGGCTACTCCAGTGAGGAGCAGTTAGCACAGGCTGCCAAACACAAGCTACAAGTAGTAATCATGCGCCGCCCACGAGGAGAAGCGCTGCTCCGAATTAAAGACTCCCCTAACCTGTTTGGGATCGTCTGGCAGGACGAACCCTTGATCAATTTCGGGGTCGAGCCCGAAAAACAAAAGCCCAAACAAGCCGAATTCCTTGCCTATAAGCAGGAAGTTACCGATGTCGCCCCCGACTTACCAGTGTTCGTTAACACCGCGTCATGGATGGTAGGCAATGGGCGGGACCCTTGGATCGCTTGGCATAAGATGGGAGACCTAAGTTGCCATGACAACTATGTGATCTGGCCTGAAACGCGATCACTCAATCTAGGATCATATGGCACCGAAAAAAACGGGATTGCGGATGCGACTTCGTTAGCGGTTAAGGTGACTGAAGGAAAGAAACCGGTGTGGCTGGTCGTTGGCGCCTTTGAAAGCGACACACCACCAAATTCGAAATTCCCATTCCGATATCCTACGCCAATGCAACTACGTGGGATGGTTTACACCGGCATTATCCATGGAGCAACCGGCATCACATACTACGCTTGGGATAGCAATATTACCCGTTTCGGTATGGCACCTGATATCCGCACCGAAATCCCTGGCCGTCCGCGGGCAACCACTACTCAAGCCATTACCGCCAAGGCGCTGTGGGAGACCGCCGCCGCGGTTAACCGTGAACTCCAGGAGCTGGCGCCCGCGATTCTATCTCCCACCGTAGGAGACGAGGTCGGCTACCAGGTCTCATTCAAGGGCACCGCGATCACCCCCTCACCACTTCGCACTCTTTTAAAACATAGCCCCAACGGCGGCTTTATCCTGATCACCGTCAATATGGACAACACTGTCATAACTGGCCAATTCGAATTCGATCAACCTCTTGAAGAACCCAATTTGATATTTGGCAATAGCAACGAAATACCACTCGATGAAGGAGGGCGCTCGTTTAGCCTCTCTTATGAACCCTTTCAAGTAAGGGTTGTTCAATTGAAATTCCACCAAGGGAACACCGATTGCAAGTAGGTAGCGTTTCCACTAGAGTATCGGCGTGGCGTTTGATCTCACTTCCTTTTTTAAAGATCCGGATTGGTTCCACCGATTTGATGAGTACGTTCTCGCCCAAGGAAAAAAACTCTCATCCCCACGATTCCTTTCCGCACTGAATCTTGAAAAAGTTGATGATGGCTACCTCCTCACCGCCCGCTCCGACGAACATGACGCGGAGATCAACCTATGGCCAGAATCTGATTCACGATGGGGATTCGACTCATCTTGCACCTGCCAATTTGGTTCATTTTGTCCACACGCGGCTGCCGCGTTACTCCGCGCCTCCCGGCCCAACACTCTAGCGCGCCTCATGCGGGGAGGCGGCACGACACCATCAACCACTCAACTCCAAAAAGAAGAGGCTGTGGTCGTAAAAGACGACAAAATCTACAAGCCCACCTTTCATCTGGAAGTCGCCGAAGAACCCGCGCGCGCGCGGGTGGTCCAGCTCCTCCTGCAAGCCCTCAAAATGAAACAACGAGAGACTTGGCTCGTGGCTCGTCCATCTGTTCACTATGGCCCGCACAACTTTCCTCTCATCAAGACGAGTAGCGAATCTCAAGTAACTCGGGATAAGCCCGCCGAATTTCGTGCCATCGAACAACTCACCAAACTAGGCCTTACCAATCTCTCCACCAATCCGACCTACCGCTTCCTTCTCTCCCTAGCTAAAAAACAATCCTCTGAGCTCTCTGTAGAAGGCTGCTGGTTTCCAGATCCCCATCTTTCCACTCCATCTGTTTATTGGCCTTGGTTTCGAGCCAAAGCTGCTCGCATGCTTGCTGAAGCCGAATGGCAAATTACGATCGATGAAAACTTCGGCCATGATGTTCATGAACTCTCTGATGATGAAATAGAGGCTTCCCTTGTCCCCGCTGCGGGAGGCTGGTTCACCCTCTCCGTTGGTATCGACCTTGATGGTAAGCGCCTTGACCTCCTTCCCATCCTCACCAGCCTACTTGACAGCGACACGATCGAACAACTCCAAGAACTAGACGACAGCGAGCCGCACCTCATCTACCTCCCCAACGGAGGAGCTTTGCAAGTTCCCGCCGGTCGACTACGAGCCATTCTTCATCACCTCGCTGCCCTCACCGACCCCAAGGCTCCCTCACTGCACCCACTTGACGCCACCGCGCTCCTCGAGGACGAGGCCCTTCCTATCGACCCGCCCGCCGAACTCAAAGGCCTTCGCTCCCGCCTTCTAAATAAACAGAAAAAAACGGAAGAATTCATTCCACCCGAAGGTTTAAATGCTGAACTTCGAGACTACCAAAAAACGGGCACCGAGTGGATGAACTTCCTCTCCAGCCATGAACTCAACGGCATTCTCGCAGATGATATGGGGCTGGGGAAAACCCTGCAGACCCTCACCCACATTTTGCAACTTAAAGCCGAAGGTAAGAACGGCCCTGTTCTGGTGGTTGCACCTACCTCAGTAGTTCCGAATTGGCTCGCCGAAACCAAAAAATTTACGCCATCACTCCGCGCCATCATTCTCCACGGGCCACAGAGAAAAAAACTCTTCACCCACATCCCGCACGCCGACCTCGTTCTCACCTCTTTTGCTCTTTTACAACGCGACGTCATCGATCTCAAAAAGCACAACTTCCAGCTTGTCGTTCTCGACGAAGCTCAGCACATCAAAAACCCATCCGCTAAAGTTAGCCAAGCTGCTTGCGAACTCAAATCCCGCCAGCGGCTCTGCCTCTCAGGCACTCCAGTCGAAAATAATCTCGGCGAACTTTGGTCACTCTTCCGTTTTCTCATGCCCGGCTTTCTTGGCCCGCTCGAACGCTTTCGCCGGAACTACCAAAACCCCATCGAAAAAGATAATGATGAAGAACGCCGTGAGTTCCTCCGTGCTCGTCTTGGTCCACTCATCCTGCGCCGCACCAAAGACCAAGTTGCCACCGAACTCCCACCTAAAACAATCCTTGTCCATCCTGTCGACCTTAACTCCGCCCAACGTGACCTTTATGAAACCGTCCGTGCAACCATGGATAAACAAGTTCGCGAAGCGATTGCCGCCCGCGGTTTAGAGCAATCGCAATTCGCCATCCTCGATGCACTCCTCAAGCTGCGCCAAATCTGCTGCCACCCCGCTCTCCTTAAACTCCAAACCGAAGAGGCAAAAAAAGCAAAGCGATCTGCAAAGCTCGATTATCTTTTTGAACTTCTCGACACCCTCTTTGCGGAAGGCCGCCGCGTTCTGCTATTCTCTCAGTTCACTTCCATGCTCGAATTAATCGAGCGTGAGTTAAACGTCCGAAGGCACTCATATCTGAAGCTTACCGGAGAGTCAAAAGACCGCGGTAATTTGGTCGAGCGTTTCCAAAAAGAAAATATTCCTATCTTTCTCATCTCCCTCAAAGCCGGCGGGACTGGCCTCAACCTGACTGCCGCCGATACCGTGATCCACTTTGACCCATGGTGGAATCCCGCAGCTGAAGCACAAGCTACCGACCGAGCTTACCGTATCGGGCAAGACAAACCCGTCTTCGTTCACAAACTCATCTGCTCCGGCACAGTCGAAGATCGCATTCACCAACTTCAGCAAAAGAAAGCTCTTCTTGCCGACTCCCTCCTCTCTGGGGCAGTCAAAGCCACCCCTGACGCGGATTCCCTTCGTGAACTCCTCAAGCCGCTGGCCTAAAAGCAAGCGCTCAGTCTCATCTCGGAATTTGAATTTTCCTCTACGGTTTCAAAAAATACAATTCACCTCACCTGCGCTCAATAAAATGTGCTAAGATGGATTGCTTCGTGAAAACTTCCCTGTTTGAACCTCATAACCTTCTTCCTTCGGATGGCGAGGCTATCAATTACGGCCCCATTTTTTCGGTGAAAGAGTCTGATCAATTCTTCAATAAACTCATGTCGGGCCTGCCATGGAGAAGCGATCTCATCAAAATGTTTGGGAAGACCATCACAACCACACGGAAAGTTGTCTGGGTCGGTGACGATGGCCTCGACTACACTTACTCCGGAGCCACTAAACGCCCCCTTCCCTGGACGCCTCTTCTCAAACAGCTGAAAAATAGGGTAGAGGAGCAGCTTGGAGAGTCTTTTAATTCCTGCCTTCTTAACCTCTACCACGATGGTGGCGAGGGGATGTCGTGGCATCGCGACAACGAATCGACCATTATTCCCCTTTCAACTATTGCTAGTCTGAGCTTTGGAGCAAAGCGACGATTCCACTTCAAACACATCAAAACCAAGGAGCGTATCACCACCGAACTTGAACACGGTAGCCTCCTCGTCATGGCTGGTGAGATTCAGAGCCATTGGCTCCACGCCCTTCCCAAGAGTAAAACAATCACCTCGCCCCGCATCAACCTGACCTTCCGCAAAATGAAACCCTTATAAGTTTGGGTCCCATCACCCTTTGCGAACACCCCGTCCAAAGAAAGATCAAATCGTCACTCAAGCTAACACCACTTGAGAAAGCTTAATTTACTACCTCTTTGAAATTATCAAGGTAGCTTCGTCCCAATGTCTGATCTTTCTCCTCTCTGGCAATTCGGTATTTCTGATTTTTCAACGAGTGAGCCACTCAAAAACGGTGAGTTGATCATAGCCAATGGTCTTGACTTCATTGAGCCCGGCCTCGCAAAAGTAGCCGCAATGCCCGAGGAAGATTTTCTAACGGCAGCCGCCCGGCTCAACGCCGCAGACGTGCCGGTCCTTTCGGCCAACTGGTTCCTTCCTCCAAATTTAAAGGTCGTCGGCCCTGAAGTTGATGATGAAAAATCACTCGAATTTTTACGAATCGCCCTCGGTCGGGCTGCTCATCTTGGAGCTAAAGCCGTCGTTTTTGGAAGCCCTGGCTCACGTTCTATTCCATCTGGATGGGCTGAACTAGAAGCCCACAAACAAATGATTCGATTCTGTCGTATGGCTGCCGAAGTGATTCAAGAGAACCACTTTGACCTCCGAATTGCCGTCGAGCACGTCAATCACACCGAAACCAACTTCCTCAACACCTTTGCACAGGCTCTCGCCATCACCCGAGAGATTGACCGGCCCGAAATTGGTCTAGCCGCCGATTTCTATCACTTTGCGATGGAAGGAGAAGGCAGCGATGTGATGAGGGAAGCAGCCGACTTAATCTGTGCGGTCCAGCTCGCCAACCCTAACGGACGCTGCTTCCCAAAACCTGAGGCCAATATTCCCGGAATCGACGCCTTTTTCGAACATCTCGCCGGCATTGGATATCGGGGTGGCATTTCGGTAGAAGCTACGGTGGGTAAGGACTTCGCGGCCGATTGCGCGGCCGCGGCCCAATTTTTTGAAAACCACTGCCGCTAGCTCGCGTTAATTGGAGATGCGCGCTCTTTCGCTCACACTCTTTGGGATTACCTTGGCCTCAGCTAATCCACTCACCTTCAATACCACTCCTCTTGGGCAAAAAGATCGCCCCATCATTCTACGGACCTACGTTCCCGATCCAGGACTGGATCCAGCAGTCCTTTCGAATCATGGCGAAGCCTCCAAATCGCCCAAATACAGCCCCAATAGTGGTCGTGACGTTGGGGGAGAATACCGTATGATGAAAGTCATTCCCGCGGCGATTGCCGTAAACCACGGACCTGCACTTTCCTACGTTTGGGACACCACTGAATGCCGACTCCTTTATAGCTGGCAGGGCGGGTTTCTCGATCTCTATCCCTACTGGGGTGAGGAAAACCGGGGTGGACGACGTTCTTTCGACTACGGCGCACGCCTCATCGGAAACCTTTTTTACATGGCTCAACCCATCAAAAGAGAGAAGCCAACCTTCATCGGATATGATCTCTCGGATCAGGGAGTTCCCACCTTCCACTACAAGCTCGGTGACACTAAATACGCCGAAACCATCCTCCCGAACGATCGCCCATATTCCTTCGTGATCAATCAAGACTCCAAAAAATCAACGATCCAAGGTAAGCTGATTTCAAAACACCAAGGCTTTGATCGTAATCTAAAAATTAAATCCGCTACCGCAAAAGCCGGACAACAAGTCTTCGGCGCCTATGGATGTGTCGCTTGTCATTCGACCGATGGATCGAAAGGCCACGGCCCTAGCCTAAAAAACCTCGCCGGGTCAACCCGGCCAATCGAGGGAAACGACCCCATTCTCGCCGATGCCGCCTATCTCACCGAATCCATTAAGGATCCCAACGCTAAAACTGCACAAGGATTCCCGCCCGGCTATATGCCGCCTTACCAACTCAAGGACAAGGAAATCGAATCTCTAGTGCTCTACATTCAATCTCTCGCTAAATGAAATACTCTCTCCTTTTCACCCTTCTCTCCACTCCTCTCCTCGCAGCTTCCTACAAGGTTGAGGATATCAAGTTCCCTCCCAGCGTTCCCCCAGAAGTAGGTGGGATCGACTTCGCCCCTGACGGCACCCTCTTTGCGGTTCTGCGTCGTGGCGATGTCATGCGGGCAAGACCCGCTGCCGACCCTACTAAGTGGAAATGGGAACTTTTTGCCACGGGCTTTCACAACGGTTGCGGTATCGATGCCGTTTCCCGTGACAAGGTTCGTGTCACCCAAATGGCCGACTTTACCGAAGCCACCGATACCAACAACGATGGTATCGCCGATCAATACCGTATCTTCGCGGCCGGCTGGGGGCTCTCCGGAAACTACCACGAAACCAACACCATCACTGAAGATGGGAAAGGTGGATACTATATTGCTATCGGCACCGCTTCGCATAATGGACCCACCGCCGAACACACCCTCGGCGAATATTCTAAATTCGGCCGGCGCGGCCGAAACTTCGCCTCCGTGAAATGGCGCGGCTGTACTCTTTATTGCGATCCAAAAGGAAAACTCTCACCCTTTTGCTTTGGCTTCCGGATGCACAACGGCATCCACCAAGATTCTGCCGGAAATCTCTGGTGTGGCGACAATCAAGGCGATTGGCGGGCCACCACTCCACTCTATCACCTAGAAAAAGGTAATTTTTACGGCCACCCCAGCGCCCTCGTTTGGGATGAACGCTGGCCCGAGGACAAGGATCCACTCCACACCTACCGCGAAGATCTCGAGGCCTACAACAAACATCGCACTTGGCCTTCAGTGCAGATTCCTCACCGCGAAATGAATCGCTCAGCTGGCGAACCTTACGAAATCCCCAAAAACTTTCCTCACTTCCCCGGCCAGATGCTCTTACCAGACAACAACAGTAAGCGCATCACTCGTATCATGTTGGAAAAAGTGAACGGCAAGTTCCAGGGAGCCTGCACCCACTTCCTTAATGGTGGAGGTCTTCGCAGTGGAAACCACCGCATCCGTTTCAGCTCGGACCAACAGCAAATCTACGTCGGCCAAACTGTCCGCGGCTGGGGAAAAGAAGCAGAGGGATTACAACGCATCACCCCGAACGGTAACGAACCCTTCGATATCACCGCCTTCAAAATCACTCCTCAAGGCTTTAAAATTACTTTTACTCGTGAGCTTGAGAAAGATCTAGCCGCGAAAGATCTCAAGTTTAAATCCTTCACGTATCAATCGAAGTGGACCTACGGATCCCCTCAGGAAAATATAACCGATAACCAAGTTCAGAGTGTTAAGCACCTCAGCGCAAAAACCGTCGAAGTGACGCTGGATAAATTCAAACCTGGCCGAGTTTATCAACTCGACCTTGAAGAATTAAAATCAAAAGACGGCGATGAAATCCAAAATCGTCTTTTTTACTACACCGCAAATCAGCTCCCCTGAGCTCTGCCCTGGGCTTAAAAAGGATGGCAGAAATTTTTCCTCCAAAACTATACCAAGCCGCTCATCGTTCCCGTTGAGGTCGCGAATTCCTCAGCTTCCATTCCTAGGTTTTGCAACATCGAAAGGTAGAGGTTTGGCAGCGGATAATTGTTGGTATTGCTGAAGCCGAGGTGCTGACCATGCTTGTAGCCGCCCCCACCAAAGAGAACCGGCATATTACGGTTATCATGGGAAGAAGCATTTCCAAGATTTGAGGTCAGCAGAACCATCGTGTCATCGATTAAATTCGCATCCTGAAGTTTGCGGAGGAAATCACCCCAGCGGTCGACGGTCGCTTGCTCTACGATGGCAAGCTGGTCGAGCTTCTCACCACTCTGGCCATGGTGCGAAAGCGAGTGGTAGGATTCATCAACACCTTTAAGCCCACGCACCGAAGTATCAGGACAATGAAGAGTCACAAAGCGAGTCGAGTCAGTTTGGAGAGACAAGAAGACTGTATCAAGAAAGGCGCGCATTATGTCAGGCGCGTTGTTTCGGTCCGGGCTTTCGGGTTCCTTCCCGACTTTAGGTTTTGGTTTGTCAATCCAAGCCTCATTAGCTTCAAGGCGAAGTTCAAGCTCACGAACCGATGTAAACCACTCGTCGAGCTTCTCGCGGTCTCCGGGACCAACTCGCCGCTCGAGCGCTTTGGTCTCGGAACGAACGATGTCCATAATAGATTTTCCACCGCTCGCAATATCACGCTGACGCTTTTTGGCGTCCGGTGAATCATTGGCGAAAAGAGCGGTAAAAAGTTTTTTAGGATTATCAATGGCCGGAATCATAGCACCACTCTCCGAGTAAGAAGGCGACCGATGACTCGAGGTACTAAGAACCAACGAGGGGAAGCGAGTTTTATCCCCCATGTATTTCGCCATGTGCTGATCGAGAGAAATCGTATTTTTACTATTACTTCCGCGGCCCATCGGACAGGCTGAAAAAATGGAAGCTTCGGCAGTGTGTCCGCCTTTCACGCCAGGATGAGAAGTTCCTGAGATCACGGTGAACTTGTCTCGAAGGTCCTGGACCGACTTGAGGTAGGGCGAAGGAGTGTAACGATTCCCCTTATCCTTGGGAACGAGGTAGGGGTTATGCAATCCTAGGCGGAGCGAAACTCCCACAAAACGCTTAGGACTAGCAGGTTCAGAGGCCCCAAAGGCCGGCGACATCGCATCAAGCATTGGCAGGCCAAGCGCAATCCCGGCCTGCTTTAGGACGGTGCGACGTGGAAGGGCTTTGCGAGTAGAAATATACACGGATATGGATACGCTTACTTATTTAGAAAAATTTCGCTACTGAGTGCAGCTTGGATAATGCTCTTGATGCCATACTCCTTTTTAGAGGCCTCGGCAACAATCTCTTCAAGGTGCGGGCGGTCACTAAATTTAAGTGTTCCCCCGACACCATAACTCAAAACCTGCCTTGCGAAAGTTCGCGTCAAAGTTTCAGGGCGCTTTAGGTAAATTGCCCGCCAAGAATCGAAGGTCTTAAAGCGAATTCCCTCTGGTGTGACTCCCGAAGGATCGACTTTGGCCGAGTTTTTTTTAGTTCCATAAGCGATTCGGTATTGCCCGATAGGATCGTAACTTTCGAGTGCAAATCCAGAAGGATCAATCTTGTCATGACAACTCGCACAGGAAGTCGAGTCGGTGTGCTTGGCGAGTTGATCGCGGATGGAAACAGCACCTCGAATATCTGGTTCAATTGCAGGAACACTTTCCGGTGGCGGGGGGATGTGACGCCCCAAAATCCGCTCATTCACCCAGACTCCACGAAGAATCGGAGAGGTCACTGAGCCATCCGCCGTGACCTTAAGAATGGAGGCTTGCGTGAGAAGCCCAGATCGCTGAGCGGGGGCAAGTCTCACTTTTTGCAAACCCTCACCAGCAGTCAACTTAATCCCTTTCAACTTATAGTGATCACGAAGGCGAGTGTTGAGAAATCCTGTGTCTGACTTCAAAAGCTGGGTGACCGGACGATTTTCAGCGATGAGTTCCGCCACGAAACCTTGGGTCTCAGCCTTGAGCGATTGCTGTAGTGGCAGATCAAAATCTCGGAAGCGCCGCGGATCCAGCTGGGTCGCATCGATATCGCGGAGATCCAGCCATTGGTCGGTGAAATCTTCGATGAAACGCGACGATCTTTCGTGCGCAAGGAGTCGTTCAATTTGCCCTCGCAACACCTCTGGCTCGCGAAGTCTCCCTTCATCAGCGGCCTTAAGCAGCTGTTTATCGGGGAGAGTTTTCCAAAGCAAGAAACTCATACGAGCTGCAATTGCATGGTCATCAAGCGGCCCCGGCTTCTCGACAAAAGTTAAAAAATTCGGCGAGCATAAAATGGCATGGTAAGCCGAACGAAGTGCCTTCGGAAAGGAATCACCGGACTTAAGTTGCTCTGTCGCAAGTTGTTCGTAGGGAGCGATCTGCTGCTTCGTGACGGGACGTCGAAAAGCACGTGAAGCGAAGCTACGGATAAGCTTCGAGAGAGCCGGCCCAGGAATCGTTTTAAGTTCCTCAAGATCGAAATCGGCGAAGAGATGAGAGCGGACTTTCTTCCGATCCCCGACAGGATAAATCCGCTCAATGGTGATCTTCTCAAATCGGAATCCGGCGAATCCCATTTTCTCAAAATTGCGACCTTCAAAAGAGAAACTCCCACCCTTGCTTGGAAGATTTTTTAAATTGGCCTCATTCGGCTTGAAGACCAGCATATGATCCTTCTGCATCCAACCCTCCAAAATTTTTGTCTTAGACTGCTGTGTGGCCTCGACGATTCCGAGAGGATAAAGAAGAGGTTCGTTGGAATATCCAGAACCGCTTTGAAGTGTCCCCCAAAGGTAACCGTCGGACCCCGGGTTGATGGCATCAAGATCATGAATCGTGATCCGATACCAGCCGTGGTCTGGCACGCGAGTCTTGGTAATACGACCCGCAAACTGCATCTGGGAATGCCAAGAGATTGCTTTGCCTTCCCAAAGCTGGGGACCTCGGTTGTTACCTCCCCCATAATTGGTGATGTCCTTCGCCAGATATTCGCGGTGAAATTGCTTATCCCCTTCCAAGGCACGCGTAAATGCTTCATCGAGCGCCTGCGCACCGACACGAAGATAATTATCGAGGTGGAAGTGGGAAATCTGCTGAGTCTCAGCATTTGTGGTGAACCCCTCATCAACGTCAGCGGTTAATTCACCGGCGAGCGGAATATCGATCCCAAGGAGATCATGCAGCGAATTCTCGTATTCTCGAGCGGTGAGCCGGCGAGCATGGACTCGACCCATCTTAATGAGTTCCCGGCGATCAACTTCGATTAAAGGAGCTTCGAGCTTTTTCAAAAAGCCCGCAATCGCATCAGAATTGGGACGTTTTTTCTTTTTAGGCGGCATCTCACCAGCCTCAACTCGCTGGAAGACGTCTTCCCAGTGAGCTCGATTTTCTTGATTTTTAGGGTCAAATTTAAGATCCAGAAGGTTTAATCCACCCTCGTTGTCAATATCGTCATGGCAATCGTAACAATGCTGCTCAAGAAAAACTTCGACGCCCTTACGGACATCAGCGTGGAGGCAAGCCACGAGAGCAGAAAAGAAAAAGAGAAAACGCATCGAGGAATTTCGGTCAGCAAGCTTTACGCCGGATTTTAAGCCTAACTTTCGCCAATGAACTTTTCCCAAGCTCCAATTTTTTGTTTCCAATTTTTCGGGCTTGGTAAGCAGGGCTTCTCTTTTAGCAATTCCTCCCCTATTTATCCGCCGTCGTGTTTGGAAACCTTCTCCAATGGGCCGTCCTCCGTCCCATCATAAAAACACTCACCAGAATACTGGTGGGCCTAATCGCGATTCCACTTTTCCGACTTGTGGTCCACAAAAGTGGGCGTATCGCTAAATTAGAAGTCGAGCTAGAAAAGGACCTCGAAGAGTGGTTCCGTGCCGCACTTATTCTTCTCGTGGCCACTGCCAATATGGAGCACCTGCTTTTCGGCTGGGTTCCACTTGATCTCTTGGGAGACGAGAAATGGGTAGGGGCCTTTTTCCGACTTCTCCTCGTCGTCGGCGTGATCGAACTCATGCCTGATCAAGCCCTCTTTTCAGTGCTGCACTCCGGCCCGCTCAATCTCCCGATTGGCAAGCGGCTATTCCATGATCTTTGGAATGATCGAACTGATTGGATTAAAAAAATTGGCTTCGTTCACCTCAATCGATCAAGCCCAGTCTTGGCAATGATGTCGGCTATTTTCGGTGGCGAGCCGGATGCACCCGGCGCTACCATCGGTTGGATTTGCTACGTCCTCGCCATTGTGCAATACCTTATCATTGCTCTCATCACTTCGACTGACAAAGCAGGAGACTTGCTAGAAAAATACGACAAGGCGATCGACAAGCAACGCGAGGATCTCGTCGATGAATTCACCGAGGAGGATGAAAACGAAGCCCCTAGCGAAGCTGAAATTCCTTCGCAATCATCTTAAGAAATTTCTCTGTCGATGAACTCAGCCCATGCATCGTTTTATTTCCCCTTATCATTAGCTTGGGCATCTCAATTCTCTTGCTGGAAAGCGCGCGATAGTCTTCAAGGTTCGACTTAATCACGTTTTCAATCCAGGGATCCTTAAGCGCCGCCTCCAGCTTTTCAGCTGCGATAATCTCCTGAAGCTCGGCCCTAGCACTAGCTTCGGAATGAGGTGGTCGTTGGAAAAGGATCTCATGGGCGTCCTCGAATGATTCGGGCTGCGCCCGCCAAACCGCCAAACCCAAACGAGCCAATTCACAAGCATTCTCGTGGTCATGAATTTTGGAGTTGAGATAGGGATTACATGCTCGATTCAGTGGCGTCGGCAAAACAATCACTGCAACTTGGCCGGGATACGTCTGCATTAAAGCGGTCAAATCCTCTTCCATCGTGCGACACGACTGACAGGTGTAGTCGAAGTATTTCACAAGGAAGTATTTCGCATCCGGCGAGCCGAGCAAAGGCACCGACCCCAGCCGGTAAGTTTTCACTACCCGCCCGGCAGGGTCTTTAAAGGTCACCACCCTCCCCTTGCCTTCATTGTGCGCCTTTACTTCCTCCCTCTTTTCAATACCGGCTTCTGCGGTGAATGCGTAAGTCTTCGGCTTGGGTCCATAGATCTGGCCTAGAATTAGGACTGACATCAGTAATAAAGGAGCGAAAAAAAAGCGTGCTTTGAAGGGTGCTCTCGCTTTCCAAAAAATGACCCCGGCAGTAAGGATGCCAATCGAATGAGTGGTAAAACACCAGGGGCAAAACGATTTGATGACGAAGACCTGTAGTCCCATGAACCACGCCGCAGCCATGATCAAAAGAAAGGCCGCCATTGTCAGGATAGATTTTGAGAGTTTGTAAGTCAGCACGATGACCCCGAGATAAAAGCAGGCCGATACCGCGCTTACCGGAATAAGAAACCACTGGGACCATTGGGAACCGAGAACATTGGAACAGCCCCCTTCGCCACCACAGCCCACCACCGAGGTGATTTGACCCGTTAGTTTCATCCACACCAAGTAGGCACTGACTCCAAATCCAACGAGAGCGAGAGTTCGAATGAAAATCACATGAGACCTTGTTCACATTCTATCCACAACGCACGCATTTTTATGGGATTTGCATTTCTTATCTCCTGTCCTCTCACTAGATAATATCTATGACGTTAAAGCTGAATTTTGAGACCGTCCAAATCGCTGGATTGGTCCTCGCGAAGATTGGAAATCCCTCACGCGACGAGCCGCTCCAAACATCCAAGCAGCTTTTTAAAGTAGGCGACGAGGATCAAGATCTCCTCTGCCCGATTTTTCTGAAACCTTTTCGGAATCTCGTCGGCCAACGCTTTACCCATCACAGCTCGCTGGAAAAAAACGAGATCAATACCAGCGTAAAAACGATCTTTGAAAATTCCGATACACTCCTCACGCAAGGATGCGAAATTGCCGAGCGCCTTTACTCAAAATCCTCGCACCCAAATATCAAGTCTGGAGATCTCTGTATCTCACTCATCAACTCCATTGACCTCGATGGCGAAATGAAGCGAGCCATCTGCATTCTTAAATCCGAGAGTATGACTCCTTTCCTCAGCATCGCAACCCGTGACGGCGACCTCCAGCTTGAAACCGAACAGGGCATCAACCCTGAAAAAATCGATAAAGGATGCCTCATCGTTGAGCACCTCGAAAAGAAAGGATTCTACGTCCTCACCTTTGACCGCGCAGGATCTGAGTCCCGCTTTTGGGTTCGTGATTTCCTAGGCGTTCGCCCTATCCCTGACTCCGCTCTGCTGAGTAAGCGAGTCGCCGAAATGGCCGTTACTGCCGTCTCACCTGCAGGCGTGGCAGAAGATAGCCCGCCTTGGGATGTTAACGAACCCGCTCAAGAAGCCCTTTCCTACCTTCGCGATCAAAAACAATTTAGCCTTCAGGAATTCGAAGAAAACGCCCTGCGCACCGAAGCCGCGAAGAGTCGATTCTCGGAAGAACGTCAGCGGCTCGAAGAGGAAGAAGGCATCAAGCTCGAGGAAAACTTCGAAATTTCAAAACGCGACATTACCAAAGCCAAGAAGCTCATGAAACGCATGATGAAATTGGATACCGGGGTCGAGCTTCGACTCAGTCCAAAAGTCGTGGATAAACCCGATGATGTCCTCGAAAAAGGCTACGATGAGGAGCGTAAAATGAGCTTTATTAAGGTCTATTTCAACGAGGACCTCGCGTAGCGACGGAAGCCTCTAAGGCAGGGTAAGAACATCAAAAAGAATCATTGAGTCAAATCAAGGTTTCCTTTCCTGAGGATCACGCTTGGCCCAACGATGCCTCAAACCAGTTGTAATTGATGCCAGCACGATTGGGAGGCATCCCGAAGCGATCCGGTGGGCGACCCATTGGCGTCCCCCCTTGTTCTGCGCCCTTTGACTGAATTGATCTTCGAAAAATGCTTCCTGTAAAGAAGCCAGCGTCATCAAAAAAGAAAGCCCGCCCGCAAGGATCAAAACCACCACCATCCCGAGTTTAGAAGTAACGCGAAAAGCAGCATAAACGAGAGGTGCTGACAAAATACATGCAAGAAACCACCAAGCGCTTGCCGTTCCCATCTTGTCGCTGATTTCTACAAGCATCTCCCAAAACAAACGCCGCGACCAAACCCGCTTGTCTTAAAATGATAGTTCTCGCATCCATCTTCTTTTTTCTGATAGTCCTTGCTTATGGCGACCCTCCGCCGAAAACACCCAGCATTCAACTCGCCATCGTAGCGCGCCAACAGATCGGCGTCACGACATCCTACAACCCCGCTTACATTTCTCCTAAATCCCCAAAAAGCGGGGCGTTTGCACCGACGTAGTCATTCGCACGCTTCGGAACACGATGACCTATTCACTTTTTAAAACTCACCGGCCACTATCGTTGGTTTAAGAACTAATGTGTAACGCGTTTAACACGGCCAAAAATCCCAAGAACATTAGGGAAGCGGTCTATGAAGTTGAGAGCAAGTTAGTCCGGCGAACGGATCAAGCGCACGTCAGAATTCCAACCGGTGAACTGGTCCCTATGAAATGGGGCTTCCAGCGAAAAGGCCTTGGCGTAGTGAACAACACACGTAGTGATAATCTTAACAGTCCGATGTGGAAGAAGGCGATCGAGAACCGACGCTGCCTTATCCCGATTCTCTCCTACTACGAATGGAGTGGGCCAAAAGGGGATAAGCAAACCCACGTTTTCCAGAGCCCAAATCATAATTACCTTTGGATCGCAGGCCTATGGGAAGAAAGTTCGGAGCTCGGCCCCTGCTTCTCCATGCTCACCACTGAAGCAAATCCCGTGGTCTCACCAATTCACCATCGGATGCCGGCAATTGTAACCGAAAATGATCACAAAAAATTCCTTCTTGAAGGACTTGAGTTCTTCAAACCAGGCCCTGAGTTATTGACTACGGAAAAAGTAGTAAACCCCCTGCTCAAAATAAAACCTTCCCATATTCAAGATGAGCTATTTTGATTTAAGACAAAATTGCCCACTTATCCTACTGGGGTGGAAGCGGTGAATTAGGCCTAATTGCCCTTGGTGGATAGGGATTTCCCTTTCTAAAAACCAACATTTCTTCACGGGTTTCCTCCACTACAAAGGACTCATCAATCTTGCCATTAGCGTTTTGGATCTTGTCTAGATCCAGCTTCAGATACTTGGCAAGAAAGGGATAAGCCGCCATTCTCTTTGATTCACCGTAGTCGTGCTTCTCTTGCGGAAAATGGGCGTTTGCAACTAACTCCTTTTGACCAAAAAGCCCGTATACATGTTGCACGTGCGGGAACTCAACCTTCGGAGTATTTACGGTCCAATCGGAACCATTCGAAATAAGGAGCTGCGGACGGGGCGCCGCCATCGCCGCAATTTCTACATTATTGGTGAGATGGTTTTCACCGTGATGGACTGGCATCCCACTCTCACAAACACAGCCTCCAAAAAAGTGGGCCGAAACTTGGCAAACCGGCACGCTGACCGCAATCCGTTCATCAATTGCAGCAAGGATGAAAGTCTGGGTTCCTCCACCAGAACAACCAGTCATGCCAATTCGTCTGGCATCCACCCCAGGGAGCGACAAGATAAGGTCAAGAGCTCGTATGCTGTTCCACGTCTGTAATCTCAACACTTCCGGCGTCTTACGATGATCCCACCCGGCTTCTTTCCAATCTCCATAACCGACCATGTCATAGAGAAAAACCTTGGCTCCCATCCGCGCGAGGGCAGCGCATCTGGCCTGTCGACTCGCTTTAAACCGACCACCATGACCATGCGGACACAGTAAGCCCGCATAAGACTCAAATTTTTCAGTCGGCTCATAAAGTGTTCCCGTAACAAAAAAACCCGGTGAACTTTCAAAGGCGACACTTTCGGCACTGTAGCCTTTATATTTCCGCTTATTAGAATGCTTGGGGTTGAGAGGCGTTTTGGCTGGGAGGTGAGTCAGCTTCGCGCCTTTGAGAATCCCATTCAGCAATCGCTTTTTCCTCTTTTGCCAAGCCAGCAAATCCGGATAACTTTTCTTAAGATCGGCAAGCTCAGCCCTTGCTTCCGCCGGGCTATGGGCGTGCCCAACCCGCAACCGCATCTCGGCACTAAGAGGCACAAAAAAACCGCAAAAGACAGTGGCTGTTATGATCGAACTGATATTCATCTTTAAAGCAAATAGCAGATTCAAAAGGCTAATACCAGAAATAGGCTGGCTACAATCATAGCCGTCATTCTTTCTCCAAACTCATTGATCTACAGAAATAAAAGTCTACCCGGGCCGGGGAACGAAATAGAATTAGCAATGAGCGGGTATTCTGGGGCAAGCGAAAAAGCTCCTACTTACCTTCCTTTTCTTCCGACCCCTTAGATGTCTTTTGCTCACCCACTTTCTTCTTCACCGTTCCTGCGACTTTGGCAGGAACAAACTTTAAAGCTGTTCCATTGATGCAGTAACGCTTGTCGGTTGGCGTATTAAAACCTTCGCCAGTAAAGACGTGACCGAGATGGCCATCACAAACAGCACAGATCACTTCAGTCCGAACCATGAAACCACTACGATCAACTTTCGTCCTCACATTTTTTGCCTTTGATGGATCATAAAATGAAGGCCAGCCGCAATGAGAATCGAACTTCTCCTTCGATGAAAAAAGCTCAGTGTTACAACCGGCACAATAGTAGGTTCCGCCACCTTGGGCTTTGAACTCCTTATAAATTTGGCCATTCGAACGCTCGGTGCCAGCCTGACGCAATATCCGGTATTGCTCCGGGGTTAGACGCTTTTTCCACTCTTCATCAGTCAGCTTAGCAGCCTCTTCCTTGGCAATCGCTTTAGGCACCTCTTTGGCCACCGGCATCGCAGATTTCGTCTTATCCTGAGCATAGACGTAAATCCCAAATCCGAGAGCCACGACCACCGCGAGGGAGATTCCTTTTTTCATATCGGGACGAGGTTAGCCCATTTACAGATATTTTTCAAACCGAACCATACGATCGAAAAATTAACCCAAAATCAGCCTTTCCGGACTTTTTCCATTTTCGTGATAAAGCTTTCCTCAAAAATGTGTATTTTGTTCCTATGAAAACAATCTTGCTTGGATTCACCCTCTTGGTCACCCCTCTCTTCGCCGCCCCTCCCGAAGGATTCACCTCTCTTTTCAATGGCAAGAACTTCACCGGTTGGTGGGGAGCTGCCACTGAAAACCCCGCAAAATACCTCGCTCTCCCGGCAGAAAAACTTGCTGAAAAGAAAAAGAAGAGCCTCGAAAATATCGCCAAGCACTGGAAAGTCGGTGATGGCATCATCCACAACGACGGCCATGGACTCTTCCTCACCACTGAAAAGAACTACTCAGACTTCGAACTTCGGCTTGAATTCAAGCTCGATCCTAAGGCCGACAGCGGCATCTACCTTCGTGGTATTCCGCAAGTCCAACTTTGGGATACTACCGAAGCTGGAGGCAGCTGGAAACATGGTGCAAAGAAGGGTTCCGGCGGCCTCTGGAATAATCCCAAAGGCACTCCTGGTCGAGAGCCACTCGTTCACGCCGACAAACCCGTAGGAGAATGGAACACTATTGTCATTCAGCTAATCGGCGAAAAAGTAACAATCCATCTCAACGAAAAGCTCATCGTTGATCAGGCCAAACTTTATAACTACTTCGATAAGAAGGGCCCACTTCCAAAAGCCGGACCAATCCAATTACAGACCCACGGCGCTCCCGTCCAATGGCGTAACATCTACGTGAAAGAACTCTAGTCGCAGCAAACTCAACCACGAAACAGGCACGATTAGGGGAGGTCCCTAATTCGTGTCTTTTTATTTTCAGGAGCCCAGCCAGAATCGCTTCACGATGAAGATCAAACGACATCAAGTAATCATTGCCGCTCTTATCATTTTGGGCGTGAGCTTTCTTGTCATCGGGGTCTTCCACCAAAAAGAGCCTATAAAATACTTCGCCCACTCGCTGCGAACCTGGCAGGAAGCCGATTCAGTTGCAGGTTATCCCATTCCTACCGCTTACGATGAAGAGGGTAGCCCAACCGAATTCAAAATAACAAAATTTCAACCCAACCTCAGCACCATGTCACCCATGGAGCTCTACCGCCTCCCCACCGCTCGGGGGTTTACAAATCTAGATAGTAATGACGCCAAAGCTGCTGGCACCGGTCTAGTTCTTTTTACGGGAAATCCAAATGGCTACAACGGAAAGGCCGTTCTTCTTGGCCACCGCCTCCCCAACAAGTCGATTGTACAAACTTTCTATACCGGCCTCTCCGAAATCGACGTAAAAGTCGGACAACATGTCCCACGTGCCACAACACTCGGCACGGGAGGCCAACTTTTGGAGGTTAGAGCCGGTTCATCAATCGATATCGCCAAAGAAACATTTGGAGATGTGACCATGAACTCTCAAGATAAACCGCCCGCACCCAACCGAATCGCTCTTGCCGAGTTTTTTTCCGAATATCAACTCAAAGAAACCGCAGCCGACCCGCTTGAGGTCATCCAACAAAATGGATTAGAGAAAGCCCGCAACGAGCTTGATATCGGCGTTCGCTTCAGAAACAAGGCCAGTGATCGACAAAAAGGCGCTGTGAAAGACTAGCGGCCCTGTGCAAGACGATCGGCGAGAACATCAGGAAGGCCCGCAGCGCGGATTTTCCCCTGGGTAGCAGCGAGATCATACTCAATGCGACGGAAAGTCACCGTTGAAGTGGGCATGTCATAAATCACATAACAGGCACGCCAATCGCCATCACGAGGCTGACCGACAGATCCGGTATTAATAAAATATTTCATCCCAGCTTCGATGACTACCGTATCAGCCTCAACTTCCGACACTTTTGAATCACGAACAAAAACCCGAGGGATATGAGTATGGCCGTGAAAACAGAGATTCGTAAACTGATAAGAAAAGTTTGAAATCGCATCAAACTTGTTGGTCACATAATTCCACGCCTGAGGCTGATCCAATGTAGAGTGAACGACCGTGAAACTCTCTACCTGTCGGACCATTCTGATTTTACGAAGCCAATCACGCTGCTCATCGCTGAGCTGTTCCCTAGTCCACTGCAGCGCAGAGGCCGCAACCGGATTCATGCTATCGAGACTATGATTGCCCGAAGCATCTTCATCATGATTCCCTTTTACGACTGGCCAGTTATTTTCGCGCACCCGTTCCAGACAAGCAGAAGGATCCGCGTTATAGCCGACAATGTCTCCCATACAAACGTGGTCAGTACACCCCTGCTGCGCAGCGTCAGCTAAGACGGCGTCGAGGGCCTCCAAGTTGGCGTGAATATCTCCGAACAGGGCGATGCGCATAAGCGTGGAAGAAATATTAACAATCGCCAGCCCTTCGCCAACTGTAAAAGTTAGATAGCAACCTGATTTTGAGTTCCCCGCTTCCGGCTTTCATTTACCGAGCTGAACTATCTCTATCTCTCTTTTCAAACTCCCTCTTCCAGACACTAGGATAGAGCGGTCGTTTGGGTTCGGTTATGTAAGGATTGAGTGAATCAGGAACCTTCAGTTTATCGATCAACTGCTTCATAATCATTTCGTAATTCCCGGGATAATAACCATCTTGTTTTATCCGAATCCAGTAATTGTAAAGATCTAGATAAGCTAATTCATCTGTCGCAAAGACCTGATCTATCCGGGGACGAAGCACACCATTAGGTAGATCAGCATTACTCCCTAGTATCAAAGCTAGGACGCGGAACGTGGGAATCCTAAAATGGAATTTTTGATTTTCTAGTAGCAGCTTCATCATTTCATCGTAAGCCTCGATTTCTCTCCCCGGAATTCGCGCGATGGTGAGGAGATAACGTCGGCGGTAAACCGGGTTACGTGAATTCCGGAGCTCCCTGAAGGCTTCCGCGGCACGCTCCAAATCGGGCCTTTTAAATTCATTCGACCACATCGCACCCCGGTCGAACCAAAGATTCTCGGAAGCTGGATTGTATTTCAAACCCTCACGATACATTGCGTCTCCCTTCTCGAGAAATTCCATCTCAAAAAGTCGCTGCTTAGCCGGGCTGAAGCTTTGATTCCGTCTTGCCCACGACGCGGCATTCCAGCCAAGGTGCCAAGCACCAGTGTTCCAATAATACGCATTGTAGGGATCGAGAGCCGTGATGACTTCGAAGTCTTTTTCAAGCTCATACCAGTTGTTGTTCTCAAAGTGATCAAATGCTCCAATACTCATGAAAGAAGCCATCACAGAACGCAAACCCCCGAAGGTCCCCGCCAAACTGGTCTGTCCCATTTTACTCCATATTTCTGAATCAATTTGAGGATGGGCAATTTTTCGCTCACGGAGATCCTCCATAAATTTCTGCTCCTTGGGCATACGGAAATACCCCGTTCCGCACAAAACTGCGACAATCACGATCAAGTTCCGAGTGGTCTTAAAGTTCCTCATTCCTACGCCTCTTAAAATTCCTTATCCGAAAAGACAAACCACGAGAGCACCACGTAGATCCCAACGTAAATCGCCGCGAGTCCCCCAAGCTGCGTCATATCGGCCTGTAAAACATTCTCCGCCCTTACTGCTCCGTCGGTTATCGATTCAAAGAGTTTGAAGTCCGGAAAGACCAGCGAAACGAAAGTATTTAAAATTCGCTCCGCCATATTCGGATCTCCTCCAGAGATGGGATCAGTAAAAAGTGCTTCCCGCGCCACTGACTGAAATGATCCTATGATCCAAATCATCGAACTGGTCGCAATCGTGAAAATTGTCGACGTCGAAAAAGTCGAAATTAAGAGTGCCACCGCTGCAATCACAGAGGCCTTTAGGAAGTGTGCTATGACACCATATTGTAAAACCAGAGTCGGACCATGCGCTGCAATTTCAGCGCGACCTGCCGCCAAATCAGCCTCCGGGTAATCCAGCTTTTTCATATATTGGGTTGCCTCAACCAATTTCTCTTCGGTTCGAAAATGTAAGGTGGCCACCAGCAACACATCCATCACAACCATTGCGATAAAGATCACCGCCATAACACCAAGAAGTTTACCCACCAAATAATCAAACCGAGGCACCGGTTTGCAGAGAATCGTGTAAAGCGTCCGATCCTCAATATCGCCTGGAATGAGTAAGGCGGTGGCGACAATGCCAAACATCGAGCTGAAAACCATCATTGTCCCGAGACAGATATTCTTGTGCATTCTCAATTCCTGCTCCGGTTGGAGAGTCTCCGCACCTTGATACCAGATCAGGTCAAGAAATTGGATTCCCACAAAGAGAAGTGCGATAGGCGCTAAAAAATAAAACACCTTCATACGCACCAACTGTGTCACAGTGCTTTGCGCCACGATCAAAATACGACGCAGAGAAAAAAAGGAAATAGAGGCTTGGCGGCTCATGATATCATAAAATGGTTCAGGTCCCTGGGTTCTTACTTGCTGACTGCTTTTCGCTTTGCATCCGACATTGTTTCACGAAGAAACAAATCCTCGAGCGTGGTCCGAGCATTACCCTCCGAAACCACCTCGGCCTGATGAGTGACATCGACCAAAGAACGAATTTGATCCAACAAATTCTCGCTGGCATTTTCCAAAATGATTTCAGTGCGGTTCTCCACCGAAATCAACTCATCTAGACGCCCTTCGTTCACCAAAACACCCTGATGAATAATTCCTACCCTGTCACAAACTTGCTGAACCTGCTCAAGCAAATGGGAGCAGAGAAAAACCGTAATGCCACGATTCTTCAGCTCTAAAATAAGATCTCGAATTTGGCGGGATCCCGTAGGATCAACCCCGGCCGTCGGTTCATCAAGAACCAACAACCGTGGATCCTGGACCATCGCTTGTGCCAGCCCTATTCTTTGCAGCATTCCTTTAGAAAACCCCCTCAATCGCCGATCACGAGCATCCTGCAATCCCACCAACTCAAGTAACTCCCCAATTCGCTCCTTAAGTTTACGACCTCGCATGCCACAAAGTTTTCCGTAAAATCGAACCGTTTCCGCCGCAGTAAGGTGCTTATAGAAATAGGGATTCTCCGGAAGAAAACCGACTTCATTCCGAGAATCCACTTTTAGGGAATTCCGCCCGAAAATTGAAGTCGCCCCCGAGGTCGGGGCCACCAACCCGAGAACGGCCTTCATCGTCGTAGATTTCCCTGAGCCATTGGGACCAATCAGTCCATACACCTCTCCCGGGGCAATCTGGAGCGAAACATCCTTCACGGCGCGTACGTTCTTTACCCCCAAAGCCCCTTTGAAGTCCTTTACCAAATTCTTGACCTCTACCGCTGGAACGTCGTTCATCGTTCACAAGTTCTACTTCATTCACTGAACGCGTGCAAGTAAGCGGATGGGTTAGCGAAACAAAAATTATTCTCCTTAAAGAAGAAAATCATCTGCAAAACACGAAGCCTCCTAAAATGAGAACCAAAAGACGTCACCGCTCAAATCAAACAATTACTTGTTTTCTATTTTTGAAGCCCCCCGAAGGGCATCCGTCCCGTGCTTTTTTCTTTTCCCAATCCAAATTCCCTATCCACCATCCACGCCATGAAAAACTACCTCATTGAGCAACTCGACGATCTCGCCGGCACCCCCTGCCCCTGCGGCACTTCACGGCGTGCTTTCTGTATTCCCGAAAACCCCATCGCCAGTATCCACCTGGTCGAGATTTCAAAAGAGGCCCGCACCCATTACCACAAGAAGATGACAGAGATTTATCTCGTGCTGGAAGGTGAAGGACAAATCGAGCTCGACGGTGAAGTCATCTCCGTAAAGCCGATGACCGCCATCCTGATCAAGCCAGGTTGCCGACACCGAGCTATCGGGGAGATGAAGATCATTAATATCCCGGTCCCCACCTTCGATCCTGCCGACGAACACTTTGACGATAATCCCGAGTAAATCACCTAAAGTCCCTTATTCTTTATGTCGTGATATCGAATTCGTGAAATTCATTTTTGAATTATGCGAGCGCAGTTTAGACTAAAGGTAATATGAAGGGACAACTTCTTAACGATCCGGTCTTTGGGATGGCCGCGGGCCAATTCGACCGCGTGGCCAATTTCCTCAATCTCGACCAATCAGTCAGGGAACGCTGCAAGTGGCCCAAACGAATCCTCACTTTCAGTCTGCCAGTCCATATGGATGATGGCCGCACCGAGGTTTTTTTTGGCTATCGCGTGCAACACCACCTTTCCCGCGGCCCCGTGAAAGGTGGGCTGAGATTTCATCCCCATGTCAATGTGGGGGAAGTCGCCGCTCTCGCAATGTGGATGAATTGGAAATGCTCTCTGATGGGACTTCCTTACGGCGGCGGAAAAGGCGGTATCACTTGTGACCCTAGTAAACTGAGCATGGCCGAGCAGGAAAGGTTAACTAGGCGCTTCGCTCAAGAAATCACTCCCTTCATCGGGCCAGAAATCGATGTTATGGCGCCTGACGTTGGCACCAACGCCCAGCATATGGCGTGGATTCTTGATACCTATTCAACACACCTAGGCCGTTTTGTTCCTGAAATCGTCACTGGAAAGCCAATCGAGTTGCAAGGCAGCGAAGGCCGTATTCAGGCCACTGGCCACGGAGTTTCTTTTCTCGCTACCCGAGCCCTCAACAAACTTGGCCTCCCCGTTCAAGGAGCAACCGCCATTGTCCAAGGTTACGGTAACGTCGGTTCATATGCTGTGGAAACCATGTCAGCCTACGGAATGAAAGTGCAGGGTGTTTCCGACATTACCGGAGCGATCTGGAATAGGAACGGGCTCGACGCTGAGAAACTTCGCGCACACGTCGCCCAAACCGGCGGCGTCGCCGGATTCGAAAGCGCCGAATCAGTCGACCCCAATGAAATGCTCCTGCGTGAATGCGACGTTTTGGTTCCAGCTGCACTCGAGCGTGTGATCACCGAGAACAACGCACCCAATCTCCGCTGTAAGATTCTCGCCGAAGCCGCAAATGGGCCTACCACCCAACCAGCCGATGCTATCATTGAGAAGCGCGGGGACATCTTTCTTATCCCCGACATCCTCTGTAATGCTGGTGGTGTCACCGTGAGTTACTTCGAGTGGGTTCAAAACCTCCAGCGCTTCCACTGGACCAAAACCGAAGTGCTTACCAAGCTAGAGACTAAGCTCGAAAAAGCTTTCGAATCCCTCCTCGCCTTCTGCGACCAACACAAATGCGGAACCCGCCTCGGAGCGCTCGCCACCGGCATAAAAAACGTCGCCCGCGTCAAAAAAACCCGTGGACTGTTTCCTTAACGGAATCATCTCACCCACCCGGAAAAACGAACCTGCCCTTAAATCAAATAAATCTGAATATCATTCGCTTTTCGTCCGTCAAACACTTGTCGACAGACCCCAAACACTTCTTACACTGATAGCCGCATGAAAACGATTGCATTCCTTGTCCTCTTCCTTGCATTTCCCGCAATGGCTCTACCCGATAAGCCTGAGAAAGGAGTGGTTTATGTTGAAGAATTTGCTCCGAAAGGAATCAAGCTCAAAGTCGAAAAACCAGGTTGGGTTTACTCGACAAAACAGGGTGGCCGAAAACGAGGCTCATTGAAAGTTGGCATCAATGTTGAGCTCGTTTCATTTACTGAGAAAGCCTATTTTGTGCGGGGAAAACGTGATAATGGTATCGGAGTTTCCGGATGGGTCACCCCAACTTCCTTTTCTTCCAAAGACCCAAAATTTGTAGCAAAACTCAAGCAAGTTCATGCCCGACAACTTCTTGTTCGGGAACTCATTGAAAAAAAAGAAGTTGCGATTGGAATGACACCCGAAGAGGTCAGCAAAATCCACACCCGCCCGACCAAAACTAAAGTAAAGCGTACTGCAAAAGGACAGACTACCATTTGGGAGTTCATTAAGTATGAAACCATCAGCCACTTTAATACTGTGCGTGACCCCTCCACCGGCCAGATTTTCCGCCAGTTGACTCACACCACGAACGAGGAAAAATCCAAGATCGTCGTAGAATTTGAAAATGGCTTTGCGTCATCCATTGAAATCAGCAAAAACAACGGCCCCGGAAATCCAACCACCGTAGGCGCACCCATCATTTTCGCTTGGTAATACCCTAGTTGCCGTAGCGCCGAGATCACTGCACTAGAGGCCCAATAAATCTCAAACTTCCCAAAAGCCACCACTCAAAATAAAATTGCTGACAAGGCTAGAACGGAGGGCTTGTCTTCATTAGGCCCTATTCATAAAAGTCACCGTGCGCTACCTCCTGATACTTCTCTTACTGCCTCTGGCCACCTTCGCCAGACGGCCTAATATCATCTTCGTAATGGTCGACGACGCCGGCACTGGTGATTTTTCACCATACGGTGGCAATTTTATCAAAACTCCAGTGATGGCCAAATTGGCTAAAGAGGGAATGCAATTCACGCGTGCGTATTCTGGCTCGGCTGTCTGTGGACCGACCCGCTGTGTTCTCATGACCGGCCTTCATCCCGGACACTGCCACCGTCGAGCCAACCGGTCCCGCAACGGGCTCATTCCCCTTCCTGAAAAAACTCAAACAGTCGCCTCAATGCTTAAAAAAGCAGGCTATGCCACGGGAGGCTTCGGGAAATGGGGCCTTGGAAATCCCGGAACCACAGGCGTCCCCGAGAAGCTAGGGTTCGACCTTTGGTATGGATACTACGATCAAGTCCACGCGCACGATTACTATCCAGAATACTTGGTCCGAAATAGTAAACGTGAAGAGTTGCCAGCAAACAAAAATGGCAAGGAAGGAAGTTACACCCACTACCTCATCGAAAACGAGACACTCAAGTTTATCGAGGACCATAAAGACGAACCTTTTTTTTGCTACGCCGCTTGGACCCCGCCTCACGGCGACTATGTCATACCACATGACGATCCCAACTACCTTCAGTACGAAAAAAAGTCATGGAGCCAAAAAGATAAAAACTATGCCGGAATGGTGAGCCTCCTAGACCAAGGAGTCGGGCGTATCGCGGATAAGCTCAAGAAACTTGGCATCGCAGAAAACACTCTACTTATTTACACCTCCGACAACGGAGCAAATGCGTCTTTTGCCAAAACCCTACGAAGCAACGGTATCTTACGTGGAGTTAAACGATCGCTTTACGAAGGCGGAATTCGAGCTCCTTTTATCGCCCACTGGCCAAAAAAAATCTCTCATGGAACTCAATCGGATCTTCTCACTACACACGTCGACCTCATGGCAACCGCCGCCGAGATTGCCGAAACTGAAATCCCGATCAAGTCTGATGGAATCTCCATCCTTCCCACCCTTCTCGGTAAACCACAAAAGGTAAAACATGATTTTATTTACTTTGAAATCTACGAAGGCCCCTTTCAGCAATCCGTTCGCGTAGGCGATTGGAAAGGCTATCGCCGAGGCCTGAAAGACCCGGTCGAACTCTACGATCTTTCCAAGGATCCATCAGAAAAAAACAACATCGCTGATAAACATCCGGATGTTGCTCGAAATCTTGCGGGAATTCTCGTCAAACAACACGCGCCAAGTCCTCACTTCACCGCTCCCAATCACTTCACAAAGAAGGCTCGAAAGCGCAGACGAAAAGAGAGCGGCATGTAACCCTGAGCGAATTAACCGAGACGGGAGTCATCATTGAAAGTTAGCATGAAAGTCACTATCCTTTTCGATTGGCTTCAACGTCAGAGTCGGTCAGCCTTTTGCCCCCTCTGATGCAGCCTGACTACCACATCGAGGATCTCGTTCACCAAACCGGGAACCTCGTAGTTTACCGCGTGACCACACGTGATCAGATTCCCCTTGCACTCGTGCGTCTCAGATACGATGACGAAACCCTAACGAAGCTAAAGGACGGAGTGTTCGAGAGCGCACTTGCACAACTCATGCAGCTCAACCATGACTGCCTCCGGTCCGTCGTGAACGGGGGACTGGATCCTGTTGACGGCTACCCATGGGTCGCCGCCCGATGGTGGGATGGAGTTGCCCTTACCGAACGGGTGCGCCATCACGACCTGACCGAAGAGGAGCTTCTTCGGATTCAGGCCTATTCCAAATCGCTCATCGATGCCCTTGGCCCGATAGCAGGGACCGTCGCCTTCACCCCGGCATCAATTGTGACCTGCGGCGAGGGAGAACAAACTATCGACACCTTTTCTATCGACTACCATTCGTGGTTTGCCGCCTTTGCGCACGGAATTCATCCGGCTGATCTCGTCGATATTCGCGGGAAATACAAAGCTCTCACCACTTACCTCAGACGTCAGGCCGGACTAGCCTCCACGTCTTTACTCACTTCGCTCGAAGCGCTTCCATCACAGCCTGAACAATCGATTGTTCTTCCTTCGGCTGCCAAGCCTTCTCCACTCAAAATCCTTCTCCTTCTCATCCTCAGCGCGGTTGGCTACTTTGGCTGGAAACTTAGTGATCGCGAACCCACTACCGAAAAAAGCCCAAACACCCTCGAAAGCGCTCCAAAAACAAATACGCCTAGCATCAAGAAACCTCTTACTCATTCCGTTGCTTCAATCAAACCTTCCAAAAAAGAAGCCCCAGAAGTTAAGATAACCGCTCGACCGAAGAACTCTGCCGGATTTGTCCGTATCGATCCAACAAGCCCCTATTCGCTCGATAACAAAATTGGCAAATGGATCACTTTTGAAACGACGCCCAAAAAAGTCGACGAGAAAGGACGTCTAATCATTCCCGATTCTGAAATTCGCGCCGTAGCACCAGCCGCGTCTGGTAAATTGGTCAAGTCAGCTCTCCGAAACAAGGTCACCTTACGGGGCTTCCTAGCCTCCCCGACTGTTCTTCGAATCGTTAATCCTGATGACCTCATAGTCACCTACCTCATGCAGGACTACTACACGATCGATGATGAACCCCAGATTAGGAAACAATTTACTGAAGCCGGTCAGGTGATCCCGGTCCGTGCGGTGGTTCAAGAAGTGACCAAATCACAATCAGGAAAAACCCTTTATCTCCAATTTAAACCAGCCCCCCCTGAATTCACGGGAAGGATCGAAAAAAGTAAGGCAGAAGCAGGCCTCAACGAAACTTATCTCAAATCGCTGATTGGAAAAATGATCGAGATTAAAGGGCGGGCGCGAAAGAGTGCCAACAGCAGCCGTTTATCCATCGTCTTGACGAGCCAATCACAAATCAGACTCATCGAATAAACCCACCATGCCCGCCCCCAAAGTCCTCGTCATTGGCACCGGAGAATACGTCACCGGGCTTGTGCACGGATCCGAATCCACCTCAGACAAAGGCGCGGGGATTGTTGCGCTCACTCTCTTTGACCTCCGTGAACGAGGCCTAGTGTCTGCTATCATCCTCGCCGGATCCAATGGTTCCAAGTTCCCACTCGTTCGCTCGCATTTCAATCAACTCATCGCAGAACGGTACGAGATGGACACTTCCTTCCGGAGCTTTCCAGATGACGATCAAAAAGACTCCAACGCGTGGAAAAACGCCCTGCAAGAGCTCAACCCAGGCGATGCCGTGATCATCTTTACACCAGACGATCTTCATTACGAGATGGCATATACTGCAGCTAGTAAGGGGCTCAATGTTCTGGTTGCAAAACCAATCGTCAAAACTATCGAGGAGCATGACTCACTGATCGAAATCTCTCGTGAAAAGAAGAGCACTATTGCCATGGAAGTTCATAAGCGGTGGGATCCCATTTACTCGGATGCTCGTGAAAAAATACGGGATCTCGGGGAATTTTCGTACTTCTCTAGTTACATGTCACAGCCCAAATCCCAGCTCGATTCTTTTCGCGATTGGGCCGGGAAATCATCTGATATTTCCTACTACCTCAACGCCCACCACATTGACTTTCATTGCTGGGCTCTCGGTGGCCTTGCTCGTCCTATTTCCGTTATTGCCTCCGCTTCCACCGGCGTCGCCACAAGTCAGGGCCTACCCACCGAGGATTCCATCACCTTGATGGTCGATTGGTTGAACAACTCCGGGACCAAAGGCACCGCGGTTTATACCTCCTCCTGGATTGCGGCGAAAGCTGAGGTCCATTCACAGCAACGATTCTTCGCCCTCCACCACAAAGGCGAGGTTCGGGTCGACCAGGCTCATCGCGGGTATGATTTTGCTTCGGATGCCGGTGGATATCAATCGCCCAACCCTCTCTTTTTCCGATACACTCCGGATGCCAACGGCCGCTTTGCGGGACAATCAAGTTACGGCTATCAAAGCATCGCCGACTTCGTTCTAGGTAAGCGAGAAACCCTCGCCACCATAGAAACGACGCGGCCTACCACTGCCATCCTCGAAAGTGGCCGTAAAAGCCTTGATACCGGCAAGAGAGTGAAACTTTAAACCCGTTCCATATTGCCCTGAACAATCAGTAAGTGAGAGAAACTTCAGCAACCTCAAATCCAAAGAAGTCTTAGGATCTTTCTACCCCTGGAGTTTTCTAATCTGGAATTTAGCTCAAATGCTATCTTCCGCGACCGCCGCGACCATAATCACGGCGAGTCGTAATGGATTCTACCGCTTCCTCGGAAAGACCGCTCGATGCAATCCACTCTTCGGCAGCCGTCTTATCATTGCGATACCAATCACGAGCCACATCGACCATTGTCTCCTCCCGGATTCCTTCATCGTTAATCGTTTTGGCCCACTCCATCGCACTCCCTGGATCCTCTCGGGAAACACGAGTGGCATATCCTCCCACCGCAGCATCACGTTCAGGTGACTCCTTTAGACTTGATAGATACTCTCCTGCTGCTGCCGGATCCTGACGCGCCCAACTTTGCATCGCCTCCTCATAAGCCTCGGCCTTTGACTTCCCTGAAAGATTCTCAGCCCAATCCATGACGGCCTTCGGATCTTCATCAGCCCAGTCATCAGCTAGGCGATTCACGGCCGGAGCCGCCGCATCCTCATCACCAAATTGTGCAATCCACTCCGCAGCTTCCGCGCGGTCTTCATTCATGATTTCCATAGTCACCCGGGCAAGAGCACCAGTTCTTAGTTCGGGCTCTTTCACGGTATCAACCCAAGTCTTCGCCTGATCTAGGCCTTGCTCGAGCATCTCATCAGTCACCATCGCCATATAAAACCCTTTCGTTCGAGCACTATCTTCACTGTCAGGAAGATTACGAACAAATCCCATGGCTTCATCTACTCCATTCACCAACATTCCTTGGAGCACGCCGAATGCTGCTCCGCGCTGCTCGCGCTCGTCCTCGATACCACCCAAGTATGCCGAAGCTTCCGCACCATTCACAGTCGCCCAGCCGGCCAACACTCCAGAAAGCGCGCCAGAACCACGCCCTCCACGGCCACGCCAATCATCCCGATCATTTTCACCTTCCTCAGACGCTATTTCTTTCAAGGTCGCCACTGCTCCCGCGCCATCAATTCGGCCCCAAGCATTTGCCAAAAGTCGAATTTGGTCTTCACCACCACGACTAAATGGCCCTCCCCGGCGCCCCTCGCGGAGAGCTAAGAATGCGCTCCTAGCATTCTCAGGTGTAAGGTTTTCGAGTAAAGCTGCGAACATCTTCTGGCGTAGAAGAGGATCATTGGTCTTTGAAATCTCTTTGATGGCGCTGGTCATATCTTCGCTAGAAATGGAACCATTCATGAGATATTTAGAGATAAATTCTGATTCCGGGCCAGCAGAACGGACTCCACCTGCAGACGGTCTCGAGCCTGTCATAAAGCGACTTTTGCGATCCGCAGACTCTGGACCAGAAGAGTTTTTCTGATCACTCCCCGAATCTGGGCGGACAAACCAACCCAAGCCGAAAGCTGCTGCCGCCGTCAGAGAAAATAGAGGAATAAGTGTCGAATTCTTCATAGGTAAGGATTTACTAACAACTTAGTAACCATTCTATCTCTCAAAAGTTGCGCCTAATTTTTGCTTCACCCCATCATTCTTCAAGAATCAAATCCGACCAGCGAGACTCTCTCTTGCAATCGTGAAGCTTTCCCATCACCTGGTAAGTGTTATCAAGCGGCCCGCAAGCGCAATGGAAACTTGCATCCAAGCCCGATTTGAGATCATCCCCCCGTCCTTCAAACTACTTCTCCATGACTCTGAACGAATTACTCTCTGGCCTCCCACCTGAAATCTCTGATGATCTCACTCCGGAAATTCATAACTTCCTAATTGAATCTAAAAAAACCATCGTAGTTCTTGATGATGAGCCTTCTGGAACCCAAACCCTCTTCGATGTACCAGTCATCACCGACCTGACACCAACCATCATCAAGGACGCAATTGATGAAGCTCCTCCCGTGCTTTTTCTCCTCACCAATTCAAGAACACTTAACGAGGAACAAACCGCCGAACTTCATCAAAATCTCGGAGAGACACTCAAGGAATTCCAAGACGACGTCATTATTATCTCGCGATCCGACTCGAACCTCCGAGGCCACTTCCCACTCGAGACTAACACCCTTCGCAAAGCCCTCGAGATCCCGGAGGCCCCAATCCTTTTCATCCCCTTTTTCGCGAATGGTGGATGCCTCACCTTAAACGATACCCATTATATCGTCGAAGGGGATAACGCAACTCCAGTCCATCTCACCCCCTTCGCCAAAGATAACGCCTTCCCATTCTCACACTCCTATCTGCCAGACTATCTCGCCGAGAAATCAAAAGGTCCGCTTGATATTCAATCTCTCTCTCTTCCAGATCTTCGCTCTGGAGACATCTCCACCAAGCTCGCTAAACTGCCAAATGGCTCGACCTGCATCGTCAACGCAACCTCGTTGAAAGATCTCAATATTCTCTCCCTTGCCCTCCTCAAAAGCGATCGCCGCTTCATAATTCGCTCAGCCTCTTCTTTCGTGCAATCGCTCGCCGGAATTCCCTCCCGTCCACCTCTTGAGCCATGGCAATTACAAGACCTTGAACCCAACCCAAACGGTGGTCTCATTATCATTGGCTCCGAAACTCCAGAGACGCACGACCAACTTAACCATCTTCTAAAAAACACGCCTACCCTCACCGCAATCAAACTCAGTATCCCTGACATCATTAACTCTACCTTCAACCTCAAGAGCACGATTGCTGATGTCCTGACAGCCATGACCTCTGGGCAAAATGTCGTCCTCTTCACCTCGCACAGAAATTTCGATAGCGAAGATGGCCTCAAAATTACCCATCGCATTTCCCAAGCACTGATTGATATTGTCCAAGGGATCAGAGAACGTCCTTCGTTTCTTGTCGCCGAAGGCGCCATCACCTCGTTCGCAATTGCAACCGATGCACTCGGAGTCAAACAAGCTCAAGTCCTTGGCCAAATTATTCCCGGCGTCCCAGTGTGGACGATCGGGAATGAAACCCTTCACCCTGGTCTCGCTTATGTCATTTTCCCTAGCAATCTTGGCGGGGCAGACGCCCTCACCCTCGCTGTAGAAAAATTGGCGCCTGTCCTCTAGTGAGACCACTCTCAAACCCATCTGTATCACCGAAACGTAAAGAGGACCTTTAGATGAATCCTCACCTAAGATTTTTTAAGTATTCTTTATGCTCTGGTGACACCGGAATCGTCCCTCCGCACTAGCTAGCGGTCCGCGATCGACCCCTTCTTCATCGAAGCAAAAAGGATTTCAATTGAGCCCTGAACCACCTTCCAAATTCCAAAAGCTAACAAAATTGCCGCGAAGAAACCCAGCAACCAAGGAAGGAGAGGTAGAGCTATGAATCCGGTTCCAAAACGACTAACTTCGAGTTCATTTAATCGGAACCCAAAGTAACAAGCCACCGCGATCGACAGGCAAGCTAACCCAAGCCCCAAACCTTTAAGCCCATCAATTCGAAGGCTCTTCACCCGCTCCGCCCGAGCTGCTTGGTAGATCAATTCAGCTCGTTCACCCGTCACCTTATTAACTCTAAGCCTCCGAAAAATCGCTTCCCGGTCTTCATCCCAAAGAACCATTTTTAGGACCACCTCAAACTGGGGTTCTTCTTTCACCATATCTGAAAACTAACCTAGGATTCCGAACGAGTCACCTCAAGCCTTACGTAGTTTGAAACCCATCAAAAAAACACTTCTAAGACTTTAGGCCACTCGCTCTTACAACCATTTTTTAAAAACCACTATCAACTCGGAAAGCCTGCTTTCGTTCAGTCAAATTTTCGACTACCTTAATCATCCGAGTCTCAACCTAACTCTCTGATATGCACCCTTTATTTTTCAGGTCTCCCTTTTTTCCTTTATTGATTTTCTCACTCGTATTCGGCTCCGGACTTTCTTCGAAGGCTAGCCTCAAGCTTTATGATCAGTCTCTTGCTGCCGATGAAATTGGAGGAGGGCCTATATCGATTTCGAAGCTTACTTCAGCCACCACTCTCAATGGTTCAAATAGCTTTGCCTTTAACTTTGGAGTAATCAGCGGTGAATCGACTTTCGAATTTATCGTCGAGGGCGATCCCGTAGCCGGAGGGCGAGATGGTTATCTCGCTGTCGGATCAAATTCTTCAAGTAGCCTGCGCTACGAACAGTGGAGCGACACCGGGCAACTCGGCTTCACACAGGGAGGAGTAGCTGATTATACGTTCAGCCCACTTGTTCTTTCTCCGACCGAGGCAACCCACGTTGCCTATGTCTGGGACGGTGACGGGCGAATGGACCTCTACCTCGATGGAACACTCGTCGGACAAAACACCGCGGTAGCAAGCAGCTTCAACATGCCGACCGGTAACGGCCTTCTTGGGAACAATTCGGCGGCCGGTAACGAAGGAATGGTTGGGACTATTCATCGCGTCACTATTTACAATGAAGCCCTAACCTCTGAAGACATCGAAAGACATTCCAATGCCTACAACAATGTTCCCGAACCTCCTACCATCAATTCCTTTACGGCATCGCCCGAGGCCTTCCTTGCGCCAGGAAGTTCTACCCTTAATTGGTCTGTGACAGATGCTACCTCACTCTCGATCAACGGCGTAAATGTTACCGGAAAAAGTCAACTCGTCGTCTTCCCGCCCTCGACAACAACCTACACTCTAAGTGCCTCCAATGAAGATGGAACATCCACTCAGAATGTCGTTGTCACTGTAAATCCAGTACCACAAATCACCTCTTTCATCTCCGATCGTATCACGATCAATGAAGGCGAGAGCGTCACCCTAAGGTGGTCGACGAAATTTGCTGATGCATGGGCAATTACTCCCGCACCCGGCGAGGTGAGTGCCCAAACGAGCGATGGTGATGGGTCTGTCATACTTTCTCCCAGTGGGACTACCACATACACTTTGACTACCGCAAATTCTTCTGGCTCAAAAACTTCAGAAATCAAAATTATGGTAGCAATGGTCGCAGATCATCCAGTCATTTCAGAATTCATGGCCGCTAATGAAACAGGCCTACAAGACGGAGACGGCGAATTTTCTGACTGGATTGAAATCTTCAATCCAACCGCTTCCAGCGTCGATCTAAGTTCCTACTTCCTCACCGAGGACTCATCAGATCTCACCAAATGGTCATTTCCGCGGCTTCCCCTCGCTCCGGGAGAACGAACTATTATTTTTGCTTCAGGCAAGGGTGCGGCCGGGCCAGCTGGGGAAATCCATACGAACTTTAAGCTTAGCGCTGGTGGTGAATATTTGGCTCTCGTAACCGCCAGCGGATCAACACTCCTTCAGGAATTCGCCCCCACTTATCCAGCCCTTGATGAGGATGTTTCTTACGGAATTCTGAGAGGAGATTTGTCTACCCCTCGCGTTCTTGGCAACCCAACTCCCGGTCAACTAAACGATGCTTCGATACCACCACCCTCCGCGGTCACCTTCTCCCTCAACAGCCGTACATTTTCGGAACCTCTCAATCTTTCTCTCGCCACCGAAACAGCGGGTGCATCGATTTATTATACCACCGATGGATCAACTCCCTCGACCGACAATGGAATCCTTTACTCCTCAGCCATCAACCTGACTAGCACCAGTCATCTTCGTGCCATCGCCTTCAGAGAAGGAGTCGCTGGACCAATTTCTGGTGAAAACTTCATCCGGCTCGCCGCAGATCTCGTCAACTACGAATCCGACCTCCCACTCATGATTATCGATAACTTCGGTGCAGGAACAGTGCCCGCAAAAAGCTGGAGTGGCACCGGATCCGGGGTCCAACAGGTGGCGCGCCAAAACGCCGTTTGGGCCACTTTCGATCGCAACGAAACGACTGGTATGGCCTCATTGACAGACCCTCCCCAAATGATCAGTCGGACTGGAATTCGTGGTCGTGGTGCCTTCTCCAGCACTTGGTCTCAAAAACCATACAGCATGGAGGTTTGGGATGAGAACGGAGAGGAGAAGGATGTAAATGTCCTAGGTATGCCGGCTCATTCTGACTGGGTTCTCTATTACCCAGACACTGATCGCAACAAGGACCCCTCCATGATGTTCAACACCTTCATGTATAAGCTGAGCAATAATATGGGGCGATATGCCGCGCGTATTCGCTGGGTCGAAGCCTTCGTTAATACCAACGGAGGCGCCCTCTCTCTTGCCGATCGCCGTGGCGTCTATGCCATCTTTGAGAAAGTCTCACGAGGAGAAGGGAGACTTGAATTCGACAAACTTACCGAAGACGGAACCGAAGGAGGTTGGCTGCTGGGCCTAAATAGAATGGACTCCATTCCAGTTGGGGGTTACCCCACAGAAAATGGATCGACCCGGCCTCAGCTTTTTCACACCCGGGGCCCAAACCGCATCTCGCAGACCTCGGCCAATAGTGCCGGTAGCGGAGATGACATTCCAAGACAAAGCAATGGCTACCTCAACTTTGACAATCCCAGTGGTTATCGAATCACGGCAACTCAACGAGCCGCTATTGAAGATTGGTTTGTGGAATTCGAAGACGTCCTTTACGACAACTCGCAGTGGCTCGACCCTATCAATGGCTACCGTAAGTATCTCGACCCGACAGATTTCGTGGAGTATTTCATGTTCAACAATCTGAGCCGCAACGGCGACGGCATGTTGATCAGCATGTTCCCTTGGAAGGGTGACGATGGCAAACTCCGGATGGGACCAGCTTGGGACTACAACTGGAGCAGCTACTACGTCGGGGGAGGGCCTACCGGCACTTTCCGCCATCGAGGCGACCGTCTCTGGTATCGCCGCCTCTTCGATGATCCAGATTTCGAACAACTCTACGTGGATCGATGGTTCTATCATCGCGATCGCGCAATGAGTAACACCGGGATCGAATCCATCGTTAATGGACAGGCCACTGAAATCGGGACCACAAGGGCCATCCGACAGGGGTTCTCCAATGAAGGGAGTTGGAACAGCGAGCTCAATACCTTTAAGAATTGGCTCACCACTCGAGCTGATTGGTATGATGGTCAATTCACTCCGCGCCCGGTTTACAATCAAAATGGCGGAGAAGTGGCAGGTAATTTCATCGTCAAGTTTTCCCCGCCACCAGGAACGATCTATTATACCACGGATGGAAGCGACCCCCGCAGATCAGGCGGCGGCATCTCTTCTTCCGCTATTCAATTCGAAGGTGGCGTCACCATGACCAAGGTCGTTGCTGAGGGAGATCCGGTGAGAGTCGCGATTCCTACCGCAACGACTCCCCCTTCAGGGCTCGGTTGGACTTCAGCCTTATTTAACGACACCACCTGGCTGACTGGAACGACTGGGGTTGGCTACGACCGAGTTAACACCTACGACCCTCACGTCAGCCTCAATCTCGACGCCACGATGGATCGAGTCAATACCTCCGCTTACCTCAGGTTAGAGTTCGATCTAACCAATGCCTCGAGTTACGACGTGATGAGGCTGAAGATGAAGTATGATGATGGTTTCGTTGCCTACCTCAACGGGGTCCTCATTGCCTCCGAAAATGCTCCTGCTACTCTGGTTTGGGATTCAGGTGCCACCGCTGGTCACTCCGACACCGAGGCAGTTAACTTTGTGACCTTTGACGTCAACGCTCAGGTGGGTGAATTGGTCAATGGAACCAACGTTCTAGCAATTCATGGATTGAATGACGGTATCGGAAGCTCGGATTTTTTGATTACCCCTGAACTCGAAGTGGGGCAATCGACGGTGTCTAACGGACTCGTCTTAAACGAGTCGGTATTGATCACTGCGCGCACCCGCGATGGTTCCGATTGGAGTGCGCCTGCAGAGGCTTACTTCCTAGTCGATACCATTCCAGCCAGCGCCGAAAACCTCGTCATCTCAGAATTTCACTACCGGCCCGCCGATGCTAGCGCAACGGAATTAGCGGCAGGATTTACCGACCGAGATGACTTTGAGTTTATCGAACTCATGAATCGTGGAAGCCAAACGATCAATTTAAATGGAGTGAAATTTATCGACGGTGTCACCTTTGATTTTTCGACCGCAGAGATCAGATCCTTGGATCCAGGAGCGCGCGTTCTCATCGTCAAGAACCTTGCCGCTTTCGAAGAAAGATATGGAAATGCATTTTCTTCGAAAATCGCAGGTGAGTATTCCGGTAACCTCAGTAACGACGGTGAACTCATCACCCTCGTGGACGCTACTGGCACCAATATTCTCTCCTTCACTTACAACGATCAATCACCATGGCCAGAGGAGCCGGATGGTGACAGCTACACGCTTGTTCTCATCAATCCAATGGGACCACCAATACCAGAGTATGGAGATCCCGCTAATTGGCGTGCTAGTGCGAGTTCGGGAGGATCTCCCGGAGATACCGGTTCCTCAAACTACAATGATTGGAAGATTGCCAATGGCCTTCCGATTCCCGAGACAGATGCTGACCCGGATCGGGATGGTAGAGACAACCTCCTAGAATATTTCGAGGGAACGAACCCAAATTTATCAGATCTTGCCTCGGGCACAATCGCCCTCGAATCACTCACCCTTGAAGGTATTGCCAACCACTACATTGTCTTCCGCTTCCGACGAAACCTGACCGCGGACGACGTTTCGCTTGCTCCTCAAATTTCCGTTGACCTCAATAATTGGCTCGAAGGACCAGCCAACATCGTTTTGCACGAACGCACTCGAATCAGCGATACACAAGAAAACCTAGTCTTCCGTTCCACCGCACCCGCTAGATCAGCGCTTCAAAAATTTGGGAGGCTCAAGCTGCAATTAGAGTAAGGATCACACTGATTCCACTAGGGACGCCTGACTCTAAAGAATATTTTTGTCTCACCTTCAAGTAAATTGCTCGGTGTCGAAAATGACTTCACCTTATCAACAGCAGGCACGCTGTCATCCAGCTCATTCCATTCAACTAGATCGAATGAGTAATCGACTGCGTAGACTGCCCCAGGAATCGAGTTCCAGACGATGGTGATCAATCCACTGGCTTGGTTGAAGTCAATGGAGTTAACTTTAAATTCAGACGCGCCGACCCCTGTGACAAAAGCATTTGCGTGTTGCTGAATCGTGGCATCATCCACCAAAATATCGTAGGTCGTAATGCGGTGGATCGTCCCAATCATTCCTTCATTTCCACCATCACTAACGTTCCCCAAATGTCCGGGGCCGGTGGGCATCTCAAAGGTAGCTCCTGCAATGGAATCAGCGACAGCGCCATTGATGAAAAGGTCCATGGTGCTAGTTGCTTGAGTCCACCGATAGGTGACATGAGTGTCATCCGTTGGAGACGCAGCGTTGGGAGCGGAAAAGGTATTGTCAGCAACGCCTCCCCGGGTGAATCCAAGAGCACCCGTGTCGTCCCACTGCTCGTAGCGAAGGCTATTGCCCGGGTTAGCATCAGCTCTTCCAATGTATCCGTTCCGTCCACCCGCGTCTGGATCTCCACTCAGAATAAATTCAAAAGTGGCATCGCCAGAGATCGTTCCAAAATCGAAGAGCTCGATATTCGTTCCATCGAACACGGCAGGCGTGGTCAAAACCGCCGCATAGGGCAGGGTGCCAGCGCCACCGCCGTGGTCAGCTGAGATCATGGAGTCGTAGGCGGACAGGAAACCTTCGTCGATCGGAGTGAAAGCGCTAAGGGCTACAAGGGTGACCGGGCTCCCCGGATCGTCACTGCCGATCTCAAGCTGGGCATTGAAGCCGCCTGAATTATCAGGAGTGAAAGTAACCTCGATGTTCCCACTGCCACCGGCAGCAATAGATGCAGGACCACTCGCAGCAAACTTGGCGGCGTCGGTCCCGGTAATTTCGAACGTCCCCAAGTTTAAAGCACGAGCCCTACCGAGATTCTGTATCTCTATTATCTGGGTTACTTCGACATCCGAAGCACCAAAATCAAGAGCGGCTTGGATACTAATCTGAGGGTCACGGATCAACCCCGATAGCTGCACTTCGGCCTCTGAATTGAGCGCGTCATTGCTAAAAATGGAAAAATCAGCTTCGACATCCCCGTTAGCTCCTCCTGGATCGACTGTATATTCCAAATCGATTTCTTCACCCGGATCAATATTAAGCGGCAAGGCAGTATCGATTGTAAAGTAGTCAGCGTTTACTCCGTCCACCGTGACCGCTGTAACGGTCAAAACATTTGATTCCCCCAAATTCTTTACAACGAGTTCGAACGATTGCGCCGAACCATCGAGCACAAGACCCACACTCATTGGAACCCCAATGCTCGGATCTCCGGTTGCCAACCAAGCATTTGCGTGTTGTTGAATCGTGGTATCATCCAGCAAACTATTGTAGGTCGTAACACGAGAAATCGTGCCAATCATCCCCTCGTTTCCACCATCGCTAACGTTCCCCAAATGTCCAGGGCCGGTGGGCATCTCAAAGGTAGCTCCTGCAATGGAATCCGTGGTAGCACCATTGATGAAAAGATCCATTGTGCCAGTTGCCTCAGTCCAGCGGTAGGTGACATGGGTATCATCCGTAGGAGACGCAGCATTAGGAGCAGAAAAGAAATTGTCCGCAACGCCTGCCCGGGTGAATCCAAGAGCACCAGTATCAGACCATTGCTCATAGCGAAGGCTATTGCCCGGGTTCGCATCAGCTCTTCCGATATACCCGTTATTCCCCCCGGCAACTGGATCGCCACTCAGAATAAATTCAAAAGTGGCATCACCAGAAATCGTTCCAAAATCAAAAAGTTCGATATTCGTTCCATCGAACACGGCAGGCGTAGTCAAAACTGACGCATAAGGCAGGGTGCCAGCACCACCACCATGCGCATCACTGATTTCAGCATCGTAGAAAGCAAGGCTGGCGAACGAGGCCGGGCTCAAGGCGGCCCCGGTGATCACAATCGCGTTGAAGAAACTAACCAGAAGTGAGTATTTTGATTTCATTGTTTAATTTTACTAAGGTCTACCCGCGGTTCCTGACCACGCGTCAATTTACATGGCCAGCATTAGGTATCAAACTCGGAGCAAAGGCGGCAAGACAATAGTGTTTCATCGTGATGATTTTCGACAAAATTGAGCGCTCCGTCCTTTTTCAGGGAGAAACCTCGATCCAATATCGGCCATCACGTTTTTTCAAGTCTCCCACTTTGGTGGTCGACTGCTTGCCCGATGGCCAATGAACCAGAACTTCCAGCGCCTTCAAAGCATCACCCTTCAGAGAGCCTGCCGGAAAGAAAAGCCGTGGAGAACTCTGGGAGAGATAGCCTCCCCCGCTACTGACTTGCTGAGTAAAAGTTGGAATTGATTCTCCTCGCAAAGAGACCCGAGCACCAGAAGCATCAATGTTTCCTTCACTGCCTTTCAGCTGGAGACAAAGAAATTGATCGGCGTTCGTTTGCTCGGGATTCGCTTCGAAAGCCATCGCTCTACCCGCATTCACAGAAACGTGAAAGTCCGGTAATCCATCATTATTAAGATCTGAAATCGTGAGAGCTTTCGCATCACCAGAAACAAGTAAGTGGCTTTTATCAGGCCATATTGGACTGAACTGACCTTTGTTGTTCTTCAAAAGTAGACTCACTCCGCCATCCATTCTTCCAGTTTCACGTTGGGGGCCAAAGAAATTCTGAACCACATAGAGCTCAGGGTAGGCATCACCATCAATCGAAGTGAAGGCGAGTCCAAATATGGGAGAAATTTGTGCAAGCCGGGGAAGAGGCTGAAATTTAAATTTGGGCAGCTCACCTTCCTCCGTCATATTGATCAAGATTCCAGACTCCAGAATGTTGGCGCTCAACTTCTTGGATTCTTTCAGCTTATCTTTCCCGTAGATGTCATCTAACGGAGCAACTGCAAAAGATTTAAAGGTTGGAAATTTCTGCTTTAAGCCAGGCATCGCATTGCTGGAACAGCTCCGGCCACGAACCGGATAGAGGGTCTTACCTTCATACTCAGCTTCCACAATCTTGGGGCGCCCAGCATCATCCATATCCCCGTAATAGAGGAGGACTGGATGATCGTCGGAGGCATGATACTTGGAATTAAGGCCCACGTTTCCAACCGCATAGTCAAGATCGCCATCAGCATCGATATCCCCTGCCGCAATACTATTCCACCAGCCAAGGAGTTCTCCAACCCCACTCTCCTTGGTTTCATCGACCAATTGTCCCTCCTGGTTGCAGAAAACCTTCACCGGGCCCCATTCATGAGTCACCAAAAGATCGACCCAGCCGTCTGCATTGACATCTGACCAGAGCGCACTTGTAACCAGTCCGGTTTTAACCAATGAGTCGGGAGCCACGTTCGAAAATCCCCCCTTTCCATCATTGACCAGGAGCTGGCTCGCAGGGACCTCCGGGTATCGGCCGGGAATGACCCGGCCACCCACAAAGAGATCAGTATCCCCATCGCGATCAAAATCCGCAGCACACACCACACTTCCGCTCTCTGTCACCTTTGGAAGGGCTGAAGCAGGGGCTTTTGAAAAATTCCCCTTTCCATCGTTCAGATAAAGACGATCCAACAGCACTGCGGCCCCCGGCTCACACTCCACACCCCCGCTCACCACATAAAGATCGCGGTCTCCATCGCCGTCTGCATCAAAAAATAGTGGCGCCATATCCTCGCAGTCCTTGTCGATTTTGAAGCAATCGAAAGAACGCCCTTCAAATTCTCCGTTTTCGTTAAAATACAGCCGCCCCGCAAAACCACGACCCTGCCCAATGAACACATCATCATCGCCATCACCATCAACATCACCCCACGCGGCTCCCGGACCAAGCTGCGAATACTTTTGTGGAAGGAGAGGTTGGCGGTCGAAATCATCGAAAGTCATTTCGAAGTGTTTCCCGCCAGGAGGCTTTTTCATCCGGGTGAAAAGTGGGGCTTCTCTTATTGGGTCCACAACATCAGATTTATCCGGTTCCGTAATGGTGTAAAAACGATCAGCAGGCAGTTCTTTAATGCTCTGGGTCGTACCACCTGGCCAAGCGATTTGCAGCTCATCGATCTTCTGATTCTCGCCTAATCCAAAGTGAACAATGGGATCGTCCGAGGCATAGAAACCTCGCGACAACGTGAGGTATCGCGTCAAAATTTCCCCATCCTCCATGATCGCTTTCAAGGTTGCTCCGATCCCGTAGCAATTCTTTTTCCCCTTCAACCGAATTTTCACGCGATGATTTCCGCCTGGCGAATTATTACGGTACAAACTCACTGGGTCTTCAAAATTATTCACGATAAGGTCAAGGTCGCCATCCCCATCCAAATCGCCCATCGCTACTCCAAAACTCGCAGCCGCCTTGGCCAACCCCCAGCTTTCGCCAACATTCTCGAACCTAAGGTTCCCAAGATTTCGAAATGCTAGGTTAGTATCTTTCTTGGGAGGCGGCCTTTCTTCGTCCACATTATCTGGAAGATAAGTTCCGTTTCGAATTGCCGCAGTGGTGTCACTATTGAAAAAATCCCCAGTCATTCCGTTTCCAATGAAGAGATCGACATGCCCATCGTTGTCGAGATCCCCGAACTTTAACGCCCAAGTCCAGTCCGATTTAGCGAGCCCGGTCATGTGAGCCGCTTCCATAAAGCGCCCTAGCCCAGTGTTCACGTAGACCGAGTTCCGCATATATTGCCTTGGCTGTGCGTGATCCAAGAACCAAGCGTTCTTGCTCATATTTCCCATCCCCACCTTTTGGCGAAAATGATTGGTACCCATCATATCCGAGCCCATGAAATCTAGAAGACCGTCATTATTTAGATCCGCAACGTTTGATCCCATCGAATACCAAGGAGTGTGAGGTAAGGTTTCCAAAGTGACTTCGGAAAAAGTTCCATCGCCATCATTGCGGAATAAATGATCCGCCCCATAGTAATCGTTTGCCACGAAAAGGTCAGGATAACCATCGGCGTCGTAGTCAAACCAAGTGGCTGATAAACCCATCCCGTTATCTTTTAATCCTGCGGCCTCGGTGACATCGGTAAAACGCGGCACTCCGCCCTCTTTCGCCGGACCATCATTACGATAAAGATAATCATACTGGCCGGCTCTAATAAACATCTGCATCTGACCCGCTGGATTCCAAACCACTTCAAAAATCTCGCGCAGATGTTCCGGCATTATAAAATTCCCCTTGGCGTCTTTTTGTAACTGGCGGTAAACCCGATTTGCAGTCGCACGATCGCTCACACTGTAGTTTTCCTCGGGCGAGAACGGGCGATTCGTCAGAAGATAGCCATCCAGGTCGCCATCCAGATCGTAGTCCGCGAAGGCCATATTCACGCTAAACCCCTTGAAGTTGAGACCTGCCTCTTCCGCACACTCTTTGAAAACTCCCTTTTCGTTCAAGTAAAGTCGGTTAGCCGCATCAAAGGCGCAGACATATAAATCCAAATCCCCATCGCCATCGATGTCCGCAAAACTCGGTGAGGCCTGCCAAAATTCCGCCGCCGCAAGCCCACACCTCTCCGTAACGTCTTCGAACTTAAAATCACCCAAATTTCGGTAAAGTTTCCCACCACCAAAAGGCCTCGTTAAATAAAGATCAGGACGTCCATCACCATCATAGTCCCCCACCGCAACTCCTCCGGCTCCAAATGATAGCGTGAGAGCTCGCTCATAGTCCCGTGGAGCCTTCCAGCTATTTATGAAATTGACACCGGAATCACCGGAAGAAACCTCGTGGAATCGCTTTCCCGCCAAAGATTTCTCTACTTCGGGCAAATCGATATTCGGGGGAATCGAGTCAGCAAAAGAAAGCTGAATCCCAAGGAGGAGCAAGGTAAACCAGCTAAACCTTCCCTCAGAGGGTATTTGAGCTCTGCAAAGCTTCATCAAATAGGTTTAGCATAAAACCAAATCATCCCGCAGAAATAAAATCCTCCCGAACACCTCTAATGATGGAGCTTTTTCATTGCTAAATCGTCCGTTTTATGGTTTTACGTAGTCCGAAGGTCTGAGAACTGCCTTGTTTGCCCTAGTATCTCGGTATTTTCATCCGAACCAATTCCATTTTATACCTCACTAAACCATGATTAAAATTACCATTCCAGCCGGTATTCTACTTCTGGGCATTAGCTCCCTCCAAGGGGCAAGCTTGGCCGCCTACGATGCTGCCATCGCAGGTTCTGGCTTCACCGCACGAAGCACAACAGCAGCTACCTTTGACGGGGCAAACATCGAAGCCTTTGATTTCGGAGCAATTTCTGGTGACGCCACTTTCGAGTTTATTATGAGTGGCGATCCAGCTGCCGGTGGACGGAACGGATACATCGGAAGAGCTGATGCTAATGCGGGCAACAGCCTTCGCTATGAGCAATGGGATGACACGGGTGCTCTTGGGTTCACCAGGGCAGGCGTTGCTGATAATACCTTTTCTGCTCCCAATGCTGCGTCTCCTACGGATGACACCCATGTCACTTACCGTTGGACTCAAGCAACTGGCACCATGGACCTTTTCATCAATGGCGCTTCCACGGATTCCATCGCAGGAGCTACCTTTGATATGCCCACCGGCCCCGGACATCTGGGGAACGTTAGTGATGGTGGAAATGAGGGAATGATCGGCACGATTTCTCGTGTTACGACTTTCAACAGCGCGCTCTCAGATTCCGATATTTTGTCCCACTCCAATGCCTGGAGTGTTCCCGAGCCCACCAGCTTGCTTTTCTCTGGGCTCGCCGCTTTGGCGCTTCTCGGTCGCAGACGATAAAGGGCCCGCGGGATAAGTTCTTTCAAAGCCAGCTGCGCCTCACCGGCCAGCTGGCTTTTTCGTGATCTTGAGCTTCTATCTCGCCTCCTAAACTTGATCCGGTTCCTTTTCACCCCTCAGAAGAGGCTGTGACCTATAGGCTCCAAAGCGACTTGGCGTTTTAGTCTCCCCATGTGAAGCTCCTTGAAGAAATCAAGATCCCGTTATGAAACTACTTACTCTCCTTGCCTGCGCCTCGCTAGTTCAGGCCAAACAGCCCAATATCCTCTTCCTCTTTTCGGATGATCATGCCCTGCGCTCGATCTCGGCCTACGGCGGCGATCTCGCCAAAATCGCTCCCACTCCAAACATCGATCGTCTCGCTGCTTCCGGAGCAATTTTTGAGAACTCATTTTGTGGAAATTCCATCTGCGGTCCATCCCGGGCCACCATCATGACCGGAAAACACAGCCATAAAAATGGCTTTCTTCGCAACAGCGGAAAGGGCCTTGATCAATCACAGTGGACTCTCTCAAAAGCCCTCCACGGAGGCGGCTATAGCACTGCCGTCATTGGCAAGTGGCACCTCGTTTCAAACCCAGTTGGTTTTGACTACTGGGAAATCCTTCCCGGCCAGGGCAACTACTACAATCCCGTCTTCAAGCAAATGGACGGAAGCACCAAAAAGTTCAACGGGTATTGCACCGACATCACCACCGACAAGGCCATCAAGTGGCTCGACAGCCGAGACAAAAAAAAGCCCTTCTTCCTCATGTGCCAGCACAAAGCACCTCACCGCACCTTTGCCCCCGCCCCGCGCCATCTTAAATCCTTCGATGGCGTTACTATTCCCGAGCCCCCATCCCTCTTTGACAACTACGAAAACCGAAGTGGAACACTCGCAAAAAACGAAATGGAAATCGATCGCCACTTCGACTGGGCTTACGATGCGAAGGTCCGAAAAGATGAGCGCAACGGGATAAAACTCCCCGGATTGGATCGCTACCCTACAGTGGAATACCGCCGCATGACCGATCCTCAAAAAGAAAGATGGGACGCTCACTTCGGCCCTGAGAACAAAGCCTTCATCAAGAAAGTTCCTACCATGAACCACAAGGACGTCGTACGCTGGAAATACCAACGCTACATGAAGAACTACCTCGCCACCGTGAAAGCAGTCGATGAAAGCGTGGGCCGTATGCTCGACTACCTCGACACAAATGGACTCGCTGAAAATACGATCGTTGTTTATGCATCCGATCAAGGCTTTTACCTCGGAGAGCACGGGTGGTACGACAAGCGCTGGATGTTTGAAGAATCCTTTAAGATGCCTTTCGTAATCCGATGGCCAGGGGTCACCAAGCCCGGATCACGCCCCAAGGAGATGATCCAAAACATCGACTACGCCCCCACTTTCCTCGAAGCTGCCGAAGTTGAAATTCCAGCTGAGATTCAGGGTAAATCAATTCTACCCGTTCTCAAAGGCACTCCGACGGACTGGCGTAAATCGCTCTACTATTCTTACTACGAAAAAGGAGAGCATAACGTCCCCCAACACTTTGGAGTCAGAACCGAGACTCACAAACTTTTCTACCTTCCGGGAACCGACGAATGGCAACTCTTTGACCTCGTCAAAGACCCACAGGAACTCAAGAGCGTCCATAACAACTCGTCTTACTCCAAGGTGAGAAAAAAGCTTATCAAAGAATTTCACCGCCTCCGTGAGCATTACGAAGCGCCCCCGATGAAGATGAAAAAAGGGAGCTGAATATCCAAACTTTGAGAGCTGTATCAGCCCCTCTGTCCCTGCTTAGAAGATCTTACTCAACAGTCGCAAATTTCCGGGAAACTACCTCGATCGCAAGGGTCTCAAGTTGCTCATCTTCGAGGCGCTCAATCGCTTCGATCGAGAATCCTTGCGCCACCAAACGACGTGCGTCTTTCGCGGTGATGCCTCGAGCCATGAGATAGAAGATCTCCTCGTCACTCACACGTGAAGAAGTGCTTCCGTGTGAGCATTTCACATCATCAGCATTGATCTCAAGGCCAGGCATCGAGTGAGCCTCACATTCATCGGTCATCATGAGATTACGACAAGTTTGATAAGCGTCGGTGCCATGTGCTCCCTCATCGACAAAGATAAGCCCCGAGAAAATCGTAGTGGCTTTCCCAAAAAGCGTATTTTTGAAGAGAAGATCCGAAAAGGTGTTACGAGCTCCATGATGCTGGAAAGTCCGCTGGTCGTATTCTTGACCAGTATCAGGTAAAGCGACCGAGAGAATTTCCGACTTGGCGTCCAAACCACCGACAGTCGAATAAGTTTCTTCACGAACCCACTTGGCCCCAATATGCACCACCGCAAGTTTGGCGATGGAGGATGCCTGCAAGGTAGAATCGGAGAACCTAATCAACTTACTGTTGCGGTTGAGCTCTTGAGTCACGAGGCATGTGACCTTAGAATTTTCGGCGGTGCGAACATCCGTAGCGGTGACTACGACAGTTGCGGAATCATCAACGGAAATGAAACGTTTCACGACCCTGATATTCGCACCAACTTCTGCTTCAATGACAACACCAGGAAGAAACAATCCCTCTCCTGACACAAAGTAAATCAATTCCAACGACAGATCGGTGCCACTCCGAACATGTAAAGTGTGCTTTGACTTGGCAGCGTGCAAGGCGGCATGTTTTGAAGAACCAAGGCGCGAAGTTGGACCAAAAGACCCCTCAACCAATTCAGCTGCATCAGATGAACCTGAAACGAGATCACGGTTCGCAAACACAAGTCGATCGAAACCCTTGAGAGGCTCAGGAAGATCACCTGTCGTTCCAGCTCCGACGGTCTCTAGCCCAGAAAGATTAGCCTCTTTCCAAGATCCAAAGCGCCAGTTTTCGTCGGTACGCACTGGCCAATCGAGCTCCTCAAATTTCTCGAGAGCAGGGGAAACAAAAGTAACAGACATTTAAGAGTGTATAAAAGTGGATTGGTTCCAGTTTTGAAAACAGGTTTACCTTAGCCGACGGATCCTTCCATCTCCAGGTCGATCAAGCGCTTCAGTTCAACCGAATACTCCATCGGAAACTCTTCAACCAAGTCGTTAATGAATCCATTAACGGCAAGCGACATAGCTTGAGTCTCAGAAAGTCCACGCTGCTGCATATAAAAGAGCATCTCCTCGGAAACTTGACTCACACTCGCCTCATGTTGGGTAACATGTTGATTTCCCTTCACCGAGATGGCCGGGTAGGTGTCGGTCCGGCTATTGGTGTTGATGAGTAGGGCGTCGCACTCGGTATTGTTCTTACAACCTTTGAGGTGCTTGGGAATGTGAACCTGGCCACGATAGGTCGAGCGCCCTTCACCAACCGAGATCGACTTAGAAATGACGTTCGAGGTCGTGTTGTTCGCGGCGTGAATCATCTTAGCGCCGGTATCTTGATGCTGGCCATCGTTAGCAAGAGCGATAGAAATCACTTCTCCGCGAGCCCGCTCGCCTTTCATGACGACACCCGGATATTTCATCGTGAGACGTGACCCGATATTACAATCAATCCATCGGATCTCAGCATCTTCGTGAGCCAGGCCTCGCTTCGTGACAAGGTTGAACACATTAGATGACCAGTTTTGAACCGTGATGTATTGAATTTTGGCGCCCTTCATTGCAACCAACTCAACGACCGCCGAATGCAATGTTGCAGTCTCAAATTTGGGAGCGGTGCATCCTTCCATATACATCACTTCCGAACCTTCATCGGCAATAATAAGGGTTCGCTCAAATTGTCCGAAGTTCTCAGAATTGATACGAAAGTATGCTTGCAAGGGATGCTTCACTTTAACCCCCGGAGGAATATAGATGAAAGAACCACCAGACATCACTGCGGAATTCAGAGCGGAAAATTTGTTGTCACCAGTTGGAATTACTTTTCCAAACCAAGGTCGGAAAATTTCCTCGTGCTCTTTCAAGCCTTCCGAGCAAGTCACAAAAATCACACCTTCATCCGCAAGCGCTTCCTTTACATTCGAGTAAGCCGCTTCGGAATCGTACTGAGCTTCCACTCCAGCAAGAAAGGCCCGCTCCTGTTCGGGCACCCCAAGACGGTCAAAAGTCTCGAGCACTTCTGGAGGCACTTCGTCCCAGGAACGTTTGGGCTTAGCGCCATCTGAGAGATAGTAACGGATGGCATCGAAATCGATATTTTCGAGATCCCTAGTCGCCCAGTTCGTCGGCATTGGCTTGGACTCAAAAGTTTTCAGTGCTTTATGCCGAAACTCGTTCACCCAAGCGGGCTCATCCTTCACTTTCGAAATATAATCGACGGTATCTTTGGTCAAACCATATCCGGCATCGAATTTGTGGCTTTCCGGAAAAGAAAAATTACCGACATCGTCCTTTTCAAAAGCAACTTGTTTGACGGTAGCAGTCTCAGAATTCATTTTTAAAAATGTTAGGCAGTTTTGAGGAAGTCGTATCCGCTTTCCTCGAGTTGGAGAGCTAATTCGGCGCCGCCAGATTTCACGATCTGACCATCAGCCATAACATGAACATAGTCAGGCTTTATGTAATCGAGCAGACGTTGGTAATGCGTAATGACTAGAAAACCACGATTTTCTGAACGCATGGAGTTCACACCTTTTGCGACCACTTTTAGAGCATCGATGTCGAGGCCCGAATCAGTCTCATCGAGCAGGCAGTAACGTGGATCAAGCATGATCATCTGGAGAATTTCGTTCCGCTTCTTTTCACCCCCAGAAAAACCCTCGTTGACGGACCGGCTAGTGAACTTGCGATTCATTTCCAACTCGTCCATTTTAGCATACATACCCTTGTAAAAGGCAACTGCATCGATTTCTTCTCCTTCAGGGAGACGAGCTTGAAGAGCAGCACGAAGGAAGTTGGCGTTTGAAACTCCCGGAACCTCGGCGGGATATTGGAAAGCCAGAAAAATTCCGGCGCGGGAGCGCTCATCGACTGCGAGCTTTGCAATGTCTACCCCATCTAGAAGGACCCGACCTTCTGAAACTTCGTAGTCATCGTGGCCGGCGATGATTTTCGAGAGAGTTGATTTTCCGGATCCATTGGGACCCATGATGGCGTGCACTTCTCCAGCCGGAATCTCAAGGTTCAAGCCTTTCAGGATTTCGTTTCCGTCAACAGACGCATGGAGATTTTCGATGGTTAGACTCATGGTGTTAGGTGAAATTTATCTGTTTCCAAAATTCCCTTTCAGACTTATATCGAGGTGACTAATTTCGGTTCCTTTTGGGAGTTCAAGGATATCCTCTAGTTTAACTCCCTCCTTGAAAACGACGTCGTGAATTTTCCCAGACGCCTCATCTTGGAAGTGGCAATGATCGCTGAGGTTAGGGCAGTATCGGGACGACTCGCGATCAAGATTCACCTGACGAACGATATTATGGCTCACTAGCGCCTCAAGGCAGTTGTAGACGGTGGCTAACGAGATTGTCGGCATTCGATCTTGGGCGCGAAGAAAAACATCATTGGCGGTGGGGTGGTCACGATCCCGCAGAATAACTGCAAGCACCTCTCGGCGTTGTCTAGTCATTCGCAAACCTTCGATGTCGGAAGGAAAATCTTCCGGCTTCAAATCTTTATTGTTGGCGAGTGAAATCATCGACGGCGGGAAGCTATTCACAAATCCTATCAGAGCAAGTCGAAATTTGGAATTATTCTAATTCGAAATAATTTCGTAGACCTGATACAAGCATCCTAGGATGAAATTGGTAATTTATTCTCTGACACTCCTTGCCGGCACAGTAAATGCAGGAAAAACAGCCAAGGTCATTAGCAAGGCCCGCAACGCGGCTAATATTCCGGCGTTAGCGGCTGTAGCCTTCGATAGCCAACAAATTATCTCTTTTGAGATTGCTGGCACAACTCGGATTGACGACACCATAGCGGTTAAAAAGGACTCTGTTTGGCACATCGGCTCCGATGCAAAAGCAATGACCGCCACCTTGATAGCGATTCTTATAGAAAAAAAACTCCTCAAATGGGAAACAACCATGTCAGAGATTTTTCCCAAACTTGCAGATGACTTTCACCCCAACACCCGGAAGACAACCATCACTCAACTCCTTTCTCACACAGCCGGTCTGCCTGCAAATCCAGAAGGCGCCCAAAAGATGCTCTCCCGACGAGAAGTAACGATCAGAGGCCTAGCCGAAAAACCAAGCGAAGGATTTTTGTATTCGAACTTTGGCTATATCATCGCCGGCGCGGTCATTGAGAAACTTCTCGATATGACATGGGAAAAAGCGATTCAGCAACATCTCTTCAAGCCACTTGGAATCAAAAGCGTGGGCTTCGGCCCCCCCAAAGGCGCAACCGCCATTCATGGTCACTGGAAAGGCAAACCGATGAGCCACGACAACCCGCCGATGTATGGTCCCGCTGGCGGCCTTCATCTTTCCCTCTCCGACTGGGTTCTTTTTTGTCAGGATCAAATCAAGGGGCACCACGGAAATGGCAAACTTTTGACTCAAGCCAGTTACCAAAAACTCCACACTCCAATCGAACCCAATTATGGTCTCGGCTGGGGAGTGAAAGTTGAAAACGGTCACATTGTCCAACTTCAACACGATGGTTCAAACACAATGTGGTATGCACGTGTGCAGCTCAACCTCATCGAGCAGCGAGGATACCTTATCACCATGAACACCGCTGAGAAAAAAGCGGTAGAATGGCTCCCAAAGATTGCAAAAACCCTAGTCCCAAACCCCAAATAATAACCGTGGCACATCCACAAATCTTCGCTTAACTTCCGTCATGAAGATCATCGTCACCATTTTAGCTCTCTCTCTCTCTGCTCTCTCCGCGCAAGATTCCCTTAAAGTCGGTAACTTCACCTTCAAGCCAGAAAAATCTTGGGTCATTGGCAAAACCTCCAGTCACATGGTCAAAGCCGCTCTCAACCACAGCAAGAAGGACGGCCCACTCCTCAAGTTCTATCACTTCGGCGAGGGCCAAGGAGGTGGAGTTGAGGCCAACATTCAACGTTGGAAACGCCAGTTCGAAAACGGTGAAGCCAAAGTCACGCCAGAAAACAAAACCTTCGGCAACCAGAAGCTTACCATTGTCAGCATGACTGGCACCTACATGGTCGGTCCGATGATGGCCCGTGAAAAAAAGGCCACACCCGAATACATGCTCCTAGGAGCAGTCATTCCTCATCCTTCAGGCGATGTCTTTCTTAAGATGCTCGGTAAAGAAGTTGATCTAAAGAAGGCCAAAGGTGACTTCGAAAAACTTATCGCAAGCGCTTTTGGAAAAGCCGCTGAATAGCGCTCACTCTTCGATCGTTACCTTGAGGCGATAGAACTTTTTACCTGCCAAAGGAGCAGTCAGAACAATCATCGTATCAGTTCGTTCAACAAATTCGCCAAGAGTGGGCTGCCATTGACCCTGAAGGCTCTCCGATTCTTCAAACCCAACCGTAGTCTCGATCGCAAGCCCATTAAGTGGGATTTCATAGCGGAGCATTTGAGGGTTATTAGAATCCACCCCAATCGTCCCAGGCATGGCATCAAAAGCCGAAGGATTCAGATCTAACACGAACTCCATTGCGTTATCGATCCCGTCAAGATCAGGATCGGAACCCGGCCCGGTGATGGCAGGATTCGCCAATTCCTCCGCAGCAAAATAGTCCGACATGAAGATCTTGAACGGACTTCCAGCCGGATCTTCAACGACAAGGGTCAAATTAAAAGGGACCGTCTGACTGCTTCTTTGGTTGTCTCCTCTGTAACCAGTGATCGTATAAGTGAACGTGCCCGCCTCTTCTGGGATTCCTCCAATTGTTCCGATCCCGCTTTGCGGTCCAATTGAAACGACTCCGAGGGGTAATTGCTCGTTCCCGTTATCGTCTATAATACTAAATGACAGGATGTTATAACGGGTGGCCTTGAACTCCCACTGAAACGCCTCTCCCACCTCGATCTCGACAACATCCGTTGGTTCGCTTGTGTTGGTTTGTTGAAGCATGATCGACTGGCCGGACAAAGCGTGTGTTCCAACGAAAGTCACCGCCAAAGGAGCCGCAAAATGACTCCCTCCAGTTGCCCCAAATATTGGAGTGAGATTCTTAATTAAGGGAAGCCGTTGGGCCACCATGGCGAGTCCACTCGCTGTCACATTGACAGCACGTTCGTATGCAATTCGATAATTCATGCTTCTAAAAATCTAATTACAGCCGCAACCCCCACCGCCGATTCCATTTCCTCCCTGGGAAGCTTCACGAGAAAAATACATGTGGTCGGACATCGCCTCACCAAGAGGATCGCGCTCCGGCGACATCACCTTTGTGGCTAAGTTACTTCGCTCCTCTGGTGTTGACACCACGGTGCAGGAGGGCAAAAGAAGCGCAAGCGCTGCAAATATCTTAAGAGCCAAGGACATATCGATGAATATTGGAGCTATGAACGTTATTACTGGTCGTTTGAAGGACGGCATCGACACCAAAGCTACGCTCGATGTTTTCTAATCCTTCATTCTCCCCGACAATACAAGCATTCGTCGATAAAATGCCCGCTGTCAAACAGTCATCTGCCAAGCAAGAAGCAGTCAGGAGATTATTCTCAGCTGGCCAACCGCTTCTCGGATCAATGATGTGGCCAAACTTCTTCCCTTTGATCATCCGATACCTCCGTCCATTCCCTGAGGTCGCCAAACCTTTGCCGCTCACTGCCAAGCGAAACGCCACCGCGTCTTCCTCTTTTGCGTCCTCAATCCCAACCACCCAAACTGGCCCGTTTGGCGGTTGCCCAAGCGCTGACACATCGCGCCCCAGATCGACCAAGCAATCAACAATTCCCAAACGCTTTGCAAAACCGATAAGACGATCCACCGCATATTCCTTTCCAAACCCCCCAATCTCTAGCGCCATTCCTTTTTCGGGCAAGAAGGCCTTTCCATCCCCCCACTCAACCATAGGCCACGAAATCAAATTCTTTGCTTCCTCAATCTCCTCACTTGAAGGCATTCGGTCCTCTCTTCCGGCCCGGTCCCACAAACTGGTGAGTGGCAATGAAGTCGGGTCATTCAAACCCCCTGAAATCTGAAAGGTATGATCGCAGAGCTTTAAAATTTCCTCGTCAGCTTTCGAAATTTCGACTCCCGAGCGCCCAGCTTCTGCATTGATCCGGCACAGCAGACTAGTGGGTTTAAACCGAGACCACTGCTCCTCAAAATCCCGCAACCATCCCAATGCCGACTTGCGAAACTCTTTCGCAATCTCAACCGATTCAGCCCGAAATTGAACCTCACACACCGTCCCCAGCGCCTTGAAATTTAGCTTAAAAAGCCCGCCGGTCAGATTGGTATTCATCGTTTGATCAGAAACGGAACTGTGCTCCAAGCGAGAGGACATTTGCGGAGGGAAAAAAGGACGCAGGAGTTTGCGGGTTTAAACCCTCCATCTCATAGCGCTCCCATTGCAGATCAAGCGTCATATTCTCAATCGGCTCCCAAGCGAATCGCACCCCGTATGTGAGTGCCTCCAGCTTGGAGAGGCGATAATCCGAGGAGTAATTTGCCCCACCCCCGTCGATCCGATCAGTCCCATCGAGCCCCGTTCCGGTGAGTGAAGTGTAATAAAAATCCGCCTCGCTCTGCCGGTAATACCGTACATATGGGGTTAGACTTAACTGCTGATTAATCTCCTGAATCCACTTCAGCTCAAAGGTATGCCCCTCCACGCTATTCGTATTTGCGAAAAAACGGTAAGAACATTTCAGCGCGGCATTGGCCTGCTGGAAGTAATGCCTGACACTGGCCTTTGTCACGAAACGATCTAGTTGGTCGGGCCGGTTCTCCGCATAATCGAATGTGTCAGTCACTTCACGAGGCCCAAAGATCCCGTCAATCACAACTGTCCGAATCTGGGAAATCCGGCGATAGGGATCACCAAGATATCCTTTATTACGACCATA
>Ga0257126_1000020_pt1 | contig 114081 bp, 128 predicted proteins | sample SI060_120mmetaG_FD_190151 | JGI IMG/M metagenome (GOLD analysis project Ga0257126, IMG submission 190151) | Marine microbial communities from Saanich Inlet, British Columbia, Canada - SI060_120m | ecosystem: Environmental > Aquatic > Marine > Inlet | place: Canada: British Columbia | collected... | reverse complement strand
TTTCAAGTAAATTACTTGAATCAAGAGCAAATGCAGACATGGTAGTTAATGAACCACAAAAACCTACAGCAGCAAATAAAGAATATTTTCCATCAAGATGCCATTGTTGTGATAATACAACAAATGCTCCAAGAATAAAAGCGCCAGAAATATTTACAATCAAAACGTTAACAGGTAATGTGTTAAAAAGTAGAGGAGATTCAGTAAGTTTGTATCTTAAAAATGCTCCAAGTACAGAACCAACACCAAGAAAAATAAATTCTAAACCCTTCATTTAGTATCAAATTATCATTAGGGCTTATTAGTTATATTATCAAAAAATTATGCCGACAGTTTTTATAGGTTTGAACGATTCGAAAATTAATGTCAATTAAACTAAGATGTAATGATTACGGTTATGAATGTGATTTAGTTTTAGATGAAGAATTAACTATGGGTTTAATTGAAAAATTAAGAAATCATTTTGAAGAAGAACATGGACTTGATTATACTATTGAAGCAGTTACACAAATGATTACAAATCGTGGACATTCTTTAGAATCAATTAAAAAATAAAATTTTGAAATATTAATTGAATAAGAAATTCTAGTAAAATTTTCTAAAATAAGAAAAAATTAGATTATTGATAAAAATCAGGTTCTTGATCTTTTTTCTGTTTTGGAAGATCTTCCATTACAGCTTGAACAACTTCATTGTGATTGTAAGTCAAATGTCTTAGAAATTTTGCAGATTCATCAGATCTTGTTTTTTCATCAGCAAAAAGCATTTCAGGACTACTTAATTCAGTCATCATGGTATTACATTCCTTACAAGGTTCAAAATCAAGGTAAAGTTTCATTATTTTATCTCATTTCCTTTAGTATTTAGACTATTTTATGGCCTGAGGAATTGGAGCCTCTTTCTTTTGAGGTCTAACCTTATCCACAGCATCAATTAGATCTTGTTGGCTAATTTTGATCTCCTTGACATTCTTTATCTTACCACCAACATATCTCTTCAAAGATGTAATAGCTGCTCTATTTGCAACTGCTGCAATCTCAGCACCGCTAAAATCATCAGTCAATCTTACAATTTCTGAGATTTTTACATCATTGCCAAGGGGTTTGTTCTTTAAATGAATTTCAAAGATATGCTTTCTTCCTTTAGCATCAGAATTTGGAACTTTGATAATTCTATCAAATCTACCTGGTCTAAGAAGAGCTTCATCTACAATATCTAATCGATTTGTTGCACCAATTATCAACACGTTGTTTAGTTCTTCTAATCCATCAATTTCAGTTAGGATTTGAGATACTACATTTTCTGTAACATGTGAGTTAGATCCTCCACTACCTCTTTTTGGAACAAGTGCATCAACTTCATCTAAGAAAATAATACATGGTGCTGCCATTCGTGCTTTTCTAAATATTTCTCTAACACCTTTTTCAGATTCCCCCACCCATTTTGAAAGTAGTTCAGGACCTTTGATGCTGATAAAATTAGATTCTGTCATTTTTGCAAGGGCCTTTGCTATCAAAGTTTTACCAGTTCCTGGAGGACCATGAAGTAAAATTCCTTTTGGAGATTCTACATCAACATAATCATATGCATCCTTGTATTTGATTGGCCATTCAACAGCTTCTTTGAGTTCTTCTTTTAATTCATCAAGACCTCCAACATCATTCCAACTTACATCAGGAATTTGTACTTGAACTTCTCTTAGTGCACTTGGTTTTACTTCTTTTAGTGCTTCTCTAAAGTCATCACTAGTAATTTGTATTTTTTGAAGAATTTCTGAAGAAATTTTTTCTTCGTCAAGATCAATTTCAGGAAGAATTCGGCGTAATGATCTCATTGCTGCTTCCTTAGATAATACTTCTAAATCTGCTCCTACAAATCCATGGGTTGTCTTTGCAATTTGTTTAAGATCTACTTTTTCATCAATTGGCATTCCACGTGTATGAATTGAAAGAATATCAAATCTACCTTCATCATCAGGAATTCCAATTTCAATTTCTCTATCAAATCTACCTGGTCTTCGAAGTGCAGAATCAATAGAGTCCGGTCTGTTTGTAGCTGCAATTACAACAACTTTACCTCTAGATTTCATTCCATCCATAAGAGTTAGTAATTGTGAAACTATTCTTTTCTCAAGTTCTCCAGATACTTCATCTCTTTTTGGAGCGATTGAATCAATCTCATCAATGAAAATTATGCTTGGTGCATTTTCTTCAGCCTGAGTAAATATTTCTCTAATTCTCTCTTCGCTTTCGCCATAATGTTTTCCCATTATCTCAGGACCACTTATAGAAATAAAGTGAGCATTTGTTTCTCCAGCTACTGCCTTTGCTAGTAGTGTCTTTCCAGTACCAGGAGGACCATACAAAAGTACACCTTTTGGTGCTTCAACTCCTATTTTTTCAAATAATTCTGGATGTCTCATTGGTAATTCTACCATTTCCCGAATTTTTTGAACTTCATTTTTTAGGCCTCCAAGTTCATCGTATGTAATTCGTGGTACCGAAGAATCAATTGCTTTTGTCATTGTTCCAAGTTTGAATACAGTGTTTTCTATGACTAAAACAGGTTTTGATGGTTTAGTGCTTGTTACAATAAACTGAATTTTTCCACCCATCTGAGTGTTAAGAGATATTGAATCACCTGTTGTAAATACATGATTAAGATAGTTGTGAATCATGTAGTCTTGTAATCCTTCTGCAGTAATTTTTTCAGTTGGAGACAAAACAATTTGTTCAGCATTTACAACTTCAACTATTTTTAGTGAAATTTTATCACCAATTCCAGCTCCAATATTTTGTCTTGCCATTCCATCTATTTTGATAATACCTGAACCGTATTCTTCAGGTGCACCGGGCCAAAGTTTTACATGTGTTTTTTTATTGTATGAAAGTTCTAATATTTGTCCAGTATTCCATTTTTGATCTTCAATTATTTTAGGATCAATGATAGCTCTACCTCTTCCAATATGTTGTTGTGGAGTTTCTTCAATTTTTAAAATTATTTCATTCATATTATTACCTCAAAAATAAAGAGGGGTTTATTCAACCTCCACCGTTTTACCTTTTGGTTTTTTCTCTTCAATTAATTTGAAGACAATTTGCAAAATTCCATTTTTGTAAGACGCTTTTGCAGAGTTTTCATCAATTTTGTGTTGGAGAGGAATTTTTACATGATATTTTTTCTTATCATGTTTTGCTGAAAGATTAATGATCTTATTTTCAACAACAATTTTGACATCAGATTTTTCAACTCCTGGCATTTCAGCTATGAGTTTTACTACTTTTTCTTTTTCATCAACAATTGTATCAACTAGTGGTTCTCGTGTATCAGAAGTTGGAGCCAATTCAGATTTGGTATTTCCATATTCATTTACAATAGGTTTTCCATCCGGACCAACGGTTATTGTATAACCGTAATAATTTAGACCAGATTCAGAACCATTTCCCTTGAATTCCTCAAAAATGTCATTTGTATTAAAAAAAGAGCTTGACATTTTTTTGAAGATTCTATCAATTTCATTATCAAAGTTTGTCATATTTATCTACTATATGTAATATATATGACATTATATAAAGATTATTGATATATCTTAGATTTATTACATAATCCTATTATAACTGACATAACATAATAATCTTCATGAGATCAATGATATCAGTTCCAGAAGTTGTAAGGGAAATGATCACAAGAAATCGCTCAATTTACGATTGTATGAAAATGGATTTGATTAATTATACAGCATTAGCAGTAAAAATTCAACCAGAAATAGAAAAAATTTTGGGAAATTCTATAAATCTCAATACCATAGTAGTTGCTATCAAAAGATATTCTGATTCATTTGAAATTAAAGAAGAAATTAAAGAAGAATCAGTTTTAAAAAATGCAAGATTAGTTTTAACAGATGGAATAATGGATGTTAGATTTTCAATAAAGGATTCAAATCAAATGGATCCAATGTCAATTCTAGATAAATTCTCTAAAGTAACTAATAATTATGAATTTTTTAGACTTTCAGATTCATTTAGATTTCTTACAGAAGATATGGAAGATATTAGACAAATTTTCAATAGTATTTCAGAAAGAGAAAATATGTTTAGTACAGGTCTTGCAAAAATTAGAATTTCAATACCTAATTCACAAAATCAATCAGATGTGGTATCATATGTTGCAGAAGTATTACATGCTAATGGTGTAGAATTAGTTAATGCATTTTTCAGTCAGGATAATATTACAATAATTCTAAATGAAAGAGATTCATCAAGAGCCTATGAAATTTTACATTCAGATATTATGAAATCTTGAGAAGATTAGTTATTATAAAATTATTCTTATAGCATATATTCATCAAATATTGAGATTAGATAGAATTGGTTAAAAATAAGAAAAAAATTGTAATTTTAGGGAGTGGGTTTGCAGCAGTAGAATGCGCTAGACAATTAGAATCCAAATTTGGAAAAGATCCTGAAATTGAATTAGTAATGATTGGAGAAGATAATTTTCTATTATTTACTCCAATGCTACCACAAGTAGCCTCTGGAATGATTGAAACTAGGCACATAGTTTTACCAATTAGAACAATTTGTAAAAAAACAAAATTCTATGAAGGCAGAATTAAAAATATTGATCCATATGGAAAATTAGTTACAATATGGGGAACTGGAGATAAAAGAAGTATTTCAATACATTATGATTTTTTAGTAGTTGCACTTGGAAGTGAAACTAATTTTTTTGGTATGGCTGATGTTGAAAAAAATGCTTACACTATGAAAACACTCAACGATGCTGTAATGTTAAGAAATAGAGTAATTGATATGCTCGAACAAGCAGAAAATGAAACTAATCCTATTCTTAGAAAAAGTTTTTTAAATTTTGTTGTAGTTGGTGGGGGTTTTGCAGGAATTGAAACTGCAGGAGAATTAATGGATTTACTTTTAGATGCACGAAAATATTATCCTACAATTCACAAAGAAGATCTTAAAGTAATTGTATTAGAAGCAATGGGAGAAATTTTGCCTGGATTTAATAAAAAATTAGCAAATTTTGCAAAAGAAAAATTGATAGAAAGAGGAATTGACATCAAATTAAAAAAAGCAGTAACAAGTTTTGATGGGAATGAAGTTACAATAAAATCATTAGATGAAACTCCAAAAGATTCAATTGATCAATCCGAAATTGATTCAATTATTACAAAAACTTTGATTTGGACTGCAGGAGTAACACCAGTTAATACAATTAAAAGATCAATGTTCAAAACTGAAAAAGGTAAATTAATTGTAAATGATTTTCTTGAAGTTACAAATTTTCCAGGTGTGTTTGCCATAGGTGATTGTGCATTATTTATTGATCCTATTTCAAAAAGGCCATTTCCTCCAACTGCACAAATTGCAGAAGCACAAGCAAAAATTGCTGCAAAAAATTTAATTTCATTAATTCAAAGTTCTCAAAAAGAAAAATTTGTTTATCATTCTAAAGGACAAATGGCAATTATTGGAAAAAGATCTGGAATTGCAACATTTTTGGGAGTAAATATCTCAGGATTTTTAGCTTGGTTAATTTGGAGAAATGTATATCTTTCAAAAATTCCAACATTTGATAAGAAAATACGTGTATTACTTGATTGGATAATAGATTTATTTTTTGATAGAGATATTTCACGATTAAAACTCATGAAACGTGAAGCTGAAAAAGAATACAAATTACTTGATGAAGTAGATGATGTTTGGTAAATATCTTAATTTTAATAATTAATCATTACTACAATCTATTCAAATAATATCAATTTTGTTCAAGTAAAATCAAAATCGTTCAAGTATTATGCCCAATCGTTCAAGTGTGAGTCATTTTGTTCAAATGATCGTTCATTTGTTCAAGTAATATCACAAAAATGATTTACGCTAGCGTATTTTTACTTCAAATACACTAAAAATTGGATAAAATGAATATTTTAGAAATGCATTTGAACGAAAATGTTGAAATTTGAGTAAAATGATAATTATTTTCTTGATTTAATTCCAATTATTACAATTGCTGGAATACCAAGATACATTCCAAGGTTTAGTGCAATTACAGAGAGTCCAAGTGATATCACTTCAGATTCAGATTCTGCATTTTCCATTATAGATAATGATGAGAGCATCGGAGTCAAACTAATCTTTACTATTTCCTTAAACATTGGACTTTCTCTTTCCATGTCAGCGATTGTTGGACTAAATGAATAGTAAACATCGTTGAACGTTCCCATGAATGCAGAACCAGCTTCTGTGTTTAGTAATTGATTGTCACGAATTTCTCTAAGTAGTTGAACTTGTGGAGATAGCTCTGAGCCGTAAGCTGCAGTTGCAATTAGACAACCGCCTCCATTTTCTTCAGATTGTTCATTTATTTTTTCTTCAGAGGATTTTGATTCAGAAGATTGTTGTGATAAAATTTCAAATGAATTTAATGATTCATTAAACTTTGAAAATTCATTATTAAAATTATCTACAGTATTACTATATGCAAATGTATATGATTTTTCATTAGTGAGAATCATTGCCTCTATGAATTTAATTTCTAGTGAAATATCATCAACTTCAAAAGTACCAACTGCTTCAGTTTGATAGATATTTTCTTTAATTTTTTGTTGAGAAAGTATTTCTAATTGATCTTGATAAACTGCTTGTTCTAAAATATTATTTTTTGCAATAATTAGATCATCAATAGTTTTTCCTTTTACATCTTTTATTGTTAATGAAATGTAAGGATTTATTCCATCAACTTTTGGGCCCACTGCTACAACATCAGGAGCATCATCATTTGATTTTGGTGGTTGTTGTAATAACCATCCTACAGGTACAGTAAATTTTACATCAAGTTCTTGATTTTCAAAAATTGTAAATTCAGGTGTTGATGTAACTGTAGATCCAGTACGTTTAGGTTCAGATAATTCTAGAATATCTAAAATTTCAGAACGCTCAACTACTGTAGCTTTAATGATTTTAACTTGTTCTGGATTTATTGGTCTATCACTAGTTCCAGTTTGAATTGCAGCAATTTTATCAAGAGTTTCAAAACTTGATTCAGTCACAATCCTTCCAAAAACAGTATATTCTTCATCAAGAAAAGTGGAATCCTTGTGAACAATAAAAAATTGTGAGCCCGCACTATTAGGATCAGATGATCTTGCCATTGAAACAATTCCTCGATTATGTTTAATATTATTAAATTCTGCATCTAATTTCTCATCAGGACCACCTTGTCCCCAACTATTAGGATCTCCATCAATTGTATTAGGATCTCCACTTTGAATCATAAATCCAGGAATTATTCTATGAAATAGTGTTCCGTCATAAAATCCAGTTTGAGATAATAAAAGAAAATTTTCTGAATGATTTGGTGCATCTATACGGAAAAATTCTATTACAATTTCTCCTTGAGTTGTATCTAAAACTACTAAAGGATCTTCATAAAATTGCGCAAATGCATTACTAGTTGGAACAATAACAATCAAAGAAAAAATAATTATAAAAATAATCTTATTCAATATTTTTAAAAAAAATATCTCTCTTAAAAGGCAATTGTATTAGTTTTTAACAAAGTCAAATGAATATCCCATTATGCAACCTGATGAAAAGATTCAGGCACATTTAGTTTCAGTGTGGAGAGAATCTAAAAAATTCTTCTCAATTGGTGGAAGAGAAGGAATGTTAGTTTTGACTGATAAGCATTTGACATATGTACATAAAACAGAATCTAAAATAAATTGGTGGAAAGCCATTACTCAAAGACAAGTAATTAATTTTTTAAAATCAAAAAATACAATGATTCATCATGATGGTTATGGTGAAAAAGATCTTACAAATGATTTAGAAAATAGTAAGAATGTGGAATTAGAATTTGATGATATTGATAAAATTAGTTTTGAAGAAAAGACTTGGGGTAGTGCTTTGTATATAGAATATGAAAAAAATGATAAAAAAGAAAATTTTCAGTATGCAATAGCTCAAGATTGGGTAAAATATCCCATAAAAGAGCCTACAAAATTCATGAAAGTAGATTGGGCACCATTTGTCCAATATATTAAAGAAAGGCAAAAATTTACTAAATAAAATTGGGAAAAGTTTTCGCTGTCGGTGTTGGGCCAGGTTCTCCAAAATATGTGACAGAAATTGTGAAGGAAATTGTTCAAAATTGTGATATTGTAATTGGTTACAAATACACCCTAAAAACAATAGAAAAATTCATGGAAGGAAAAGAAATCTACGAAATAACAATGAATGACCAAGAAAAATCTTATCAAAAAATTCTTCCTGAATTAGGTAATAGAACATTAGTAATTCCATTTACAGGAGATGTCAATTTTTCTGAATCAGAAGTAGTTGATAGGTTAATAGAAATTTTTGGAGAAGTTGAAATTATTCCAGGAATAAGTTCGATTCAAGTTGCTGCATCAAGAGCTAAAGTACCTTTAGATAAATCCAAAGTAATTACAATGCACGTTACAACCCCAATTGAAGATAAAAAATTAGAATTACAAAAAGCATTGATAGATGGTTTTAGTGTTGTTTTAGTTCCTAGACCGTGGCCAAAACAACCAGACAAACATTTTATGCAATCAGAAATAGCAATTTATCTTCGTGAAAATGGTTTTGAAACAGATAAAATGAAAGTTCATGTTTTTGAAGCAATTACAACAGAAAATGAAACTAATTTTGTAGGAACTGTAAAAGATTTGGAAGGAAAAGAATTTTCTGATTTATCTGTAATGGTGTTTAATCAAGCAAATTTAGATTCTTATATGAATTATAGATGGCAATGGGAAAATTAATTATTTAATCTAAAACCCAGGCATTTCAATATTTTCATTTTGAACTAATTCAATCATATAAAATTCGACATATCCACCTACTAAAAGAAGAATTATTACAATTCCAATTTCAATACTAGTTGGTTTGATAAATTGAGAAAGATTTGATTTTGTAATTACTGCTTTAATCAAAATAAAACTTCTAGAAATTCCTAATGAATATGCAAAAATTTCCATTAATCCAAATGGAGACAAAAATAAAATAGAAAGTGGCGAAATATCAGCTATTTCAGGCATGGAAGTTACAATTGCTGCAAATGCATATCCTGTAGACCATGCAGAAAATAATCCCCAAACAACACCAAATCCAGGAATAAACATAGGTAATGCAATAGTTGTATTGTGTACAAAAATACCAAATGCATCAATATCTAAAACTAATTTTTCAAATTCTTCCATGAACATATTTGCTTCTTCTTCACTAACAGTAGACATTGAACCAAGTTGAAAAATAACTGTGAAAATCACCAAAAATATAAAAAATGTGAAAATTCTAATTTTATTCATATTGGTTTAATTTAATAAACAATATTTGAGGGTTGGTAGCGCAGATTTAATTAAACCAAATCATATTTTTTGATATGAAAAAAGAATTATCTTTTGTATTAAATTATGCGTTAAACAAAGGATTTCAAATTCATCCAGATGCTTTTAAAATTTTAGATGATATTACTGATGTAAAAAAATTAGAGAAAATCATTAAAGAAATTGTTAAAGAAAAAACTAAACAAAAATTATTCCAAATTAATCAAGATGATTTAGAAACTTATCTTGGAATTAAAGATGATCCTAATCTTCTAAATGAAATGAAAATATTGTCAGATCCAACTGATAAAATTACATCAGGAGAGGGGGTTAAAGGATACAATGCCTTATTTTCTAGTCGTTTTAACAAACTTAAAAGAATAATTTCAGATAGACCTGAATCAAAGTTAATCAAATCCATATCAGTTGTTAAAACAACAAAATTAGAAAATGATGTGTATGTGTGTGGATTAGTGACTATGAGAAATGCAGAGAGAAATATTACAAAATTAGTATTAGAAGATCCATCAGGTTCATTTGAAGGTATAATTTTTGATGATGAGTTACAAAAAACTGCAGGTACCCTCTTAATTGATCAATTTGTGATGGCACGTGTTGCTTCAGCAAAAAATTCTGGGTTAATGATTAAAGATTTGATTTTTCCTGATATTCCAGATCAAAAAATCAATAAATCAGAAAGTGAGGTATATGCTGTATTTTTGTCGGATTTGCATATTGGAAGTAAATATTTCATGGAAAAAGAGTTAACTGAATTTGTAACTTGGTTGTCTAGTCCTGATCCAGTTGCTAGAAAAATTCGTTTTGTATTAATCGGTGGAGATATAGTTGATGGTGTTGGAATATACCCAAATCAGAACAAAGAATTGATTTGTCAAACAATTGAGGAACAATTACAAAAAGCAGTAAATTTACTTGATAAAATTCCAAAAAATGTGAAAATTATCATTATGCCTGGAAACCATGACCCAGGAAGAAGAGCTTTACCTCAACCTGCTATCCCACAAAAATATAATTCAGATTTGTGGAATAGAGAAAATATTGAAATGGTAGGAAATCCAGCCCTAGTTTCACTAAATGGGGTTAAGGTATTGATGTTTCATGGTCAAAGTATAGATGATATTGTAAAAACTACTCCAGGTTTAAGTTATGATAGACCTACAGACGTTATGAAAAATCTTCTTAGAGCTAGACATCTAAGTCCAATTTATGGTAGTGCAACACCAATAGCACCAGAAGTAGAAGATCTTTTAGTAATTGAAGATATTCCTGATATTTTTCATGTAGGACATGTACATAAGGCTCAATTAGATATGTACAAGGGAATTTTATTAGTTAATTCAGGATCTTGGCAAAAACAAACACCTTTTCAAGCAAGTGTTGGAATGGTTCCAAATCCAGGTCTTGCTATTATTGTAAATTTAAAAACATTCCAAGTATTTCACGAAAATTATAGTTCAAACTCAAATAATGTCTTGCAAAGTTAATTCATCTTTGAAAGATTTTTTGATCATTTCTGATGAAACTGTTAGTTTGTATTTTTTTGTTCTTCCATGAATTCCTTGATGAATTAATCTTCCAGAAATAATTCCAGATAATTCAATTTCACTTAACATTTGTGTAACTCGTCTTTGAGTTAATCCATCTTTTCCAACCACCTTACAGAGATTTTTGTAAGAAGAGTAAATCTCTCCAGTAGAGGATCCATTAGCCTTCATTATGGCTAAAAGTACTAGTTTTTCATGTAATGGGTATGATTTTAGAGAGGCTTCTTCCTTATTTTCTTCAATTTTTAGAGAGGCTTCCCTAACATGTTCAATTGTAACTTTATCAGATTGTTGTCTTTCAGCAAGTTCTCCTGCAACTCGAAGTAAATCTATGGCTCTTCTAGCATCTCCATGTTCTCCTCCAGCAAGTGCAGCACAGAGATTTAATGCAGGTTCTTCTACAGCATTTTCAATAAAAGATTCATTGATTCTTTCTTTTAGAATCTTTTTGATTTGTTCAACATTATAATTTGTAAATACAATTTCTTCTTCACCTAGACTACTAATTACTCTAGGATCAAGTTTTTCCTTGAATGTTAAGTCATTTGAAATTCCCACCATAGTTAGAGACCCAACTTCTAATTGCTCGTTTGCTCTTGTTAATTGATATAAAATATCTTTACCAGTTTTTACTACTAATTGAGCAAGGTAATCAATTTCATCAATTACAAAAATGGCATTGAGTTTTTCTTCTCTAATTCTATTTAGTAGTCTTTTGAAGACTTCGCTAATAGCAAGTCCAGTTGTAGGTAATTCTTTCTCATTTAGGCCTAATTGCCTGCCTAAACTGACCAATAATCCATATAATGTTGTCTCATTTTTAGAATTTGAATATAATAATTTAATTGGAAAATTTGACTTTTCTACCCTTTCTTGAATTTTAGATAATACTTTCTTTACAACTAATGTTTTACCTGTTCCAGGTTTTCCATATACTAGTAAATTAGATGGTCTTGATTGTTTTAAAATTGGTAATAATGATTGGGTGACTTGTTCTTGTTCTGAATCTCTATGAAATATAATATTTGGAATGTAAGTAAAATGAAGAATTTCTCGATTTTTAATAATTGATTTTCCAGTTTCTGCTGCATCTAACATTCTATCAATAGGGTCAGACATACTCAGACACCTTCATTTCCTAACTGCTTCATCTTACTCATCTTTCAATTAAGAGAGTATAGAATACAATAGTAATTCTAGTTTAGTTTATGATTAGTTATTTTTAGTTAGATTTAGATTTTCTAAAAAAATAAATTTAAAAAAAGAGAGTGGAAATATTGGTGTGTGAGTTCTTATTTGAAATGAGAGTTGTTAACATATTGTTAAAATTATGTGAAGATAATCAAAAAAAACTTAATTTTGACCCCTTTATTTCCTTTCCAGGCATCAAAAATGATGTTAACAATGTGAATATCTCAAAATTACCCCTTTATTTCCACTCCAGGCATGATTATTTCATTACTAAGGGTTTAATTTAGAACTTAGATGTTAATAACAAAAAATTGGCTAGGCGTGAACTAGGCAGTCAATCTTAACAAACTACAATGTTAACAAAACTGATCGGATCAGTTCAACCGTTAACATTAGATCTGTTAGATCTCAAAGATGACAAAAAAACGTATACGAATAGATGTAGAGGATGCAGATGGTGCACGATATGATATTAAAGTAGAAGGTAATGTAACCCGAGAAAAAATTCTTAAAATATTTGAAATGATGGATTTGATGAATATTGAAGAAGAACCAGAATCATCTGTAAAAATGGATTCAACTGGGTCAAAAATTTGGCATATTGTGGATAAATTCTTCCCAACGGGTAAGTTTACTTCAACAAATATTCTTGAAAAATATGAAGATGAACTTAATGAGCCTGTAAAACTTAGTATAATATCCACATATTTATCACGATTTGCAACAAAAGGTAGGGTGGACAGAGTAAGAACTGGCCGAGAATGGACCTATCAATCCATTAAGATAGCTCAAAAACAACAATAATTAATTAAACAATAGTTACTTTTCTAACTATCAATCTATCCTTTCCAAGAATCATTTTTACATATTCTCCTTTTTATACATCCATAAATTTTCGAAATTGTTTTGGAATGGAGATAGTACCTGCAGATGTTATTTTCACTAATACTTCATTTTCTTGTACTGACATATTATTATTATAATTTAAGATGATTTTAGTCTAAAATTTACTGATTTAACTCAAAATATTTTCTATAATATCTATACAACAGTTGAATTAGAAATAACATCTTCAACTTTAGATTTACCTTTTTCAGTAATTGAATATGTATATGGTTTTGTTTCTGTATTTCTTTGAACTAAACCACTTTCAAATAATTTTTTCATTAATCTAGAAGTATGCTCTCTACTACGTTTTGTTGTGATTTGTATATCACGTGATGTCATGGATTTATTTGTGATTAGATGTAACACATAATTAATTGGGCTCACATGCTCAATATTTGGAATTTTAGGCATAGAAACAAGTTTTTCAACGATAATTTTAGGCTCCTTAATCACTTCAACTTCTTTTGTAGACTCTTCACTATTTTCTACTAATTTTTGCATGAATTGTTTCAATTCCAGGTTAGGGTCAATAGACTCTTCACCAATTCCTTGAATTTCTAATGCATCTAGGCGTATTTTCATATCAATTAATTGTTTTTCATAATATTCTAAACGCTCTGTTTGAGTAGGATCAGCAATATCACTATTAGATTTTATGAATGGACGTACTTTGAAGAATAGATACAAACCACCCAAACCTAACATAAATGCTAAAATTACGCCTAAAATCACTTCAGGATCAGGAATTTCTACTAACATCACCATTTTTATGCTTATATTGTGATTTATTGTGATTGACCAATATTATTTCACACTTTAGATTAACAATCTCACACTAATAATCACAATCTCACAATTGTAATCACAATTAATAGTTAATAATCACAATCTCCTTAATCACATCAATTACATATTTGATGCCTGTCTGATTAGCTTATCTATCACACTAATCACTTCATCTTCTCTTTCAGGAAATATATCACTCTCATTAATCACACTAATCTGTTCAGAAAGTTTAGATATCACATCAATATCATCAGGTAAAAGTATGCCTAAACCACGTAAAAGTATGATTGAATAGAATAATGCAACTAATTTCTCTCTGGATTGACCTACTTGCCTATAATACGCTCCTTTAGATATACTAAAACTTGATTCTAGAAGATCCTTTTGATTTAAAATTATTTCAATTTGTCGCTCTGTAAACAGTGATTTTTTGATAATTTTACTAATAATATTGTTAAAATTAGTTTCTTTAGACTCTGTCATAGCTATACAAAACTGTATACCGACATTCCAATTAAACTTTAAAGTGTCGTATGCAAACCTCAATTATGGAAAAAATTAAAGTTGAATCATTCTTAAAATCAGAATTAGAAAAGAAGAATGCATTACTGTTTGTTTTAATTGATTCTGAAGTTTCAAATTTAGAGGCTTCAAGTAAACTTGCTCAAGATGTTGAAAAAATTGGTGCATCTGCTATCTTAGTTGGAGGTTCATCTGCAAATGATCAAATTGAAATGTCACAAGTTGTAAAAGGTATCAAAAAAAATATTAAAATCCCAATAATTCTATTTCCTGGAAATGTTACAGGTGTTGTACCTGATGCTGATGCTATTTTATTCAGCTCTTTAATGAATTCTGAAAATCCTTATTTTATTACACAAGCACAAGCATTAGCAGCACCAAGTGTTGCTAAATTTGGTTTAGAACCATTACCAACTGCTTATTTGGTAATAGGTGATGGTACATCTGCTTGGTTTGTTGGTTCTGCAAGAGGAATTCCATTTGAAAAACCTAAAATTGCTGCTGCATATTCATTAGCAGCACAATTTCTTGGCATGCGATTTGTATATTTAGAAGCAGGTTCTGGTGCAAAAACCAATGTAACTCCTGAAATGGTTAAAACTGTCAGACATGCATTTAATGGATTTTTGATAGTTGGAGGTGGAATAAAAGATGTTAAAACTGCTGAAAGTTTGGTTAAAGCAGGAGCAGATGCACTAGTAATTGGAACTTTCCTTGAAAAAGGTGGCAGTCTTACAAAACTAGAAGAAATAGCAAAAGCAATTCAAAGAAGCAAGTAATACTGTTCTATTATGTCTGAAAATGACGCAATTTCTCGTATTCGTGATATTAAAATGCCAGATTATTATCTAAATTACTATTCTAGTCTTTCAACTGAAACATATACCATATTTGAACATGCAGCATTAGCAAAATCTACTTTAGTTGATTCTTCAGGCATAATTGAGCCTAAAATTGCATTTGATTTGGCAGATAGGGTAGCAAAAATGCACGAAATTGATATTGCTGATCCATTAAGAGAAATTTTAAAAATTAATGTAAAAGAACTTTCCGCATTAATTTTAGCTAAAGAAATTGCTTTAGGAAAATACTCTCTTCCAGATGCTTCTTTAGAGGAAAAATTAGATCTTGCAGTTCGTGTAGGATTGGCAATAATTACTGAAGGTGTTACTATAGCACCTTTACAAGGAATTAGTGAAGTAAAAATAAAGAAAAACAAAGATGGAACTGATTATCTTTCAGTTTCAATTGCAGGTCCCATGCGTTCAGCAGGTGGAACAGAATCTGCAGTAACTTTGTTAATTGCAGATCATGTTAGAAAAATAGCAGGTTTATCAAAATTTCAAGCAAATTCTTTTGATGATGAAACAGGTAGATTTGTTGAAGAATTACGAATTTATGAAAGGGAGGCTAGCAGTTTTCAATTTCATATATTGGATGAAGATATTGAGCATGTTATTTCTAATCTTCCTGTTGAATTAGCTGGTGTAGATACTGATCCATATGAAGTTGTAAATCATAAAGGAATGGTTCGAATTCAAACTAATCGAGTTAGAGGAGGAGCTTTACGTGTTCTTAATGATGGTTTGATAGGAAGATCAAAAAAATTATTGAAAAGAATAGAAATGTACAATTTAGATGGTTGGGAATGGCTTGGTGATCTTAAAGGTGCGGTTCAAACAGGTGATAATCAAGAAGATGCTGCAGCAAAAAGAATGCGTGAGGTAATTACAGGTAGATCTGTATTATCTATGCCTAACAAATTAGGTGGATTTAGGCTTAGATATGGAAGAGCATGTAATACTGGATTTGCAGCAGTAGGATTTCATCCAGTTGTTGCTGAAATTTTAGATCATACTATAGCAGTTGGTACACAAGTCAAAATTGATATTCCTGGAAAAGGGGCAACTGTGGCATTTGTTGATTCTATTGAAACTCCTACTGTGCGTCTTTTTAATGGAAATGTTGTAAAAATTAGAGATGTTAAACATGGAATAGAAATTAAAAATGAAATTGAAAAAATTTTACATTTAGGAGATATTTTAATTACATTTGGGGATTTTCTTGAAAATAATGCTCAACTGATACCTTCAGGATATGTAGAGGAAATTTGGATAGAAGAATTAAAACAAATAATTCTAAAATTTGAGCCTGACAATCAATACCTAAAACAATTTTTAATCAAAATTCCTACAATTAATGAAGCACTAAAAATTTCACTTGATTTTAATTTTTCATTACATCCACATTATCTTTACTTTTGGGACAAAATTTCATCAGAAGAATTAATTCAACTTTTAGAACCAAAAAATTACAATGAAAATTTTATTGAATATTCAATTAAAATTAAAAAAATCCTTGAGAAATTGGGGACGCCTCATAAAGTTGAAAATCAATCTATAATTTTAGAAAATAATGAAGCAAAAATATTCTTTAATTTATTATTTGTAACAAAACCAACAATTAGTGATTTATCAATACCTGAAATTTTATCAAAATCATCAAAAATTAAAATTAATAATAAATTTTCTACCTCTATAGGAGTTAGAATAGGAAGACCTGAAAAAGCAGCTGCACGACAAATGAAACCTCCTACTCATGTATTATTTCCAATTTCTGATAAAGGTGGACCAACTAGAGATCTTCTTAAAGCATCAAGAAATGAACACTTCTTTGCAAATATTTACAATAGACATTGTCAACAATGTGATGAACCATCTATTGGAATTAAATGCTCTAAATGTGGTACAAAAACAACAGTTACTTTCAGATGTAGTAATTGTAGAGATACGTTAACAGAACCATATTGTGATAAATGTAAGCGTAAAGCTCCGGCACATTCTCATAAAAAATTTCCATTAAAATCAAGATTACTTTTAGCTCAAGAAAAAATGGGACTTCGTGCAAAAGAGCCTTTCAAAGGTCTTAAAGAATTAATAAATCAAGATAAAATTGCAGAACCTCTTGAAAAGGGACTTGTACGTCAAAATCTAGGTTTAACTACCTTCAAAGATGGGACTGTTAGATTTGATGCAACAAATTCTCCTTTAACTCAATTCAAACCCTCATGGATTGGAACATCTATTGAAAAACTAAAGAAATTAGGATATTCTCATGACATTGATGGAAAACCCCTTGAAAGTGCAGATCAAATAATTGAACTTAGAATGCAAGATGTTGTTATTCCTAATGAAAGTGGGAGATATTTGGTTTCTACTTGTAAATACATTGATACACTTTTAGTAAAATTTTATGGAAAATCTTCATTTTATAATGTAAATAATACTGAAGAATTAATTGGCCATTTGATAATTGGTTTAGCACCTCATACTTCTGTTGGAATTGTGGGACGAATAATTGGATACACAGAAACTCATGTTTGTTTTGCAACACCAAACTGGCATTCAGCTAAAAGAAGAGATGCTGATGGTGATGCTGATTCTATTATGCTTTTAATGGATAGTTTACTTAATTTTTCAAGACAATTTCTTTCTGATAGAATAGGAGGATTAATGGATGCACCATTACTTGTTCAACCACTTGTTTTACCTCATGAATCTCAACCACAAGCACATAATCTTGAAGTAACAAAAATACTTCCTCTGGAATTTTTTGAATCTACAATTCAACAAAGTAAAGCATCAGATGTTACTTCAGTTGAAATTATTAAATCAAGATTAGAAACTAAAAGACAATTTTATGATTATCATTTTACTCACTCAACTTCATCACTAACTACTTCAAAATCTCGAAGTGCATATTCAACATTAGGTTCAATGCTTGATAAATTTGATATGCAAGTTAGAAATGCTGAATTAATTAATGTGGTTAATCCATCTGAACTTGTTTCAAATGTAATTTCAACACATCTTGTTCCAGATATTATGGGAAATCTTAGAGCATATGCAAGACAAAGTTTTAGATGTACTGCATGTGGAAAATCATATCGTCGAATGCCTCTTATTCAAACATGTACGTGTAGTCATAAACTAATTGCTACAATTACAAGGGGTTCAGTTGAAAAATATCTCAAACTTGCAAAAAGATTAGTTGACAAATATGATGTTGGTGAATATCAACGTGGAAGAATTCATGCTTTATCTGATGAAATAGAACTGGTTTTTGGTAAAAGTCAGGGTGATCAATCACTTCTTACAGATTATGCGTAAAATTATCTTAATTTGACGTATTCGTAAGCACCAAGTTTATTGTCAAAACAATATTTGACTTTTTGATAATCTTTTCTCCAAGATTTGACTTTTGGAAGAATTTTCTTTGGATCCTTTTTCTCAATAATTATCTGTTTCATGAATGTTGCAATCTCTTTCATTTCATTTTCTTTCATTCCTAATCTTGTAATTTCAGATACACCTAATCTAATCCCACCTGGATGGAAATAATTTCTCCCAGCTTTAATATCTCCAGGAATGAGTTGCCTGTTTACAATTATGTTGGCTTTTTCTAGTTCAGCTTCTACTTTACCGCCATCAGAATAATCTAAAACATTTACTGCAATTTGATGTGATTGTGTAAATCCTCTGCTTTCACCTAATACTTTGAATCCAGATTCACTAAGAGACTCTGCAAATATTTTGGCATTTTTAATTACTTGAGCAGCATAATCTTTTCCAAACTCTAGTGCTTCTGCAAATGCTACTGCTTTTCCTGCCATATTGTTAATATGATGACTACTTGTAAGACCTGGAAATGTTGCTTTTTTAATTGGTTCTTCATGTTCTTTAGAACCTAAAACTAATCCTCCTTGAGGACCAAACAATGTTTTATGAGTACTCATCGTCATTGTGTCTGCACCTTCACGTAATGGATCTTGGAATTTACCACCTGCAATTAATCCTGCAACATGAGCTGCATCATAGTTAATATGAATATCATAAGTTTTAAGAAAATCAGATAATTCCTTAACTGGATGTGGGAATAAGAATAATGAACCACCAAACATTGCCATTTTAGGAAGACGATTAATCTTTTCTAATTCTTTAATTTTTTCTTTTGTTTTATCAACATCAATTGTCATTTCTTCAGCATTAAATGGATAAAATTCAATTTCTAATCCATGGACTAATCCTGCAGTTCCTGAATGTTCTTTTTTACCATGTGAAATATGACCTCCAGCAGGAATAGATGGGGCAATCATTACATCTCCTGGATTTGAATAGGCTGAATATACTGCTAAATTTGCAATTACACCAGAAATTGGTCTAACATCAGCAAATTTGGCTTTGTATAATTTTTTAGCTAATTTCATACATTCAAACTCTACCTCATCAATGTAGATACATCCTGCATAGACTCTTTCTCCAGGCCAACCTTCTGCATATCTATTGCCAAAATCAGAAATTATTGCTTCTCTAACTGCAGGACTAGGAATATTTTCACTTGCAATTAATGGAATAGATTTTTCAAACCATTTGTGATGCTCTTTTAATTTTGTAAAAATTTTATTGTAAGACTCTTTATTTTGTGATTTCACCATATTTTTTAATTTGATTTTCCCAATTTAAAAACACCGATATCAAATTAAATTTCAAAATCTTGATCTGGAAGGTATAAAAGGGGAATCTAGAGTTTTGCCCTTTATGGGCATGCAAGCAACTTCAAAAGGAAATATGCCAGTTGTACTACTAAAAGAAGGTGGCACAGAAACTAAAGGTAGAGATGCTCAAAAAAACAATATTGCAGCTGCCAAAATAGTTGCTGAAATTGTTCATACTAGTTTAGGTCCACGTGGAATGGATAAAATGCTAGTTGATTCCTTAGGTGACGTTACAATTACAAATGATGGTGCTACTATTCTTAAAGAAATTGATGTTCAACATCCAGCAGCAAAAATGCTAGTTGAGATTTCTAAAACTACTGATAATGAAGTAGGTGATGGAACAACTTCAGCTGTTGTTTTAGCTGGTGCATTGCTTGAACATGCTGAATCATTAATTGATCAAAATGTTCATCCAACAATTATTGTTGATGGATATAAAAAAGCAGCAAGAAAATCAAAAGAATATCTTGAAAGTATTGCAGATTCAATTTCTCCAGTTGACAAAAATATGTTAACAAAAATTGCAAAAACTTCTATGCAAACTAAATTAGTTAGAAAAGATTCTGATTTACTTGCAAATATTATTGTAAAATCTGTAGTTGCTGTTACTGAAAAAGAAGGTGAAAATTATGAAGTTGATATTGATGATATTAAAGTAGAAAAGAAAGCAGGAGGATCCATCAAAGACTCTATTATTATTGAAGGCATTGTTCTTGACAAAGAAATTGTTCATGGAGGTATGCCTAGAAAAATTACTGAAGCTAAAATCGCATTAATTAACACTGCATTAGAAATTAGTAAAACAGAAACTGATGCAAAAATTAACATTTCAAATCCTCAACAAATGAAATCATTTCTTGACGAAGAAAATAGAATGTTAAAGACAATGGTTGACAAAGTTATTGGTTCTGGTGCAAATGTAGTATTGTGTCAAAAAGGACTTGATGATATGGCACAACATTATCTAGCTAAAGCAGGAATTATTGCAGTTAGAAGAATTAAAGAAAGTGATCTCACTAAACTTGCAAAAGCAACAGGTGCTAGAATAGTTACAAATCTTGATGATTTATTTGAAAAAGATTTAGGCAGTGCAGGAATTGTTGAAGAAAGAAAAATTGAAGAAGACAAATGGGTATTCATTGAAGAATGTAAACATCCAAAATCTGTAACTTTACTTTTACGTGGTGGTTCTCAAAGAGTCGTTGATGAAGTTGAACGTTCTGTTCATGATGCTTTAATGGTAGTAAAAGATGTAATTTTAAAACCACAAATTGTTGCAGGTGGTGGTGCCCCTGAAACATTTGCTTCAACAAAACTTAGAGGTTGGGCAAAATCACTAGAAGGACGAGAACAATTAGCTGCAGAGAAATTTGCTGATGCTTTAGAATCAATTCCATTAACACTTTCTGAAAATGCTGGAATGGATCCAATTGATACTCTTACAGTACTTCGTTCTAAACAACAAAAAGGAGAGAAATGGACTGGAATTGATGTTATGAAAGGGAAAATTGGAAATATGAAATCAAGTGATATTATTGAACCATTAGCAGTTAAACTCCAAATTGTTTCAGCAGCAGCAGAAGCTGCATGTATGATTCTTCGAATTGATGATGTAATCGCTACTCAAAGTTCTGGTGGCGGTGGAGGAGAAGGAGGAATGCCACCTGGAATGCCACCTGGAATGGGTGGTGGTGGAATGCCTGGAATGCCACCTGGAATGGGTGGAATGCCTGATATGGGCGGAATGATGTAAGATTATTTTAAAAATTTCTTCCTTCAAAAGTTTATTTGATAACTCCTTTTACGAATCACAATGAGTAATATTTCATCTAAAGCACTTTTAGGCTTCAAGTATGTTTATCTAATTGTATTTTTTGCATTACTTTCTGGATTTTTTTATCCGTTTATCACTGGTAGTGGCTTTGATGATGTAATTGGTGGAATTTTAGTTTTGTTTGTGGGTCTAGTTGGTGGTATTTTATTATACAAAGCCACAGCATCTGAAACAAAAAGAGAAATATTTTTTGGATCTGGTTTTGCATTAATTGGAATTTCAGTATATTTTATTTTTCAACTTACTGGAAGAGTCTAAACATCAAAGTATAGATAAAATTCATGAGGATGAGGTCTGATTGCAATTTCTCTTTGATCTCTTCTTTCTAATTCAATAATTTTATCAACTACATCATTAGTAAAAATTGGGCTCAAGAATTTTCTATCACTTTCTAATTCATCCAGTGCTTCACTAAGATTTCTTGGAAGTGTTCCAATTCCTCGTTTAGCTCTATCTGATTTTGTCATTTTGAAAATATCATCACGTACTTGGTCACCAGGATCCATTTTCTTTTTTATTCCATCCATTCCTGCTGCTGTCACTGCTGCAAATACTAGATATGGATTTGATGAAGGATCAGGTGCCCTAAATTCTAGTCTCTTTAATTTAGCATATTCCTTTCCTTTCAAATGTTTTGGAACTCTCACAATAGCTGAACGATTTCCTGCACTCCATGCAATATATGCAGGAGCTTCATATCCTGGTACTAATCTATGATATGAGTTAGTAGTTGGATTGCAAATTGCAGATAATGCTTTTGCGTGATTAATAATTCCACCACAGAAATATCTTCCAATTTGACTTAATTCAATCTCATCATCAGGATCAAAAAACGCATTTTCTTTACCTTTCCATAAACTAACATTAACGTGCATTCCAGAACCTGCATCCATTGCAATTGGTTTTGGCATACATGTTGCAACTTTTCCATATTTCTGAGCAACATTTTTGATTACATATTTGTAGGATTGTGCAGCATCTGCAGAATTTGTCATATGATCATACATGATATCAATCTCACATTGCCCTGCAGTTGCAACTTCATGGTGATGATTATCACATAAAATTCCAAAATTTTTACTAAGAATATTTACACATTCATTTCTGTAAGGTGTAAGAGTATCTGATGGTGTTGTAGGATAATACCCTTCTTGCAATCCCATTGGATATCCATCTCCATCATTACTCCATGGTGCTTCTTTTGATTCAATTGAATATGATTGTCCTTTGTATGGGGTTAAAACATCCCAATGAACTTTATCAAAAACAAAAAATTCTACTTCTGGACCCCACGTACTAAAATCAAATCCTTGAGTTTTGATATATTCTTCAGCTTTTTGAGAAATACCTCTAGGATCTCGAGATAATCTTCCTCTACCTTCACCCCAATAAACATCACAAAGTAGTCTGGCTGTTTTATTTTCAGTCATCCATGGAATAATTGCAAATGTACTTGGATCTGGTTTTAATAATAAATCTGAATCATCGATAGTTGTAAAACCTACAATTGATGAACCATCTAATTTTGGTAATCCATCTCTCATTTGTTCAGGTGTAAAAGTATTTGCTGAAATAGTTGTATGATGAAAATGACCTGTAAGACCAGTAAATTGTAGATCAATAAATTGAATTCCTTCATGTTGAATTCTTGCAAAAACTTCATCAGGTGAATACGACACTTGAACTGCTTTTCCATGACTGACTTTATAGGGCAATTTATACTTCAATCAAACACAAATACAACCAGCATTTAAGGATTAGGTAGAATATGTCCGAATCAAATCATATTGATATCAATTCATTACATCATACCGTTTTACGAGAAACTGAAAATGATTCTTTATTGGAAATCAAACCAAATTTTTATAGAATTTTATCTGATTTCATTGGAAATTTAAGAAAACAAGAATTTGATGGGGTAGAAAATAAAATTAAAGATACTATGATAGAAATGGCAATTGAATTAACATCATTATTGATACACATCAGATTAGAAAAAATTTCTAATTCTGATAATTTTGAAATTAGTTATCTTCTTGATGAAGAAAAATTTATTTTAGATTCACAAGAAGAACAAAATGAAAGAACAGAAATGATTCTTTCTGCAACAATTAATGGAAAATCAAAATTCCTTGAATCATTAGCTGAAAATCACAAAATTAAGAAAGTTGTAATTAGATTTCTTAGTGAAGTAGACGAAATTGTAGGTGCAGATCTTGAAAAATATGGTCCATTTAATGCTGAAGATATTGCTACAATTCCATATGAAAATGCTCAGGCTTTAATTGCTAAAAAAATTGCAATTAAAGTTAGATGGGAAGATTAGGTAGAAATTATAGCTATTATTCTTACAAATTATGTCTCATACTGGAGTAGATGTAATTGATTTTCTATTTTATACAATTTATCCCGTAATTGGAATTTTTATTGTTGAATTCATTAGTAGATTAATCAAAGCTCCAAAATGGCTTAAACTTTGGACTCAAGCAATTGTATCTATAGCTTTTGGTATTTACTATTGGTTTGTTTTACCTGCACCACAAAATTTTCCATTAACTGCAATGGTAATGTTTGCATTAGCAATTGCATTAATTTATCAAGGAAGACGTGCAAAAATTTCTCCAGAAAAAAGTCCCTATTAATTTTTAAAATTTTCCAAAAATTCGTTTCAAAATATTTGTTTTACCTTTACCGCCATCACGAATCACTTTTCTCTCTCCAAATTTTTCTGATCTAATTTGGCGTAATTTAACACATCTATGATCTTCTGGAAGTCTATGTTCAGAACAAAATGGATCTTTGCAATAACTACAATGAAATGGCATATCTGTTAAATTTCCACAATACGCACAATCTTCAGACAGCACAATTTATGATAGACTTTTTCTTTTAAAAAAGTTATTAGATCATTTTTTTAAAATAACCCTATTATTTTCTAAACATTTTTAGTATTGTTAATCAAAAATTTTGATAATATCTTATGATTACTAATAAAGTTGCAATTATTACTGGAGCAAGTAGTGGAATTGGAGAAGCTACTGCTTTAACACTAGCTAAAGCTGGTGTTAAAGTTGCAATTGGTGCTAGAAGAGTAGATAGATTAGAAGAATTATCAAAAAAAATTATTGCTAACGGAGGAGAAGTTTATTTTCAAAAACTAGATGTAACGAAAAGAGAAGAATGTGATAATTTTGCTAAAGCAGTTTTAGATAAATGGGCTTCAATAGATATTCTTGTAAATAATGCTGGATTAATGCCATTAAGCTTTTTCAAAAATCTCAAAGTTGATGAATGGGATAGAATGATAGATGTTAACATTAAAGGAGTATTGTATTGTACAGGTGCAGTCATTTCTCATATGAAAGGAAAAAAATCTGGCCACATAGTTAATCTTTCATCAGTTGCTGGTAGAGTTGTATTTCCATCAGGTAGTGTTTATTGTGCAACAAAATTTGCTGTAGCTGCATTTACAGAAGGATTAAGACAAGAATTTAGTGTTCGCTCAAATATTCGAGTAACTAGTATTGAACCTGGTGTAGTTGATACAGAACTTAACAACACAATTACTGATGAGTCGTTACAGGGATTTTTGGAAAATACAAAAAAAATGGAAGCATTACAAGCACAAGATATTGCTAATGCAATATTGTATGCAGTAAATTCTCCATCACATGTTAATGTAAATGAAATTTTGATTAGACCTACAACACAAGAAAAATAGATTGTCAAACATTCCTCATGTTGTAATTTTGGGAGGTGGATTTGGTGGTCTTTCTGCAGCTAATGAAATTAGAAATTCGTTAGATTCATCTAAAGTCAAAATTACAATTATAGATAAAAAAGACTGGTTCATGGTTGGATTTGCAAAATTATGGATCATGAATGGAACACGAACCTTTGAGAATTCTATTGGTTCATTAAATGAACTACCAAAAAAACAAATTAATTTTGTCAAAGATGAAATTATTGAAATTAATCCAGAAAATAATTTTATAAAAACAAAATCTGAAAATATTTCATTTGATTTTCTTATCATTTCTATGGGTGCTGTATTAGTACCGGAAAAAATTCCAGGTTTAGTAGAAAATGGATTTAATTTGTATGATCATAATCAACTTGATCAAATTCATCAAAAATTAAATAAAATAAAAAATGGAAAAATTGCTATTGTTATAACGGGTATGCCTTACAAATGTCCTCCAGCACCTTTTGAAGCTAGTTTACTAATTGATTCTATGCTTAGAAAGAGAGGAATACGAGATTCTATACAAATTGATTTTTACAGTCCTGCTCCAATAACACTACCTGCAGCAGGTCCTGAAGTTAGCAAACAAATTCTTGATTTAGTAAATTCAGAAAAAATTATTTTTCACCATTCTAAAAAAATTAAATGTGTAGAATCTAAAAAATTAATTTTTGAAAATGATGAAGCTGATTTTGATATTCTTTTAGCAATCCCACCACATATTGCCCCTAAAGTTATTTATGATTCAAATTTAGCAAAAGAACCCGGATTTATTCCAATAGATAGAGATTGTAAAACACCATATCAAAATATTTTTGCAGTTGGTGATGTTACAAGTTTAGTTGTTATTGATTCAATGGCAGTACCTAAAGCAGGAATTTTTGCAGAAGGAGAAGGAATTATAGTTGCAAAAAATATCATTTCAAAACTTGAATCAAAAGAAACATCTGTTTTATTTGATGGTAAAGGTGGATGTTTCTTAGAGTCTGGTAAAGATACAGCTTCAATTATAGAAGTAGACATGTTTACAGATCCAAAACCTTCTACTCATCTAACAGAATCTACTTCAGATAATCTCTCTAAAAAATTAGATTTTGAAAAAGAAAGATTATCAAAATGGTTATAATTCATCTTTTTGATTTTTATCTCTACTTAGATGTTCTAATATTGCTTTTACTTCAATACCTAGATCTTGATTATTTTTTGATAGACTTAATTTTTCAGTAATATTGTTTTTGAAATTCCCATCTTCCATCTCTATACTTCTTTTTTGAATACAATCTGTATGATCTTTATCAGTGGCTGAAATTTTATGACAAATATTACATATTTTCATTATTTCTATTTGTTAATAGGACGATTTAATAATTTCATTTTGTGCCTGTGAGACTAGGGATCGTAGTCTAGCTTGGTATGATACTAGTCTGGGGGACTAGTGGTCGCAGGTTCAAATCCTGCTGATCCCATTATAATTTTAAAATTTTAAGTAATTTTTCAAAATTTTCTCGTGTTTTTTCTTGTTTGTATAATTTTAATGCATGAATAATTTTTTCTTTCGATGAATTTTTATAAATTTTCTGAGTTTGTTTTGCAATATCTGATCCAATAAAAAAAGCTTGAGTAATCGATGTAACATTTGAAGGCCTTCTTTTTGTACTGGAGCTTTCAAAATCAATTAGAGATACTTTTGTTTTACCTACAATAACATGTTTAGAAATATTACTTAATTCCCCATGATCAAATCCAATTTGATCTAATCTATAACAATCTTCTAAAACATTTTTTATTGTAGATTTTAATTGTTTTACACTACCAGTTCCTTTTAACATTTTAATCCAATTCCTAAATTTTTCTCCTTCAAGATATTCCATAACCAAAAAATTTTTACTTACATCAATTAATTTTGGACCAACTTTAACTGAATTTACTAATTTTAACAATATTGATTCATTTTTCATATTTTTTCTTTGAGAGTCAATTCTTCTAATTTTTAGTGCAACTTCTTTGTTTCCTCTTTTTACAAGTACTACAACACCAACGTATCCTTTTCCTAAAATTGCCAGATTTCCAATTGTAGTAGGACCTGTTAAACAAATTGATTTTATTTTTAATTTTTCTAATTCATTAATTCTTGATTTAATTTGATGATTAGTTGCATTTGGATACCCTAAAATTTTTGAGTATGGTTCTTCTGAAAATTTTTTAATTGAAATGAAGGAGTGTGCCATCTACTGAAATCAACTCAGCTGCTTCCTCTTTAATTGATTTACTTAGATTTTTGTTTCCTACAAACACCTTGAAACCTCGTTTAAAATCACCCTGAAGGCCTTTTGGTATGCCTACTTGAAGACTTTTTTCCAAAAATTCTTTCATAAAACTAACTGCATCAACATATTTTCTTTTTTCTAATGAAATAATTTTTCTATCATTTCCAATCCATACCAATTCAGCATTTTTAAGATTTTTCAAAATAAAACTATGGGTACTGTCTTCTCTAAAAAATTCTGGTCCTTTCTTTTGATATGTCTCATTTATTTTTGTAGATTCTAAAAAGAACAAAAGGTATGCTTCTTTTTGTTGATCTGTATGAGATTTACTTCTAAGTACAGTAAATCCTTCTAATTCTAATTGTGTAGATAAAGTTGATGTTGCTCTTTTAATTTGTCCCCAAATAATATCTGGACTTCTAGATTTAAACTCAAATTTTATGATTAACAAATTATTCCAAAATTTATTTGATATTTTTTGTTTTTTATTTTTAAAAAATCCTAAACTTGGTTTTTCTTTTAGTGCTCTAGAAATTAAAATGAACTTTCCAATATTTTCATTTGAAATAGCAGCTGCTAAATTCCTATTACTATCAATTGGATCAATTACAACAATTGACGTATCAAATGATTTTGATGTTTTTCCAATAATTTGATTCTCTTTAATATTTGAAATTGATGTTATGAGATTTTCAAAACTACCAAATTCTAAAATTAAAACTTCAGAAATATATCCACTAAATCCCTGTTTTGCAATTTCTGCACCATAAATTCCATTTATTTTTAAAAATGTCTTTAGAACTCTTACTTCATTTCTCATTTTTAATGTCAATGATTTTTTCATAAATTTTGTATGAAATGGAGATCTATCTGCAGCACTTTTCCATTCACCAATTTTTACATCATAACACGGTACTATGTTGATTTTTGTATTCTTAATTTTAGCCTCAACATATGGATGTTGAGAATATCTTACATATGGAGAATATTTTTTTAATGATTCAAAGCCTATTTTTTTAGAAATACTTTCTAATTTTTCTTCAGAAATACTTTTTTTAAATTTAATAAAAATATCAATATCTGCATCTTTTGATAACCATGTATCTTTTGCATAAGAACCTCCAAATTCTAATTCTATTACTTCTGAATATTTTTGAATTTCTTTTTCAACTAATTTGTATACTTTATCTGCAATTTCTTTTTTTGATTTTTGAATTATTTTAGATGGAATTGTAGTTTTAGAAATTTTAGAAATTATTTGTTTCATTATTTTATTTTAAACTCCATTAAATCTGAATAAACTGGTCCATTCAAAGTAAGTTCACTTTTTTTAAATTTAATACTAGTTATTTCTTGTATTCCAAAATTTATATTTTTATGATTTTCCATCTCCTTTGTTATATCTCCAATCTTCTTTTTAATTCTAAATACTGTGATATGAGGTTTAAATGGTTTCTTTGAAGAAAATCCTAATGGTTCTAAAGCTTTTTCTATTTTTTTAGATAATTTGATCATTTTTTTCTTACTTTTTTCATCTATACCTACCCAAATAATTTTTGGAGATTTGAGTTTTGGAAAAACTCCAATTCCTTTTAAAGAAATATCGAATTTTGAAAATTCAATAGTATTCAAAGATTGAATAATTTTATCTATAATTTGTTTAGAAACTTCACCTAAAAATTGTAATGTGAAATGAAGATTTTTTAATTCAGTAGGTTTTGCATCAATTTTAATTATTTTTTGAAAATTTTTAATTGAATTAATTACTTCATTATTTGATATTTCAATAGATACAAAAACACGCATTATAGAATTTTTTCAAGTATGTTTATAATAATTTCCGGTAACTTCATAGACGAGTATTTTTTTTGACATATGTTGACAAAATTACTTGTATGTTTAACTGGTATGCCTGGTGCTGGTAAATCTACAATTGCTGAAGGCTTGAAATCTAAAGGATATGAAATAATTAATTTAGGTAATGCTGTTAGAAATGAAGCTAAAAAAAGAAATTTGGATCCAACTAGAAAGAATCTTGGAAAATTAATGTTAGAACTTAGAGAGAAAAATGGACCAGGTGCAGTAGCAGAATTAGTTCAAATAAAAATAGAATCTTCTACAGCAAATGTAATGTTGATAGATGGAGTTAGATCTAATGATGAAATTCAAGTACTTAGAAAATTTGGAACTGTAAAATTATTAGCAATTCATGCATCTACAGATGCTAGATTTAATTTCTTACAAAAAAGAGGAAGATCTGATGATCCACAAACAAAAGAACATTTTGAAGAAAGAGATAATCGTGAATTAGGTGTGGGTATTAGCAATTCAATTGCATTATCTGATTTTGCATTATCTAATATTGGTTTAACAAAAGATGAATTAATAAAAAATTCATATGAAATTATTCAAAGATGGATTAAATGAAAATTCCAAATATTAATTGCAAAATAGAAATGTTTTGTACAATAAATCCTTCTGAATCTATAGATAAAATTGAAAAAGCAATTTCAAATATTTTTCCTTATTCAATTATAAATAATAATAATTTTTCAATTAATGCACAATCAAAAGAACTAAGATCTCTTGAAAAAATTTATCAATCAATACATAATAATAAATCACAAAAAAATTATTTGCGTTCATTAGAAGATAATTTAAAAGATGATTCAACATGGTTTTATCTAAATAAACAAGCAGCATTTGTTGATCAAATAGCAATTTGTGAAGGATCTAACGAATCTCCACTAGGGCCAATTAAAGTTATTTTGACATCATCAAATATTGATGGGATTATCGATTGGATAATTTTTGATTAGATATAATTGGTTAAGAAAATTCACTCATTTTTGATTATTTTTTTAGTTTAAGTTTAAAATCCATTTTTTATGATTGTAATGAAATGATAATTAAATTAGGCATAATTACAGCTGTTTTGATTTTAGGAGGAATGATGTTCTCTACAGAAATTACTACATTATTTCCTAATACATCTGCATCATTAACTGATTCTTTAAAAAATGATTTTAATAATTTGAATGCAAAAATTACCAATTCTGCAGAGAATCGCTTAGATACTTCTATTGATAAAACAATTCAAAGTGTTAGTGATAGTGTATATGAAGGAATAACTGAAACAGGTGATAAATTAGTTGAAAATGTTAATGAAAAAATTTCTGAAGGAATAACTGAAACAGGTGATAATATTAAAATGGGAATCATAGAATCAGGGGAATCTTCTAAAGATATTCTTGCAAATGAAGTATCTAATTTTGATCCATTTAGTTTTATACAAAATATCTTTAAAATTGATTAATTTTTTATTTAATTTCTATTTCTAAAAGATCTTTTGCAGTAATAACTGAATTATGAATTTTTTTTGCTTCAGTTAAATGCCCAAATTCATCTTTGTATCTTGCTGAAAAATGTGTTAAAATTAAATTTTTTACATTTGAATTTTTTCCTAATTGTGCAGCTTGTTTTGCAGTGGAATGACAAGTATCTTGTGCTTTTTGTTTTTCCTCATCAAGAAATGTAGAATCAAAAACCAAATAATCACATTCTTTAAAAAATACCTCTAATTCTTTTGTTGGCATTGTATCTCCTGAAATTCCTATTTTTTTACCTGGACGTTTTTTACCTAATACTTGTATGGATTTAATTATTTTTTCATTATTGATTACTTCTTCTCCATTTTGTAATTTATTCCATAATTCTCCTTCAGGTATGCCTAATTCTTGTGCTTTTTCTACATTAAACCTACCTGGCTTATCTTTTTCTTTAAACAAATATGAAAATGCAGTTATTGAATGATTTGCTTTAGCTGCATACATTGAAAATTTTTTATTTTCAAATATTTTTCCTTCTTTAACAATTGTAATTAAAATAGAAAATGATAATCCAAAATTTAATATTTTAATATTTGCTGCAAGAAATTCATCAATTCCTTTAGGACCAAAAATTTCCAAAGATTCAGTTCTATTTTGCATTGACATTGTTTGTAATAATCCTAAAATTCCTACACAATGATCTCCGTGCAAATGTGTTACAAATAATTTCATTTTTTTATTCCATCCTAAACCTGATTTCATATATGATATTTGTGATGCTTCACCTGCATCAAACATCAATATTTCACCATCATTTTCTAAACATATGCAGGATAACCCTCTTCTTTCTGTAGGTTGTGCAGCTGATGTTCCTAAAAATACTAGTTTCATTTAATCAAAATAGTTCTTGTTAGACTTTTATGCCTATAGATTTGATATTTTTTCAATCCTTTTAATTTCATTTTAGGATCTAATTCTTTTTTAAACATTATAGCGATTTTTTTGTGTTTAGGTATAATTGAAATGAGTCTTTTTAAAATATCCTCAGGTTTTTCTGATATTTTTGAGGATCTACCATACGGTAAATCAGTAACAATTCCATCAAATTTTTCTGATATTTTTACTAATTCCTGGAAATCTGATTTTAAAATTTTTGATTTGTAACCATTAATCTTAAGATTTTCTTTAGATATTTCACACATTTTCTGATCAAAATCAATCCCAATTGCATTGATACCCATAGATTCAGATTCCAGTAAAGTTGTACCTGTTCCACAAAATGGATCGCATAGAGTTTGCCCTTTTTTCAATCCTGTTAGATTTATCATTACTCTTGTTAATTTCCAATCTAATTCATGAGGATATTTCTTAATTTTTTTTGGTCGTTTTCTTTCTTTAATTTTTTCTGAAAATCCAAAAAAATTTTCTTCATTTGTAAAAATTAAATATACTGTAATATCTGGATTTTCCAATTTTACTTTTGCATTAGTAAATTTAGATATCATATCACCCATAGAATTTTCTAATTCTGAAGTATTGAATTGATTTGATGATAAATTAATTACTCTACATACAAAAGTTTTTGTATTTTTTAATACTTGAAAATTTTCTTGATCTAAAAATAATCCTGACATTTTTCTTAATATTTGCCCAGAAGTTTTTACAAATGTTAAACGATCTGAAATTTTATTTGCATTTGTTTTTGATTGAACAATTACTAAATTTGAAATAATTTTTATTTTGGCAAATCTATCATACATTTTTACTATTGTAGTGACTTCATCAATTGCAAGTTCTAAATAATCTTTGGATAAAATAAAAAAACTTTCTGGCATTACATTATTGCCTTTGCAATTATTTTTGAAATATCTACTTTTGATGTTTTACCTGGAATTGTATTTGTACTAATAATGCTTGTAACACCTGCCTTCTTAATTTTCTTTTCAGCATCATTCATTAAAAGTGCATGAGTACATGCAACATAGATTTTTTTACATTTTTGTTTTTTAAGAAATTGTGTTGCTTTAATTATACTACCACCTGTACTTATCATATCATCTACTAAAATTAGATCTCTGTTTTCAACTTCATCTGTATTTTTTGTTGTAATTTTTATCTTACCCGTTTTTTTATCTCGTTTTTTATCTAATGCAATATAATTTGAATTAAATTCTTTTGCAAATTCTTTTGCTCGTTCTTTTCCACCTTGATCTGGTGATATAACTAATGGGTTTTTTAGGCTCAATTTTTTAAAATATTTAACAAGATCTGGAATTGCTGTTACATTTTTTGTTTTGATGCTAAAGTGTTTAAAACCAATTAAGCTATGAATGTCAACAACAATTATTTTTGATGCTCCTGCACCTTTGAATAATTTTCCAAGTACTTTCATTGTAACAATTTCGCCTGGTAAAAATTCTCTATCTTGTCTTGCATATCCCATATATGGAATTACGGCAATTACTTCTGATGAATTTTCTTTAGCTTTAGTAATTAAGGATAATGCTTGAACCAAGTTAGTATCTACAGGTGGATAAATTGATTGTACAACAATTGATTTTTTTCCTGATATTTTTCCAATTAAAGTTATTTTGCTTTCTCCATCAGGAAAAATTCTGATTTCTGATTTTACAAAATTTCCCTTTATTTTTTTAGATAATTCTTTTGATAACTTTTCAGAAGATTTTCCTGAAATTATTGATAATTCACTCAATAAGAAAACATGATTTGAAGGGATTCTTAAGTTTTGAGAATTTTTTTCTATTCATCTCCTTCTCCACGACCTAAGTCTCCTAATCCATATTCATCAATCACTTTATTCCTAAATTCATCTTTTTCATCAATTTCATTTTGTTCTTTCTTTTCATCTCCTTGGTAGACTGTTCTGATTGGCCATGGAATTCTAATATCATATTTTTTGAATTCTTCATACATTATCATTCTTAGATCTGTTTTTGTTTTAAATTGTGAACCATAATCTTTAACATATAACCACATTGAGAAATCTAATGCAGAATCATTAAACTGGTTAAATCTTACAACTGGTTGTGAAATATCAACATGTAAATCCTTATCACATCCACAACTTGATTTATTTTCATCTAAGTACGGACATCTATTTTGTCTAACTAGGTGTTTTCCTTTACTATCTCTTATTTCAATCATGCCACGTTTTCCAATTTTTACTAAAATTGCAGCAACTTGTTTTGGATCATTAAGATATGAAACTCCTACGGTAACTACTGCTGGAACAAGTTTGTTTTCTTTTGTATAATTGATAATTTGTGCTGTTACTAACTGTCTTGTTGGAATAATTGCTACAGATTCATGTAATCCATCTCTAACATACGTAACTCTAGGTGTAATTTTATGTACATATCCATTATATCCTGATTCTAATTGTACTCTTTCCCCTTCTTTGAAAATATTGTCTTTTCTGATCATTATATATGCAAAATAATTTTGCATTGTTTCTTGTAAAGCTAAACCAATACCAATTGCAAGACCACCAGTTGCAGTTGCTAATACAAACAAATCTACTCCCCACCAAGATACAACTCCTAGAATTGTTGCAACAAAAATTCCTACAGGTAATATCTGCTTAAATGATTTAGGAATACCTTTTCTTTTTTTACGTGCATATCCTGCTGGTCTAGAACTTGGAATTAATGGCTCAAAACCATTCATTCTTTTTTCTTCTCTCCAAATATCTATAGCAAATATTTCATCTGGTTTTGCACCTGGTTTTAATTTTCTTCCTGATTGATTATTTCCTGTAATACAATTGTTAAAATATTTCAAATATTTTGCTCTTTCAGATTCTTTCCATTTTTCAAAAGTATTACTTACTAATTTTTCATAACTTCCAATTGGATTTCCTTTTGAAGTACGATATTGTTCTAATTGATTAATTCCTTCTTTTGTTTTACATAGTTTTTCAAATTCTTCATCTGTAAATTCTTCAGGTGTAATGGTAGGTGGAATCCATTTGTATAATTTATGAAATAGATCATTATCATCTGAAAAACCTTGTAACTCAAACCAAGTATCAAAATCTTGTTTTTCAAGTATTGATTTGTCCCGTTTTGTTAACATTATTGGTATTAAATGAGAAATTGTATATCCAATAACTAGAATATTAAAAGTATTGAGAATTTTTGCAAAAGTTTCCTCAGGAGTTAATTGTATTGTAGAAATATTTGAATCCTGTTCAAATAATTCTGAAGTTTGAATATATGCATTAGTTGATGAAATTAAGGCAATTGCAAAAAACGGTAATACTGCATTTTGTACAAATTTTGATAAATGTGGTCTAGTGTAAAATATTTTCTTTGATTTTATTAATGATGAAAATGTTCTATATGCTGCAGCTATAATGATAATTCCAACTATCATTATGATGAAAGCTAATTGTAGTGATTCTGATGATGCTAATAATTGTGAAACTGTTTCAAATTCTCCCACTGAAATCTGTGAAATATCTTCTTCGCTCATGTTTTCTCTTCCATTTTTGTTTTATTTTCTAGAATAAAATGTTAAGCCATTTTGATTATTTTGAAAATAAAATTTCATTTTTTTTATTTTTTTATGCCTACAAATGCTGCAACCTTTAACAAGGGTTAAGGCACAATTTACAAAATGACCTATCAAAAATCAATTTGGGACGATTCTCCTTCTATGAAATCATACACATTATCTAATTTTCGTCAACTTCCACAAATTCAAAAACTTTCAGAAGAAAAACAATTTGAAATGGAAGTTGTAGGAAATGTTTTACCATTTAAAGCAAATAATTATGTTGTTGAGCAATTAATTGATTGGAATAATATTCCAAATGATCCAATTTTTGTTTTAACATTTCCACAAAAAGGAATGTTAAAACCAGAACATTATGAAAAAATGGCTAAAGCATTAAAAAATAATCTTGAAAAAAAAGAAATAGCATCTATTGCAAATGAAATTCGTTTACAATTAAATCCACATCCTGCAGGTCAAATGGAACTTAATGTTCCAACATTAAAAGATGGGACTAAATTATATGGTATGCAACACAAATACAAAGAAACTTGTTTGTTTTTCCCTAGTCAAAGTCAAACTTGTCATGCATATTGTAGCTTCTGTTTTAGATGGCCTCAATTTGTTGGTATGGATGAAATGAAATTTGCAATGCAAGAAGGTGAACAACTGGTTCAATATCTTAGAGAACATCCTGAAATTACTGATGTACTATTTACAGGTGGAGATCCAATGATTATGAAAGCAAAAATTTTCTCAAAATATATTGATACTTTAATTGATGCAAATCTTCCAAATCTTAAAACTATTAGAATTGGGACGAAAGCTCTTGCATATTGGCCTTACAAATTTTTAACAGATTCAGATTCTCAAGAAATGTTAGATATTTTTAAAAAAATTACTGATAGTGGTCTACATCTTGCATTTATGGCTCACTTTAACCATTTGAGTGAATTATCTACGGATGCTGTAAAGAATGCAATAAAACAAGTAAGAAAAACAGGTGCACAAATTCGAACTCAATCACCTCTTTTAACACATATCAATGATGATGCAGAAATGTGGGCAAAAATGTGGACTAAACAAGTTCAGTTAGGTTGTATTCCATATTACATGTTTGTTGTCAGAGATACAGGTGCACAACATTACTTTGGAATATCTTTAGTTAAAGCAAATGAGATTTTCAAGAAAGCATATTCATCAGTTAGTGGATTAGCTCGAACAGTTAGAGGACCAAGTATGTCTGCAACACCAGGCAAAGTCCATGTTATGGGAACTGCAAATCTTAATGGTGAAAAAGTGTTTGTTTTAAGATTTTTGCAAGGTAGAAATCCAAATTGGGTTGAAACACCATTTTTTGCAAAATATGATGAAAATGCAATTTGGTTAGATGATCTAAAACCTGCATTATCTGAAAAATTCTTTTTTGAAGATGAGATGAAAAATTTTCAAAAAAATTAATTTAATTAAAAATTATTCTGAATCTAAAACTTTATCTATTTTTATTGAATATCATTTTGAATTAAACTGTGAAAATATTGTATTTGCACAAACTCCTACTGCTTGGGAAGTTTCTATATATGCAGATGCTTAGTGGTACAAATCTCAAAAATAACATTTTTAAAATTAGATTTTAATTTTTTATTATGAATTACAAATTTCTTTTACTTTCATTACTAGTTATTCCTAGTTTTGCTGGAATTGCATATGGACATACAGTTGATGCAGTTGGAGAATATCGTGTAGAAATTGGTTGGATGAATGAACCTGTTATGTCTGGTGAGACCAACGGACTTGAATTGTATGTTAGTCCGTTAGAATCATGTCCTGACATTCCAATTCCACTAGAATGTGCAAATTCTCAAGAATTTAAAAATGGTATTGAAGGATTAAGAAAATTATTAAAAATTCAATTTGTATATGATAAAACTCAAACAATTACTCTATCTTTTGTAGCAGATCATGATATTCCAGGAAAATATTATGCCTTCATTACTCCTACTGTATCAGGATATTTTCAGGCAAATCTAATTGGAAAAATATTAGAAACACCTGTCAATTTATCCATGCATCCTCCACCAATTGCAGAAAGATCATATATTGAATTTCCTCAATCTGCTGATTTAGCTTTAACTGAAGTAATTGATGATAATTCAAAACTTGAACAAAGAATTACTTCATTAGAAAATACCATTAAAACTCTAGAAAATTCTAATGATGAAAAACAGAATGAAATAGATGGAGCATATGTAGTAGTATTGCCAATTGCAATTATTGGTATTATAATAGCAATTATTGCTTTGTTAAAAACAAGAAAAAATTAACTCTATGAGTATTTTTTATATAATTTCCAAATCATTGATATTCTCTAATGTAATAAACTACAAGTATAGGAAAATGATTACAGATCCTAACTAGGTTGATAAAAAATGGTAGAATCGAATTATGATATTTTAGGAATTGTCGAGGGAACAACAGAAAAAGAAATTAGAGATGCGTTTAGAAGATTAGCTTTACAATTTCATTCTGATCGAGGTGGAGAAAATGAACAATTTATTAAAATTAAACAAGCATATGAAGATCTAAAAATTGGGAAAAAATATCCTGATACTGATTTTGAGAAAATAAAAAATTCTAAAGTATATTCTGATGAAAATGAAGAAGATATTAGAAGAAAAAATCAGATTTTAGGTCAAGAATTATCTAAAGAAATGAAAACTGCTGAAGAATGGGTATCTGCATTAAATCGTTCAAATGCTACTGCAACAAGACTATTTGGATCTAAAACTCTTGGTGAAATTGAATTAGAAAGAAAAGCAACAGGTACACTATCAATTAAAGGAAATTTTATGGCTGGAAGTTTAACTTATGATGGTCCAATAATTATGCAAGGAAGTATTACTAGTCCATCATGGACACAAGAATTTAAGACTAACATACATCTAACAAAAGGAGATTTCAAATTTATTAATCCGTTAGAAAATAAATATAAAATTGAAAATGGTGCTAGTATTATTGTAGATAATGGAAATGTTGTTGTAGGTAATATTTTTGGTAGAAAATACAGAGTTGAAGATAAAGAAGGGCGAGTTGGAATATATCAAATTCAAGAGAATAGAACAATAATTTCAGCTCCAAATGGAAAGATTATTGCTGAAAATATTGTAAACACTGTATCTCTTGATGCTGATACTATTATTGTTCTTAATGTGGAAGAAGATTCAATATTATTTGCACGTGAAATTTTATTTTATGGTGGGAAACTAACTTTTAATTCTATAATTAAATTAAAACAAGGTGGTTTAATTAGATTCTTTGAAAATTTTTCAATTCAGGGATTAAGTGGTGATGCAATTATTGAATTAGAAAATGGTAAAAAAATTAGATTGTTTGATTTAAAGACAAAAAAAATTAAAGATTTAGCAGATGAATATGTACCTGAAAAACAAAATTATGGAAATGATTCTACTATGGTAGGTAATGGATTTACAATAACATATGACATGTTAAATAATTTGTCTAAAAAACCAAGTAAAAAACAAAATTCTAATTGGACATCTCGATTCAGATTTTCAAAAAAATAATTAATATCATAAAAAAATTTATCTCAAAAATTTAAAATATATTATAATTAATGTTATTTCTTTTTCTATTTATTTGATTTATTTCTACATTACTTCAATTAAAAAAATTAAACGTTCTATAGTGTAAACTAGGTGTAATTTAAAAATAATAAAAAGTAAAAATTGTGTGATGAAGTAATCTAATCGATTAATTCAGTCCAACCTTTAACGAAGACTGAGTCTTTATGGAGTGGAACTGGTTGTCCAACTGTAAAGTCCATTGGTCTCATCCAGAAGATTGCTTTTGTTGGGCATACACCGATGCATGCTCCATCTGTAATACATCTTTCTGGGTAAAAGACAAATGCTTTACCTCTCTTCCAGCCTTCGACTGGTTTTACTCTAAGGACATCTGGACCAAGTGTTGTACAGATTTCTACACATAGTGCGCATCCGATACACATTTGTTCACTGATGTCTGGAAGTATTGCTACAGGCATTATGAAATAATTTCTTGATTCGGCACTTATAACATTTATCTAAAAATTATGAATTATAACGGTGTTTGAATTTTTGATCGCATTAAACATTAATCAGAATTATTATTTTTGAATAATGAAATTCTTATTTTTATTTTCAATCGTGGAGATAATGAAACCTTCATTAGTTTTTTCCAGTAAATAAATTCCTGTTTTACTTGATTTTATGATTTGTTTACCTCCTGGTGATAAAATCCACTCTTTATTTTCATTTTTTCTTGCCATTGCAGTAACTATTACTGAAGAATTTGTTTTCCTTCCAAGTGATGATAGTAACATAATACATGAATTGATGAATATTGCTGACTCTAGTTCATCAAACATATTGTAAATCCTGTTAAATGAATCAATGATTACAAAAAATTTATTTTTCGAAATTTTGTTAATGATCTTTGATAGATCTTTTCCCCAATTTTCTTTATTTGGTTGATATAATTCTACATTATCTTTTTTTTTAATCATACCGGATTTTACATATCCTGTGTAAAGCAAATCTATATCTATAAAAATTATTGAATTTTCAATAGAAGTAATCAATTTATCAAGAAATAAATTTTTTTCAAAAGGTTCCGAAAATAATAAAATATTTGGCAAATTTTTCTCAAATTCCTTTTTAATATTAGCCAAATTATTATCTAAAACTCTCTCAGGATTTTTATCCAACACAGATAAAGCATTTTACAGATATAATAATGAATTTAGTATACAAAGATATTTCAGATGACTTTTCAAATTCAGATAAAATTTATCTTAATAATGCATCTGTTTCTCTAATGCCTATTCAAAGCATTGAGGCAATGAAAGAATTTCTTATTTCTTATAATTCACTAGGCCCTGATTCTAAGGATTCGGAATCTTTTGTTATCGAAAAATTAAACAATGTGAGAAAAATTATTGCTAAAATTATTTCTTGTCAACCTGATGAAGTAGTTTTAACTCAAAGTACTACTGATGGAATTAATTTTGTTGCAAATGGTCTTTCATTTGATGATAAATCTAATATTATAATTCGTGGAATGAACCACGAACATCATTCAAATTTTTATCCATGGATTAAATTAAAAGATAAACTTTCAGTTAGACATATTCCAATAGATAAAAATGGATTTTTTGAATTAGATGATTTAAAATCAAATATTGATGAAAATACTAAATTAGTATCTTTAAGTCATGCTTTGTATAATACTGGTTCCATATTACCAATTGCAAAAATTTCTAAAATTCTCAATAATACGATTCCATTTTTTATTGATAGTGCACAAACAATTGGTTGTATTGGTGATCATGATGTTTCTAAATTAAATTGTAATTTTATGTCATTTAATGGATCTAAATGGTTATGTGGTCCAATGGGAACTGGTTTATTTTATTGTAACAGGAAATCAAGTGAGTTATTAGAACCACAAACAATTGGTGGTGAATCTGCTATTATTAATAATGACAAAAATTTAATTTTTAAAGATTTACCAGATAAATTTCAAACAGGTTTTAGAAATTATGTTGGAATTGTTGGATTGGAATCCTCTGCAAAATACCTATTAAATTTTGGAATGCAAAATATTCGTAAAAAAAATCAATATTTATCTAATCTTTTTAGAGAAGAATTAGAAAAAATACCTAAAATTATTTTATATGGACCAGAAGATCCAAATGAACGAACAAGTATTGTATCATTTAACATTGAAGGATTAGATGCACAAAAAATAGTAGATAAACTTGAAAAACAAAATATCATTTTAGCTGTAAGAGAGATTATGGAAAAGAAAATTGTTCGTGTATCTCCTCATTTTTTTAATACTGTTTCAGAAATGCTTCAAGTAATTGATGTAATTAAAAAATTATAGATTTTCTTGTTCTTCTATTACCATCATAGTTAATGTTGATTGAATATTGCTGATTCTTCTAATTTTATTGGTAATTATTGAACGTAATTTCTCAGCATCATCTGATGATATCTTTAACACTATATCATACACTCCGTAGACCCCTCTAATTTCAAATTCAACGTTTTCACCTTCAAGAATTTGTTTTATTTCACCAATAATTGATACATCTGTACCTAAATCTGAATTTAATAAAACATACGTAGTTGGCATGATTAATTTTTTAATAAAACAGTATTTAACTTTTAATAATTTAAAATTTAATTTATTAATTTAAGGTATTTTTTTAATACATTTAATTTTAAAAATTAGTAAATATATTTTCATTATCATATTTAGTTACAAATTATTATTTGCTTTTAACAATTTAAATTCTAAATTCATGATCATTGATATGATTTCGTAATGCTAAAGATGTAGTAGATATTACTATTAGATAATGAGTAAACCTGGGAATGTGTGGAGAAAAGTTCATGGAAAAATTACAAAAAGACCAACTAATTTTTCTTGGTTAATTGAAGAAAAATTGGCAGGTTCAGGAATTCCTACATCTTTAGACGAATTTGATTGGCTTCTTAATCAAGGAGTAAAATCTATTGTAACCATGACTGAAAATGCTTTACCTGGTGAATGGACTCAAAAAATTGATTATCTTCATGTACCAACTGCTGATTTTCATGCTCCTGATATGGAGAAAATAGATTCTGCAGTAGATTTCATTCAAAATCAAATACAAAATAATCAATCAGTTATGGTTCATTGTGCTGCTGGACTAGGAAGAGCAGGAACAATTCTTGCATGTTATTTTATAAAATATAAAAAATACTCAGCTATCAAAGCAATTGAAAAAATTCGAAGTGAACGACCTGGATCTATTCAATCTGATGTACAAGAATTAGCAATTAGTTATTATGAAAAATATGTAAAAAATTAGTTAAACAAAATCTGCAACTAATTTTCCATCGACATTTTTAATTTTCAATGTTTTATTTTCTTGAAAATGTAATGTTAATCCACCTTCAGCATCTGGATCTTCTACCTTTACCAATTCTAGCATTTTAATTTGATTATATTTTTCCATTCATAATCACCTATTCTGGAATTGATATGGTCTCAATTTTGTCATCAACTGGTTTGATAAACATGAACCTATTATCTTTAAAGATAATGGTAATGCCACCTTCTTTATCTGGATCTTCAACTTCAAGAATTGGTTGTCCCAATAGACCATCATATTTTGCCATTGTTAATTCAAGAAAAAAGTTCCTTATATCCCTAATTGATTACTAGTTCTATTTCATTAGAACTATTTTTTATATTTCCTGGTTCTGTATAATCATGTTTTTGCCATGATGAAAATACTTCAGATCCAATCTTGTGTTTACCTTTTCCTAAATCAGATGCTTTGAAAACAAACTTTTCATTAAAGTCAAATAATTCTTGTCTTACTTCTTCTTCAGAAAGTTTGATAATTGGTTCAAAGTTTTTTGCTATTTGGACCCAAATCCTTCTATCTTTCATTGGATTGACTAATTTTGGATTTCTTGTCCAGAAAATTGCAGCTTTTCGGTACGAATCTATTGTTCTTCCTAAGTCCTTTTTTCTGAATCCCCCCGATGTTAATTTGATACCATATTTTAGCTTCATTGAAACATCATTGTTATTGTATGCTTTAGTCCAATTAGCTTCATTGAATGCATTTCTAAGGTCCCCTTCTACTGAAAATTGGACATTTATCTCAATATTTTCATCAGATGAATACTCTTCTTTAGATTTTACTAGTGTTATTTGTGAAATTCTGCTTTCTGTCATCTCTGTTCATATGATTTATATCCGCAATAAGTGCTTTTTCTGAATACATGAATGCACAAGTAATTAGTTCAGAACCAAAAGAAACCACTATTTCTATTACAGAAACCGATATTGGAGTATTGTACATAATTCAACATGAACTTCTAAAGGCTTCAAATGTTGATTTTGCAGGCGTAATTGTTAAACATCCATTAACTAATGAATGTTGGATGAGAATTAACTCCAGTACAAAACCGTTATCTGAAATTAAAAAATCTGCAGATTCTGCAATAAAAATGACTGAAGAATTTAAAGAATTGTTTAATTCAAAATTAAGGTAAATTAGATTGAAATTTTGCCCCAAATGTGAGGTTAAACTAAAAAAAGGTAATTCTGGTCTTGAATGCTCAAAATGTGGTTATATTGAAGGAGAAAAAACAACAAAAAAGAAAAAAATTGTTGCTGAAGAAGAACCAGACTTTTCACTTCTTGCTTTTGAAGGAAATGAAGGTGAAGATACTAATCCTACGGTAAAAATAGATTGTGAAAAATGTGGTCATGATGAAGCAGTAGCTTGGATGTTTCAAACTAGAAGTGCAGATGAACCAACAACTAGATTTTATCGTTGTCAAAAATGTAAATACACTTGGCGTGATTACACATAAGGTTTAACTTGAACTTATAGACAAGAAAATTAAATTGACTTTTGCAGCAAAAACAAGTGGTTCTGATGATCTTAAAGCTATCATCTCTGCAATATCTACATTAGTTGAAGAAGCAACTTTTGTTGCAACAGCTGAAGGAATTACTTTTAGAGGAATGGATCCATCTCATGTGGCTTTAATTGATATATCTTGGCCAAACTCTGCATTTGAAAAATATGAATGTGATAGTGATATTAAATTTGGAGTTAGAATAGATGAATTTTCAAAACTTATCAAACGTGCAGACAAAAAAGATAGTATTGAAATTAGTATTTCTGAAGAAAAACTATTACTTGTGACCGTTGGAAAAAATAAAAAATACAAAATCCGTTTAATTGAAAGTTCTGCAACTGATACACCATTACCAAAAATTCCATATGATTCAAAAATTATTCTAACTTCTTCGAAATTCGACAAAATACTTGGTGATGTTCAAGTTGTATCTGATTATTTGACTATCAATACATCTGATTCCAAGGGAGATTTTTCAGGAAAAGGTGATTCTGGTGAAGTAATAATTGATCTTGATACTGATACTGAAGATATTGAAGAAATCTCTTCAAAAACTGATAGTACTGGTACTTACAGTCTAGAATATCTTAATCCTGTAGTTAAAGCAGTAGGCAGTAATGCAGGATTTATCACATGTGAATTTTCAAGTGCAAAACCACTTAGAATTGAATTTAAGGTAGCAAATATTGGTAGAATTCATTTTTATCTTGCTCCACGTGTGGAAAGTTAAAGCATTTAAAGATTAGATTATTCAGATACTTTGAATTGAAACTTGTTTTAAAATATGGTGGAACTTCTATTTCTAACACAAAGGATATTCAATTAGTAGCTAAACATGTTATTGAATTATCTAAGAAACATCAAATTGCATTAGTTTGTTCTGCAATTAGTGGAACTACTGATGATCTCATAGAAATATCTGAGTCAATTAAAAAAGAAAATAAATCTAAAGCAGAACAACTTGCATCAAAAATCACTAATAGACATAAACAATTAGCAAAACAAACAATCAAAAAATCTATTGGTCAAAAAAAATTATTAGTAAAATTAAATGAAGATTTTACAGAACTTCTTGCTTTGATAGATGGTTTAGTTTTGTTAGGAGAAGTAACCTCAAGATCAATGGATTATTTAATTTCATTTGGTGAAAGATTATCTGTAAAATTAATTTCAGCAGCAATAATTGATTTAGGAAAAAAATCAATTCCTTTGACTGGTAAGGAAATAGGTATTATTACTGATTCTAATTTCGGTGAATCAAAACCCCTTATGGATACAACTAGATTGAGAGTATCAAAAAATATTGATGTATTATTTTCCAAGAAAACAATTCCTGTAATAGGCGGATTTGCAGGTGCAGATCAACACGGACATACAACTACGTTTGGCAGAGGAGGTTCTGATTATTCTGCAACAATTATTGGTTCTTGTATAAAGGCAGATGAAATTTGGTTAATGAGTGATGTTGATGGACTTATGACTGCAGATCCAAAAATTGTCAAAAATGCAAAATTACTCAAAGAAGTATCTTATGTTGAAGCAATTGAAATGGCTTTGTTTGGTGCAAAACAAATTCATCCAAGAACATTTGAGCCTTTATTGTCTAAAAAAATACCAATAAAAATTAGAAATTCTTTTAGTACAAATAATGAGGGGACTTTAGTTTCTGCATCTCCTTCTACTTCTGTAAAAAACACTGTAAAATGTGTAAGTAATATTCGTAATAATGGTTTGATAGATATTCGTGGTGGTAGTATGGTTGGAACTCCTGGAACTGCAGCTAAAATATTTGAAACTTTAGCAAAAGCTGAAATTAATGTAATGATGATTTCTCAAAACCCTTCTGAATCAAGTATTACAATTGTAGTGAAAAATACTGATCTTGATAAAGCAGTTGGTGTATTAGAAATGAATCTCTTAGGAAAAATTATTAAAAAATTAGAAATTACTACTGGGGTGTCTATTATTGCATTAATTGGTTCTGGAATGAGAGGAACAGTTGGAGTTGCTTCAAAAGTTTTTGGTGCAATTGAGAAAAATAAAGTAAATGTATCTATGATTACTCAGGGTTCATCTGAACTTAATCTGGCATTTGTTGTAAAAAATTCTGATGCTGATTTAGCAGTACGTTCAATACACGATGCATTTACACTAGATAAAATCAATTAAGACAAATCATTTAAAGTAATAAATTCAGTCAAAATTGTTGAAAAAAATTCTCATTATTTTGATTGTTGGAATTTTTATTACTAGCATTATTTCTGTTTCATCCCTATCTGATCAATATGCTGATGCAGGATCTAGAAAAAAAATTCATTTTACTCAAACTATTTCATCATCTCAAGATCCTGGATTGGAACATGAAAATCATCAGTTAGCATTTGTTTTATCTCCAAATGAGGGCACACTTTATGATGGATCTATGACATTTACTTCAAGTGAATATGTGAATATAGTTGTTTTACATGAAATTAATCCAAATGATGTACATGGTCAGGACACGTGGACTGTCAATGAAAATATCATTTATGGACTATCATTAATTGATCCTGAGAAAAAATCAGGTTCCTTTGAATTTACAGGAGCTGGACTAGCATTACATTCTTCAAATTCAAAAGAATTTACTACAACTGTTAGTGTTGATGGTTGGATTAGAGGCCAACCTACTCAAGTACTTGAACAAAAGTTTGAATTTAAAAAAGAAAACCCTTCGTTATTGCTTTCAAGAGCAAATGTTCCAGTTACAATTCCAATGCACCATGGAATTTACAATGGAGATGAAGTTTTCTATATACTTACTGATACTAGTGATGAAGATTATGTAAATATTATTTCAAAAAAACAAGAATGGAATATTCAATTATCTAAAACAATTAAAGAAATATCTCATAGTAATATTCAAAAATTTTTTGTTTTTAAAAATGGAATTAAGGGTGATGGTATTTTTGGATTTCAAAATGAAATTTTTTCTAGCACTCCAGAAAAATTAGATTATACTGCATTAGGATCTATAATTGAAGTTACTTGGAAAACAGGTCAGAAAGAAATCCTTTTTGAATCTGCATCTGATGTAATTGCTGCAGAAAAATCTGGTAGAATTAAATTTAATGAAACAAACATCATTGTAAATATTCCTCAAATTGTATGGCCTAATGGTCAGATGAAAGTACGTTCTGATACGGAAATCACTAATGAAATATCTCATTCTGGAGGCCAAATTGTTGAAATCAATCGAGATGATCTTTCTGTAACTTTTGTAGCTCATAGAAGTTGGGATTCTGATGGCCGAACAATTTACTATATTATTACTGATGCAACTCCATTAGGACCAGCAGAATTAATGGGAATTGTATATTCTCCAGAATCTGTAAATCTTTTAAGTTATTCTGGAACAGTTGATCTTTTTCAATTTAAAAATGGAATTAAAGGATCTGGCTCATTAGGTTTTCAGCCTGAAATTTCAAGTGTTTCTTTGAATGAAGAAAATTATAGTCCAATATCTAAAATTTATCTTATTGAATGGCATAATTCTGAATTAGCACAAATTTTACAAACAAAATCTGATATTGATTCATTCTATGAAGAAGATTTACTAACTGTTAGTATTGCACGACCAACTAATAATGAATATGTAATTAATTCTCCAACAGTAGATCCATTTCAATAAAAATATCACTAAACGGATAAATTAGTTGAGAAAAAAATTATTTTAAAATTGACTGGTAAACTGTACATAGTTGGTGTTGGTCCTGGACATCATGATCATATGACATTTCGAGCAAAAGAAGTGATTTCTGAAAGTGATACAATTGTTGGATATGAAACATATGTAAATTTGGTTCATGATCTAATAGAAGGTAAAACTATTCATCGTTATGCTATGACTCAAGAAGTTGAAAGAGCTCATCAGTGTATTGATCTTGCAAAATCTGGAAAAATTGTTTCATTAGTTTCTAGTGGAGATCCTGGAATTTATGGAATGGCTGGATTGATTTATGAAACACTTGCAGCAACAGGTTGGGATCCTTCTAGTGATTTAAAAGTTGAAATTATTCCTGGCGTATCTGCTCTAAATTCTTGTGCATCAATTGTTGGTTCACCTTTAATGACTGATTTTGCTGTTGTAAGTATGAGTGATCTTATGGTGCCATGGGAAATAATTCAGAAACGTGTGGAGTCAGCTGCACAAGGTGATTTTGTACTTGTAATTTATAATCCTAAAAGCAAGAAGAGAATTCATCAATTACAAGATACACAAAAAATTCTATTAAAATACAGAAAATCTACAACACCTGTTGCAATAATCAAAAGTGCTTATAGAGAATCTGAAACTATTGTTATGACTGATTTAGAAAATTTACTTAATTTTGATGAAGAATTAGGTATGACTAGTACTGTAATAATTGGTAATTCATCAACGTATACTTACAAAGATTTGATGATTAATCCAAGAGGATACAAATCAAAATATAATTTAGAAGAACAAATTAATCCAAATCTTAAAGTTTAGAAACTTTTCTTTATTGCTTCAGATATTTCTTCACTAAGATTTAGTTTTTCTCTAATTGGAGAAATTACTTTAACTAGATAATTTCCTACTGTTTGTTTTAGATCTCCTGGATGTATTTTTCCTTTTTCAAAATCATTTTCTAAATCTTTATAATTTGAATATGATACATTACCACCATATTTTTCTGGTCTTTCAAAATTTATTTCATTAAATTCATGAAAAATTATTGTTTCAGCAATTGCTAGTATGGGATTATTTTCTATAACTCCTTCATCACACCATGCTTTGTTAATTTTTTTCTTTATTTCGTTATCCGTATTGTGAATAAATATGCCTGAATTTGGATCTGATTTACTCATTTTATTAAATTCACCTCCAAATTCTTCACCTCCTTGTTTTTTTAATCCTGGAAGTAATTTATGATGAACAGAAACTGGAACTTTCCATTTCATTTTAGGAAAAATTTCTCTAACTAGCATGTGTATTTTTCTTTGATCCATTCCAGCATGTGCAATATCTACGTCCAAATAATGAATATCAACTGCTTGCATTGCAGGATAAAGTAATCTGGCAACATCAATTTTTTCATCACTTTCTGAACGTCCCATAATTGTTAGAGTTCTCATAGTTCTTTTCAATGACATATGTTTTGTAAATTTTACAAGATCGGACCAGTATTCTGGATTTTTTTCATATAATTTTGAACCTAAAACAATTTTTGCATCTGGACAAACTAATTTGAAAGCATCTTGATAATATTTTGAAACTTTAGAAATTGTATCCCAATCACCACCTAGTTTATCATTGATAACTGTATGCCAGTCTGCAAGAAAAATTGTACAATTTACTCCAGCTTTAATAAAATCATTAATTTTGAAACCAGTACTGATTAAACTACCTAGATGTAAAAAACCAGAAATTTCTAAACCAATGTAGTGATTTGGTGAAGAATTTTCATCAAATAATTTAGTTAATTCTTCTTCAGTTACAATTTCATCTGTTGTTGGAGAGTTTTTAATTAAATTTACTTTTTCAGCAGTATTCAAATCAAAACAACTTTTAAAATTTAAGCCTATAAAGTTATTTAAAATTTTTTTGTAAATTTAAAATCTTTGAATATGAGGTAAATTTACAATCTTTATGACTCTTGAGGAAGGATTAGAATTAATTAGTAATTATAAAAAAGGTTTAGAAAAATTTTTAGAAACTTTACCTGAACAATCTGTTCAATTAGGACCTGAAATAATTCATACCCTTGCTTTGAATTCTAAAAATCAAATTACAAATTTAGAAGCAATTGAAAAATCATTAAAAAAACCAGCAAAATCTTAGTTTATTTGTATAATTTTTAAAATTATTATTTGCACTTTTTCTTATGTTTTCTTAAATCTTCATCATAATCAAATTCTGCACCACATGCTCGGCATTTTTCCTTTTTCTTATTGTGGGCTTTTTCTTGATGTTTTTTCAATCTTTCAGAATCTGATAATATAGTTCCACATTTTTTGCATTTTAATTCATTTTTACTGGATCCAAATAATCCCATAATATCCTCTGTATCTAATAGTATAAAACATAATTTTAGATAGATTTTTTTTAAAATAATTTCAACAAATTATGACTTTTATTATTGTAATTCTTAATCATCTAAACTTTTTCTAGGTTTTATACTTAGATAAAATGCATGTGCAGTAATAATGAATGCTGCAAGAAATACTTTTGTTGCAAAAACTAAATTCCATGGTCGATCAGGATCTGGATAATTAACTGATAACATATCAATATCTGGAACTATTCCATCAATAATTCCTGCTGTAATTTGTGCATTCAAAACTGTAAAATTGTATAAAACTTCGTAGAAAGAAATTATTGTAAATCCAAGTAGCATTAACTGAAGTAAAGCCATTTTTGCCCCAACAATTTTATCACCTGCAGTTCGTTTCCAACCAATTCTAGTAACACAATACCATCCAATTATTGTAGAAAAAAATATCCAAGTTGAAACTCTGGCAAAATTTTCAAAAGGAATAGTTGTATTGTGAATTACTTCTCCCATAACATATGTTCCATTTGCTAACCACTCCAACATAGTTGCATAAACACCAAAAATCAATGTTGAAGCCATGATAGCTCCACAAATATAGAAAATGTACAAATACACTTTGTAACCTGTATCTGTTTTTTCTAAATGACGTGGCTTCATTCTACGATTTACCAATTTTTGAAATATAAAAATTCATACTTGTTAAATGAGATTTATAGAGTAGTTGTTATGAGATTAATTGTTGAAAATTCCCATAAACATTCCTTTTGTAGGCAGGGAGGAAATTTCAGTAGTTACATCTATTTTAAAAAATGGGGCCTTGACCTCTTCTGCAAATCAAGGTGGAAAATATGTTCAAGACTTTGAAAAATCTGTTTCTTCATTTGTAAATTCAAAATATACTATAGCTGTAAATTCTGGTACTGCAGCCTTACAAGCAGCACTGTATGCATTGGATATTAAACACGGTGATGAGGTTTTAATTCCATCTTTTACTTTTGTTGCAACTGCAAATGCTGTTGTTTCTACTGGTGCAAAACCTGTTTTTGTTGATATTTTAAAAGAAAATTATACAATGGATCCAGATGATCTTCAGAAAAAAATTACAAAAAATAGTAAAGCTATTCTCCCTGTACATCTTTATGGAAATGTAGCTTATTTAGATAAAATTTCTGAAATTGCTAAAAAATTTAACATACCAATTGTAGAGGATTCAGCTCAATCTTTAGGTTCTACTTTCAAAGGAAAACATACTGGAACTTTCTTTGAAATGGGATGTTTTAGTATGTATCCAGCAAAAGTAATGACATCTGGAGAAGGTGGATTTATTGTTACAAACAATAAAAAACTCCGAGACAAATTATTGATGATTAGAAATCATGGAATGGTTAAAGGATATGATACTAGAATTCTTGGTCTTAATTTGAGATTACCTGAAATTAATGCAGCTATTGGAACAATACAAATAAAAAAATTACCAAAATTTTTAAAAACTAGACAAAAAAATGCAGAACTTTTATCAAAATTACTTTCAAAATCAAATCTTACACTTCCACAACAAAGAAAAAATGAAAAAGTTAACTGGTATCTCTATACCGTTACTACCTCAAAACGTAATATTCTTTTGAAAAGGCTTAATGAAAAAGGAATAGGTGCTGCATCATATTATCCCATCCCTGTACATAAAACACCATTTTACAAATCAAAAATTAAATTACCTGTAACTGATTGGTCTGCTTCACATGTGCTTTCTTTACCAATTCATCCTAAAGTAACTTCAAAAAATATTGAATTTATTGCAAAAACTATATCTGAAATACTTTGAATAAATTAGATAAAACAATTGATAGTACCAAAATTAAAAATATATTATTTTTAAAAAGAAATTACTTTAGTAAATTAAATTAATAACCATTTTTTTGTCTTTCATGATTTATTTGATTTTTCTTTTTGTATTCATCTAAAATATCATCTGGAGTTAGTTTCAACTCTAGTGATGCTTGAACAACAAAATGCCATATGTCAATTAATTCCTCTTTAGCTTCTGTTTCATTAAATTCAGTAGGGGTTTTCCACCATTTCCAATTTGTAGTTCTTTGTAATTCTACAGCTTCATGCATTATGGCAGTACATAATGCAGAAACTTTACTTTCTACATCTTTTGGATATCTATCTAATTTCATTATTTCAGATAGACCTTTCTGAAGTTTAAAAATTTCATCTAATCTATCTTTTGTTTTTTCAGACAATATGTAATTTATTTTAAAAAATAATTTAACTTAAGTCTTTTTAGAATTGTATCATTTTTTCATATGCTTTGAAACGTTTTACAATGTCTCCTTTTTTAATTTTTAATAATCCATCTAAACCATATTTTTCAACTGCAAGTGAACCAAGTACATTTCCATAAACTACAGCTTTCTTTATTTCTGATATCTTTGTTGTTTTTTTGTTAGCAAGATATCCAATCATAGCACCAGCAAATGAGTCTCCTGCACCCGTAGGATCCACAACATTTTCTAATGAAAATCCTGCAGTAGGAAAAATTACATCATCAAAAAATAACAAAGAACCATGTTCTCCTTTTTTAATTATGATGTATTTTGCACCCCAATTTTGCATTTTTTTTGCACATTTAATTAAATTATGTTCTTTTGTTAGAAGTTTAGCTTCTTCATCATTAATTACAACTGCATCCACATTTTTTATCATTTTAATTACTGCATTTCTTTTTGTTGATATCCAAAAATCTATAGTATCACACATTGAAAATTTTACATTATCAAATTCTTTAATTAATAAAGTATTTTGTTCTGGATCATTATTTGCTAGATAAACAAACTGTGATTTTTTATATTCTTCAGGTACTATTGGTTTAAAATTCTCAAGAACATTTAATTCTGTTTTTAGAGTGGATCTTGTACTTAGAGTATTATCATATTTTCCATCATATCGAAATGTTTTACCTTTGTTTACTGATAATCCTTGTAAATCTAAATATTTTGATAGAATATTATGATTCTTTTTTGAAAAATCATTCCCCACCACTGCAATCAATCCAGTTTTTACAAAATTACTTGATGAAATAGCTGCATATGTTGCTGCACCTCCTAAAACATTTTTTAGAGTTTTAGTTGGAGTTCTAATTGTATCTAATGCTGTAGATCCAAAAACAGTAAGCATATGACAAAAATTCTATTTTATTGTATAAATTCGCTTGTTTGTAATTTTATATGATAATTCATTATTTCTAATTGTATTATAAATATCCAAAAATATTAAACAATTATTAAAAATTCTATTCTTTTCTTTTGATAATTCTGTGACTATTTTCCCCATGTTTCTTTTATCTCAGAAATTAAAAAAAACTATGATTATTTGTGTAAATTTTTTGATTTAATCTTGAAGCTCATTAGAGCTATCTCAATAAATTAAAACTAACATAATAATTCTTGATGGCTAGAATAAAACTCAAAATTGGTGAAAATGAACTTGAAGTTGATTCTAGAGATTTCTATATTGATAATCAAACATTAGGTGAAATTATAGATAGTATTTCTCAATATATGCCAGAAAATCAAGCAAAAATTGTATATGAGACAAAATCTACTCCTATGTTAAATCCAAATATAACATCCACAGAACATGGTTTGGAATGTTTAGATGATGCAGAAACATTTGAACCTGAATTTAATGAACCAAAATACATCACTAATGATGAAATTATTTCAAAATTAAAAATTTTAGAAACTAGCAAATTTTTTGATTCACCTAGAACTGTTACTGAAACTGTTCAACAATTAAGAGAATATGGGTGGGCTACTAGCTCATTAGATGTTTCAAAAGCATTAGCAAAAATGGCTATAACTAAAAAATTCACAAAAAGTTCTTCTAAAAATAGAGTTTGTTATTCTATTGAACAATTACCTATGACTATTTAGAAGAGTAATTACATTTTAAACAATCAGAAAAAATTTCTCCATCCAAGTGATCAAAATGTGTATTACATTGTTGACATGTGTGATGCATATCAAAATATCCATCTTTTTCTATATTTCCTACTTTGGTTGATTCTAAATTTGTACTTTTACACTTTATACAATGACAACCACATTCAATTTTCATAATTTTTTCAGATAATCTATGTATAGTTTCTATGTGTATACAAATCATTGGATAAAAAACGTGAAGTTCCAATAGAAATTGATGATCATTTCAAACTTTTTGGAAAAGAACCTTGGGAAGTAGAATATGGTGAAAAATGTACTATATGTAATGTTAGAATAGATGAGTATGGTTTTTGTTCTTGTGGTTCTAGTGGAGATTAATTTTTTTTATTAATGGCATGGTCAAAATAATAAAAAATCCCATTATCAATGGAATAAACATTGAAAATTCTGGAATTACTGTAGTTCCAATAATTACAATTTCTCCAGATACTTCAGGTTTTATATTCAATACAATGTTATTTTCATTTTTCATGGTTTTGTTAAATTTTATTTTTTCATCATCAAGAAATATTAGATATGGTCCTCCCAACAATTCTTCTGACATAATTATTGTAACCAATTTATCTTCTTCATTGACTTGAAAACTAATACTTTTTGATGTTTGCTCAAAATTAAATTTGTCAATTTTAGAATCTGTTATAATTTCTACATCAAATTCATTTTCTTCCCACTGAACTTCTTTTATTATTTTTGGAGTATTGGAATAATATTGTATGGTTGCAGAACCACCATAATTTAATGAAACTCCTTTTTTGTTTTCTAAAAATATTATATTATTATTTAGAAAAATCATTTCAATTTCATCAGAAAATATAACTGAATATGTTTCAGCATATGAAGTTTGAATAGTTAGCAAATTATCTTCTGGAATAATACTTTCTAAATTATATTCTATGATTGAATTTTGTTTTGATGGAAAAATTACTATTGATTGATTTCCTTGTGGATCATATGCAATTCCTGCATTTGCTCCATTTTCAAACATATCTTCACCTTTTTCATTTATAATTACTAAATTTGAAATTGTACCTGAAAATAATTGTACAGTTACTGGCATGTTTGAAGAACTAACTACATGTTTTACACTAACTGTACCATCAATATCTAATTTCATTTCAATTAACTTTTGTTCTGCATTTCCACCTATAGTCAATTGTGCATGAGACATAGGGATGACTAGAATTAAACTAAAAACTACAACTATTAAAAAAATATTTTTATTCATTTATTCTAAACTAACTTTTGTCATTTGAACTTTTTCTAAAGGACAATCATTACCATCTTTTTGAACATTGACAATTTTATCTGCAATGTCCATTCCTTCTTTTACTTGACCAAACACAGTATATTCTCTATCGAGAAATGCACTATCTGATGTGACTATGAAGAATTGTGAACCTGCACTGTTAGGATCTTGTGATCTGGCCATAGAAACAATGCCTCGTAAATGTGATCTTGAACTAAATTCTGCTTTAATATTATACCCTGGTCCTCCCATTCCCCAAGAACCTTTGTTATCTGTTTTTGTATTAGGATCTCCACCTTGAATCATAAATCCTGGAATTACTCTGTGAAATAAAGTGCCATCATAAAATCCATCTTTAGTTAATTTTTCAAAATTTCGTACAGTTTCAGGAGCTAATTCAGATAAAAGTTCAAATGAAATTTTTCCATGATTAGTTTCAATATTTACTGTAGTCATAAAGTTGCTGACATAAAAATATCATAAAAGTCTTTTGTAAAAATATTATTTAATTTTAAAAAAATTAAAAATTAAAAATTAAAAATTAAAATTCTCAAATGGATTTTTAATTTTTTTAATGTGCACTTTTTTAATTTTAAAAATTATAGTGTTATATAGATCGATTATAGTTTAGACATATTGACTCGTGTAAATCAAAGCACAATAATTAAAGAAGCAATTAACTCCTATCTTGACAAAGGAGTAACTGACAAACAGGATATCTATACAAAAGTAGTTGATGAACTTGGTGTTCCTAGACCTACAGTAAGAAGAGTTGCAAGAGATTTGAGAACTGAATTATTACAAAAAATTCAAATTTTACAATCTGATATGCCTAAAGTTACTGTCACTACTGAAGAATAGTAAATTTATTTTCATTTTCTTTTTAATTATTTTATAATAATTACCATTACTATTATAAAGAATGAATTTTTGAAATTAAGTATGGGATATTGGCGTAATCATATGGCTACTGTTGTTACTGGAGCCTTTGCTGCAGTTTTAACTGGACTTTGGATGCCTATGGTTGACTTTGCACCAATACTAAATTTTGTCTTTATTATGGCAGTTCCAATTATGTGGTTTTTGGTACTTACTTGTTGGTTATCACAAAAGAGTGTAGATTGGACAACAAAACACTCTCATGAACATCCAGTTCACCAAAAAAAAAGCTTGAGTAATATCAAAACAATTCAAGTTACAACAACTAATCAAGTAAATTTTTCAGAAATAAAACAAATTCAAAGTGAATTGTCTGCTGAATTAGATGAATTAAAATCATTTGTAGAATTAAAAGATAGTGAAATAGAAAGACTAAATCAAGAAATTACAAATTTACAAACTCTTGTTCAAATTGAATCATTAAAAGCTGAATTGGCTAATTTGAAAGTATTATCTTCTAAAAGAAAATAATTTAATCTTTACAATGACACGTAACTATACCGTGATTTTTTTTACAACTAGGACAACTTACAGCACCACCATAATGACATTTACATGAACATAATTCAGTTGGATCTTTTTTTAAACTCAATATTATTAATTTGTAAATAATACTATTTGACTTTTACATTATGAGAAATAAGATATTCTTTAAAATTATTTTTGATATGTTTTAAATTCTGTTAATAATTATTTTCTATTTAATTTAGATGCAATTTGTAGAGTTTCATCAACCATTTCTTTTAATCTATTTTTTGCATCTTCATCTGAAATCTCATTTTCAGCAAATACATCTGTAGTTAAATAAACAGCTTTAGGATTTGTTATGACTCTAAAATATGATAATAATTGTGTAATTACTGTTTGAACATCAACAAAACCAATATTTCCAGCAGCTAAAATTACCATCCCTGCAACTTTACCTTCAGTTTTTTTATAATTTACATATTCAAAGAGATTTTTTAATGCAGAACTAAAAAATGAATTATAAATTGGTGAACCAATTAACCATACATCTGCTTCCATAATGTCATTTGCAGCATTTTTTGTTGCTTCATTATAATCTATTTCTGGTCCTCTATAACATTCAATTTCTCCATCTGAAAGATTGATGAATTTTGTATCTGGATTTTTTGATTTTGTGTATTCATTTACATATTTCATAATAATTTGTGTATTGGCGTTTTTTCTTGGACTGCCTGAAATAACAACTATTTTCATGATTTTTGACCTTTGCCTTTTTATTTAAATTCCTATAATTTTTAAAATTAAACGGGTTTGGAGGGCTTCGATCCCTCGACCTGTAACTTAGGAGGCTACTGCGCTATCCATATTGCGCGTCAAATTGACTCTGCGCTACAAACCCAGCAGAAAAATTATTTTAAATTATTTAAGCTTAATCCAGATTAGTTTGAATCATATCTTGAATTTCTTTCCAATCTGGATTTTTTTTGTCTTCCCATTTTTCATAGTACACAACATCTTTTAGATTTAATCTTGGTAACCACTTAGCAGTTTCAAGATCTGGTTTATCTGCAAATTCATTAACATATCCTAGACACAAATATGCAACTGGAACTACATGTTCTGGTAATTCAAGAGTTTCTTTTAGAATTTCATTTGAAAGAATACTTACCCAACCAAGCCCTATCCCTTCAGTCCTTGCTGATAACCATAAATTTTGAATTGCACAACATACACTGTATAGACCTGCTTCTGGAATACTTGATCTACCAATCACAAATGGACCAAATTTTGTTGGATCATATGTGACACAAAGATTAACTGGGGATTCTAAAATGCCTTCTAGCTTAAATGACATATATTTTGATTTTTTTGGTTCTTCTACTATTTGTGATGACTTCTTCTTCTCTTCTTCAAATGACTCTTTGACTTTCTTTTTTGTTACTTGATCTTTAATTAAAATAAAATTCCATGGTTGAGAAAAACCTACTGATGGAGCATGATGTGCTGCATGAAGAATCTTAGATAATTTATCATCTTCAATGGGTTTTGATATAAAATGTGATCTGACATCCCTTCTTGAATAAATTGCCTTATAGAATCCTCTTTTTTCTTCATCAGTAAAACTATCTTTCAATATTTACACTCAATTTCTCTTTTTATTCAGCCTTTCTTTTCTTAAACGTTAATAATGTCTGAACCTTGCTTTGAACTTCAATGGGCCTGTAGTCTAGCTGGTTAGGATACTGCCTCGACATGGCAGTGATCATGAGTTCGAATCTCATTAGGCCCACTTTTTACTATTTTTCTGTTCTAAACTCGGTTTCAGCAACACTCCATGTACTTTGAGTTGTAATCATGCCTTCAACCATAAAATTAGTTATTTCATTACTTATCATAGATTGATAAATTTCTGAACCTACTTCGGATTTATTTAGAATAAATGTATTTTTTAAAGGAACTTCACCACCTGCAAAAATTTGTGCTCTTCCAGGTAATGCAACATCTTCTGTAGAATATTTTCCAGAACCTAACAACACATCATTAGCATAGAGTTGATATGCAATTACTGGAACTACGTATGTTTTTTCACTAGGATTTTTTACAAGAAATGTAACAACAAATTTTGCTTCATCTTCTCCAGCTTCTCTTAATGCAACATTTGCTAATTCAACTTCAACTTGTTCAAGTGATACATTATCTAAACTAGCATAGTACACAATCCCTCCCATTAAAGCTAAACATCCAACTATTGCTGCATAAACTGTAAGTTTACTTTGGAGTCCCATTTCAACTTAATTCTTTATCTACAAGTAAAAAACGTTGTCAAGATCCAAATACATAATATTTGATATAATAATTGACATAACATGGCTGCAATAGAACAAGCAATTTTTACTTGGATTCATCTTGTTTCAGCTGCAATATGGGTAGGTGGTTCACTTTTTATTGGAATTGTATTTTCTCCACTTCTTAAAACAATGACTAACTCTCTTCAAGAAAGAATGCAAATAATGATTAGAGTTGGAAAAAGATTTAACAAAATTGCTGTGCCTTCATTAATTATTATGATGGCAACTGGTTTGTATAATTCTCATTTAATACTTGGTAAACCACATATTCTTTTTGAAACAAGTTATGGACAATTTTTAATTATTAAAATTATACTTGTAATTGTATTAATTATAATATATGCAGTACATGTTAGAGTAATTCGAAAAGATGTTGAAGAAAAAATTATGTCAAATCAAATGTCTGAACCTGAAATCCAAAAATTAAGAAAAAAAATTATCATTCTTGGAGAAATTACTGTAGTTTTATCATTAGCAATTCTCTTTTTCGCATCTTTACTTGATGCTGGGGTTTGATATTCCCTGAATAATTATTTCAAAACCTCCTGATATTTTTCCAATCCCATATTTACAACCTGTAATTTTTGATGTTACAAACAGATTTGTTTCTAAATGTTTTGTAATTTCTTTAACCTGAAAAACTGTTCTTTTACCTCCTAAACTTGCAGGTACCACCAACATATCTGCCAAATTTTTATCCATTCCTGTCAAATTATTAATAAATTTATCAAAATCTAAATCAAAATTTTGTGTTTTTTTGTTAAATAATCCATCTTCCCCAATAATTGAATTTTCATCAATACTGTAAAGTAATAATGAAGCTCCTGAATCAATTGCTTTTTCTTCTTTAATTTCAATTTCAACATTAAAATTTCTTTTACTAATTTTTTCTTCAATAATTTTTAATTTTTCAATAATTATTTCTCTTGAAATTTTTGAAAATGTACATATCATTTTAAAATTATTTGTTTTTCTTTGAGAAAAATTTATTGATTTTATTTTTGATGGATATACTTCCAACTTAATTTCTCCACCTCCTTTTGGATAATATCCTCGTTTTGTTAATTTAATTGAAAAATTTATTCCTATTCTAGAATATGCTTCTTTGAGAACATATTGTGTGTAATCCATTGATGGGCTCCAAAGAACATCTGTTCCTCCTTTAATTGTTAAACTAAGTTTTTTTTGTGAAATAGATACAACAGGAATTAAAACTTGTAAAATTAAAGCAATACTTCCTGCTGTTTTAACATCTTCAACTAATTCCAAATTTTCTATATTTCCTGGAATAAATTTTAATTCTGTAGATCCTATTTTGGCACCAATAACTTTTGCATTTGCAATTTTTTGTAAAATTAAAATCGCTGTAAGATGTTGTGGTTTTAATCCTTCACCTTTTCTATTTTTTCTAATATTTTCTAAATGAATTGGTTGTTTTGTAATGCATGATAGTGTAATTGCTGAACGTATTATTTGTCCACCACCTTCACCATGCCCTCCATTAATTTTTAAAAAATTCACAATTTTTACAAATTATGACTCTTTATGATAGTTTTTTAAAAAGAAATTTTCTATATTTTGTATGAATGGTTTGTTGATAGGAAGATTTCAACCATTTCATTTAGGTCATCTTGAGGCACTACAATTTGCATTATCTAAAGTTGATAAATTGTGGGTAGGTTTAGGTAGTTCAAACAAACCTACAGAAAAAAATAATCCCTTTTCTGCCCAAGAAAGAAAAACAATGATTTTATCTTCAATTGATAATTCTATGAAAAATAAAATTTCAATTTATTTTATTCCTGATTTAGACAATCATGTAAAATGGATTGAAAAAATTGATACTATCGTTCCAAAATTTGATATTGTTTTTTCTAATGATCCCTTAACAGATCACCTATACTCAAAAAGAATAATTAATGTAATTCCAATCCCATTTTTGAATAGAGACAAACTTTCTGGAACTAATATTAGAAATTTAATTATCAGCGATCAAAAGTGGGAAAATTTTGTTCCAGAAGGTACAAAGAATTTTTTAATTAATTTTGGTGTTAAGAAACATCTAAAAAATCTCTAATTATAAATACACCCAGACTTCAATGCTAATTAGATAATAATGGAATATCTTTCAATGCTTCCTGGTCCAACAAATGTACCTAATAGAGTAATGAGAGCAATGCTCGCACCAATTATTAATCATAGAAGTGATGATTTTGTTGAATTATACACTGACGTTGTTGATAAAACTCAACAAGTATTTCAAACACAAAATGATATTGTAGCTTTATCTGCATCTGGAACTGGTGCTGTTGAAGCAAGTGTTGTAAATTTAGTTAAAAAAGGCGATAAAATTATAATTCCTGTAAATGGAGAATTTAGTAGACGATTATCAGAATTAATTGAAGGTCAAGGAGGCAATGTTGTAAAACTTCAAACTCCACCTGGAGAAAATTCAACTTTTGATCAAATTAAAGAAGCATTTGATAACAATAAGGATGTTAAAGCATTCTATGTTGTTCACAATGAAACTTCTACTGGAACAATGGTAAATTATCTTGATAAAGTATCTGATTTAACATCTAGAAATGATGCAATGTATGTTGTAGATTCTGTTTCTTTACTTGGAGGAGCTGATCTTCAAGTAGACAAATGGAATATTGATGTATGTTTAACTGGTTCCCAGAAAGCTATTGCAGCACCTCCCGGAATATCACCACTTTCTATTAGTGCCAAAGCCAAAAAATACATGATTGCAAATCCTCCTCCAACACACTACTTCAATTTAGCAAGATATTTCAAATTCTATGATGGAGAAAAACACACTCCTTTCACACCTGCACTTCCATTACTTTATGCATATAGAGAAGCATTATCCATGATCTTAGAGGAAGGATTACAAAATGTCTTTAAACGCCATAAAGTTTGTTCAGATGCATTATACTCTGGATTAAGTGCAATTGGATTAACACCATTTGCAAAAGAAGAAGATCGTTCAATTTCAATTATTGCATTAAACTACTTGGATGGACTTGAAGACAAAGTTTTCAGAAGTACACTAGCTGATAAATTCAAAGTGTTAGTTGCAGGTGGATTTGGTGATCTTAAAGGTAAAGTATTCAGAGTTGGATGTATGGGTGAAGTAAGTCCATATCATGTTATGAGAACTATTTCTGCAATTTCATCTACTTTAGCAATGATGGGATATGAAACTGATGCTGCAGCAGGACTCAAAATTGCGGAAGAAAAATTAAAAGCTCTCTAAATTTTTGTGAATATTTAGAACGTTTAACTAATATAAGGAAATTCAAGAACGTTGACATTGACTTTTGATAAAGGCTCATTAATTTTAGTTGATTATACTGCAAAAGTAAAAGATGATGATGAAGTTTTTGACACAACTCTTGAAGCAGATGCAAAAAAATACTCACTTCATGAAGAAAATGCCAAGTATCATCCAAAATTAGTTTCAATTGGTGAGACATCATATCCAGTTCTAAAAGGATTTGATGAAGCATTAGCAAAAACATCTGTTGGAGATAAACTAACAGTTGAGGTTACTCCTGACAAAGGTTTTGGTGAAAGAGATTCTGGAAAAGTTAGAATGGTTCCACTTAGAAAATTAGGTGAAGATGCTGAAAAAGTTTCAGTAGGTGATACAATTGAAGTTGATAATAAAAGAGGAATTATTCGTTATATCGGATCTGGTAGAGTACAAATTGATTATAATCATAGATATGCCGGAAAAACAATTCTGTTTGATGTTAATGTATTGAAATCCCTTGATTCTCCTAATGATAAAGTTGATGCAATTTTAAAAGAAAGACTTCCAGTAGAAGATGCAAAAATTGTCTTTGACTTAAAAGGTAATGAAGCAAATGTTACAATTCCTGAAGAAATTTTACGTGCTGATGGTTTACAAATAATGAAACATTTTATTCAGTTAGATATTTTCAAATTTGTTAAAACTTTAGAAAAAATAAATTTTGTTGAGACTCATATCAATAAACAAGTTTCAGCAAAGAAACCTGAAACAAAAGAAAATACTTCTGAACAAAAAACTGCCTAAATTAAATAACTCTAGTACTTTTTGCAAGATTTAATGCTGTTTTCTTAGTCATTTTAATTTCTTTTAAAATTGTATATCTCTCTGGTCTTAATTCTTGTGCAATAACTAATGCTTGAATAATTACATCTGGCTCAAGTCCAATTTGTTTTGCAGTAGTTGGTGCACCAACATCTTTTAATGTTTTAATAATTTTTTTCCAATCTTGTCCTTGTAACTTTGCCATCATTATAGATCCAAGACCACATTTTTCTCCATGTAATCCAATACCTGGTGCAATTTTGTCTAATGCATGTGAAAAAAGATGCTCTGCTCCAGAACATGGTCTGCTACTTCCTGCAATACACGATGCCACCCCTGCACTAATCAATCCTTCTACAATCACGCGTGCATCTAATCCTTTTTTTGCAAATTCAGAAGAATTTTCCATGACAATTTTAGCACTCATCATTGCTAAGTCTGCTGCGTATCTTCCATAGTACTCCTTCTTTCTTTTATTTCCTAATTGCCAATCTTTTACAGCTATAATATTAGCAATAAGATCTCCACAACCACTAGCTAAAAGTTTTGCTGGAGCTTTTTTAATTATATCAATATCTACAAAAACACCCATAGGTGCTGATGCTATGATTGAATGAGGTTTATCACTTTTTACAGAAACAAATGGACTTGCCATTCCATCATGTGATGCAGCAGTTGGTAAGCTTACAAATGGTATTGATAAATTATATGAAATTAATTTTGCAGTATCTACTGAACGACCACCACCAATCCCTACAATCAAGTTTGAATTATCTTTTCTAACATCTTTTTCAATTTTATTAATTGATTTAATTTGATTATTTATTGATGTATGCCAAACAAATTGAATTTTTTTAATTTTTAATGATTTTTCTATTTTTGTTTTTAAAACTTTTTGAACATTTATTCCAGATATCAATGAAACTTTTTTTGGTTTATTTAATGAATTTAGAAATTTTCCAAAACTTCCTATGTTTTTTTCGCCAATTTCAATGAGTCTTGGTAACTCCATTGTATGTGATTTCATGTGATCTTCATTTTTTCTCATTATTTATCATTTCAAAGGATCAAAAAGTTATTTAAAAGGGTGCCATGACATCTACTTTATCTTAAAAGGTGTATTTTGTCAAATAACGTTGAAGAAAAAATTTTGCATGGGACTACCACTGTAGGTATTAAGGCTAAAGATGGTGTTGTATTATGTGCCGATATGAGGGCTAGTGCTGGATATTTTATAGCAAATAACAATACTATGAAAATTCAACAAATTGATTTACATGCAGGCTTGACCTTGGCTGGAGGAGTTGCAGATGCACAAAATATCGTTGATGTTTTACGATATCATTCTAATTTACATAGAGTTGATAAACAAAATTCAATTTCAATTCATTCTCTTGCAAGACTTTGTTCATTGATATTTCATCAAAACAGAGGATATCCGTTTATGGCTGATATCTTACTTGGTGGTTATGATGCAAATGGTCCTGCATTATTTAATGTCGATATGTTTGGTTCTGTTGAAGAAAAATCTTATGTTACAACTGGTAGTGGATCACCCGTAGCTTATGGTTTACTTGAAGAAGAATATAGAAATGACCTCACAGTTGAAGAGGCAAAAAAAATAGCTTTACGAGCTGTTAAAGCTGCAATTGTTAGAAACATTGGTACAGGTGATGGAATAAACATCGCAATAATGGATAAAGATGGATTCCGTCTTTTAACCGATGAACAAAAGAAGGCAGTTATTGAACTTTAGTGATTTAATGCAAAGAAAACAACCTCCAAAAGAATTACCTCCAAGCAGCCAGAATATAATGGCCACCATACTGCAAAGTATGCCCAAAGAAGCAAGTATTACAAAAATAGAATATGAGGGACCAAGAATTGCACTTTATACAAATTCTCCTAGATACCTATTAGAAAATAATGAAACAATTTCAAAACTTGTCAATATAATAAAAAAACGAATTGTAATTAGAACTGATGAATCTATCCGAAAACCTGAAGATGAATGTAGGAAAATTATTGCAGAACATGTCCCGAAAGAAGCAAATCTTCAAGGAACTTTATTTGATACATCAACTGGTGAAGTTTCAATTGAAGCAAAAAGGCCTTGGTTATTACAAAGAAATTCTAAAGAATTCAATCATGCTGATCTTACTGAAAAAATAGGTTGGAGATTAAGAATTAGAAAATCTACTACTATTCCATCACGCACTATTCAAACAATTAATGCAACTCTAAAACAGGCTTCTGCTGAAAGAAGTAAACAAATGAAACAAGTAGGTGATGATATTTTTAGACCTCGTTTATCTCAACGAACTGAAGTTTCTCTTCATACTCTTGGTGGTTTTGGACAAGTAGGTAGATCTTCTATGTTGTTATCAACACCAGAAAGTAAAATCCTCATTGATTGTGGAATTAATCCTGGTGCTCGCTCTCCAATGGATGCATATCCTAGACTTGATTCTTTAGATCTTACTTTAGATGATCTTGATGCTGTGGTAATTGGCCATGCTCATTTGGATCATACTGGATTCTTACCTGCATTATGCAAATATGGTTACAAAGGTCCAATTTATTGTAGTGAACCAACATTACCTATGATGAATTTAATTCAATTAGATGCAATCAAAGTTGCAGCAGCACAAGGTAGAACCCCAATATACGCAGAACGAGATGTTAAACAAGTTATGCGACAAACAATCACCTTACCATATGGAACTGTTACTGATATTTCCCCTGACATCAAATTAGTTCTTGCAAATGCAGGACATATTCTTGGTTCGGCATTATGTCATTTTCATATTGGAAATGGAGACCATAATTTTGTATATTCAGGAGATATTAAATTTGGAAAAAGTATTCTATTTGAAGCTGCAAGTTGGAATTTCCCAAGAGTAGAAACATTGTTGATTGAAAGTACTTATGGTCTTAGAGAAGATGTTCAACCAACTAGACAACAAGTAGAATCCTCTTTCATTAATGCAGTAAATAATACTTTAGCAGATGGAGGTAAAGTTTTGATACCAATTCCAGCAGTTGGACGTGCACAAGAAATAATGATGGTAATTGATCATTATATGAAATCTGGTGAAATGGTTGAAGCACCAGTTTTTACTGAAGGGATGATTTCAGAAGCATCAGCTATTCATGAGTCTTATCCTGAATATCTTGCAAGAGAATTAAAACAGAAAATTTTAGAAACAGATGATAATCCGTTTGATTCTGAGTATTTTACAAATATTGAACATGCAGATGCTAGAGAAGAACCAATGAGAGAAAACTCTCCATGTATTATTTTAGCAACATCAGGAATGTTAGAAGGCGGACCTGTCTTAGAATATTTCAAAAATATTGCTCCAGATAAGAAAAACAAAGTATTGTTTGTTTCTTACCAAGTAAATGGAACTATGGGAAGACGAGTTCTTGATGGTTCTAAACAAGTTTCTATGTTGGGAAAAGAAGGAAAAGTTGAAATTGTTTCTGTTAACTGTGGCGTTGAAAAATTAGATGGGTTTAGTGGACACAGTGATTATAATCAATTAATGTCATTTGTACAAAGATTAAGACCAAAACTTCGTAGAGTATTAGTTAATCACGGAGAACGATCAAAATCTGAAAATCTTGCTATGACTATTAGACGAACATACAAACTTCCAGCTCATTATCCTCAAGTTCAAGAAGCAATAAAATTATTTTAAATCATATTCTGGTTTCCAGATCTTTATACTGGATGGTGTAACAATAATTCTTTCTTCACCTAATCTTGCAATATCTGCATCAGCTGTTTTAGCAATTGAATACAATTCTTCAACTACTTTACGTAATTGATCCACATCTTTTTGTGCTAATGGTGTAACCCTGAGAATTAGAATCATTCCTTTTTTAATATCTTCTTTAATAGAATGAACATCACTACTATCCCGAATTGTAATTGCCTTTAGATATGTAGAATTTTCTTGTTTTTGCATTATAACTAAAAATAATATCTACTCCCTCAAAAACTCTTCCTTAGTTTGAACTAATTTTTCTAATTTTTTACGCCTACATTCTAAATTGAATGTATGATTCTTCCTCTATACTTTTTGAACTAATTTCTACAACCAAATCATTATCTTTGATATTGACAATTGCTTGTTGGTTATTTGGTGCATCTGAATATCTTAAAGTAACAGATGCTGCAAATTTTAGATGTTCTTTTGAATTATTACCACGTAAAATTGAAACAGGTCCTACAAAATCTTTAGCTTCAAGTAATATGTCTCCAGGTAATGCAATAGCCTTGATCATTTCATTTTCATCTTTATTTCTTCCAACAATAAATTTTGTTTCTTCATCTAATCTAAAATGTCTTCCAATTTTTAATAAATCAATATCGTTTATTGTTGGATTTTCTGTATGTGAAAACAAATCTTTAGCTTTAACTCCAAATTGTGGTTCTGTCAATAAACAACCACCACCTGCATTTGGAGGATTTTCAATTCCATATTTTTTTGCCATATCTAATTGATTTCTTCTAGTTCTTCCTCTAATCATTCCAAGATTTTCTCTTTTGATTAAACCATCTTTTTCAGGATCTGTTTCTGGTAATAGTGCAGCTGATAATGGTCTTACAATCTTTCCAACTAAATCTGATTCTTTTTCAATAGTTCTTAATGCTGGTGCATGTTGACTCATAGGTCTTTGTCCTAATACTTCACCTGAAATAATAAACTCTGCACCAATTTCTTCCATGTGTTTTTTTGCTGCATCAAACATCATAGATCTACAATCAATACATGGATTAAATCCTGCACCGATTCCATGTTTTGGATGTTTTAACATTTCAATATATTCATCACCAAGATAAACTGTCTTTAAATTTACATTAAGATCATCAGCTCTTTCTCTAATTTCAAATCCACACCCTCTACCACAATCAAAATCACAGAATGGAGTTTTTATTGCAACAGCAGATACATCAAATCCTTGTTCTTGCATCATTTTTATTGCAAGTTGACTATCTAACCCACCTGAAAGTAATGCAACTACTTTTTTCTTTTTCTCTTCTGTCACAGTAGCATTTTTTTAAATTCCTTATACAAACTTTACATCATACATAAATTGAGAATGTAAAATATTGTGATATGAAACAACGTAGAAAAAATCTTCTAAAACATGCTCAAAAAATTGATTGTGATACACTAGTCACATTTGAGCCTGAAAATCTATTCTACATGACTGGTTTTTGGGGTGAAGCTATAGGATTACTTGAAAAAAATGGAAAAACAACCATTATTGCCCCAGAACTTGAGGTTGGAAGAGCAAAAGATGAATCTAAAGATTGTGATGTAATTACTGCTGAACGTGGAACTGGATTGGTATCTACTTTAATAGAAAAAATTAAGAAAAATCATGTATGTACAGATTGTCAGAATTATTCAACTATGCTTAGCCTAAAAAAATCAATTCCATATCTCAAATCTTCTACAGAACCATTTTACAATACTCGTGTAATAAAAGATGAAAAAGAAATTAAAATCTTAAAAAAGGCTTCTAAAATTATTGATGAAATGTTTTCAATTTGTTCAAAGAAAATAAAAATTGGACAAAAAGAATCTGAACTACAAACAATTTTGATGACATATGCTATGGAACAAGAAATGTTTGATACTGGTTACAAATCTACACTTAACCCATTAATTATTGCTGGAGGCCCAAATGGTGCATTACCACATGCTCAAGTAAGTCAAAGAAAATTTAAAAAAGGTGATCTTGTAGTAGCTGATCTTACATTAAGATACAAAGGATATGTTTCTGATGCAACTAGAACATTTGCACTTGGAAAAATTTCTTCTCAAGCAAATGAAGCATATGAAATTGTTAAAGAATCCCAAAAACTTGGTCTTAAATCTGTTAAACCAAATATAGATTGTAAAGATGTTGATTTTGCATGTCGACAATACATTGAAAGAAAAAATTTTGGTCAATATTTCATTCATTCAACTGGACATGGAATTGGATTAGAAGTACATGAATTTCCAACTGTTTCTTATCGAAGTAATACTAAGTTAAAAGAAAATATGGCAATTACTGTAGAGCCTGGAATTTATATTGAAAATAAATTTGGAATTAGAATAGAAGATTCACTCATTGTAAAAGATAGACCCATTATAATGCATAAATTTACTAAAGATCTACTAACAATCTGAGCCTAATCATAAAAGTCTACTATGTTTATGATATGTTTTGATTCTTGGTTATTTGATTTGATTTCTTTAGAATCTATATTTACATTCCAATCATAAATCATTTCACCTTTATCTCCTTTGAAATTTAATACAACTTGATATTCTTCTAAATTAATATTTGTTACATCCACTTGTATCCTTGTATTTCTATCATCGAATATTTTCTCATCAGGATATTTTTCATTTATTTTATTTTCAATTGCATCTTTTACATTTAATCCTGATTCATTGGGACCATTATACTGCATTAAGATATCGACTACAATTTGTTCCTCTTCTGAAAAATCAATTAAAAAATCACCAAGATGTTTTTCTGTTAATACTCCATTTACACTTATTACTATTAATGCAATTCCTGCAAGGTACAGAGGTGCTCTTTTTTTAAGAAAAGCTTTAAGATTATTCTTTTTTGGTTTTTCTTCTTCTTTCTTATTTTTTTTATCCACTGTAAATAATTAATAATTTGAAGTTATTATTAACTAAACTCTTTATTACAAATTTTTAATGTAACAGATTTCAATTTTCTTTGATTACTGATTTGATACTTGTGATGTTTTCAAAATTTAATTCAATTTTTTTGTATTCTGCTAACACATATTCAGTAACTAATGACGTCAATTCTTCTATACTTTATGTTGATGCTAAGGAAATGCAACAGATTTTAATAAAATAGAATCAATTTCAGAAATTTTTACTCTACTTTGTTCCATGGAATCCCTTTTTCTAATTGTAACTGTATTGTCTTCTAATGTTTGATGATCCACTGTAATTGCAAATGGTGATCCAACTTCATCTAATCTTCTATACCTTCTACCAATTGCACCTGAATGATCCAAAAATGCATCATATTTTCTTTTAATGTTTAGAAAAATTTCATCCGTCTTTTCTTTTAATCCATCTTTTTTAACTAATGATAAAATTCCAACATGAATTGGCGACAAATATGGTTTTAAAGATAAAACCATTCTTTCATGTTCTTGATCCTTTTTTAGTGAATGCTCTAAAATTGTGTATAAACTTCTATCAATTCCCATTGAAATTTCAAAAACATGTGGTAAAACTTTTTCATCATTATCCATCACTTCAAATTTTTCTTTACTCATTTTTGCATGACTGGATAAATCATAATCTGCTCTATAATTACATGCTACAAGCTCAAGCCAACCAATTGTTGTTTCTACCTCAAAATCAAATGCAACTTCTGCATAGAATGCTTTTTCTTTATCTCCCAATTTTCTAAATCTACTTTTTGAAATATCAATTCCTGTTTTTTCATAAAATTCTGTCAAAATTCCTAAATAATATGCTACGAATTTGTTTGGAACAGTTCCTGATTCTAATGCCTCTTTACACGTCATAGAAATTGGTTCAGAATCTGTTTGTATTCTAATTGTAGTGTTTTCAATTTCTGTAAATTTTTCAACATCATTTAATTTTTTAGGATTACAAAATACTTCAATCTCTGCTTGATAAAATTCTCTAAGGCGAAGTAAACTTTGTCTTGGTGCGATCTCATTTCTGAAACTTTTTCCAACTTGAGCTATTCCTAATGGAAGTTTCCCTCTCATAGTCTTGAAAAGTCTGGGAAAATCAACAAATATTGATTGACATGTTTCTGGTCTAAGATATGCTTCTTCTTCTTGAGGACCGATTCCAACTTTAAACATCATATTAAATTTTTTTGTTGTTCCAAAATCCCCTTTACACTTTGGACATTTTATTTTATTTTCTAAAATTGCATTATCAAATTCTTCTAAATCTGCACTTTCAGGAATTTCAATATTTGTAATTTCTGCAATTGTTCTATCTGCTCTATATGTTGAATTACACTTTGTACATTTTATTATTGGATCTGCAAAATTACCTAAATGTCCTGATGCTTCAAAAACTGATTTTGACATAATTTGAGAACCATCTATTTCCATCATTCCATCTCTTCTGATTAATTCTCTTCTCCATAATTCTAGAAATTTATTTTTTAAACTAACTCCTGATGGTCCATATTCCCAAAATCCAGCATTTGCATCAGAATACACTTCACAACTAGGAAAATAAAATCCTCGTTCAAGTGCTAATTTCATAACTTCTTCATAATTCATAATTTTATTTCCTCATTAATTGAATACATTTCTATGCATATCCCTTTGCTATTTTGACATTTTCAAAATCATCTCTATCATCATCAATTGGAGTTTCTAAAATTATGGGGATCTTTTTCTTATTTGCAAACTTTACAACAGATGTAATGCCTTCTTCTCCAATTCCTCCTAATCCTAAATGATAATGTCTGTCAAGGTTACATCCCATTTCTCCTCTAGCATCATTTAGATGAAGAATTTTTAAATTCTTTATTCCAATGTGTTTATCAAATTCTTTAAAAGTTTCTTTGACTTTATCTACTGTTCGTAAATCATATCCTGCAACAAATGCATGACATGTATCAAGACAAACACCAAATTTTTTTACAGGTTTTAATTGCTTAAAAATTTCGCCAAGTTGTTTAAAATCAGAACCAACAGAATTTTTTTGTCCTGCAGTATTTTCTAATAAAATTATTACATCATTTTTTGTTTGACCAGCTTTTGTTAAACCTTCTACTAATTTTTTAATCCCTGCTTCTTCTCCAGTTCCTAAATGACTACCTAGATGTGTAACTAAATATGGTATTCCTAATTGTGCACATCTTTCAACTTCACTTATCAATGTGTTAACTGATTTTTCAAATGCATCATCTTTTGGTGTAGCTAAATTTGGTAAATATGGCATATGTGCACAAATTGCAAATCTATCAATTTTACTAGCTTTTAATTTAGATTTAAAAGCATCAATTGTTTCTTTTGTTATCTCTTTTGCATGCCATGATCTTGGACTTCTTGTAAATATCTGAAATGCAGAACAATTTCTTTCAACTGCATTATCTATTGATTTATCAATTGAACCTGATGCTGAGACATGACAACCAATTTGCATACTTAATCAATTCCTTAAAACATAATTTAAACCAGCGTTCAAATCTTGAGAATCAGATTTTTATGTAAATTATTTAGATAACTATTATGCTAGTTCTTGGACAAGATGAAAAAGCAAAATATCCATTTTTGGCTGACGCTGGAGAGTATTTGAAAGATAAGGGTTTTTCTTTAACTCAATTTGGTACAGATCCTGTTTTAAAATTATCCGTTGAAAAAGCACTACATAGAATTAAAGTTGCAGCAGCAGGTGAAGTGTATAAATCCGATTTAATTGATGGTTATGCATCAAAAGACTATGTTCTTGAAAGAGAAGTATTTTCTTTTCTTTTAGCTATAGTTCTCATAAAATTAACTGGTATGTCTACATTGGTCAAAAGATTTGCATTAGCTGAAGCTCGAAGAGCAGAGAATTATTTGGAAAAAGATTTGGGAAATGCTTCTAATAAATCAAAAATTGATTTAGCAACTAGAATTATTCATGATTTATTTAATATTGAAATAATTAAAGAAAATGATTTTTTTGTAATACCTGTATCTGATTATCTGAAACATTCAGTTACTTTTCATGAACGTGAATGGAAATTAATTAACAGACATGTTGAAAATGGAAAAGTCTTTCTTACTCCTGATAAAACAGTTAGATTAATTCGAAAAGAACTAGGAAATTATATTAGCTCAAAAATTATTAATGCTCCTAAACCCTCTATGATTCCTGGACTTGAAGTAATTGTAAATGAATTAATTTCAATTTCTAAAAAACTTACACCAACATACACCATAACTACTGGAGAATATCCTCCTTGCATAAAACATGCAATTGATGTACTTGAAAAAGGTGAAAACCTTCCTCATTCTGGAAGATTTATGCTTGCAACTTTTCTTTTATCAAAAGGACAAACAGTTCAACAGATTGTACCATTATTCAAAAATGCGCCTGATTATAATCCTCGAGTCACACTTTACCAACTTAATCACCTTGCTGGAACTTCCGGTAGTGCAACAAAATATACTTGTCCTTCTTGCGAAAAATTAAAAACGCAAGATCTTTGTTTTATAACAAAAGAATGTGATAATATTATCAATCCATTACAATTTGGAAAAAAGAGAAAATGATGAATGAAATTAATATTAAATTTTTAGAAGATTCATTTAAAAAATATTATTTTAATCATTTTGATCTTATTACTACTCCTGAACGTACATCTGAAAGGGAATTTGGTTATCAGAAATTTAATTCTGGAATGTTTAGACATATTTCAATTAAAGATGATAAAGAACTACATCTATTGTTTATACAAAATGTTCCATCTGATGTTTATTGTTCAAATGCATATTATTCATTTCCTAATTCTCCTATGAATGAAAAAGATTGGAAAGAAGCAGATTTAATTTTTGATATTGATGCAAAAGATCTTAATTTATCTTGTAGAAAAAATCATACTGTATCTATTTGTAATGAATGTAATGAAATTTCAAAAGATGTTAATCGATGTTTAAAATGTAATTCAAGTAAATTAGAAAAAAAATCTTTACCTTGTAAAAATTGTATTAATGCATCAAAAATTGAAGTTGATAAATTATCTAATGTTTTAATGGATGATTTAGGAATTGATAAAGAAAATATCCATGTTTATTTTTCAGGTAATGAGGGATTTCATGTTTATGTTTTTAATTCACAATTTCAAAAAATTATTTCTAAAGAAAGATCCGAACTTGTTGATTATATTATGTTTCGTGGTGCCATACCTGAAACATTTGGTATGAAAAAATTTAAACCTAATAGATCATTATTTCCAGATTTTAATCAAAAAGGTTGGAATGGAAGATTTTCAAAACAAGTTTTTGGTTCAAAATCAAGACGTTCAAAAATTATTTCAGAATTACTTGTTAATGGTTATTCTTCTTTTCAAAAAACTCTTGATGATGTATCTGAAAAAATTGGTGTTAAAATTGATCCTAATGTAACTATGGATGTTCATAGAATTTTCAGATTACCTGGTTCTATTAACAGTAAAAGTGGTCTTACCAAAATCCTTTGTACTGATTTAACAAAATTTGATCCATACAAAGATGCATGTTTTCTTAATGATGATTCTGTTGAAATTTTAGCTAATTGTCCAATTGAATTTAAACTAAAAAATAAAAAATTTGGTCCATACATTAATGAAAAAATAACACTTCCAACATATGTTGCAGTGTATATGATTTGTAAAAAATTAGCAACACTTGTTTAATTTTGCTGGTAAGGCTTTAATTTAGTAAATCATGATTAAATGTGATTTTGTATAGTGCCTCTACTGATAAGCAAACTCCACCTCCTGATGCTGGTAAATTCATCAGATTAGTCATTGTTGCCATTATTGGAATTGTAATTTTTGCCATGGTTGGAAATCAAGCAGTTATTCTATCCATGAATTTTACTGAATTTGGAGATCAGTTCACTAAACCTCTTTACTATACACTCATTTCAACTCTAATTTTATCTGCTATTGCTCTTATTCGTGTAAACATTGCTAGTAGAGCTTCAATTTTCTGGTATGGAATTAATACTGCAATTGGATTTATTGCTAGAGGTCCTCAACAATCTGTTTCAACAGATATTTCAAATTTTAAAGATTACAAACTAACTTCTCCTCAATTCATTCTTTGGCAAATTACTAAGGTTCTGTTATTTGGTGCATTCTTTGCAAATATCATGTTTGGATTTGCAGCAATGTCATTTATTGATGGAAATACTTTGGGTATTGAACACTTACCAAATTTGTTTTCTTTACCATTTGTAACTCCTGATACTAATCCAAACTATGCGTTTGAACAAGTAGTTCCAATGATCCCTGCACTAGTAATACTAATCCCACCAATGCTTGCAGCAATTAGTTTACGTTTAGTTTTGTATGTTGGAATTCATAGAATAATTGATGTCGCTACTTCCTATTTACAAGATTCCAAAGAAGGAAAACCTCGTTATCTAAATTATGTTTCAACTATTGAAGGTATTTTTGGAATTGGTATCCTTTGGATGGCTGTTAATCTTTTCTTTACTGATCAAATTGATTATAATACAAGATATGTTATTGGTGGTGCACTTGTAATTGGTTTTGCTTTAATTGCATTTTCAATAGCTGATAGAATTAGAGCACGTGTTTTAACTCACATGTTTAAACGTGATGTCATAATACGTATCGTAACAATTCTTGTTATTGCACTTATGGTTGGTGGTGTAGTGGCAGTAAATAACAGCATTGCTGATGCAAAGAAAATTGAATTTTTAGGTCCATATACGGCTCAACAAATTGGAGTAAATAGATATCTTGGAGAACTAAATGATGTTCAGGAAAATATTCATGATGTACAATTAACATCTGTTTCTGCAAATAATATTAAAAATTATGTAAAACAAAATAGTGATGTTCTTGATGTTATTCGAGTTTGGGATTGGGAAGCTGCATTTGCTAAATTAAAACCTGAGATAGGATTAATCCCATATGTTGATTTTGAAGATAATGATATTCTAAGATTTAACAATACTTTGTATTGGACTGCATCGATGAAACCAATTTTGCCATCATCTGTTAGTCTTGATAACCGATGGTACAATGAACACCTTGTTTATACTCATGTTCCAGATGGATTTTTGACTTTAGAAGCAACAGATGGTCAAATAGTTGACAGTGGAAAATTTTTCAAACAGAGAGAAATTTACTATGGTGAGGGTGGATTATTTGAACAAACTTGGTCTGGGTATCCAAATTCAAGAGGTGAAAATAGTGCTGAACTTGGAGGAATATCTTATTCTGGAATGGGTGGTCTTGATGTTGCACCACCGTTAAGTTGGATATTTGAACCAAATTTCTTACTTTCATTTCCAGGTGAATCAGTCCATGTTATGAGATACAAAGATGTTCATGATAGAATGGAAACATTATACCCATATTTCTTGTATGACTTGTTTGGAAAAGAATTGGACTCACTACCTGTAACTGATGGGGAAAACTCGTATTGGTTGATACCATTAATTATTGGATTTGATACACGTGATGTTCCTTGGTCTGTTGGTAATCCTTACTTACGTTTAGTAGGATATGCACTTGTTGATTCATACAATGGTGACATTCAATTATTAAAAACTGGTGATGATTTCTTTACTGAAATGTTTGCTAGTCAATACTCTGAACAATTTGAACCAATGCCATCATGGTTAGAAGAACAAATTAGATATCCCGTTGAATTATTCAATTGGAAAACAGAGATGTACAATATCTACCATGTAACTGATGCTGAAACATTCATTCAAGCAAATGAATTTTATGAAATTCCTCGCGGTCTTGACACTTATTATGTTGAAGCAAAGCCACCTGGATTTGAACAAACTACCTTCTTAGGATTACTTTCATTAGAATTGAAAGGATCACAGGGAAGAAATCTTGCAGGATATATGGTAGTTGAAAATGATCTTGACAACTTAGGTGATTTACAATTTTATGAAGTTCCACTAGATTCTTCAACTAAATTAATTGGACCTACTGCAGTAAGAGAGGCATTAGATAGAGATCCTGAATTTGCTCAATTAAAGACATTATTAAGAAATCCAAGAATTGGTGATAATATTTTGTATCGTGTAGGTGATCATGATGTATACTTTATTCCAGTTTATACAGCTGGTGCTGGTGGCGTAGTTGCTCAATTAGGAACTATTGCAGCAGTAGGTGCAGCGTTTAATGGAGAATACTTTGTTGGATTAGGTGCTACTCAAGAAGAAGCATTTGAACAATATTTGAAAAAGGTATCTGGTGTGGCATCAACTACAACTACTGCTGATAACAATTATGTTGAATTAATTAAAAATGACCGAATTAACATTATAAAATCTATATTTGAAAAGAATCAGATTGTAATTTCTGAACCTACATCAATCCAAATTCCATTATCATTTAATGAAGGAGAATTGTTCTTCTTTACTGAAGATGATCTTGCTGATACAGAAGATTTCTTATCTGAATTTATTGATGACTTTGTAAAGCCACGTAGTGACAGAGTATTCATGTGGGAAGAAGATGCACATCTCAATATTGGAACTATATATGTAAAAGATGGATTGCCTGAAATTCATTATGTATCCATTGAGGTTGGCAACTAATTGCTTCTTGTTGTTGATAATGGTTCTATCTATACAAAACAGTTAACAGATTTTTTAAATAAAAAAAAAATTTTCTTTGAAAAATACACTCCTTATATTTTAGAATTAGATTCATTAAAAAAATATGAATACATTATTTTATCTGGAAGAAGAAAAAATGATAAAAAAATAAATGAAATAAATTCTAAAATTATTAACTTTTCAATTAAAAATAATAAAAAATTACTTGGAATTTGTTATGGTGCAGAAATATTGGCACTTACATTAGGAGGCACAATAAGAAAAATAGAATCTATTCAAAAAGGTAATGAAAAAATTGAAATTTTACAAAATAATTTGATTGCAAATAATTCATTAAATGTATTTGAAAGTCATGGGTATGAAATTTCTAAATTACCTGATATGTTAATCTCAATTGGTAAATCCAATAATTGTAAATATGAAATTATTCAACATAAAGAAAAACTAATTTTTGGAACTCAATTTCATCCTGAAATGAGTCTTGACGGTAATAATCTAATAGAACATTTTTGTTCTCTCTGATTGATATTAATAACTCTCAAAATTTCTTAATTTTATGGAACAAGAGGATCATCAATTACTTTTGCCTCTTGTTGAGGAAGAAAACATTTGTCTTCCGTTACCCGTTAATGTCGTATCTAGATATTGGAATGTTGAATTGCCTATGACTGAAGCTATTGAATCTGCTAAACAATATTCTGATTTTAATGGAAGTATAATTATTGAGGGAATAGATCTTGCTGAACGACATGGCTTATCATGTAAAATAATTCATTCTTCTTTAGTTGAATTAAAAAAAATTATTGATTCTGGTATTCCTCCAATTGTGCTTCTTCCTGGTATTCCTGAAATTACACAACATGCTTCAGTAATAACTGGGTACAGTGAAGAAGAAAAAACAATTCTTCATTATGTTCAAAAAGGTAATCGAGAAGGTGAACAACAAGAAGGTGCAATTCCCCAAGATATTTTTGATAGGGAGTGGTCTGAAGAAGGAAGATTATTGATTATCATAGCACCGTCTGACACTTTATCTAATATTACACTTGAAAATAACTCTCAAGATAAATCCAATCGATTATGTTTTAATTCTGAAAAACAAAATATTTTAAAAAATTCTATTGAAGCACTTCAATTATTAAAAGAATCTATAGAACTTGATTCAAGTAATTCCACTGCTTTACATTTGTATGGTACAATGCTTAATCAACAAAATTCTGCTGAATGTATTTCATTTTATGAAAAAAGTTTGAAAATTAATAGTAGATCTTATTTGACATTAAATGGGTTAGGTAATTTTTATTTAAAAACAAATCAATTTGAAAAAGCAGAAAATTCTTACAGTAAAGCTATTGAAATTAATCCAAAAAGATCTGCTAAAATATATAAAAATCGTGCTTATCTTAGAGAAAAATTAAATAAAAATTTAGATGCTAAAGAAGATCTTAAATCCTATTTGAAATATTTCCCAAAAGCACCTGATAGGGGAATTATAGAGCAAGCAATTAGAGAAATTTAATGCGGAATGCGGGATTTGAACACGCGACCTTCAGCTTGGGAAGCTGACGTCATACCAGACTAAACTAATTCCGCTTAAGATATGTTTCAATAATTATGATTAAATATCTTCATTGAGAAAGTATTTCATGGATGCAAAATGTCCCGAATGTGAAAGAGTTGCAGTTTTAGATGACAATATTACTATTGTAAAATGCCCTCATTGTCATTTTGAAGCTGATTATGATACTTATCTTGAAATCATGAAAGATCATGCAATCAATATGGCTTCAGATTATATTCCAGATCGATCTGGATTGTAATTACCAATAACTTCCTTTGTCTGAACAATCTAAATGGGCGCCACAATTTGGACAAAACATATGGCATACTTGCATATCAACCATTTTGTTTTCACACCTTGGACATTCAATTTCTTTTCCCATGGTAATCTATACTGATCTCAATTTAAAAATAAATGTCCAAAGGTTAATTAGTACTTCAACGTTTTTTTTGAATACTTGGCAAACTTCAAACTTACCATATCTGATATTAAAGGAAAATCTTTATCGAAAGAACTCAAAGATAGTGATGCAAATCCATTGTTAGGATTACAATTAGGAAATGAAACAGACGCTACAGTTGTTGGTTTAAGTGGGAAATTAAAACTCACTGGAGGCAGTGACAAATCAGGAGTTCCTATGAGAGATGATGTTCATGGTGCTGCAAGAAAACGTGTTTTACTTTCTAAAGGTGTTGGTTTACATGATGCAGAACATGGTGATAGAGTTAGAAAATTAATACGCGGAAATACTATTTCTGAAGAAATTTATCAAATTAATTGTAAATTTGATGGAGAATTACCTGTTGAATCACCTGCTGAAGATGCAGCTGAAAAAACTGAAGATAAGAAAGAATAACTTAACATATACCGATTCTATATTTTGACTCATGCATTGGAGAGACACACTTCCTGATTGGTACATTAAAAAATATGGTTATCAGCCATGCATTAACATTGGAACTGCCGGTCATGTAGATCATGGAAAAACTAGTCTTATTCAAGCATTAACTGGTTCTTGGACAAGTGTACATAGTCAAGAATTAAAACGTGGAATTACAATTCGTGTTGGTTATTCTGATGCTGCTTTTTACAAATGTAAAAAATGTGAAGAACCTTTAGGATATTCTACAACCCCCAAATGTAATAATTGTGGAGGTGAAAGTGAGTTATCTAGAGTTGTAAGTTTTGTAGATAGCCCTGGACACGAAAGTTTGATGGCAAATATGCTTTCAGGTTCTGCATTAATGGATGGTGCATTATTGTTAGTTGCAGCAAATGAAAAAGTTCCTAAACCACAAACAAAAGAACATCTTTTAGCTCTTCAAACTCTTGGAATTCAACAAATAGTTGTACTTCAAAATAAAGTAGATTTACTTTCTTATGATGAGGTACTAGCAAATTATAAAGATATTACAAAATTTGTTAAGGGAACTAATGCTGTAAAATCTCCTATTATTCCAATCTCTGCTCAATCTGGATTAAATATTGATGCATTAATTGGTGCCATTGAATCTACAATAAAGACGCCTGAACGAGATGAAAAAGCTGATCCTGTAATGCATGTTTTACGTTCTTTTGATGTAAACAAACCTGGTATCAAATTAAAAGATATCAAAGGAGGTGTAATTGGTGGTAGTTTAACTCAAGGAATTTTTAACGTTGGCGATGAAATTGAAATTAAACCTGGTATCATGAATGAAAAAAAGAAATCTTATGAACCTATTCTTACAGAAATAACTTCGTTAGGAACCGCAGCTGGTATTGTTGAATCTGTAAAACCTGGAGGATTAGTTGCAATTGGTACAAAATTAGATCCATCTATGACTAGAAGTGATTCCTTTATTGGTTCAGTAATTGGTAAACCTGGAACACTTCCTGATAATTCTACTTTACTGAAACTTGATGTTAATTTGTTTGATTCTGCTGTAGGAACTACTGAAGACATCAAAGTTAATCCAATACAAACAGGTGAATTACTGCGATTAAACATTGGAACTGCTCCTGTATTAGGTAAAGTCACAAAGGCAAAATCCTCTAATGTTGAAATTGAACTTAGACGACCTGCTTGCATCTTTGAAAATGGACATGTAGCAATAAGTAGAAGAATTGCTGAAAGATGGAGATTAATTGGTGCAGGTATAGTTGGTTGAAGTACTCTGTGATACTAATTTTTTAATTCATTTAGCAACTAGACGAATCAAAAATATTGATAATCTAGATATGGATATAGGATCAATTTCTTTTATTGTTCCCACTGTTGTTAAAAATGAATTAATAAAATTACAAGAAATCCCAGAAAAAAATCAAGAAATAATCACGACGTTAAATTTTATTAAAAAATTTAAAATAATTTCTATTAATGGAAATTATGCAGATCAAGAATTAATTAATTATGTAAAAAATAATCAAAGTATAATTGGTACAATGGATAAAAAACTTAAAAGTAAAATCAAAAAATTAGGGAGTTCTATTTTATCTATACATAATGATAAAATTATTCTTGAAAGTTAGTAAACTTTATTTTAAAAATAATTTATTGAATATGCATGTCTAAATTTTCTATAACTAGTTTTGATTTTAATGAAGGTGAAGAAATTCCAAAAAAATTTGGTTATAAATTTGAAAACAAACAACCTAAATTAAATTTTAATGAAATTCCAGAAGGTACTAAGAGTATTGGGTTGATTATGGATGATCCTGATGCAGTGGCTGCAGTTGGAAAGGTTTGGGTTCATTGGTTACAATATTTTGATTTTCCATCACAAAATTTGATTATAGATGGAAAAACAGATTTTGATGAAATTGGATATGGGGGACCTGCACCACCTAATGGACGACATACATACATCTTCAAAGGTTATGCTCTTGATATTCAATTAGATTTGAAAGAAGGTTACTCCAAACAAGAGTTAGAAGATGCAATGAAGAATCATATTCTTGCAGAAGCAAAGTTAACTGGAACTTTTGCTCCATAAATATTATTTTAGGAATATCTTTCTGCTAATCTATATCGCATGTATTTATCATCTGGAGAAAATTTAGCTGGGTGTACTGATTTTGTTTCTTCACTACACTTTGGACATTTATTTTTTAATGTATAATGATTACATTTTGAGCATTTTCGTAATTGAAATCTCATTTTAATTTTCTCTTGTTTTCTTTGAATCTTCTCTTGTAAATTTGAATAAACCTTTTTTCTTTTCTATGTTAGTTTGAATTTCTTCAATTATTGGCTTTAATGATTTTTCAGCAGATTTAAAATCTTCAGAAGTAATTGAAATTCTATATTTTGGTGCTCCTAGATATGTAATATCCATTGTTGAATCTTTTTTTATTATATCCAATAATGTTTTTTTAATAATTTCAACTCCATCTGATTTGTTATTTGTTATTTCCATAATTCCTCTAATTTCTACTGATGGTAGTTTAATTTTTGAACAAATTTCTTCAATTGATGTTGTAATTTTTTTTGTAAGTTTAAGATCTGTAACTATGCTAATTCCATTTCTTGCAATTTCCATGAATCCATCATAAACAGAATCAAATTTTGTATAGAATTTATCTTCTAATTTTTCAACTTCTTCATCTGTTAAGTTTATTTTTTCTTGAAGATTTTCTAATAATGTTTTACCTTTTTCATATTTTTTTACTTCTTTTAGTTTCTGCTTTTTTTGATCTTTTGAAACTTGTTTTAATGACAAGTCTATGTCTCTTGCTTTTACTTTTTTTACAAGTAAAACTTTCTTTTCCCCATCTTTGACAAATCTATTTACTGATCTAATCCATCCTGGTGCTATCTCTGAAATATGTAAAAATCCTTGAACGTCATCATATTCATCTAATGTAACGTAGGCTCCATGATCCATTACTTTAGTAACTGTGGCTAGAATAATTTCACCTTGTTCAGGCATTTCTTGAGTTTCAGTAGACAATTCTTCTAAAACTTTCCAATCTGTACATTAATGTTGCTCGTTAGAAATCAATCCCTTTTTTTGCTTTAATACCCTGTTGAAATGGATGTTTAATTTCTCTCATTTCTGTTACTAAATCTGCAGCCTCAATCACTTCTTCTTTAGCATAATTTCCTGTTAATACTAAATCTACATTTTGGGGTTTTGAGTTAATTAAATCTAAAACATCTTCAAGTGAAATTAAATTGAGATTTACTGCATAATTTATCTCATCTAAAATTACTATGTCATATTTACCTGATTGAATTTTTTCATTACTAATTTTGATTGCTTCTTTTGCAACATTTTCATGATCTATCTTTGGACTTTTATCATCTATTATGCCAACAAATCCTTTACCTATTGCAACCATTTCAAATTCGGGCTCTAATCTCTTTGATGAATTCATTTCACCATAATGCCATGAACCTTTGATAAATTGAATCATGCATATTTTCTTTTTATATCCTGTAGCCCTTAATGCAATTCCTAATGCAGCAGTTGTTTTTCCTTTCCCTTTTCCTGTATAGACAATGGTTAAGCCATCTTTTTCCATAACCATTCATTACTTTTTCTCGGTAAAAACATTCGTTATTTTCTGAAGGTATTAATTTAAATAAAAAAAAAATTCTCGACATACATTGAAAATACCGCGAATTGTTTTAGCTGGAGTAACTAGTGGTGTTGGTAAAACATCGATCACATGTTCAATTATTTATGCATTACAAAAGAGAGGTTTTTCTGTACAACCTTTCAAAGTAGGTCCTGATTATATTGATCCTAGTTATTTAACATCCATTTCAAAAAATGATACTTACAATCTTGATGTATGGTTAATGGGTCAAAAACAAGTTTTAGATAGTTTTACATCTCATTCTAAATCTGATATTTCTATTATTGAGGGTGTAATGGGGTATTATGATGGATTCAAAGGAAATTCTAATTATGCAAGTACTCATCACGTAGCTTCTATTACAAAATCTCCTGTAATTTTAGTATTAGATGCAAGTAAAACTGCTCGTTCAATAGCTGCTATTGCTTTAGGTTTTCAAAAATTTCATAGATTTTCAAGAATTGTTGGAATTATTTTAAATAAAATTGGAAGTAAAAAACATGAAATTCTTTGTAGAGGTGCTTTAGAAAAAACAAAATTACCTATTATTGGAGTAATTCCAAAAAACCCTATCTTAAATTTAGAATCAAGACATCTTGGATTAATTTCTACATATGATAATACAATTTTAAAAAATAAAATTCTAAAAATTTCAAAATTAATTTCAGAATCACTTAATGTTGATGAAATTCTAAAAATTATCAAAAATCCTATTCCACTCTTAAAAAATTCTAAAAATTATTCTAAAAAAACTAAAGTAAAAATTGCAGTTGCTTTAGATAATTCTTTTAATTTTTACTATGATGATAATTTAAATGCATTACGTCGTGGTGGTGCATCACTCACTTTTTTTAGTCCAACAAAAGATAAAAAAATTCCAAAATGTGATGGATTATACATTGGAGGTGGATTTCCTGAAATTTTAGGAACCGAACTTGAAAAAAATCAAATTATGAAAAAATCGATCAAAACATTGTCTGAAAATAATTTTCCTATTTATGCGGAATGTGGGGGATTGATGTATCTGACAAAATCTATCAATAATAATAAGAAAAAATACAAAATGGTTGGTTTATTTGATGCCGAAACAATAATGACAAAAAAAATGAGATTAAATTATACAAAAGGAAAATTATCTTCTAAAAATATTTTATCTGATACATTACATGCATTTCGTGGTCATGAATTTCATTATTCTCAATTAGAATCTGTATCATCTGATTCTAAATTTGCTTTTAATTTAGAAATTGGTGAAGGAATTAAAAACCATCAAGATGGATTAATTCAAAATAATACTCTTGCATCATATGGTCATCTTTATTTTGATAGTTCTAATTATGCTGAAATTTTTGTCAAAAATTGTTTCAATCAATCACGTAGATGATTCTGCTCTAATTAGTTTAAAAATTGCATTAATTGTAGCAGACACTGATGAACTTCCTCCTTTTCTACCAATATTGGTAATGAATGGAGCTCCTTCAATTTTTGATAATTCTTCTTTTGATTCTGCAGCACAGATGAATCCTACTGGAATTCCAATAATTAATGCAGGTTTGACTATACCTTCTTTTACCATCTGAATTACTTCTTGAAGAGCAGTAGGTGCATTTCCTATTGCTACAATTCCTCCATCAATATCTGATGCAGCAACTCTCATTGAAACTTGGGAACGAGTTTTACCTTCTTTTTTTGCCAATTCCATAATTTCTGGTTTTGAAATATTACAAACTATGTTATTTCCAAAATCTTTAGGATTTTGTTTATTCATTCCTCCAATTACTCCATTAACATCAACTACTATACTACAACCATTTTTCAAAGCATTCATACCACTTTGAATTGCATCTTTGTGAAAAATTAATTTATTCTTACTTGCAAAATCAAAATCTGCTGTTGAGTGAATAATTCTTCTAACTATAGGCCATTCTTTTTCATTAAATTCATGTGATCCTATTTCATCTTCAATCATCTGCATACTAGCATCTTCAATTGATTGACCTTTTTTAGTTTGCATTTTCTACCTCTCTTGCTCTTTCTAATATCAAATCTATTATTTTTTCGTCTGTCCCTATATGTTTTGTAATGAATGTGTTTTTCATATTAGAATTTTTTAATGCTGGTATCAAATCATTATTAATATCAGTTTTAACGTGTGCTCCTTCATGAAGAAAATAAAAAACAATTATCAATACTTTGGGATTATCTTTTTCACATTTTTTAATACCTTCAAAAATATCTGGTTGTTCTATCTCTAACCAACACCTACTTACATTTCTATACGAATTTTTTAATTCATTTACAATGTAATCTAATGACATTTGTGCATTAGGATCTTTACTTCCATGTCCAATTATCATTACATCTACTTCATTAGTAGTAAGAGTAATTTGATTTTCTTTTAATGCTGTAGATATTCTATTTTCAACAACATCCACTAATGTTTTATGCATACTCATTTGTTTTGTTACAAGAAATTTTACTTTGGTATCTTTTTGAAATTTCATTACATCCGTAACCGCATTTTTTATTTTTTTACCTGGATACAAAAAGTAAGGAACTATAGTTAAAGAATCAATATCTTCTTTGAGGCATTTGTTAATTCCATCTTCAATATATGGTGGTTCTACTTCAAGAAAACAATAATCTGTAAAAACATATTCTCCTTTTGCTTTGATACCCTGACAAATTACATCTAACTCTTCAGATGCTTCTCTTTCTCTACTACCTCTATCAATTAGTAATAATCCTCGTTTCAACTCATTATCCTCGCTATAGCTATAGTCAAATTTGGTGGGAATTTCTGTTTTTCTACTATTAATTGGCCTTCAGATACTTTGATGGCAGCAGCTTCTGAAACACTTGCAGTTCCTTCAAAAGCTTTTACTGTTTCAGATGGATTTGGAGCAGAAATTTCAGCCAAATCTTCTCTATTTACATATTCTACTGGAATCTTCATCTCTTTTCCAAGATCAATTAAACCTTGTACATCTTCAGGTTTTTTTATTGACACTAATTTTGCAATTGATTTTGAACTAAGTTTAAATTTTCTTAAGCAAGTATCAATTCCTTCTCTAATAGTTTCTTTTGTAGTGTCCCAATGCAATCCAATCCCAATTACTAAACTTGGAGGACGATATATCACAGATTCATTAATTATTTCATCATTAATTATTTTATCAGAAATTATGAGACAAGCTTTAGAATTTGATTTTTTTAAATCTTCTATATTTTTATAAATTAAAACATTTTTTGGTAATTTTGTATACCAATTTTTCTCTCCTGTTTCTTGAACTACACCTATTGATTCTTCATTTATCATATGTGCACTAATTTTTGTTACTGTAGAATCATCATCTATTTTCCAATTAAATTTTTTTCCTATAAGATCAACTGCAATTGTTTTGTTAACATCAGCTGCTGTAGTAATTACAGGTAAAGCTTTCAATTTTTCAGCAATTTCTATTGTAAGCTCATTGGCTCCTCCTATATGTCCCGATAAAACACTAATTACAAAATTTGTTTTATCATCAATTACAATTACTGCAGGATCTATTTTTTTATCTTTCAAATATGGAGCAATTAATCTAATTACTGCACCTAATGAAAAAATACAAATTAATGCATTATTATTTTTAAAAAGTTCTACAATTTTTTCTATTGTAGGCTCAGAATACCATGTAATCCCTGTTACCTCAGTTGTTAATTTTGAAGGTGCAAATATATCCCAATCTGGAAATATTTTTTTTATTTTTTCTCCAATTTTTATTCCATTTTTAGTAATAGCAAGAACTGATATTTTTTCCATAATCAAAATCTTTTAACTTTAATAAAATACCTTACTGTTCAGATTTTCTAGATAAAATATTTCCTTCAAAATCAAATAATATTACATCAATTACAACTTTTTCCTCAGAATGTTTTCTCATATGTTTATACGTCTCACTACAAATTAAGTCAAAAAACCCCTCAATTTTATTTTTCTGAATAATTTCTGAAACATGTCTTGCTGTATTTGCTTTTTTTATGTCTTGAATTACATTTTCATTAGCATTACATCTTTGAGCTAATTCCGATAGAAAACTCATATCTACTTTAGATCCTTTAACGTGAGTCTGTTTAACTCCTGCAGCCATTTTTGCTAACTTTCCAATAAAACCAACAACATATGCTTTATTGATATCTTTTCTACTACATTGTTGAATTGCATATCCTGAAAAATCACCTATTTGTACAAAACAATGTTCTGGTAATTCTATTATTTTTTTTGCAAAATCTTCACTTCTTCCACCTGTTGTAAGGACTACAGTATCATTTCCCATTGCAATTGCTACATCTACATTTTGTCTAATTGATGCTGCATAAGCTGCTGTAGAAAATGGAATAACAATTCCACTAGTTCCTAAAATTGAAATTCCATTTATTATGCCTAATCTTGGATTGTCAGTTTTAGGTCCTAATTCTTTTCCTTTAGGTACTGAAATAACTAGTTTAATTCCTTTTTCTAAAAGAATTTCTTTTCCTATTTCTCTTAGATTTTCAATAATCATTTTTTTAGGAACTGGATTTATAGCTGGCTTATTAATTTCCAAACCTAATCCTGGTTTAGTTACTATGCCTACTCCTTCCCCACCATCAATTTCAATTTCATTTATTTTTTCAGTGAATGATAACTCTACAATAATTTCTGCTCCATGAGTAACATCTGGATCATCTCCTCCATTTTTAATCACTGAGCAATTTGCACCATCAATTTCAAATTTACATGAATGTATTGGAATTTGAATATAAGATCTTTTTGGTAATAAAATATCTATTTTCTCAATTTTTTTTTGATTAATTATTGATAATAGTGCAGCTTTTGATGCAGCAGTTGCAGAACTTCCTGTAGTATATCCTGTTTTTAATTGTACTTTTTCTTCTTTCACATGAGATGTATTCATTTTGTAGTATTAACTCTTATTTCATAATTTTTGAAAATTATTTACATAGATTTAAAATTAAAATAGATTTAATTCTATTATGGTTAAATCCATGAAGATTGTTGTTACTGGAGCTAGTGGGTTTATTGCTAAAAATCTTCGAAAATATTTATCTGAAAAAAATATTGAATTAATTTCAATATCTAGAAATGATTTTAAACATTTTAAATGTGAAACTAAAATAATTTCAAAGAATTATGAAGAAAATGATATTCTTAAAAAAATACAAAATTCAGATGCATTAATTCATCTTGTTGGCATAGGAAAACAATCTGTGTATGCTGATTATGATATGATAAATACTGATTTAACAAAACATGTTGTAAATTTAAGTAATAAAGCTAAAATTAAAAAAATTATTTTTTTGAGTGGGTTAGGTGTTTCATCAAATACTTCATTGGGTTACTTTATTTCAAAATTTAATGCAGAAAAGCAAATTATTGACTGTGGTTTAAATTTCACAATTTTTAGACCTTCATATATTATTGGAAAAGATGATTTGTTTTCAAAAAATCTAAAAAAACAAATGAAATCTGGAGAAATAATAATTCCAGGATCTGGAACATATTCAATTCAACCAATACATGTGTTTGATGTTGTAAAAGTCATTTTTGAATCAATATCTCAATTGAAATTTAATAATAAGATAATTGATCTTGTTGGGCCTGATTCTATAACTTATAAAAAATATGTTGAACTTTTTTCTAAAGGAACTACAACCAAAATTAAAAAAATTAATCTTGAAAATGCTTATCATGATGCAATAATAAATCCAAAGTTTATTTTTGGAATAGATGATCTCAATATTCTAATTGGTAATTTTAACGGAAATCATAAAAGATTATCTAAAATATCTAAAATTAAATTTCAATCTGTGTTGGAATTATTGCAGTCCAGCAGATTGCTTTAGTGTTTCTACTTTGTCTGTTTTTTCCCAGTAAAATTCTGGTTCATTTCTTCCAAAATGACCATAAGATGCAGTTTTTTTGTAGATTGGTCTTTTCAAATCTAATTGTGAAATAATGCCTGATGGTTTCATATCAAAATTCTTTCTAACAATTTCTTCTATTTGATTTTCTGGAATTTTATTTGTTCCAAAAGTATTGACATAAAGTGACACTGGTTCTGCTACTCCTATTGCATATGCAAGTTGAACTTCACATCTATCTGCAAATTTTGCTGCAACTAGATTTTTTGCAATATACCTACACATGTAACATGCTGATCTATCTACTTTAGATGGATCTTTTCCTGAAAAAGCTCCACCACCATGTCTTCCAAATCCTCCGTAACTATCAACAATTATCTTTCTTCCAGTTAAACCTGCATCCCCATGAGGTCCTCCAATTACAAATTTCCCTGTAGGGTTAATGTAAATTTTAATTTTATCATCCCAAAGATTACCTAAAACTGGTTTGATTACTTTGTCAATAATCTCATTTGAAATCTCTTCTTGAGATATTTCTGGTGCATGTTGTGTTGAGATTACAACCGTTTCAATTTTTGTTGGTTTATTATTTTCATATTTCACTGAAACTTGTGATTTACCATCTGGTCTTACCCATGGTAATATTTTATTTCGTCTAACTTCTGATAATTTTTGAATAAGTTTGTGAGCTAATAAGATTGGCATAGGCATTAATTCTTCAGTTTCATTTGTTGCATAGCCAAACATTAATCCTTGATCTCCTGCACCTTGTTCTTTTTCTTCAGTAGCTGTTACCCCTTGACTGATATCTGGACTTTGTGAATGTAATCTTAGATCAACTTTACAAGTATCTCCATCAAACATCAATTCTTTATCATCATATCCAATTTCTCTAATGGTTTTTCTAACTAATTCTTCTTGAGCTTTTTTATCAAAAACTGCTTTAGATGTAACTTCACCAGAAACTACTACAAAATCTGTAGTTACCATTGTTTCTACGGCCACTCTTGAATTTGGATCTTGTTTTAGATATTCATCTAAAAATGCATCTGAAATATTATCACATATCTTATCTGGATGACCTTCTGTTACTGATTCTGATGTAAATAGAAAATTATTGGTCATAAAACCACTCTTAATTTAACTAAAGTTCATTTTCTAATTTGATAAATAATACATTATTTCCTCTCACGATTACTCTGCCATAGTTTGCAATAGTTTTACTATCGTGGATTTCTTCTGCATCTGTCATTATCAAATTCATGTATGAATCAACATTGTCCATTTTTCCTTTGTATTCCACTTCATTCTTCAGTCTAACTGTGACTTTCTTTTTTGTACTTTTTTGAAGAACTGTTAATGGTCTTTTTGCACTACTTGGTTGGGACATAATACTTACTTAATTTGAAATCCTATTTGCCAGCATAAAAGCCTTATCCCTTTTGTTCAAATTAACATTCTTTAAATTTTTTCTTGTATTTCTATTAATTGTATACGATGATTTCTACTGGTTTACTAAAATTAGATCGTTTTTTGTTTGGAGGAATTCCTAATGGTGTAATTGTCGATATTTTTGGAGGAAATGGAACTGGAAAAACTCAGCTACTATTACAATTATCGATTAATTCAATTAAAAATGGTGGAAAGGTTTTGTATTTGGATACCACAGGTGGATTTAGACCTGAAAGAATATTAGAAATTCAAAAAAAATCTAATGTAGATTTTAATTTCCTTGATAAGATTATTGTATCTAGAATAACAAATACCTCAGAACAAATTAATTCAATTAAAAATCTACAAGAAAACAATTTTTCTTTAATTGTAATTGATAATATTACTGATTTATTTTCTTATGAATATAAAAATAATCAATCTATATTTGAAAAAAATTCTTTATTTATGAAATATATGTATGAATTATCACTTTATGCAGTTACTAATAAAATTCCTATTGTAGTTACTAATATGATTAGAAACATGGATGGAAAAGAGGTTGAAAATATGGCAAGTGCTATTGATCTTTTTACACATATCAAAATTCATCTTTTTAAAAATTCATCATCATTTAATGGAGAAATTTATTCATCTTTTAACAAAGAATTTTTTTCTTATACAATAACCGCATCAGGTATTTCTGATGATAATTCTTAATTTTTCTTAATAATTTTTGAATGTGCCGTTAAGAATAATTCTATTCTGCCTTCTCCAAAATTATTTAATTTAGTATTTAATCCGGTAATGGAAATAATTTCTCCTAATTCACATTTATCAATTAATTTTGCTTGATTTCTCCATCCCTTTACCCAAATTTGACCTGAATCATCTTCAACAAACATTTCTGAAAGGGAAATTGATTCACCTGATTTAGTTTGTATTTCTTTTCTTCCAGGAACTTTTAGTACTATGCATTCGATACAACAATTTTCATCAACCTTTACATCCATAATTTTTGTTCTAATTTTAGATAATGAAGGAATTGTTTCATCATTATCTAATTTTCTTACAAATGAATTTTCATCCAATGTAATTGAACCACCATAAACTTTTGATGGCATGCATTCAATTACATCACCTTCAGCACAGATACTTGTTGAATCTGAAAAATCACTGATATTGTAGATATTTTTTTGATTATCTGTTGCTATTATCATGTTTTTCCCAGTCTCGGTTGTTATAATTGACAAAATTCTTGCAATAATCGGTTCTGTTTCTTTTCCACCTTCAATTTCAATAATTGTTGCCTCATTACCATGAATTTCTAATCCTTGATTTCCTGATTTTACTCTAACACCTAATAGTTTTACATTTGCTGATTGTGAAATCATATTTGGAATTAGTGATTCATCTTTACCCCATAGAACTACTCTCATACCACTACCCTCTTTTCCTTTTAGTCTCATTCTAAGTGCAGTTCCAGGTTGACCTCTAGAATTTGTAAATTGCATTCCGCTAATTATTCCATCAATCATTCCTGATATTACAAGATCTTTTTGTCCCTCTTGTAATTCACTAATATCTTTTGTAATTTTGTCAATCATTGGAATTTGACTTTCAGTATCTATTGTTTCGATATTTGATCCAGAACCAATATTGATAGTTGGTGAACCATCTAAATCTGATTTAACATAGGCTTTTATGATTTTAATTAAATCTCCTGGTTTTAGATTTTCAATACCTGGTAGATTTGCTTTTTCATCCCATAACTTTACACTAGCTGTAGAATCTGAATCATATACTGTCATTGTTCGTAGATCAAACGTAGAACCATCTTTTCTTGAAAATTGTTTTGTAGGTGAAATATTTAGGATTCTTGTCTCTAATGAAACTTCTTTTGCACCTGCATATAGATCCTTTAGACTAACTTCAATTTTTTGTGATTCTGATAAAGTAATTCCATAATCTGATGCAATAAGAAATAATGCACCTTGGTCTGTTAAATATCCTGCACCAATTTTTTCTTTCTTTTCTATAATTTTTTGATCAATTATTTCCTTAGTTAATTCTGATTTTTGTTCGAGTAATTTATTGATAAGATCTTGTGATTCTGACATATAGTTTTCATAAATTAATTGTATTAATAAAAATTTCATTATTTTTATTAATTAATTTTAGTAAAAATGATCGCATCTTTTTAAAATTTCTTGACTATTTTTTGTAAATAACTTCAAATGATCTAGTTCTTTCATAATTACCTCATTACCTAAATTAATAGGAAGATCGCAGTTTGTTCATGTCTTGTATTGATGTAAATCATTTATCAAAATCATATGGTTTGATAAATGCTGTAAATGATCTTACTTTATCTGTAAAAGAAGGCCAAGTTTTTGGATTTTTAGGACCAAATGGTGCTGGAAAGTCAACTACCATCAAACTTCTTACAACTCTAATCAAACCTTCATCTGGGTCACTTTCTATATTTGGCATAGATGCTATTTCTAATCCACTAAAAATTCGTGATAAAATTGGAGTTGTTTTACAACAACCAAGTTATGAACCTACATTATCTGTAGAAAAAGCTCTTGATAAATATGGAATGATGTGGAATATTTCAAAAACTGAGCGTAAAAAAAGACTGGAACAACTTTTAAAAGATTTCAATTTGGTCGAAATTCGTAAGAAAAGAAATGAGGATCTTTCTATAGGTCAACGAAGACGAGTGCAAGTTGCACGTGAATTTATGCATGATATGAAATTATTATTTTTAGATGAACCTACTGTAGGATTAGATCCAGAAGCTCGAAGAAAACTATTAGATTATTTAAAAAATAAAGTTAAAACAGGTTTAACAATTTTTTACACAACTCATATTTTATCTGAAGCTGAATACCTTTGTGATGAAATAGCTATCATTGATAAAGGAAAAATTCTTACTGTAGATTCACCTGATGCCTTAAAAAATAGATTTGGAAAAGAAAAAACAATTAAAATTCATTTATTAAAAAAACAATCTAACATTTCTTCTTTATTAGTTGATATTCCAGATTATAAAATTGATTTTGATACTGGAACTACAATCATTATTCATTCAGAACAATCTGAATTAGTATTACTTAGAGTATTGAAAATACTTAATGAAAATAATATAGATATTGAAGATTTATCTGCAGTACCAACAAATCTTGAAGAAATATTTTTAAAAATGATGAAGGAAAATGCATCCAATAATTAGACTTGTTAATAGAAATCTAACGATTTCACTTAATCCTGGATTTTTAATTTGGCAAATCATTTTTCCTTTAATCTATATTTTTGTAGCTGGTTTTGCATATGGCCCGTTAATTAATCACGTTCCATTTGGTGGTAAAGATCTTGATTATCCTGCATTTTTAGCATCTGGTATGATTGGGTTTAATATTATGAATAGTACGTTAATTTCTGGTATTTTAATTTGGAATGATAGACGACATGGAATGTTTGAACAAATTATGTCCGGACCCTTCACTAGAAGTCATTACATTCTTAGTAATATTTGCACTATAGGAATAATTGGATTAGTAAGTGCATCTTTGATTGCCATAGTTGGATATCCTGTAATTTTTCAATCTGCCGAATTTTCATTAGTAACAATTCCAATCATTATCTTTGGTGCAATCACCGGATCGGTCTTATTTGGTTCATTAGCATCAATAATTTCTACCCGATTACGCTCAAGTGAAGGGTTTAATGTTATAATTAATACTGTTTTTCTTTTCTTTGCTTTTGTTAGTTCAGCATTTTATCCAGCTGATACTGCACCTGAACCACTGCGTACCGCATTTTATCTAAATCCATTAACCTATCTTGTGGATATAATTAGAGCAGGTATTTTTGGCACTGTTAATGAATTTGTAATCATTGAAATGATTATTCTTGCAGTAATTGCAACTGTTCTTTTTATTATAGCATCAAAACTATTGACTCGATTAGATTTTTAAAAATTAAATTTATTCTTTAAATCCTTCATACATTTCATTAATTTTTTTAATTACATCTAAATTTTCATATTTTACTAAATTTAAATTTGGAATGACACAATGTCCTCCAATAATTCCTGGAAACATTTTTGGCCTATTTCCTAGATTTTCATGAATTTCATCTGCAAATTTCCACATTTCATCAAAATCAACATTTTCTTTTTCACAAATCATTTTTGTAATTTGAGCATAATTAATTAACCATCCATAGTATGTTGTATCTACTAATATTTTTGCCAGTTCTGCAGTTTTTGTTGTTGACATCCAATCTATTTTTTCAAATCTTTTTTCTAAATCTATTCTTATTTTAGAATCAATTTCTGCACCATCAAATGAAATAAATTTTGTATATTTTTTTATATCATTTAAAAATCTTTTATGTACTCCACGAACTGGTGAGAATAAAATTGGCATTGAAAATTTTTCTTGTATAGTCTTTGTGGTTCCTGGTTTTACAGTTGAATGTATTATGACTACTTTAATATTTTTTATTTTATTAATCCAATTAACTACAATATCTGTAAATCCTGTTAATTCTCCTGGTAAACACACATGTAGATATTGTGGATTTTCTATAATTTTATTTTCAGTATAATTTTTACATTTTGAATTATCTAAATCAATTCCAATACAATCAAATTTTCTATCTACAAGTAAATTAAATAATGTCTCTCCTACTTCTCCCATTCCTAAAATAACATCTGTCATTATACCTAATCCCAGTAATATTGTCTATATTACATTCACGTTACAAAATCCTTATTTTTTAAGTAAAATAGCCCGGGCAAGACTCGAACTTGCGTCTCGGGCTTCAAAGGCCCAAATGCTTGACCGCTACACTACCGGGCTACTAAATCGAGCACTGCTATTCCCTTAATGAACTTTTTAATTCAATTTGACTCTTAAAAGTAAATTAGAATTAATTTTTGATTATTTTAATTAACTTTTCTATGGGATCTTCCATTTCTTTAACAATTTTTTTTGCTCTTTTTTGCTCTTGATTGTTATTTAATTCAAAAATTTTCTTAATATGATTTGAAATTTTACTTGGATTTGATTCTCTTTTTACTAGATGTTTTTTTACTAAGAAATTTTCTACTATGTTTGGAACTGCATTATATGATATTGTAGGAATTCCCATCAAAGCAGATTCTGCTGTCATGGTTCCACCTGATCCTATAAAAATATCTGTATTATTTAGTAAATATTTTCCATCAAATGACATTTTAACAATTTTTACTTTAGAATCAATGACTTTTTGTAGATTTACAATTTGTTTAGTATATCTTCCTAATACTACAATATTTTCACCTTTGAAATCATTTACAATTTTTTGAATTATTGGAATGATTTTATTTGATTTTGATGTATATGATGCCTCTTCCTCTTCTATTCTAATCAAAATATTTTTTTTATTATTATTTTTAAATGGAGATACTATTTTTTCATTAATTTCCCTTTGCATGGTAACTACTGCATCAATTGCTTTGTATTGTACAATATCTTTTTCATTAATTCCATATTTGGAAAATTCCTTTTTTGGTATTACATATGGAATTAATAATTTTTGAATTAATGGCAGTGTTAATCGCATTACTGCATTAGCATGAGGAGAATCACAAAACATTATGTGTTTAATTCCTAATCCAAATGAAATTCTTGCTGCTTCTGGTGATCCAAAACTAATTACTACTTCAGGCTCAAATTTCTGGATTTTCTTTGATAGTTTATCTATTCTTTCAATACTAGCTTTAAGCTTATTTTTTTTATTTCCACCACCATGTTTTCCAACAAAAACAAGGTCAAAATGACGTATTTTTGCTAATTTTGAAACTTCTTCGTACTTTCTTGAAGTACATAAAATGTTATGTTTTTTCCCTAATCTTTCAACTATTGGTTCAGAAAACAATAATTGTTTTGGTGTTAGAATATCAATCCATATTTTCAAGTATTTTTGCTAATTACTATACTTCAATAAGTTTATCCTTAGTTCATTATAATCTCTAATTATATGTCTGGAGTCAAAGTTGTTGTTTATGGACTTAGTACTGAAGGATATGCTATTGCATCTCAAATGGCCATTAAAGGTGCTGATGTCTACATCATAGATGAATCAACTCCATCTGCTATATCTCTAAAATCTGAAATTGCAAAAACCTATCCAAATGTTTCTTCGTTAAAAGAAGATGAACCATTATTAGCTATGGAACCAATCGATGTAGCTATTTCTAAAGCTCAATATCTTTTCTTTACCCCTAGAATAAGAAAAACAGGTCAAGATATCAAAACAGAAATTCATTCTAAATTCAAAGATGCAGTTACATCATTAAAGAAAAATAGCTCTGTAATCTTTACACTTCCAACTGGATTTGGAGGCAATAATGAAAATATTTCCTTATTGGAACATGTAACTGGATTTCAAATTGGTAAAAATATATCTTATTTTTACTATCCATTAGAGGATCTAAATCAACAACCAAAAATTATTGGTTCATTTAATGGTAAAGAAGATTTAGTTCTATCTGATTTACTCACTGATAATAAAAATGAGAAAAAATTTGTAGCCATTTCATCCTCCGAGCATTTTCATGCTATTGATGTCTTATCACGATTTTCTAGTTTGTGTAGTGTTTTAGAAGTTTGTAAATATGCTAAAGATGAAATAACAAAAAATGATCTTTCTTCCAATGATTTTCAAGAAATATTTTTAGATAATATGATTAGTGGATTATTTGATCTAAAATCTTTGGGCTCATCTTTTGAAGGTTCAAATTCGTTAATGTATTTGATTAATGGGAGTGTAAAAGGTATTGATGGTTACATTAAAAGATTAATTGATGAAATTCGTGCAACTTTAAAGAAAAATGATCTAAAAGCAAGTAGAACAAAAATTGCATTATCTTGGACTCTTGATCAACATGCAATGCGTGGAGATAAAATTGAAATGCTCCAAAATTTAATTTCAAAATTACGTGATTATATTGGTGATGTTGAAGCTTATGAAGATCCAGATTTCAATTTATTTCACAGTGATAAAACTACAATTGTTGTATCTTGTTCGCAATCTGATTTTGATAACATTAAAAATAAAAAACAAGATTCTAATTTAATAATTGTAAAAGCTAATCCTATATGTGAAACTATTCAATAATGGTATAAATTAGCTAAATAATTATTTTGATTAAATTGTCTGATGTAAATAATTCTGATGAAATTCCTGTTGAAGTTTTATCTGATGATCCAGTTAAAATTAATGATTCTACTCAAAAATCTGAACATACAGATAATGTAGAACATACAGTTGAAGAATTAACTCAACTATTGGATTTAGAAAAACAAAAAACATCTCAATTTGAAGAAAAATTAAAACATGTATTGGCAGATTTCCAAAATCTTAGTAGAAAAACACAATCTGATATAGAACGTGGTGTTAATTCTAAAAATGATGAATTTATTTTAGATTTTATCAAAATTTATGATGATTTTATACGAGCTAAAGATGTCTTATCTGAAAGTAAAATTAATGCAGATGGTCTAAATTCAATTTTAAAAAATATGGAATCATTGATGCAAAAATATCATGTTTCTTCTATTGATGCATTAGGTGAAATTTTTAATCCAAATTTTCATGAGGCTATTTCTATTATTGCTGATCCTGATTTAGATGATAATACCATTACAAAAGAGATTAGGAAGGGATATATTTCTCACGAGAGGATTATAAGACCTACGTTGGTAGAAATTTCAAAAAAGGAGAATAATGATAAAAATGACTAAAATTATTGGGATTGACTTGGGAACAAGTAACTCTGCTGCTGCTGTTGTAATGGGTGGAAAACCAACTATCATCCCTGCAGCTGAAGGAGCTACTGTTGGTGGAAAAGCATTTCCATCCGTTGTTGCATTTACTAAAGATGGTGAACTTTTAGTTGGTGAACCTGCTAGAAGACAAGCTGTAACAAATCCTGATAATACCATTGTTGCTGCTAAGAGAAAAATGGGTTCAGATGAAACTTTTAAAATTTTAGATAAACAATACAAACCTCAACAAATTTCTGCATTTATTCTGCAAAAAATTAAAAAAGATGCAGAGGCATTTGTTGGAGAACCTATTGAGAAAGTAGTGATTACAGTTCCTGCATATTTTGATGATAATCAACGTCAAGCCACTAAAGATGCTGGAACTATTGCTGGCCTTGATGTTGTTAGAATTATTAATGAACCAACTGCTGCATCTTTGGCATTTGGATTAGATAAAGCTAAAGAAGATATGAAAATACTTGTTTTTGATTTTGGTGGTGGTACATTAGATGTTACTATAATGGAAATGGGTGGTGGTGTATTTGAAGTGCTTAGTACATCTGGTGATACTAAATTAGGTGGTACTGATATGGATAAAGTTCTAATTGATTATGTTGTAGATGAATTCAAGAAAAAAGAAGGTGTTGATTTAACTTCTGATTCTACTGCAATGACAAGAATTAGAGAAGCTTGTGAAAAAGCAAAAATTGAATTATCAACAGTAATGGAAACTGATGTTAACTTACCATTTATTGCCCATGATCCTTCTGCAGGTGCTAAAAATCTTGAACTGAGAATTACAAGAGCTAAACTAGATGAATTAATTGAACCAATTGTTGACCGATGTAAGCCATCAATACTAAAAGCATTAGAAGATGCAAAATTATCTAATTCTGATATTAATAAAATTGTCATGGTAGGAGGACCAACTAGAATACCTCTAGTGAAAAAATTTGTTAGTGAAGTAGTTGGTCAAGAAACTGAATCTGGTGTTGATCCAATGGAGGCAGTTGCAATGGGTGCTGCAATTCAGGCAGGAATCATTGCTGGTGATGTTACTAGTGATATAGTTTTACTTGATGTAACTCCACTTACGTTAGGAATTGAAACATTGGGTGGTGTAAGAGAACCACTAATTGAAAGAAATACAACTATTCCAACTTCTAAATCTAAAGTTTTTACAACAGCTGCTGATAATCAAACAGCTGTAACTATTCATGTTGTTCAAGGAGAAAGACCAATGGCAACTGATAATGTTTCATTAGGAAGTTTCAATCTTACTGATTTACCACCAGCTCCAAGAGGAGTTCCACAAATAGAAGTTAAATTTGATATTGATGCAAATGGAATTATTAATGTTACTGCAAAAGATCTTGGTACACAAAAAGAAGCAAAAATCACTATTGAATCTAATTCAAAATTATCTCCAGAAGAAATTGAAAAATTAAAAGAAGATGCTGAAAAGTTTTCTGATGAAGATAAAGTAAAGAAGGAAAAAATTGATCTTAAAAATGAAGCAGAGAGTTATATCTATACTACTGAAAAATTAGTAAATCATGATTTAAAAGATAAAATTTCACAAGAACAAGGAATTAAAATTACTGATGCAGTAAAAGAAGTGAAAGAAGTTTTAGATAAAGAACCATCTGAATTAAAACCTAAACTTGAAGCACTTCAGTCTTTAGTTAATGAAGTAACCACAGAATTATACAAAAATGCTACTCCTCCTCCAGGTGCAGATGGACAACAAGGTGCAGATGGACAACAAGGTGCAGATGGACAACAAGGTGCAGATGGACAACAAGGTGCAGATGGACAACAAGGTGCAGATGGACAACAAGGTGCAGATGGACAACAAGGTGCAGATGGACAAACTACTAAATCCGATTCAACTGATGATACAAAAACTAACTAATTTCTCAAATTCAATCATTTATAGTGTAATTATGATGAGGAAATAACTCATGAGTGCAAAACGTGATTATTATGAAGTTTTAGGAGTTTCTAAAACCTCTTCTCCAGATGAAATTAAAAACCAGTATCGAAAATTAGCATTAAAATTTCATCCTGATCGTAATCAATCTGCAGATGCTGGAGAGCATTTCAAAGAAATTTCTGAGGCATATGCCATTCTTTCAGATTCTGAAAAAAAACAAACCTATGATCAACATGGACATGCTGGAGTTGATGGTCGATATAGCAATGATGATATTTTTCAAGGTCGTGGTGGTGGAGGATTTAATGATATTTTTGAATCCATTTTTGGTCGTGGTGGTGGAGGTTTTACTCAACAACAACGTGGATCTGATCTTCTTTACCAAACAACTGTAACCTTAGAAGACGTGCTACATGGAAAAAAAATGGAAATTAATTTACAAAAACAGATTAAATGTAATAATTGTCAGGGTTCTGGTTGTAAACCTGGTACTAATAAAAAAACATGTACAACATGCAATGGTCAGGGAGAAGTAAGACAAACTCGTAATATGGGGTTTGCTTCATTTGTAACTGCTGCACCATGTCCTACTTGCCAAGGTCAAGGTTCTATGATAGAAACACCGTGTGGTAATTGTAATGGACAAGGACGAATTAAAGGAACTAAAAAAGTTGACTTTGAAATTCCACCTGGAATAGATTCTGGTGATTATGTTGTTTCTAATGAAGGTAATGAAATTCCTGATGGAGTAAATGGAGATTTAGTAATACGTGTTAAAGTACAACCTCATAGATTTTTCAATAGAGATGGAAAAGATATTTTTTATGATCAAGATATCTCTATGATTGATGCTGCATTAGGTCGTGAAATCAGTGTTCCAACTTTACAAGGAAATGAAAAAATCAAAGTTGAATCTGGTAGTCAACCAAATACAATAATAAAACTAAAAGGAAAAGGAGTTTCTCATATTAATTCAAGAGGAACAGGAGATCAGTATGTTCGAATGGTTGTAAATATTCCTAAAAAACTTAGTAAACATCAAAAAAATCTCTTAGATGAATTTCAAAAAACTTTTGATTAGTTGATAGTAATGAAAATTGCATTAGATGTTGATGGCGTTCTTGCAGATGTAATAATATCCTGGTTAAATTATAGTAACTCCATTAGACCTCATATTTCTAAAAATCAAGTAACTGATTGGGAATTTTGGAAAAAATTTGATATTGACCCCTTTGATTTTTATTCAGAATTAAGTTATTGTTGGAAAAACTGGAAATCCATTCCTACTACACAAGAAAATTTATCAGATATAACAAAAGATCTTTCAATTCTTGGTCAAATAGATATTGTAACTGCTAGAGAACGTTCTACTGATATTTTTGTAAAGAGTTGGTTAAAACATCATAATATTGTATATGATAATTATGTGTCAGTAATTGATGGTCCAATGAAAGCTGATTTAGATTATGATGTATTTATTGATGATTCACCTTTGAATGCATTAAAATTTCTTGAAAATAATAAAAAAGTAATTTTATACTCTCAACCTTGGAATCAACATATTTCCAATCCCAATTTACATAGAATTTCAAATCTGGTGGAAGCAATTAAAAAAATTAAATCAAATTAGTTTTTTATTAATTTCCTGAGATTTACTTCATGTCCATTTCTAATATGTGATACATGATTTGTTTGTATTATCTCTGCAATTTTATCTTCCGTGAAAAATTTAATGTTATAACATCCAACTACTTTTTTACAACTTATACAATAAACTTCTCTAAATTCCATTTTATCACTTGGTTAATTTGATGTTGTTATTTTGTTGTATAATAAAGAAACTTATCTCAGAATTTAAAAATTCACGGTGCGGGAATCACCCAGCCTGGTCAACGGTGTAAGGTTCAGATCCTTATCTTTTAGGAGTTCGTGGGTTCAAATCCCACTTTCCGCATTTTTATTAATTACTTTCTATTTTCTTTTTAATATTTTTTAAAAGAAGATTATTAATTATTTCTCCAGATACTTTACCTCTTAATTCCTTCATTACAATTCCCATTAATGGTCCAATTGCCCTTTCTTTTTGATTTTTAATAATTTCTTGATTTTTATCTACTATATCTTTGATAATTTTATCTACATCTTCTTCACTAATAGATTCAATTGAAGTATTTTTCATAGCTTCTTCTATATTTTTTGATTTTTTAGACATTATATTTTCAAATATTATTTCAATTGATTCTTTTGCAATTTTCCTTTTTTCTAATAATTCAAATAATTTGAATATGTCTTTATTTTTTAATAAATTTGAATCTAATCCTTTTCTTTCCAAATTTGTAATTGTTGAACAAAGAATTGATGCAACAAATGTTGGATTAGTTTTTATTTTTTCAATTATATTTTCAAATAATTCAATATGTTTAGAATCAAAAATTTGTTCTGCAAGCTGTAAATTTATCTTATATTTTATTTCTATATCTTTGATTGAATCATCCCATAATTTTGGAATATTTTCTTCTGCTTCTGTTAATTCTTTTTTGCTGATAATTACTGGAGGGATATCTGTTTCTGGATACATTCTTGCAGCTCCTGGTCTTGGTCTAAGAAATTTTGTTTCACCTGATTGAGTAGCTAATCTTGTATCTATTGGTATGCCATGATTTTTGATATGTTCTATTCTTAAGATAATTTGATCAATAACTGTATGGATTTTTTCTTTAGGAGATGCTAAAATCAAAAATGCATCATTTTCATTAATTTTTAAAAAATTCTTTAATTCTTCTAAATCTGATTTTTCTATTCCATAATTTGGTAATTCATCTGAATGAAAAACCCCTCCAATCCCAAAAAATCTTACTAGTTCTGCCACCTCTTTTCCTAATCTGATACCTTCATACGGTAAATATCCAAACATTCCAGCCATATTTTTGAATGATATGGCTATAATTCTCTGATCTTTCTTTATTGCATTCTGAATAATTTTTGATTTACATTTTGAAAACAATTCTGTAATGTCTTTTTTATCCTCATCGTCATATGTCCAATCCCTTTCTTGTATTTTTTTTGAAATTTTTAATAATCCATGTTGTCTTTTTGCTTCATATTCTACAACTTTTTCTAATTGATCTAATTGTTGTACTCCTTTAACTTCAATTACAACTCCACCTCCGTCTTTAATTGATACATTTACATCTTGTCGAATTGATCCTAATCCTCTTTTTACTTTTTTTGTACTTCTCAAAATTCTTCCTAGTGATAATGCAATTTTTTTAATTTCTGTTGAATTTACTTCGAAAGGATCTGTTGCAATTTCAACTAGTGGTACACCTAAACGCTCTAATCCAAATTTTCTAACATTACCTTCTTCTCCTAAAATTTTTGCAGCATCTTCTTCTAAACAGATTGATTGAATTCCAATTTTTGTTTCTCCAGCATTATAAAATCCACCTTGTGAAATTAACATGGTACGTTGAAATCCCGTTGTATTTGAACCATCAATTACCGTTTTTCTCATAGGATAAATTTCACTGAAAATATTTGATTTTAATGCAGAAGAAATGATTAATGCAATTTTTTTTGCATCTTCATCTAATTCATGTGGTGGCTCTTCATCTTGTTCAACTAAACAACTACTTTTTTCATTTGCATAATACATGATGGTTTTTGATTTTGTACTTTCAAATAGAGCAGCTGGATCAAATTCACCTAATTCACTTTTAGAAGCTCGTAATTTTCTTTGAAATTTGATTGAGTAATCATCTGATTCGATAGGAGCACAATTACAGAATAATTTTTTTTTAGTTTCAAGCTGTTGATGAATTTCTAAGCCTACTTTTACGCCTACATCTTTTATTGAAAATTTTTCCATATCGTTATCTTGTCATGTTGTAAATTCTGATGCAATTTGATTAAGCATATTTTCTTTAATTTCATCATATTTTTCAGTATTTCCTGTTACCCACATTGCTTTAACTAATGCAACTTCCGGAATCATATCTTCAAGTGGAATAATTCCTAAATTTAAGAGATCTCTGCCACTTTCGTAAACTGTCATTCTTATTCTACCATCAATACATTGTGAAGTCATTCCCATGAAAATTCCTTTTTTGTTTGCCATTTTTATTATTGGATACATATTTTTCCCAATATGTCCTAGTCCTGTACCTTCAAAAATTATTGCTTTGTACCCTGAATCTATTATGTTTTTTAACAAATCTGGATCATATCCTGGATAATATTTTACTAGAGCGACTTTTTCATTTATTTTTATTTTTGGATTAAATTTATCTATTGTAAAAAAATCTGTTTTAATATTTTTATGAACTTCCTCATTTATAATTAAAAATGCTGGATCATTACCAACTGTTTGAAATGCTCCTCTTTTACTAGTATGATTTTTTCTTACACGTGTACCAATATGACATGAAATCGTTTCATCATTTTCATCTTGATGCATTGTTATGTAAATTCCATTTGTTTTTGATTTGGTAAGGAGTTTTACTGCTCCCATTAAATTTAGTGCTGCATCTGATGATGCACGATCTGATGATCTTTGTGATCCAACTAATGCTATTGGTATTGGAAAACCTGCTAGTGAAAAAGAAAGATACGCTGATGTGTAATGCATAGTATCTGTTCCGTGAGCAATAATTATTCCTGAGTAATCTGATTTACTGTATTCTTTTATTGTTTCAGCAATTTTTAACCAATGTTCAGGCATAATATTTTCTGAATATTCTGAAAATAGTACTTTTGTGTCAATGTTTGCAATTTTACTAAGTTCTGGAACTGATGAATTTAATTCCTCAGCTGTTAATACTGGTGTAACTGCACCTGTTCTGTAATCAATTTTACTTGCAATTGTACCTCCAGTCGATAATAATAAAATATTTGGTAAATTATTATCTTTTTTAATTCTCTGGTTTTTCTCAATATTTTTTTCTATTGATGGATTTTTCTCAATTTTTTCAATCTTGTTAATTTCTAGGCCTATGTTATACCCACTTTTTAATTTTAAAACAATATGTTTGTCATCACTGTGTTCATATCTTGGCATTACAATTCCTGAAAATGTAATGTCGGTCAAAATTTTTACAGAATCTCCAATTAAGATTTTATTTGTTTTAAGAAATTCTAATGAATCTTTATTGTATCCTGTATATTCTGACATTTATGAGAATTATATTTACTATTTAATTAAAACTACCTGTAATAGGAGGCTACTAGTTTTTCACCCAACTTTAGGTCTTTTTGTTCTCTTACTTTCTTTACTGCCTCTTCAAAATGCTTCATACTTACCTTGGCATCAATACTAGTTTTCTCAATATCTTTCACATCTGGATGTGAATCTAAAAATTCGTGTATTACTAATGATACTGCAGTATTTGCAATTGATGCTGTATCTGCACCACTAAGTCCATCAGTTATTTCTGAAAGTTTTTCAAAGTCAATGTGTTTTGGATCACTTGTTTCGGTAATTGTTGGTATTTTTTCTGCATTAATTTTCAAAATACTCTTTCTACTTTCTTTATCTGGAAGTGGAATTTGAATAATTTTATCAAATCTTCCTGGTCTTAATAATGCTGGATCAATCATGTCTGCTCTATTTGTTGCAGCTAAAACTATTACTCCGTGCATATTTTCCATACCATCTAACTCTGTAAGTAATTGACTGACCACTCTTTCAGTTACAGCAGTTTCACCACCTGCTCCTCTAATTGGTGCAATTGAATCAATTTCATCAAAGAATACTACGCAAGGAGATGATTGTCTTGCTCTTTTGAAAATTTCTCTAATACCTCTTTCTGATTCACCTACCCACTTTGATAATAATTCAGGCCCTCTTACTGAAATGAAATTTGCTTCACTTTGTGTTGCTACTGCTTTTGCAAGTAAAGTTTTACCGGTTCCACTTGGACCATGAAGTAAGATACCTCTTGGCATATTGTGTCCTAGTTTATCATATAATCCTGGATATTTCATTGGCCATTCTACTGCTTCTTGTAATTCTCGTTTAACATCTTCTAAACCTCCAACTTCTTCCCATTTTATATCTGGATTTTCAATGAATACTTCTCTCATTCCAGATGGAGTAACTTCAATCAATGCTTTTGTAAAATCGTCATGATTTACAATTAATTTATCTAAAGTTTCTGGTGGAAGTTTTTCTTCTTGTAAATCAAGTACTGGTAATAATCTTCTTAAACATTTCATTGCTGCTTCTTTGCAGAGATATTCCAAGTCTGCACCAACATATCCATGACTGACTGAAGCAATTTTATCAATGTCTACTGGATATTCTTGACCATCTGCTGCCAAAGGCATATTTCTACTATGAATTGCAAGAATATCTTTTCTTCCTTTTTTATCTGGAACTTTAATTTCAATTTCTCTATCAAATCTTCCTGGTCTTCGTAGTGCAGGATCTATTGCATTTGGTCTATTTGTTGCTGCAATAACAATAACTTTTCCTCTTGCCTCTAAACCATCCATTAATGATAACATTTGTGATACTACTCTGCGTTCTACTTCTCCTGTAACTTCCTCTCTTTTTGGTGCAATTGAATCAATTTCATCTACAAAGATAATTGACGGAGCTTTTTCTCTCGCCTCTTTGAAAATTTCTCTTAATCTTGCCTCACTTTCTCCATAAAACTTACTCATTATTTCTGGACCTGATATGCTGATGAAATGAGCTTGACTTTCATTTGCTACTGCTTTTGCAAGTAAAGTTTTACCAGTTCCTGGAGGACCATAAAGTAAAACTCCTTTTGGTGCTTCAATACCTAATTTTTCAAATATCTCTGGATGTCTTAGAGGAAGTTCAATCATTTCTCTTACTTTTTTAATTTCGTTATGTATGCCACCAATGTCTTCATAAGTTACTTGAGGAACCCCACGCAGTGTTTCTCCTTTTTCTGCAATATGGAAAACTGTTTTTTGGGTTATCAAAACTGCATCAGAAGCTGGTGTTACTCCAATTACTTGAAATGTTAAACGTCCACCAAAATATGGGACCATAACATTGTCTCCTTTGATTAATGGAACACTTTCTAAAGCATCAGCAAGATATCTTTCATCTATTGGTGGAATTGCTTCTAGTGGTGCAACTATTACTTTTTCAGCAGCTACTGCTTTGATTTTTCTAACTGATATAGTATCTCCAATTGCTATTCCTGAATTATTTCTACCAAGTCCGTCAATTCTGATTATTCCTTTACCTTCATCAGATGGGTATAATGGAAGACATTTTGCAACTGTTCTTCTCTTACCTTTAATTTCAATAACATCACCTGTTGATGCATTTAATGTATCCATTGAATCATAATCAATTCTTGCTACTCCTCTTCCAACATCTCTTGTGTATGCTTCAAGAACTTTGAGAGAAAGGGCATTTTGACTCATACACAAATGGGCTTCAATCTAATTTTTATACCTTTGTGGTAATTACTTGAAATTTTGATTGTCACCTCAAGATTAATATCCCCTCCTTTCAGGAAACGATCAACTTGGGTAAAAGACCATTAGTACGTAGACGAGGCCGTGGAGGTAATCAATTTAGATCAACTTCTACTGGTAAAGTAGGAAAAACTGCTACTTATCCACGTTTTCCACTAGCAGAAAATCATACTGGTGAAATTATAGATTTAGTTCATGAGCGTGGAAGAGAAGCCCCATTATCTAAAGTTAGATTTGAAGACGGTTCTGTTTCCTTTATTCCTGCAGTTTTAGGAACTAAAGTTGGTGAATCATTACAATTTGGCTTAAAATCAAAAATTGAAAAAGGAAATGTAATCAGTGTTCAAAATATTCCTGATGGTACTATTGTTTGTAATATTGAAAGACATTTTGGAGATGGTGGTGCTATCGTAAAATCTGCTGGAACTGATGCAATTATTTTCTCTCATGGTGATGATGGTGTTACTGTTAAACTTCCTTCTGGAAAATTTGCAACTCTTAATCCAAAAAATAGAGCTATGATTGGTACTCTTTCAGGTGGTGGAGCCACTGAACGTCATTTCATGAGTGCTGGTAACAAATGGCGTAGTTTTAAAGCTAAAGGAAAGAAATATCCTATTGTTAGAGGTGTTGCACAAGCAGCATATGTTCACCCACACGGTGGTGGTCGTCACCAACACGTTGGACAAAGTTCTACTGTTTCTAGAGATGCTCCTCCTGGTGCAAAGGTAGGAAGTATTGCTGCTAGAAAAACTGGTAGGGCTAGAATTAAAGAAAGAAAGTAGTTTTTCTTTAAACCTAAAATTGATTAATAACTTTCTTAAATTTTGTGTCAATGTCCAATAAACGTGTTAGACTTGTTGTAACTGGCAGAGTACAGGGAGTTTTTTTCCGTCAAAGTTTGAAAGCTAAATCAATTCAAAATAATATTTTTGGATGGGTAAAAAATCTTTCAAATGGAAGTGTTGAATGTATTTTAGAGGGTACAGAAGAAAATATTCTCATTATTGTTAAATGGGCTCATATTGGTCCTGCTAATTCAATTGTTGAAAATGTTGAAATTCATAATGAGAAATTTAATAATGAATTTACAAAGTTTGATGTTTTGTATTAATGAATATTTTCATAAGCTACTTTAAAAAATTCAGTAAATTCTGAAATTTGTTGATCCGTTTTAATTTGAATTATTTCAATTGAATCTTTTCTGCTTTTTTGAATTTTAATTTTTACTCCATCTTTTTCTGGTTCTACATCAAGAAACCATCTAAATGTCATTGATTTACAAAAAACAACTCTGTGCATTCTTACATCTTCTAATACATTTTTACCTAGTTTGAAGCAGAATTCTCTAATTGAATCAAATAATGGTAATACTTCTGTTGGAATTTGTTTTTTAAAATCATCATAATTTCTTTTATTTCCAAATGAAATTATTCCTTCCATAACCATAAAAATTTGATTTTAATTATAAAGGTAGTAGATCCGTTGGTTCCAGTCTAGACGAATAGCCCCATTTCAAGGCATACAAGATCCGCCACGTAGACGAGGAAGCGTGGATGTCCTACCTTAGGATTGCTCCCTCCCGGACCTCATCCCTTTCGATAGTTCGGTCTTAGAAGTTATTCCTTCGAATATTTCTAGTCCTGCAACCACCCGCCTCGGCGTGATTTCATTTCCGCACACCAAGCGGGAATTACCCATCTAGAGATTTACCCAACAGTTACTGATCTCTGCATATAGCCGGTTTCAGAATAGGGCACGGCTAGCGCCCCAATCCTACCTACTACCGTTTTTTCTTAAAATGATATGTTATATTTGCATTAGGTTTGATTTGATTTTAATTTTGAGACCAAGATACAAACTGAGCATACATTGCCTGTGCATTCACTACCACATTTTTCACAATTTGTTTTTTCTTTAGTATTTGAATTGGAGTTTTTCATTACTTCAGAAACTTTGATAATTGATTGATACAAATTATTTTTAATTCCACTACGTTGACTTTCTAATGAATTTAAAAATTCACGAATATCTGTTCTTATTCCTTCATTCATGTGCGGACATGGTTCTGATTGAAATGGCATGTCATTTGTAAATGCATAAAATACAATTTCAGATTCGTATATTTCACAAAATGGTTTTATTTTTCTTAAAGAATTCCCTGCTGTATCTGGATTCATCCAACCTACTTTAGTTGTATCACCAGAAAGCATGTTTATCACAAATGTTTGTAATGTATCATCTAAATTATGACCTGTTGCAATTACATCTGCCCCAATATCTTTTGCAGCATAATCCATTGCACGTCTTCGAAATGTTCCACACATTGAACATGATGATGTTTTTTCATTTTCTCTTAAATCTAATGCCTCATCAAGTGTTAAATCAAAAAGATCTTTGTAAGAATATATTTTATATTCTACATTTAATTCTAAACAAACTTTTTTGACAATTTCTAATGCCTCATTTCTATATCCTGGTATTCCCTCATCAATTGTTATTACTTTAATTCTAAAATTATGATTTAATGACATTTCGTGAATAACTTTTAGTAATGCTAGTGAGTCTTTTCCACCTGATACTGCAACTGCTACTAATTCATCATGTTTAATCATGTTATACTTTGAAATAGTTTTAGCAGTTTTTTTTACAATAGATTTTGAAAAACATTGAGAACAAAGTTTCTCACCTGAATATTTTCTTGTATATGCTGCTTGATTTTCACACCTATCACAGGTCATAAATTTAATTATTTTTTTCATTAATGATTCTTTAGACAGACTAGATTTTTTCTATATTGTGAACCAACCAGATTTTAGGTATGATAAAGCAATATTCAAACCAAACAACACAAAGGTAAATCCATAAATTCCCCACATTGTCATTTTAACTGCCTGTTCTGACATTCTTTTATCAATAATAATATGAATAAATTTTCCACCATCCAAAATTGGCAATGGAAGCATATTGATTATTCCTATGAAAAATGAAATCATCCATAACCATAACAAGAACATTGAAACATTTGGATCGTTCCATTCAATGAAATTCATTACAGGTGTATATGCAAATGAATTATCTCTCATGATTCCTATTAATCCTCTTTCAGGATCATCTGGTGATGGCATTACTGTTAATCCAACATCTAATGGCTGACCATCTCTAAGTATTGATACTGTAGCTGTTTCTCCTGGATTCAAGCTGGGGAAATCTGCTGGACTAAAAATTGGTATATTATTAATCGAAGTAATTATGTCATTTGCAAGCAATCCTGCCTGTTCAGCTCCTGAATTTTCTATTATTGAAAGTATCAAAACACCATCAGGTAATTCATAAAATATACTCAATAATGGTTCAGGTACTACCATTGCAAAAAATGGATTTGTTAATAGTATAACGCCTAACACTAATGCAAATAATACATTTGAAGTTGCACCTGCTCCAATTACTCTTAATTTAGAAATCTTTTTAGCTTTTTCAAATTCTTCTTCATCTGGTTCTACAAATCCTGCAAACATTGCGATAAAAATTGCAAAGCCTCCAGTTTTAATTTTAATTTTCTCAAGAGCAGCTACAATTCCATGTCCTCCTTCATGCATTACAAGTACAATTGGAATTGAAAGTAGAAAGTATGTGATAGCTGGTGCTGAAGTTAATGTAATTCCTGGAATTAATACCGTTAACTCATTAAATTCTGACTGTGCAACAAAAAAGTTTGAAACATTATTTAGTAAAAACCAAAAGGCAAAAGCCATCATTATAAAACCTGCAATTACACTAACATTTGCAAATACTTTGATTCCTCGCTTTGTTCTTCCAAGAATTTTAATTAAAACATCATTGACACTTTTATTTTTGTAAACAAGACTGTATGGTTTAATCTCAACCCCATATTTTTCTAATTTTAGAGCTTTTGCGGTTACAAAAATAGCTACCCAAGCCATTAAGACGTAAATTATCGCATTTTCAGTAATAAAATCAAGTTCCAAATTAATTGTTAATTTTTTAAAGCACAGGCATTTATCGGTTACTATGAATCCCGTATTGATTATCTCTACATATCCTAATAAAAAATTAATTTTAAAAATTGCGCATGATCTTGTCAAAAACAAGATTGTAGCATGTGTCCATATTTCAAAAATTGACTCAGTTTACTCATGGAATAATAAAATCCAAAATTCAGCAGAATATATTGCAATATTCAAAACTGTGACAAAAAATAAATCTAAACTCAAAAAAGTAATTGCTGAAACTCATCCATATGATGTTCCAGAAATAGCAGAAATTGATGTTACTTCAATAAATAAATCCTATTTGAATTGGTTGATAGAATCAACAAATTAAGTTTCTAAAGAATATCGTAACAAAGAAACTATTCCACCTAATCCTGTAACCCTTAATCCAATATCTGTTGATGAATCAACACTGTAAATTTTAACACCTTTATTTTCAATGTCATTTAAAAAATTCATTATCTCTTGTTCATTATTATCTTGAATTATTTTATCTGAAAATACTATTGATTCTACTGCTCCCATTTGATTTGCATTCAAAGTTTCAGTATATCCCATTGTGAATTTTTTACTTTTTTTATTTGCAAGAATCATAATTTCATCAATTATTGATGCCGCTTTTGCTAATTTACTATCGGACATTATTTCATGCATTGTTTGAGATTTTGTAAATGTGTATATTCCATCTTCTCCTCCAGAATCAATTCCATCAACAACTTGAATTTTATATTTTTGTGATTTTTGAATAAAATTTGCAAATCTTTTTTTTGTTTCACCTGGACCAAAAATTACTATCATATCCTCTTCCTTGAAAATAGATGTTATTGCTTGATGCACATGTTCAAAAAATTTCTCAATATTGAAACTTGTTTTGTATCTCTTTCCACCTGAACCTGAGTAAATATTTGGCATAAATTCCAGATGTGTGCCTCTTAATCTTGCAATTCCACAATCTGCAGTATCAATTGCGATTAGAACAAAACTTGTTTGATTATTTGTTGATTTCAAAAGCTTTTTTTCAATTGGTAGCCATTTTTTCTTTGAGATTGTTATTCCGTCATTAAGTTGCAAAATAAATGAATGATGTGAACCATGAGGTACTGATTCGTTACTTGATTCAGAAATTATTCCACCTATTCTTAATTTATCTAAAACTTCATCAAGTGAAATTTTTTCTACCGTTAATGCAATTCTAATTTTAATTCTTTCTCCTTTGTCTGGTCTTGAATATTCTTTATCTTGTTTTAGAACTCTTGTTGTATCTCCTATGACTTTATCATTTTCTTTAATTATGCGTCGTAGATTTAACAAGTCTTCTGAATCTTCTGGAATAACTGAAATTAAATTTTCATCTATTGTTTTTGTAATCATGATATTATTGTAAATTACAAAACGTAGTGTTTAGTTTTCTGTTTTAGTCTTTTCTTCTTCTGATTTTTTCTTTAGATAATTTTCAACCCAATCTAAAGTAAGAACTCCAGATTCTGCCAAGTTTGTTAAAGAATTTGCTGAAGCTTCTCCTGTTACTTTTCCTTCCATTCTTCTTATTTGACGCCATTTTAGAGACGTGTTCCCACTTTTTGAATTATAAATTATTCCAAGAACATCTCTTGCATTCATAAATGTAATATCTCTAATTTTTTTTAAAGTTACTTTATCTGCAGCTTCTACGTATATTGCACCCAACTTGTCTTCTCTTTCTGCAAATACCTCTGCATCCCCCAAATAGTTTCTAGGAGCATAGGATTTACAAGTACTAGAAATAATAAATCTTCTAAAACTTTCTAGTGTTGCTGGAGTGCTAATTGTAACCATTT
>Ga0257126_1000017_pt1 | contig 118901 bp, 107 predicted proteins | sample SI060_120mmetaG_FD_190151 | JGI IMG/M metagenome (GOLD analysis project Ga0257126, IMG submission 190151) | Marine microbial communities from Saanich Inlet, British Columbia, Canada - SI060_120m | ecosystem: Environmental > Aquatic > Marine > Inlet | place: Canada: British Columbia | collected... | reverse complement strand
GTCGGATCCTGTCGTCCCACGCTGCCCAAACTCCATCTCTAGCTCTCTTTTTGTAGGAATTTTTATAACTGTTTGAATTGGAGCCGGCCATTTTAAATGAATACCCGATTGTACTAACCCTGAATATTCACCCAAAGTCAACAAGACGCCTTCCTCTTCTAATTCAACCCGATAAACTGAACTCCAAACCGCGAATAATGCGACTAAAAGTAGCCCAATTGATAATCCGCTCTTTGGAAATTTATCAGGAATAGTAAACTCTTGGTCACCAACGATTATTTTTCTTGCCATGTCAACATCTCCTCTGTTTATATTTCTTTTCTAAGTCTTGCTACGGGAACACCTAGCTGGTCTCGATATTTTGCTACAGTCCTTCTTGCAAGCTTGTAACCTTTATCCTTTAATAACTGAACTAAAGTATCATCATTAAATGGAATCTTTTTATTTTCTGAATTAATTATATTTTGTAACTCTTTTTTAATTACAAATGTTCCAAGAATTTTTCCATTCTCAAGCTCTATTGCATCTGTAAAATAATGTTTTAACTCAAATATTCCGTAAGGAGTATCTACAAACTTACCACGAGTTGACCTACTAATAGTAGAAATGTCCATACCAATTTCTTCAGCTATGTCTTGCAATTTAAGAGGACTAAGGTGATTCATATCCCCTGCAAACCATTCAGGCTGATTTTTAATAATTGCTCTCATAACATTTACCATAGTAACTCTTCTTTGTTTGACTGCTTCAATAAACCAGTTTGCTGAATCTATTTTTTCTCGCACAAACGTTTTTGCCTTACCAATAAACTCTCCATTTTCTATACCATTTTCATACGTTTTACTAATTCTAAGTTCTGGAACGCCACCATCATTTGTAGTAATTAACCAATCGTCTCCATCTTCTCTTATAACTAAGTCAGGAATGATAACTTGAAAGTTATCAGCATATCCTTCTCCTGGGCGGGGGTTTAGTTTGGATATTTTTTTAACAGCATCATGAAGTTCTGAACTTGAACATTTTAGTTTGATTTTAATTTTATCATATCTTTTATGCATAAAATCATCAAAGTATTTTGATACTATTCTGTAAGACATGGAATCTTTGTCATCTTCAAGTTGGATAGCTAAACACTCTTTAAGATTTCTAGACGCTAGTCCTCTTGGATTCATACGCTGGATGACTAAAAGAATTGGTTCGAGATCTTCCTCTTCCAATCCAAAATTATCAGCAATTAGTATTAGGTCTGTATCTAGATAGCCTCTTTCATTTATATTCCAAAGTATTTCTTCTGCTATCTCCTTTTCCAAGTCTGTGAGGCCTAAGTCTTTTAATTGATCAATAATTTTTTCAATAAAAGTATTCCTATCTGGTACTGGTAAGTCTGCTTTTTCTTGATCAAGATAGTATGAACTTTCATCCGTATATACATCCTCTATTGGTGCATCAATTTCTTCCAATACTTCTTCTGCCATTGATTTCTCTTCAAATTCTTCTGGCTCTACTTGCTCTAAGATAGGATTAAGCTCAAGCTCTTTTAAAATTGTTTGCTCAAGGTTTATCGTGTTTAATTGCAGAAGTCTAGCTTGCAGTACTTGCCTAGGAGCAAGCTTTTGTTTTTGCTCAAGTCTTTGTGATAAACGTGGCATATACTAGTCTAACCTAAATTTTTCTCCGAGATAAAGCCTCTTTGCTTCTTTGTCATTCGCTAAGTCCTCAGAAGTTCCTGATTTTAAAATTTTCCCATTAAAAAGAAGATATGAACGGTCTGTTATAGAAAGAGTTTCTCTTACATTGTGATCAGTGATTAAGACTCCTATATTCCTCTCTTTTAAAGAATTAACGATAGATTGAATCTCTTCTACTGCAATTGGATCAACCCCAGCAAATGGTTCATCTAAGAGCACAAAGTCAGGATCCATGCAGAGAGATCTAGCAATTTCTACGCGTCTTCTTTCCCCGCCTGAAAGCGTTCCTCCTTTACTATTTCTTAATTTAGTGACAGAAAAATCATCTAATAAAGAGTTTAGCTTTTCTTCTTGCTCATCTTTTGTAAGATCTTTTCTCATTTCAAGCACTAGCTTTAAATTATTTTCAACAGTTAATTTTGAAAAAATAGAAGGTTCCTGCGCAAGGTAGCCAACGCCTTTCCGAGCTCTTTTATACATTGGATCGTTTGTGATTTTATGATTATCTAAAAAAATATCACCCTTAGTTGGCTTAACCATGCCAGTAATCATATAAAAGGTGGTTGTCTTACCAGCTCCATTAGGCCCTAATAAACCCACAACTTCATTTCGGTTCACCGAGATATCAACATCATTGACAACCATCCTTGAACCATATTGCTTATGCAAGCCTTTCGCTGAAAGACAAGTTATGTTTTTTTCGCTCATATCAATTTCTTCCAGTCACGCCTGAAGGGTTCAATATTTTCCAATTCTCTAAATCCGAGTCAGATTCAAAGCCAATACCATAGAGTGTGTCTTCATCCAATGTAGTAATCATAACAGAGTCCAAAGTACTCATTTTTTCATTTTTTGCGTCCCAATAAAGCGTATCAGTAAATAACGTGATCCCGCTATCAGAAATCGCAACTACATTTCCGATTGCTTTCATATTATTTGTCTTTTGATCCACCTCAGCTTTGAAACTATTTAATACCGCAACATGCGTCTGTTTTTTATCGAAAAAGTCTACTTGAACTTTGTCATCAAGCAAAATATGCTTTTTCTGATTATATTTTTCTAAATGCCCAGAGCTTACTCTGGCTCTTTCAATTGAAGAGTCTGTTAAAATTATTGTAACACCCCAACTTTCTTGATCTGGAAAGTCAGTTCCCTTTTCTAAAAATAGATCAGTCGGTTCGGAGGAACAGCCAAACAAAATTAACAATGAAACATTTAACCAAATTAGCTTTTTCATTAATCAGCTTTTCAGAACTCTTCTTATCATTGCTTCTTTTACTTCTTCCGTTCTATTCTGCTTCTTAATAATCCATTCCACCGCTTCTCTAAAAGCACCTTCACCGCCTTTAGTTTCAGTTGTGTGCTTCGCCACTCGCATAATATCTGGGGTGGCGTTAGCTACAGCAATCGGTAAACCAACTAATTCCATAACTGGTAGATCAACCATATCATCTCCTAAATAAGCGATTTGATCGTCAGATAATGAATACTTCTTTTTTAAATCGCTGTATGCATGCAACTTATTTAATCCTCCATTATAACAGTCATCAATCTTTAATTCTTTTGCTCGAAACTCTGTGGCAGGAGAATAGCGAGCTGAAATAATTGCAATTTTTAAATCTGCTGCCCTGGCGTATGCAACTCCAACACCATCAAAAACAGAAAATTTTTTAAATTCCATATCATCAGTCCCTCTATAAATGGAGCCGTCAGTCCAAACGCCATCAATATCAGAAATGATCATTTCAATTTTTTTGTAGTTAATCATATATTTACCTTAGTGAGTTATGAACTTTTTTTAAATCCATTAGAAGAGAAGCTAATTGATCTAAGGGCCATTGTGTTGCTGCATCCGATTTTGCCAAATCAACATTATCATGAACTTCCATAAAGACACCATTGCACCCAGCAGCCACTGCGGATTTAGCTAGCGTTGGAATCATATCTCTCATACCAGAGGAATGCCCACCACTACCTCCAGGCAACTGTGCACTGTGAGTCGCGTCAAAAATAACTGGATATCCATAGTTTTGCATGAGGGGAATTGCTCTCATATCAGCAACTAAATTATTATACCCAAACTGGGTACCTCTATCAGTCAGTAATATATTTTCTGATCCTGATTCTTCAACTTTTTTAACAATGTGCTCAACATCCCAAGGTGCTAAAAACTGCCCTTTTTTAATATTAACTGTCTTCCCAGTTTTTGCAGCAGCTAAAAGAATATCTGTTTGTCTGCTCAAGAAAGCGGGGATTTGAATTATATCTACAACCTCTGCTACTATTGCAGCCTGCTCGGCAGTGTGAATGTCTGTAAGCACTTTCATTCCAGTTTCTGATTTTACGGCGCTTAAAATTTTCAATCCTTCTTGAATACCAGGACCTCTAAATGATTCAATAGAAGTCCTATTTGCTTTGTCAAAAGAGCTTTTAAAAATAATAGGAGATTCTACTTTTTTTGAAATTTCATTTATCGCTGTAGACATTTTTAGAGAATGATCTCGATTTTCAATAACACACGGCCCAGCGATGATTCCGAGATTGCTATCCCCAAAGACGACTTCACCAACTTTAATTTCTTTTAACATTTATTTCCTCTTCGCATTATATTTTTTTGACGATTTTATAAATTCTCTGAAAAGGGGATGAGCTTTATTTACACGGCTCTTTAATTCTGGGTGAAACTGACCAGCAACAAACCAGGGGTGTTCGCTTATCTCAATTGTTTCTACAACCCCCAAATCGTCATTAACTCCGGAAATAACCATCCCAGCTTTTTCAAGCTTTTTTTTGTACCTATTGTTTACTTCGAAACGATGCCTGTGTCTCTCAGAAATCTTTTTCGATCTATATGCTGAGAATGCTTTTGTACCCGGTTTAATAGTGCAGTCATACGCTCCAAGTCTCATAGTACCACCCTTAATTTTTACCGCTTTTTGTGATTCCATCAAATCAATTACTGGGTGTTTTGTACGTTTGTTAAACTCTGTTGAATTGGCTCCTTTTAATCCACACACATGCCTAGCAAAGTCAATAATAGCACATTGCATACCTAAACATATTCCAAAAAAAGGCACATTGTTTTCCCTAGCATATTTTGAAGATAAAATTTTACCTTCGCTTCCCCTTGTTCCAAAACCAGGTAATATTAAGATACCATCAACATTTTTAAACTCTTTTATTGCCGTTGTATCATTTGTGATTTTATTTGTTTTAACCCATTTTATATTTACCCTTGTATTGTTCTCAACTCCTGCATGAACAAAAGATTCTAAAACGCTTTTATAGGAATCAATGAGTTCAGTGTATTTACCACACATAGCAATTAAAACCTCTGCTTCAGGATTTTTGTAATTGTGTACGAAATTTTTTAGCTTAGATAATTCAGGCTCTTTATCTAATTGTAAACGCTCATTAACTAAATGACCCATGTTTTGTTTATGCAATAATAAAGGAACTTCATAAATACTATCAACATCTCTACCTTCAAAAACATGATCTGCCCTTACATTACAAAAAAGAGCAATTTTTTCTCTAACTGATTTATCTATTTTATGATCTGAACGGCACAAGATCATATCGGGCGTAAGTCCAATTTCTCTCAACTTCATAACTGAGTGTTGAGTTGGCTTTGATTTAAGTTCACCACTAGCTTTAACATATGGTAATAAAGTCACGTGCATTATCAAATGATTTTCACGTCCAACATTTAAGGACAACTGTCGAATTGCTTCCATAAAAGGCAAGCTTTCTATATCTCCAACAGTACCCCCAACTTCACAAATTACAACATCATATTTCTTTGGTTTATTTACACTCTTTATTCTTTTTATGATTTCATCCGTTACATGAGGAATTACTTGAACAGTCTGACCAAGATACTCGCCTTTTCGTTCCCTGTCTAGCACTGTGCTGTATATCTGGCCTGCTGTTGCATTATTATTTTTTGTCATGCTTATATCTATGAAACGCTCATAGTGACCTAAATCAAGATCTGTTTCAGAACCATCATCTAAAACGAATACTTCGCCGTGCTGATAGGGGTTCATTGTACCTGGGTCAACATTTAAATATGGATCCAATTTCAAAATTGTAACTCTTAGGCCTGAGTTTTTTAATATGTAGCCAATAGATGAAGCCGCAATACCTTTGCCCAAGCCAGACATAACTCCGCCAAGTACAAATATATATTTAGTGGGATTTTTTGAAGACATTATAAATATCCTATTAATTAATTTTTTCTTTATTCAACTTAGCAATCACATAATCTAGATCTTGAGGAGTATCAACTGCATGTTGCTCTGAATTCGTTATAAGTGCTTTAATTTTTATATCATTATCTAATGCTCGAAACTGTTCAAGTGAATATTTAATTTCATTTTTTGAGGCCGGCATTGAAGAGAATTCAAAAAGAGTTCCTCTTTGAAAACCATAAAAGCCTATGTGTCTAAAAACTCCACCAATATCTAAGTCATAAATATCGCGCTTAAAATCATATGCATTTTGATGTTCATCTAAAAAAGCTTTCACTATATTTCTATCTAAATAGTCTCTAATACCTATGTTGCGACTTACTACAGTAGCCATTGTTACTGTAGGGTCATCAAACAGTTTTATAAGTCCATCAATTAAACGGGGATTCAATAATGGTTCATCACCCTGAATATTGATAACTACTTCAGCTTCATCTATCTCTTTTATGACTTGAGAGACTCGATCTGTTCCACTTGAATGCTCCTCACTAGTCATAACTAGCTCAAAATCAAAATCAGATAAGACTTGCTTAGTTTCTTCAGAATCTATTGCCACGATAATCTTATCTAGGAGCTTTGATTGCTTAGCTCTTTCTGCAACGTGTGCAATCATAGGTTTGCCATTAATATCCGCTAATATTTTTTTAGGAAACCTCTTCGAACCAATTCTTGCTGGAATAACACCTACAACCATTATTTAAAAATAAAATTAAATTTAAAATTATTTATCATCATTATTAGTCGAATATAGTAGCGAATATGTTTATATGTAATGTATCAGGCATAGTTTTTGTTATCAAATTTAGCCTTACTTTTAAAGAAAGAAAATTTATTCGAAACGAAGCGATTCGATTGGATCAAGTTGAGCTGCTTTCCAAGCTGGATATATACCAAAACCAATCCCAATAATTGAACAAACTAAAAGACCAATAGCGGCCCAGTCCATGGGTATTACGGCTGGAATATTAAAAATAAAAGAGACAATATTCCCCGCAGCAATTCCAAAAATGATACCAGCAATTCCACCAAATTCGCTTAAAAAAACAGCCTCCATTAAAAACTGCGTTAAAATATCTTGCTTTGTTGCTCCAATCGCTTTTCTTATTCCAATTTCTTTAATTCTTTCCGTAACTGAAACCAGCATTATGTTCATAATTCCAATTCCAGCTACTACCAGCGCAATTACACTGACCATTAATGCAAAAAGCTTTATCCCGTTGGTAAATCCTGAAAGAGTTTCAATCATTTCATCACTTGTCACAATCTCAAAATCATTTTCTTCTCCAGGGCTAACTTTCCGTATTGATCGCATAATTCCAATCACTTCTTGTCTTGTTTTTTCATAATCTAATTCAGAACGAGCCTCTACATTTATACTTAAGGATGTCCATTTATTTGAAAACTTTTGTAAAAAATTTGTAATTGGAATAGCAATATAGTTGTCTTGACTTTGGCCGAATGCTTCTCCTTTCCTTTCAGCAATACCAATAACAAGATAATCCAATCCATTTAGTTGTATTTTTTTTGAAAGCGGATTTTCAAAAGGAAAAAGTCTATCAACAATATCCATTCCTAAAATGCATACGTTCCTAGCATATCTCACATCATCTGGGGCAATGTTTCTACCCTCAGAAATGAAAGTATTAACCATCCTTATACTTCCTTCATCTCCACCAAATAATTCTATGTAATTTTTAACCTTTTTGTCCTTGTATTTGACATTTCTTATTGACTGACCCTCATTAACGCTGATAAGAATAGGAAGCTTAGCTTTTTGTTTTAATTTTTTGTATTGGCTAAAATCTATATTTTTTCTGTTTCTATAGTTTTTTGTTCGCCTCCCAATTTGTATAGCCGGGAATTTTTGAATTACAAATGTATTTGCTGCAAAAACATTAAGACCAGAAGCGACTGATGATTCTAATGTCCTTATTGCAGTCATCACTCCAATTACAGAAAAGACACCAATACTTATTCCTATCAAAGTCAGGGTCGATCTAAGCTTATTTTGTCTAATTGCATCTATAGCCATATAGAAACTTTCACGAAGAATATTTTTTAAGTTTCTTGAAAGCATCCTATTCATACCTCAAAGCATCGATTGGGTCAAGTTTTGAAGCTTTATATGCAGGGACTATTCCAGATACGACTCCAACAAACATACTAATGAAAATTGAAAACAATGACAGCCCTAGGGGCAAAGTCGATGGAAAAACCTGATTGATAAATAAACTAATTATATATGCTGCAAGTAATCCAATTAGACCAGCAAAAAAACATATTGTAACTGCCTCCATAAGAAACTGACTTAAAATCATACCATTGGTTGCTCCAATTGCTTTTCGAACTCCAATCTCCCGTGTCCTTTCTTTTACTGTAACAAACATGATATTCATGATTCCAATACCGCCAACGATAAGAGACAACAATGTGATAAAATATCCCGTACCCCCAATGGCAAGTTTTAATTTGTTGTACTGCGCCTCGAATGCTTTTGTTTTATTGATGGCAAAGTCACTTTTTTCACTTGGCTTAAGTCCACGTATTTGCCTCATGATACCCGTGATTTCATCATAACCATCCTCAATTTTTTGTTCAGGGACTTTTACACTTAGGCGCATCCAACCACGTTTCGAAAAAATTCTATTATAAGCTCCCAAAGGAAGTATTGCTTGATTATCTACACTAAATAAACCCAAGAACTTTCCTTGTTTTTCTAGTACACCAATAACTCTAAATTTTATATTATCAATTTTTATATATTTGCCTATCGGATTCTCAAAACCAAAAAAAGCTTCTTTTAAACCATATCCAATAATTGTAACCCTAGAACCATTTCTGTCCTCGCTTAAAGAAAAAAATCGACCCAAATCCAAATCGGTACTAATTGTTTCCATATACTCTTCATTGGTCCCAAATATCTCCGTTCTCGTCTCTTTATCTTCATATGATAAAGATGCTGTTCGCTGCATTACCGGCGATACCGCTAGAGCGTGCTTTGATAAATTTTTAATTTTATCTACATATTCTGACCTCATCCTTGGCCTGTTCTTTACTTCCCACCATTCCATATCACTAAACCATTCATAACGACTGACATATAAAATGTCTTTACCCAGCCACGACATACTGCTCTCAAATGAACGATCTAATCCAGAAATAAGTGTCCCCATTAGTGTCACGGATAAAACACCAATTATAATACCTAGTGCAGTTAGTAACGATTTTGTTTTATTTGCAAAAACAGCAACTAGCGAAATTTTTAAGTTTTCATAAAATAAAGAAATCAATTTTTTACAACTATTTCATCTTTAACAATTTTACCATCTAATAATCGGACTATACGATTAGAGTATTTCGCAATATCATCTTCATGTGTTACTAAGATTATTGTATTCCCGTTTCTATGCAAGTCATCAAAAATTTTCATTATTTCATGTCCACTTTTCGAATCAAGGTTACCAGTTGGCTCATCAGCAAGAATAATGGAAGGATTATTCACAAGTGCCCTAGCAATTGCCACCCGCTGCCTCTGACCTCCGGATAATTCATTCGGGCGATGGTGCATTCTGTCTTCAAGCCCAACACTGATTAAGGCATTAGAAGCCATTTTTAATCTTTTTTCTTTTTTTATATTTGCGTAAACGAGCGGAATCTCGACATTGTGTAAAGCACTTGCTTTTGGTAGGAGGTTAAAAGTCTGGAACACAAATCCAATTTTACGATTTCTTATTGAAGCTAATTGACTATCATTCATTACGTGAACTTTTTCGCCTTCGAATTCATATAACCCCGAACTAGGAGAATCTAGACAACCAATCATATTCATCATTGTAGATTTTCCGGACCCAGATGGACCCATTATTGCCATGTATTCATTATTGTTAATTTTTAAATCAACACCATCGAGTGCTCGAACTTCTTCACCCCCTACATTATAAATCTTGTAAATATCTTTTAAACCAATTAATTCCATTGCGTATAAACTTTTTATAGGGACTCTAAACTTGTCAATTAATTTGAAGGTAAATCTTTTTTATATGATACTTTCATACCATGTTGTAACTCTTTGCTTAATACCCTGTACCTACCTGTCACAATTAAATTTCCACTTACTATACCAGACTGAACGGAATAGTAATCTTCACTAGAAAGACCGACGTTAACAGGTTTTACTATTGCATACTTTTCACCATTAGATACTTTTTCGCCATCAAAGTCGTCTACCAAAATAAATACAACATCGATGCTTTCTTCAATATTAGAGTAATCTTCATCATCCCAGTTTTTTTCTTCCGGATTATCCTGTTTAAGATCTTCAAAATTCTTAGGTCTTGAAACGAGAGATTGAATAGGAATAGAAATCGTATTTTTGATTGTTTGAGAAATAATGTTTACCGTACTGCTCATCCCAGGCCTAATTTTTTCAGGTGGATTTAAGATTTTGACCTTTACTTTAAAGTTTGTTACTTGTTGCTGACCACCCATATTTAAATTTTGCGCTGTATGAGCAATCTCACTTACCAACCCATAAAAAAGCGTATCTGGGAAAGCATCAATTTCAATTTCAGTTGTATCGCCTACATCTATCGTAACAACATCATTTTCATTTACATCAACCAATACCTCCATATAACTAAGGTCTGCTATTGTCATTAGGACTCCGGGGTTAAACATACCACCAAGGGCCATTTCACCTTCTTCTTTTGAGAGACTAGTAACTATACCATATTTAGGCGCTACTAATTTTGTCTTAGAAAGTTCGTCTTCTCTAGAAAGTAAAGCTGCTCTAGCCTGCTCTACTTGACTGGAAGCTAATTCATATGATGCTTCAATTTGCTCGAGCTCCTGCTTTGAAATCAGTTTTTGACTAAATAGAGTTTTAGTTCTGTCTAATTGTGATTTAATATTTTTTAGATTTGCTTTTGAAGATCTAACCTGAGATAAAGCTTGGTCATAAGCAGCTTGATATTGTTTTTTATCAATACTAATAAGATGTTGCCCCGGTTTTACAGTATCTCCCTCAAGCACTGTAATATTTGTAATCCATCCTGAAACCATTGAAGTAATTTGAACTTCTTCTTCTGGTTGAATAGTTCCACTAGCATTCACCTTATGAACAATATCTCGCTTTTCAACAAATTCTGCTGTAACAGTAGGCATGTCATCGGATTTATAATATTTTAAATAAAAGCCAATAATTAGGAGGAAAATTGCCACTAATGGCACCCAAACAGTTTTTTTCTTTATTACTTCTAACATTATTTTATTTCTTCTTCTTTAGTTTGATATTCTATATCTAACATCCCTAACAAAGCCTTAAGTCTCATTTCTTGTATTCTTGCATCATGAACTGTATTTATAAGAGTTGAATTAGACCGAATTAATGAGACCTGAGCATCTAGTACTTCTAGGATCGTTGCTGAACCAATGCTATATCTTTTCTGTACAAGTTTGAGGTCTTCTTCTGCAGCAGAAACAACATCCTGGTTAATTGGAATTATTTCAGAATAATTCATGATAGACTTTCTAATTAGTTCAACTTGAACACGTAAATCATTTAAAAAAGTTAGATAGTTATTTTCATATTTTCTCTTAGATAATTTTGCCTGCTTTTGGGCGGTAGATAATGAATTTCCCGAAAATATTGGGAAGTTTATAGCCATACTTACTCCTAATCTCCAATCATCTTTTAAAGATTCTTTTAATTGTTCGCTATTATCACCACTTGCAGAATAATCAATTGATGCAAAAGCAGATGGAGACCTCATGCCTTTAGCTATTTTAAATTGGATATTACCAATTTCTATTGTTGCTCTTTGAATCAATACATTAGGGTTTTTTTCTTTTAATAACCCTAACGCTTCTGCACTAGATGGGACTGAAACCGGTATCCACTCACTGTTTTTAGCTTGGATTGATTGTCCAAAATCTATCATCCCCATATCATTAAATAATTGCCTTCTAGAGTTCTCCAAAGATGTTTCCCTATTCAAAAGCTCCACTTTGGCTTGCCCCATAGAAACGTTTGCTTTAAGTAAATCAGTTTTTCTTACAGCTCCTAGTTCAAATTGTTTTTGCACGAGGTTAACTTGCTTTTCTGACAAACTAAGGTTTTTTAAAGCAACTTCCAGCAATTGTTGCGCTTTTAATAATCCATAATATGAAGATGTTACATTTTGAATAACCTGTGTTTTTGTGTTTCGCTCTCTTAACTTTGCTATTTCTAAGTTTACTTTGGCCTGCTTTACTGCATTTAATGATTTGCCGCCATTGTAAATTGTTTGATTTATCGATAGACCTGCTGACATATAACTCGATTCTCCTGAACTAACAGTATCAATTTCAAGATTCACTAAATCTGGGATGATAATTTCTTGATCAGGGTATTTTGTCTTACCACTTGCAGTGGAGACATTTAAAGAAGGGAGCAATCCACTATAAGATCCTAGAAGCCCTTGATTGGCAGATTCTACATCTAAGCCTGCCGACACCAAGGTACCTTTTCTGTCGAGTGCTATTTTAATACACTCAGAAACATCATAATCTTGAGCTGTAGTGGTAGATACAAAGATTATTAATAAATATATATGTCTTTTAAATTTCAAAGTTTTCTAAAGTTTTATTCAAAAATAAAAATCCTGCGAATAATGCAGGGTTTGATTTTATATTATTAAAACAACGTATCTAACTGTTTATATTAATGTCAATATTTATGTTTGAATCGTCCTTGTTAATATTATTTTCTTTAAATACTCTATTTAACTCTTTTTCAACATCTTCTTTCAAAACGTCCCCCCTCGCATTAACAATAACCGTAACTTTTTCAATCCCATTTTCGATAGTTTTTTCAATACTTATATTTATATCTTTTTTTAAGTCGCTACGAATATTGTCGCCTATTTGAAAAGAAAAGTCAGTGTTAACATCCCCGAATGATAGAAAGATTACTACTGTAGATATCGCACCTAAGCTTATGCCTAGGAATAGACTTTTTTTATCAATTTTCAACCCACTGGTCCTAATAATGTTTCATACGTTAATTTTAACATATTGTTCCGGGCTTTAGTAAAACATTGGTTTTTGATACATATTAGATTGATTTAATAATTTTTAAATGCTCTTCAGTTAAATTTTTAATACTAAAAAAATTTACACCCGTTGCTCCGCCATCTATTGACTTTTTTATAGCTTCTTTTAATTCAATCGGAGGTAAAGAACCCACAAATAAACCTGAAAAATATTCGACTTGAGTTCCAATTTCTTTAATACCTTGTTCAACGCTAAACTTTATCCAGTCTAAATCTTCATTATAAAAATGATGGTAATTCATAGGACAAACAATATCTAGATTCCAAGATGACCAATCTTGCCTAACCATTCTTCGAGACATTTCCGGGAAAGGGAATACAGCTGCAGATAGCTTAGTTCCATTCTTATGAGCAATCTCAACTAATTGATTTACTAAGCTTGTTAGTGCCTCCAATCTAAATTTAAACCAGTTATTATCACGTTGCGGGTCTTCAATTTTAATTGGATCAACATTGTAAATTTTCTTATACTCCCTTCTTGCTTCCTTATGGTACCCAAAGTCATATTGAGGCATTTCATCTTTTTGAACTAGGTAATATTTTGGCTGAAGAGCTATCGGGAGTATCACATCACAATATCTCACATAATCTAAATGCACAGAAACCAGTCCATGTAACTTAGAAAATTCTTTTATATTGTTTTTTATATGTTCTCTCGCTCCTTGACTGAAAGGGCTAAGCCATTGATAGTAATCAACATAAGGCCTAAAGTCATAACTGTTTTGACCTTCCCTATTAACAGAATACCAATCCAAATTATTCATGGCGACTTCATCATTTGGGCGGTTTAATGCCCAAACCCAAGCATGGATATTTATCTCCATACCTTTAGTTATAATAATTATTTTTTTTAATTGACTTGGGTTACCCTGGATAAAATAATTATTTATTCCTGAATTTTTATATTTTTGAAAATAGGCTCTCCATTCTTTTTCTGGTTTATATACATACTGGAACCAAACTCCGAATGAAATGCTTTTATTTTGCTTACTTAACATATAAAGTATATTTTTTATTGATATTAGCTAAAAGCTTCATGCTCTCTTTTTTATTTGACATAATATTAAGTTAAGTTATTCATCTACTTTAGCAATAAATAACTATTGAGGATTTTATAATTATGAAAATATATATTCTTCTTTATTTCTGTTTGATAAGCCTATCGTCTTTTTCGTGCAATAAAAACATGAATGCATATCAAAATCTCAATTCTCAACTCGATGAAATTACGATTAAAGATATTCATTCTGGGTATGATAATAATCGTTTTACTGTTAAAGAACTGGTTAGCAACTATATTGATCGTATAAAAAATATTGATCAATCAGGACCACTACTTAATTCAATAATCGTGATTAATCCAGATGCTTTTGCTATTGCAGACTCACTTGATAAAATACATATGCTCGGAAAAACAAAAGGCCCTCTTTTCGGGATTCCAGTACTTCTGAAAGATAATATTGATGTGAAAGGCGACATGCCAACTACTGCGGGATCTAGAATTTTAAAAGACTCGTTCCCTTTGAGAGATAGCTGGGTAGCAAAAAAATTAAAAGCTTCAGGCGCTATTATTCTTGGTAAAACAAACTTAAGCGAGTGGGCTAATTATAGATCATCTTATTCTTCAAGTGGATGGAGCGGAATTGCTGGACAAACAAAAAATCCTTATGTTTTAGATAGAAACCCTTGTGGCTCTAGCTCAGGATCAGCTGTCTCTGTTTCTGCAAATTTATGTGTTGTCGCTATTGGGACTGAAACCTGGGGCTCTATTATGTGTCCTTCAAATGCAAACGGAATAGTTGGAATCAAGCCAACTGTTGGACTTTGGAGTAGGTCTGGAATAGTCCCTATTAGTTACACTCAAGATACAGCCGGGCCAATGTCTCGCACAGTTAGAGATGCCGCAATTTTTCTTGGAGCGGTAACTGGCGTTGATAACAACGATAAAAAAACAAAAAAGAGCAAAAATAATTACTATAAAGATTATACTAAATTTTTGAATGTTAATGGCCTACAGAATAAAAGAATCGGGTATGTCAAGACTATGGAAGGCAAGAATCACAGGGTAGATTTTCTCATGCAAGGGGCGATCAAAGATTTAACGGAAAGTGGCGCAGAGATAATTCATATTGATAATATTTTCCAAAATAGTGATAATAAAAACAGCCCAGAAAAGCATTCATTAGAAGTCATGGCATATGAATTTAAAGATGGATTAAAAAAATATTTTGATAGCTTAGGACCAAACGCTATAGTAAAAGACCTTAAAGACCTCATAAGTCAAACTTTATTAGATAGTGTTGAAATGGTTTACTTTAACATCGAGAGGTTAGAAAACGCAGAAACTAAGGGGGACTTAAATTCAAAAGCCTACAAAGAAGCTATTCAAGAAATGAAAACGGCTACAAGAGAAATGGGCATTGATAGAGTGATGAAAAAATATAATTTAGATGCGTTTATTTCCCCAACAGGTAGTCCTGCTTGGAAAACAGATTTAGTAAATGGAGATAAATACTATATATCAACAACTGTTTTTGCAGCCTTATCTGGCTACCCGAATATTAATGTCCCTATGGGCTTTATCGATAATGTACCAGTTGGAATCTCTTTTTACGGTAAAGAATGGAGTGAACCAAAATTGATAGAGATGGCATACGCTTATGAACAAAAAACAATGCACAGAAAAAAGCCGGAGTTTTTAGTTTCAGACTAATCATATTATATTTTTATTACATTAATATTTGATAGGCTTCATAAAAAAATCTTGAAGCCTAATAAATAAAACTACAAGGATTACAGAAAAAACTTGAACCATTAATATATATACAGGCCACTCTCCCATCAGAAAGGGACTAACTGAGTTTGGTATTTGACGCAAAAACATATAATTACTATCCAACACAATATTTATAAAGGTTATTATCCCAACTATAGCATTTGTGTACAAAACTACTTGAAAAATCGATTTATATTCCATTCTCATATCATATTTGATCATCATCCATAGAATAGCAAATATTAAAGCAGCATGGTAAGCTTGGCTGTAAAAAAAGAAAATCCTGAGTTCAAATAAATCACCATCAGGTGTCAAAATAGCATTTGTAGCGCCCACAAAGCCCCAATAAAAAATCAGATTAAAAATTTTTTGATTCCGATATATCAAATTGTATGCTGCTAAGTAAACACCTATACTACAGAGTTGTAAAGGAAGATCTTTAATAATAGAATAATGCCCAGTAAAAACTCTTACTATATCCTCGGAAAGATCAAGGAATATCATCAAAACAGATAAAGTAATTAAAAAAGTTTTGCTATCATTCATTATCCCAATTTTTTCATTATACCTTAGGAAGGTAATGAATAAAAAAATAATTGCTATTAAAGAAATAATATGGTCAAAACTGAAAAGTTTAAATATATAGGGTGGCATTATAAATAATTATTATTCAACATTTTGAAAATCTAAGAATCAAATTTAAAATGAAATACTATCAAAAGTTTTCTCTTTGTGGGTCATTATAGTCTTCTTTTCACTATCCATAAAAAAATGTAAAACATTTAACTGATCTTCGAAGGAAGAGAACAAAAATTTATTTTCAATACTAATATTCATTATGTTTCCCTCTATATCAGTAATTTCAAAATAACACCAAACAATATCACCCTCAAATTCCTTACCTACCCAGTTTGCATTATATTCTTTCCCATTTATTCTTAAATGAATAGTCTTGCCAATGTAATCAAAAATAAGACTATCTATTTTATTTTCATCTTTTTTGCTATCAATGAAAAAATTTGATTCATTAATTTGATTTATAGCTTTTTCTAAATCATTTGCAAAAACCTTCATCGACACTTCAATAGCCTTCGAACTACTATCATACTGAAATGAAAATATCGATGAATGAAAAGAGTGTGGAAATATAAAGTTATATAAAAGTAGAAAATATATTAGTGAATGTTTAATTTTATGTTTCATAGTAGATGTTAATCTAAATATAGAAATAAAATACTCAATATTTTCAAAAACAGAAAGGCCAGGATTGTTACTAAATAATTTTAAACAAAAAATATTTTTACTATTCATAACGTCTACATTATTTGCACAAATTGAAGATAAGTTCAAACAATTAGACCAAGAAATAGCAACCCCAAACTCATACAGAACTGCAGCTGGTTATCCTGGCCACGAATATTGGCAAAATAAAGCTGACTATACAATTGATGTAAAATTAAATGATGAAAATCAAACTGTATCAGGATTTGAAACAATAACATACGCAAATAATTCCCCAGATGACCTTAATTATTTATGGGTCCAACTCGACCAAAATGTTAGAGCAAAAGATTCAGACGCTTACAAGATCTCTACAGGAAAAATGAGAAATAAATTAAATTTTTCATCAATGAAACCAGGTTTTATATATGGAGATAAAGACGCTTTTGATATTCTAAATGATTTTGATGGTGGATTTAACATAGAAGAAGTGGTTGCGATAGATGGAAGAAAACTTAATTATGTAATAAACAAAACAATGATGAGAATAGACCTTGAAAAACCACTAAGGTCAAAATCAAAAACTTCAATTTCCATACGTTGGAATTATAAAGTTCAAGATAGAATGTTTATGGGCGGAAGATCTGGATATGAATTTTTTGAAACTGATAGCAATTATTTATATACGATTTGCCAATGGTTCCCAAGAATGGCCATGTATAATGATGTATACGGTTGGCAAAATAAACAATTTTTAGGAAGAGGAGAATTCACATTAGACTTTGGTGATTATGATGTGCGAATAACAGTACCAGCTGATCATATAGTTGCCTCTACAGGCGAACTACAAAATATGATGGAAGTACTTACAAAAGAACAAATTAATAGATACAAAACATCTAAAACTGCAAAGAGTCCGATGATAATAATATCACAGGGTGAAGCGATTAAAAATGAAAAATCAAGAAGCAAAAAAGTAAAAACATGGAGATATAAAGCAAAAAATGTAAGAGATTTCGCATTTACTAGTTCTAGAAAATTTATATGGGATGCTATGGGTGTGAAAGTAGGAAATCGTACTGTAATGGCAATGTCTTACTATCCTAAGGAAGCGAATCCTTTGTATGAGAAATACTCTACTCGGGCCGTTGCTCATACATTAAATGTCTATTCAAAATATACATTTAATTACCCCTACCCGGTTGCAATCTCGGTAGAGGCAGCTAATGGAATGGAATATCCTATGATTTGTTTTAATTATGGTAGGCCACAAGAAGACGGGACTTATTCTGAAAGAATTAAATATGGTATGATAAGCGTTATTATCCATGAAGTTGGACACAATTATTTCCCTATGATTGTCAACTCAGATGAACGACAATGGACTTGGATGGATGAAGGACTGAACACATATTTACAGTTCCTAACAGAACAAGAGTGGGATAAAGACTATCCAAGTAGACGTGGCCCGGCAAAGAATATTGTAAATTATATGAAAGGCGATAAAAATAATTTGATGCCAATCATGACCAATTCTGAATCAATCTATCAATTTGGGAATAATGCCTATGGTAAACCAGCTACAGCATTAAATATATTAAGAGAAACTATTGTAGGCAGAGAGTTGTTTGATTTTGCATTTAAGGAATACTCCAAAACATGGATGTTTAAACACCCAACACCAAGCGATTTTTTCAGAATTCTTGAAAATGCTAGCGCTATAGATTTAGATTGGTTTTGGCGAGGATGGTTTTATTCAACAGACCCCGTTGATATTTCAATTGATGAAGTGACGTGGTATACCTTAGATACTAAAAACCCCGAAATAGAATTACCTCTAAAAAAAATAGAAGAAGAAAATGAGCCCATTCAATCGTGGCAGGAAAAGAACGGTATTGAGATACAAGAAACAATTGTTGAAATAGATGAAGAAGCAAACGACTTTTATGATAAATATGACCCATATGAAGTATCAATTCTGGACAAGGAAGATTTCATCAAGTATCGAGATAGTTCAGTAGTTGAGAATCAAGAAAAAAAGATTTATAATTCAAATTTAAACTACTACGAAATAAAGTTTTCTAATGTTGGAGGCCTTGTTATGCCGATTATATTAGAACTAGAATACGAAGACTCTACTAATTACATTATTAGAATACCTGCAGAAATATGGAGAAAAAATAGAAAACAAATAACAAAAGTCTTTGCAACAAAAAAGCTTGTTAAATCTTTTAACTTAGACCCACAGCTTGAAACAGCAGATATTAACTTGGTAAATAATAACTGGCCTAAGAAAGTAATAAAATCAAGATTTGAGTTATATAAAACTAAAAAACACGGCAGGTGGAAAACCTATAAAGAAAATAAAATGCAACGAAATAACAGATCAAAAAATGAGGAAAAATCTATAAAAAAATAATATTCTAGCTAGAATGATACTCTTGAAGAGATTTTACTTTAATTTTATTCTTTGTTCTGATAGCACGTAAAACTGCATCTGCTGCTGATATAGTTGTAATAGCCATAATACTTTTTTGAATACATGCTTTCCCAATAGCTTCTTCATCGTACCTTGATTGTGGACCTAGGGGGGTATTTATTACAAGAGTTACCTCGTCATTTTTAATGCGATCAACAATATTTGGCCGACCTTCTCCAGCTTTAAATATTGTACTCGTAATCATTCCATTTTTGACTATTTCATGTGCCGTACCCGAAGTTGCTATAATATTGAATCCAAGCTCTATAAAGCCTCTGACAATTGGAATAATTTTAAACTTATCTTCATCATTTACCGAAATAAAAACTAATCCAGAATCTGGCAACTGAACTCCCGCACTTAATGTTGCCTTATAAAAAGATAAACCAAAGTTTTCAGATATCCCCATAACCTCTCCGGTAGATTTCATTTCGGGACTTAAAAATATTGATTCTGCAGGAAATTTATTAAATGGCAGGACGGCCTCTTTTATACAAACATGTTTTATAATATCCCACCTAGGAAGGCTTAAATCTTTCAACTTCTGACCAACAGATAATTGTGCAGCAATTTTAGCTAATGGAATATTTGTAGACTTGCTTACAAAAGGGGTTGTTCTGCTAGCTCGAGGATTAACCTCCAACACGTATAGATTGTTATTTTTATATGCAAATTGAATATTTATTAGACCTATCACATTCAATTCAATCGCAAGAATTGATGTTATTTCTTCAATCTCTGTAATTGTTTGAGATTTTATTTGATAAGGGGGAAGTACGCAAGCAGAATCTCCTGAATGTATTCCAGCTTCTTCAATATGTTGCATAATTGCACCAATGTAGACTTCTTCACCATCACAAAGCGCATCAACATCAAATTCATAAGCATTCTCAAGAAATTGATCAATTAATATAGGGTGTCCTCTCGTGACATCTGCAGAACGTGAAATGTAGTCAATTAGTTGATCTTGAGAATATACAATCTCCATAGCTCTTCCGCCTAAAACATAGCTTGGTCTAGCTAGAACAGGGTAACCAATATTATCAGCTACTTTAACCACTTCTTCAAGGCTTTTACCTGTACCATATGTCGGGCAAGAAATATTTAATTTATTTAAAATTTTACCAAACTTTTCGCGGTCCTCAGCTACATCAATATTAATAGGAGAAGTTCCAATAATTGGTGCGCCGGCATCGGCCAATTGATTTGAAATTTTTAATGGTGTCTGGCCTCCAAACTGGACTAACACCCCGTCGGGTTTTTCGAATTCAACAATATTCATTACGTCTTCAAATGTGACAGGCTCAAAATATAATCTATCTACTAAATCAAAATCTGTGCTTACTGTTTCGGGATTACAATTAATCATTATAGTTTTAAATCCGAGTTCTTTTAATCCAAAAACCGCTTGAACACAACAATAATCAAATTCTATTCCTTGACCAATTCTATTGGGCCCTCCACCAAGAATAATAATTTTTTCCCCTTGGATAGGCTGAATTTCATTTCCCTTATCGTAGGTTGAGTAACAATATGGTGTTTTAGCTTTGAACTCTGCCGAACAAGTATCAACTAACTTAAAGGAAGGTATAATATGATTATTCTTCCTTTTTTTCCTGATTTTATCAGTTGTTGATTGGGTTTGCCTTGCAATTTGCGCATCTGAAAAACCTTTTTCTTTCAATTCTAAAATTGGGACATCATATTTTTGATCACATAACATTTTTATTTGATGAAGAAACCAACGGTCTATTCGTGTTATTTCATGAATTTCTTCAATTGTTTTTCCTGTTAAGAAGGCTTCTCTAATTTTTAATAACCTAAATGCTGTTGCAAATCGCAAACTAGTTAGGTCAAAAGACCTTGCCCTAATCAAGTCCGGATCATTTTCAAAAGCCCACATTGGCTCAAGACCATCAAGACCAACTTCTAGTGATCGAAAAGCTTTTTGAATTGATTCTCTAAAGGTTCGTCCAATTGCCATGGCTTCTCCAACGCTTTGCATCTGAACACCAAGGTGACCGGTAGCAGAAGGAAACTTTTCAAAATCAAACCGTGGTATTTTCGTAATTACATAATCGATTGTAGGCTCAAAAGCTGCTAAGGTCTCACCTGTTATATCATTTGGTATTTCATCAAGTGTATAACCAATAGCCAATTTGGCAGCAACTTTTGCTATTGGGAAACCTGTTGCTTTTGAAGCTAATGCAGAGGACCTACTCACTCGAGGATTCATTTCAATGATAATCATCCTACCATTATCAGGGTTTACCGCAAATTGAACATTCGATCCGCCAGTTTCTACACCAATAGTGCGAAGACATTTAATCGCCCAATTTCGCATTTTTTGATATTCTTTATCTGACAATGTCATGGCAGGTGCAACGGTTATTGAATCACCAGTATGAACACCCATGGGATCAATATTTTCTATAGAACAGATAATGATTACATTATCTGATTTATCTCTAACAACTTCTAGCTCATACTCCTTCCAACCAATTAGAGATTCTTCCATCAAAATCTCATTAATGGGACTCGAAGAAAGACCGTTATTCACTAAATCTTGAAATTCTTCAAAATTGTAAGCAACAGAGCCACCAGTTCCGCCCATTGTAAACGATGGTCTAATAATTATTGGAAATTGAATTTTACCAACTAAATCCTTTGCCTCTTCCCAAGAGTAGACAAAATTGCCACGCGCGGTTTCAATAGAGACCTCATCCATAGCTTCTTTAAATTTTTCTCTATTTTCAGCTTTTTGTATAGAATCTATTTGAGCACCTAAAAGTTCTACTTTATGCTTTTTTAAAACACCCTGTTCGTGTAGCTCAATTGTTAGGTTTAATGCTGTTTGACCTCCAACAGTTGGTAAAATGGCATCTGGATTTTCTTTTTTTATTATTTCAGTTACATATTCTAAAGTAATTGGTTCAATATAAGTTCTATCTGCTATATCAGGGTCTGTCATGATTGTCGCAGGATTAGAATTAACTAATATTATTTTATAACCTTCTTCTTTTAAAGCTTTTGCTGCTTGTGTCCCTGAGTAATCAAATTCACAAGCTTGTCCTATTACAATAGGACCAGCGCCAATAATTAAGATTGAATTAATATCACTTCTTCTAGGCATTCATCAACTCAATAAATTTATTAAATAGGTATCTACTATCGTGAGGCCCAGGGCTAGACTCTGGATGATATTGAACTGAAAACGCAGCTTTCTCTTTACATTCAATTCCAGCATTAGTGTTGTCATTTAAGTTTATATGTGTTTCTTCAATGTCATCTCTTAGACTTTTACTATCTACAGCAAACCCATGATTTTGACTAGTAATCTCAATTTTTTTCGTTATAAGGTTTTTCACAGGATGGTTAACCCCTCGATGACCGAATTTAAGTTTAAATGTTTTTGCTCCTAATGCTAAAGCTAATAGCTGATGACCAAGGCAAATACCAAATATTGGTTTCTGCCCTAATATTTCTTTAATAGTGTTTATCGCATACCTTACAGCTGTGGGATCTCCTGGACCATTAGACAGAAATATACCATCAGGATTGGTTTCTAGAATATCTTTTGCTTTTGTTTCTGCTGGAAAGACATTAATACGGCAGTCTAGACTTTTTAAAATATTTAGAATGTTATTTTTAATCCCAAAATCAAGCACAGCAACTTTATTTTTACCCTCTTTTGAAAATTGATATATATGCTTAGTCGAAACAACTTTTGCCAAATCCATTCCTTTCATCGAAGGATATTTATTAACTTCCTGTTTTAATGAATTTATATCAGTGCCTTCAGAGCATATAACGCCATTCATAGCTCCGTTATTTCTAATGTGAATAGTCAATGACCTTGTATCAATATCTTTTATTCCAACAATTTTTTCATTTTTAAGATAATCATTGATCGTTATCTGGGATCTCCAACTTGAAGCCAAAATAGATTCCTCTTTAATAATAAATCCAGATACTTGGACCTTACTTGATTCCACATCCTCAGAGTTGATACCATAGTTACCTATATGAGGTGCCGTCATTGCGACTATTTGCTTTGAATATGATGGATCAGTTAGGACTTCTTGATAACCTGTAATGCTTGTATTAAAACAAACTTCGCCAATCGTTTTACCGATTGCACCAAAAGAAGAGCCTTCAAATATTGTCCCGTCTTGAAGAACTAAAACTGCGGATCTGTTTGTCATGACTTAATTTAAATTATTCTTTTAAAATAGCTAAAAAAAAACGGCCACTCAAAAAATGAATGACCGTTCAATTATGAACTAATATTATATTTTTTCGATTTATAAAAGTAAAACTCTTTCATCTATTGCAGCAAAAGCATAACTCGACAGTTCGATAATACGCCAAAACTCTTTTCTGCAGTTCTTACTTTATTTGCATCCATGCTCGTTATATAGATATCATCATCTAATGACCCAACGGCTTCAATGAAAAGAGGATTACTACCTACACGTTGACTAACATTTCTATCATCCATTGAGTAAGCGTATCCAACCGGGCCTCGGTTAACCGCTTTTGAACGAGAATAACTTATAGTACCATAAACTAAGTTACCTTGCATATCAATTACTTCTGGACTCATAGATGGATCTACTGCATGCTCTCGAGCATCAATTACAATTCCAGATATTCGTTGACTTTTAGGAATAGCAGCACTGGTCATTAAATAAGCTGGATTCATGTTGTCTGATTTGTATCCCTCTATATCAGTAAGTATTTCTGATAATCCAGACATCCTGACTGCTAATGCTATAGCAACTTTATCACCTTCTAAATATTCTATTTCACCTTGCTGGTAAGCACTCCCGATTAAACCTTCTAATCTACTTTCAATAAGAGGTTCATCGTCCATCAATTCACCAACTAAACGCCCATCAAAGTTGACCTGCTTCATTAATTCGATCAAGTTTGACCGGGCTATTGTTCTAGCCTCAGCTTTTGCTATTTTTAAATTTTTTGCTACAAGTTTTAATGAGTTATCTACTGGAGTTTTTTCTTCAATTTCAGATGTCCCCCTACAAACAATTATTCTATTAGCATAATCAATAAACCCATGATCAGTATTAACAATAAAAGTAGGTTGATCTGTTTTTTGAGAAAATAATTGGGGAACAAATAATAAAATGGCAAGGGTAGTGCTTTTCATTAAGTTTATAAGCATATATAAAAATAACATTAATTATATGATTTGCGCAACTCCCCTGATAAATAATTACTTCGTAAATTCATATTGTAACGTGAAAATAAAATTCTCCATATTATTAATTATTTTTATAAGCATGTCTTGTGTCGAGAACGAAATTTTTATTCAAATACTACCGGATGGCAAAACATACTTGAGGATTACAAGTATTGGAGATTCTACAGATATACTCGATAATGATTTTAAGCACCCACCTTTTAATAATAAAAATGGCTCATATGAATTAATTAAAACTGATTCAGTTTGGAAAACTATATCTCATCTAGTCATAAAAGATTCAATGTTTAATTTCAATCCCAAACATAGTTTAGGCTTTGATTTTAATTTTCAACAAAAAATTAAATCTATTTCAAAAATAAATAGTTTTAAAATGAAGTTTATTGGCAGAAACATACAAAATGAGTACCCAATTCTTTACAACGCAATAATGAATAATAAATTAGATAGTCTTTTATGGTTACCAGAAGCGTTAACAGTAATTATAGATAAAGCGCTTACTGATTTAGAAGCAAATGACATTTACAAAGATGAAAAAATAAATAGACCTAGATTGGTTAATCACTTTAAAAATTCATTCTCTAGAGTTTCAACTTTTGATGAATTGAAAAATATTCAAGATAATAGAACTGTTTTCATTCACAATACATTGAGACCATTCAAAGTAAGTCAAAAGTTTTCAAACTCTTTATCGAAAAAAATGAAAGCGCATGAAGATCGCTTAAAATCTTCTCTGGGATTAAAAGATGATAACTTTATAATAAAATTATTATTACCGGGTGAAGCAATCTCCGGCAATGCGATGTCAATGAATTCAGACACCTTAATTTGGAAATTCGGATTAGATTCATTATTGGCTGATAACTATGATTTACATGCTAGTTCTGTGGTAACCTCAAAGAAAAAAATTCAGAAAACATCCGTTCTTTTCGTATGTTTACTTTTACTGTTTGGTATAATATTAATAAGTAAACAAAAAAAATGAACGTTATTTTAACAATATTAATACTACTCTGTTCTACATATGCAGCAGATATAAAGCCCATATATAGTGAAAAACAAATTAAAACGATTCTCGATAATAAGTATAGCTCAAATACGTCTACTTTAGAGGTACTTGGAATACATTTTTATGAAAATAAAGAAGGAATCGTTCTTCAACTAGAAATTGAATTGAACTCTAACAATATAAACTATATTTTTGAAGCAATGAATGCACTATCCGAAGTTGGACAATATTCAAAGAAGACAATTTCTAAATTCATCATACTTGCTCATAACAACGAATTAGATGTGCCTTCTAGTTATGAAAGCGATGCTAGTTGTTCCATCAAATATTTTATCAAAAGTGAAATAACTAAAAGTGCTTGGATGAAAGATTGTTTAAGTAATAGCATTACGCAAAGAAAAATAGAAAATTGGTCTACTTTTAATATGGAAAAGAGTAATGAAATCATTAATTAGCCAACTAAAAAAACATAGTCTTTATAACTTCCCAGTAAAAGACGTTTCATCAACTATTTTGAATAGTGAGATTCAAGAAAATATCATAAAAAAATATTCTCACTTTAGTAAATCTATGTATACAAGAAATAGAATATTTAGAAATGATGATTTTGAAATAATCTTATTATGCTGGCTACCGAATCAAATGGCGCCTATACATGGGCACGAGGGAGAAAAATGCTGGTTTAAAGTGATTAACGGGAACTTAAAAATTAGTAACTACTCAATTAAATCTTTAGCTCCCTTAAAACTCAGTCTTGAAGAAAAAATTACTGCATCAGAAGGCTATCTAGATGGACCAGCAGATATTCATTCAATAGAAAACTGTAGTAATAAACCTGTCATAACCCTTCACATTTATGCAAACCCTTATGACACATGTACAGTGTACAATTTAAAAGAAAAACAAATTGACAAACTGAAAATGAATTACCACAGTATTGATGGGAAATTATGCTAAAAAAATTAGCGCTTATTATATACTTGATTTCTTTACAACATTTATTTTCACAAAGCCCAAATGACCAAATAAGAAATGAAATTCACCTTGAATACATTAAAGACATAAAGCTTTTTCATAGTCCACCTGAACCACTTTTTATTGGACGCCCATTTGAATTGTCGCTAGTGACGGAGTTAAGCGAATCAATAATTATATCTGTGCTCCTATTTTTCAAAACTGATAGCATGAAAACATATAGAGAAATTCTTCTTGATGGAGAAAGTGGGCTTTATAAATATAAGGTTAACATAAAAGATTTTCCTGGCAACACAATCAATTATTTTTTTGCTGTGCGAACGACAGATGGTAAAATCTATGGAGCGCCGGTAAATAAAGAAAATATTTTAGTGCCCATTCAAAAAAACTTCATTGATCCAGTACAATATTACGAGCAAAAAAAACGATTGAACCAATGAAGACTATTCTAGATAAATTGAATGAACTAAAACTTTCTTTAGAAAAGCATAATTATCACTATTACGTTTTAGATAATCCAATTATTTCCGACAAAGAATGGGATGACCTATTTAAAAAACTACAAAAATTAGAGGACGAAAACCCTACTTTAATAGATAAAGACTCACCAACTCAGAGAGTTGGTGCAAAACCACTAGCAGGGTTTGAAACTGTAGCACACCGCACACCAATGCTTTCTCTTTCAAATGCGATGGATAATGAAGAACTATCTTTATTCAACGACAGAATTAAAAAACTGTTAGAGACAGAATCAAAAATCGAATATATGGCAGAACCTAAGCTAGATGGTATTGGTGTCGAATTAATATACCAAAATGGTATTTTCATAAAGGGTTTAACACGAGGTAATGGTTTTGAGGGTGAAGACATAACTCAAAACCTTCGAACAATTAAATCTATGCCCTTGAAACTTTTAGGCTCTGATTTTCCAAGTTTATTAGAAGTCCGAGGCGAAGTCTTCATAAAAAAAAATGAATTTAACGATTTAAATAAATATCAAATAGAGCAAGGCTTACAAGTTTTTGCAAACCCTAGAAATGCCGCTGCAGGAAGTTTGAGGCAACTAGATGCGAAGATAACTTCTAAAAGACCATTATCTCTAAATTGTTATGAACCAGGTGTCATTAAAGGAAAAGACTATCAAACTCATGAGGATTTTTTAATTCATATTAAAAGCCTTGGCCTACCTGTAAACAAAATGATAAAAAAAGTTACTGGAACTAAAAGTATAATAAACTATCATAATGCTCTAGAATTAAATCGAAATAATCTTAATTATGAAATTGATGGTACTGTTTTTAAACTCAATAAATATATTGAGCGGGAGAAAGCAGGTTCAAGAAGTAGGTCACCACGCTGGGCCATCGCTGGGAAGTTTAAGGCTCAACAAGTAACTAGTAAAATAATTAATATATCTGTGCAAGTGGGTAGAACTGGCGCTTTGACTCCCGTTGCGAAAGTAAAACCTGTTTATGTATCAGGTGTAACCGTCACTAATATTACTTTGCATAATCAAGATGAAATAAATAGAAAAGATATTAGGATTGGTGATAGCGTTCTAATTGAAAGGTCTGGGGACGTTATCCCAAAAATTGTAAAGGTAGTAAGTCGTGAAAATGAAAACTCCCCAAAATTTCAAATCGACTCATCGTGCCCAACATGTTCTCAACCATCAGTAAAATTAAAAGATGAAGCGATAACAAGGTGCCTAAATCCTAGTTGCGCCGCAAAACTCAAAGGAAGAATCCAACATTTCTGCTCAAAGTTGGCAATGAATATTGAGGGACTCGGTGTAAAAATTATTGAACAACTAATTGATAGCCAGTTAATTAAAAGGATTGATGAAATTTTTACAATTGATAAAGAAAAATTATCAAAACTTGAAGGCCTAGGTAAAAAATCTGCACAAAATATAATTGAATCAATTAATGCTTCAAAAAATACATCGTTTTCTCGATTTGTATATGCCCTAGGCATTCGAAATGTTGGAGAGCACACGGCTAAAATATTAGAAAAAAAATATGAGGGAGACTTAAATAATTTTATAGAATCAACAGAAGAAGAATTAATCAATTTAGATGAAATTGGTGAAATAGTAGCTAAATCAATAGTCTCTTTCTGGAAAAATGATGAAAATAAATCCTCGGTTAAAAATTGCTTATCTAGCGGTGTCCGAATCATCAAACCTAAAAAAAGTCTTTCAAACCATCTAAGCGAAACAATTTTTGTATTTACAGGAACGCTTGAGCTAATGAATAGAAATGATGCGAAAAAAAGCGTTGAAGATGCCGGAGGAGATACAAAGAGCGCTCTAACAAAGAACACGACCCATTTAGTTGCTGGTAAAAATGCAGGTTCAAAAGTTGAAAAAGCAAAAAATATGTCCATAACTATATTATCTGAAGAAAAATTTATAGAACTATTAAAAAATAGTTAAATACTAATTTTGTATAATTACTATTAAGCTATAATACATTAATTTATGGAGTGAATATGATGAACATTGAAGAAGTAGTTGGCGATATAATACTCATAATATTAGAAGGGCATGAGCCACTTCAAAAAATCGGGATTGAAAGTGACAAAATTTTTGCTCGCGTAAAAGGTTATGATGGACACGGACTCTGGATTTACCAGCCTCATTTTAAAATTCCAAAAGCGATCTCAACAAAAAAAAATGCTACTCAAAAAGTGGAAGCATCTATATTGATTCCATGGGGGTTCATTGTTTCTATAGCTCACTTCCCTGGATCAGAAGGTTTTGATTTTCCAAGTCCTTTTGATTCAGAAATTGGATTTTAATAATCCTTTATGAGCGAATTTGCCATACAGATTAGTAATCTTAAAAAATCCTACAAAAATGTCCATGCACTAAATGGCGTAAATGTAAACATTTCTGATGGGGAATTTTTTGGATTACTGGGCCCAAATGGGGCAGGAAAAACTACGACAATCAATATTCTTACTGGCTTAGTTTTTAAGGATAGCGGTAATTGTCTTGTTTTTGGAAAAGATACAGTCGTTGATTATCGTGAGACAAGATCTAAAATAGGGATTGCAGCGCAGGAACTATCGTTGGACTGGTTTTTCAGTATTGAAAAACTATTATACTTCCAAGCTGGTTATTATGGAATTAACCGGATTGATGCTAAATCAAAAATTGATGAACTTCTAAATAAACTTGGTTTAGAAAAAAAGAAAGATTCTAAACTTCGCCAATTATCAGGAGGTATGAAAAGACGGTTTCAAATCGCAAAAGCATTAGTGCATGATCCAGATATCCTAATCCTTGATGAGCCTACTGCTGGTGTGGATGTAGAACTCCGTCATGAGCTCTGGAACTACCTTAGAGAACTTCATAGCAAAGGAAAGACTATACTCCTAACAACTCATTACATTGAGGAGGCTGAATTACTTTGCGAAAATGTATCAATCATTGACGAAGGGAAAATTTTAAAAGAAGGGTCTCCAAAACAACTAACAGAAGAACTAGGTAAATCGGGTGTTACTGTTCAATTATCAAAAAACACTAATATTAATAATTTAAAAATTTCTTCTTTAGATCAAGAATATACTGTTGAAGATTCAAGAGTTCATTTCAGTGTTAAAAATCCAGAATTAGCTATACCAAAAATAATTCAAGAACTGTCTTCAAAAGATATTGCTATCTATAGTATCAAAACTGAAACTTCTTCATTAGAAGATGTTTTTTTGAATTTGACAGGTAAGAGTATCAATGAATAAAATCAAAATTTGTTATGATTAACTGGGTTGGGTTATACACATTAACAAGTAGAGAAGTAGGCAGATTTTTTTCTGTTTATCGCCAGACAGTCATCCCAGGATTGATTTCTTCTGTTTTATATATTTTAATATTTGGATTTACCTTAGAACAAAGAATATCTGAAATTCAAGGCATATCATATACCATGTTTATTTTACCTGGTTTAATTATGATGAATACCCTTACAAATGCCTCATCTAACACCTCATCTTCAATGTTACAAATGAAACTTTTACAACAGCTTCCAGATCTTTTGACTGCTCCTCTTTCTGGCTTTGAAATTGCACTTGCTTATATTATTGGAGGTACTGTGAGAGGCATGGTTAATGGAATCTTAGTCTTGATAGTAGGTGTAGTTCTAATTGATTTGCCAGTACATGATATTGCAGGAACTTTACTTTTCATATTTCTAGTATCATGGGCATTCTCTAGTATGGGATTAGTAATGGGGCAGATTGCAGAAAGCTGGGACCAACTTGCAATGATCCAGAACTTTTTTCTAACGCCTTTAAGCTTTTTAGGTGGAGTTTTTTACTCCATTAATATGCTCCCAAGCTGGGCTCAAAGCCTTAGTTTTCTAAATCCTATTTATTATATGATAAATGGCATTAGATATACAATTTTAGAAAAAAGTGATTCCCCAGTTAGCACAAGTCTTTGGATGGCAATATTGTTAACAATATTATTTACTAGCCTAGCACTAATTATGATGCAGTCTGGTAAAAGAATTAAACAATGATTAAAAAGAGATTCTTTTTCTTTGCATTATCATACCTTTTCGCTCATAATCCAGAACAAAAAAATATTGTTTGGACTAATTTTGTTCGGCTTGGAATAGTTAGTAATACTGAAATAAATCAAACCGGTTTATCTTCTTTTTATAGAATAAAAAGGGTTAATGATAATACTTTTAGAGATTTGAGGATATATGCACATTTTTTTAAATCAGTTTCAGATATTAGGATAAGGTCAAAATCAAGTAATAAATACGATTTTAACTCAAGACTTTATCATTTTACTACATACGTTTATCATAAGTCTGGAGAAAATTTAAGATATCATTTTAATCAAGGCCTTGGCGCTCTTATTAAAGATGAAATTCAGGGAAATATTACTTCAGAAATTGGTTGGGCATATGATAAATCAGATTTCATAGAAAGTGATGAAAAAACAACATACCTAAAAAGCGCCATTACAATTGATAGAGATTTTAGCAAATTCAAAACCAAAGCAGAACTTGAATACTACCATCAAATATCTGAGGTTGTTTTATTTAATCTATCTAGATTTCAAACAATAGTAGAATTTCAATTTCTAATAAATGAAACCTGGAGTACTGTAATCGGTATTGATAGAGAAGTATATACAGAGAGTAGCAATCGATTTAGAATCGATCCAATAACCATATATATTTCGATAAACCGAAAAGGGCTACTGAATTAAAAAGGGTTAACTAAAGCTAATCTAAAGTAAGGATCTACATTTTTAGCATCTGGGTTTTTTGACCAATCATTGCTCGTTTGTGCAATTCCTGCACTATAAACTAAAAGCGGAAAATTTCCAATTAGTAATGAAATTCTACTTTCTATGCCTGCCGTAACTACCCAATCTTCATTCTCAGACCCCCAAACTTTTCCATAATCAGATATTATAGAAAATGATATTTTACCAGCTTTAATAATTTTTAAAATTTGGATAATATTTAAATTAATTAAAGGGCTTCTAAATTCTGATGTGCCAATAAAAGCGCTACTCCCCAAAATAGAGCCAGTATATCCTCGAGGACTCATATGCTCTTTACCAAGAATGATCTGCCCAGCAAGATAATTAGTTGGAATATCAACTAAACCCGTTGTCTCTTGATTAGGAGGGGATCCTGAAATATTTTCATACCTTGCTCTAGAATAAAAAGTAAATGGACCAACTTTTTGATTTAAATAAGAATCTAATTCGTAATGATTATAGGTAAAATCCCCCCAAATTTTTTCATCGATGAACTTGGTGGATAGTTTTAGACCATATCCATTCCGAGGCATTAAAATATTATTCAGTTCTGGCCTTTTATTCACGAATGTATATGAAAGAGAAAAAGCACCTTCTTCTCCCCTTTGTGGAACAAGTTCTTGAAAAACATCTAAACTATCAGGCTGATATGTTATTCCCCGATTAAAAAATGTTAATGAATATTTTAAATTATGATTGCTCGAAATCCTTCTACCAAAATTATAATTCTGATAACCAAACAATTCAACTCCATTATAAAATTCGACTAAAGAACCCTTGTCTTTATTATATGCTCTTTCTTTAAAAAATATATCTTTGTAATAATTAAAACCCCAAAAACCACCTATTAGTTTTCCGGTTGCATTTAAATAACCAAACCCACCGGCGATATTTTCCCAATCACTAAAAACAAATGATTGAAATATCTCTCGCCCAGTTGCATCAGCATAAGCACCATTATAGACTAATCCAGTAATATCGGGAATTATAATCGTTGCAAAGTGCTTTATGTTTGAAAGTGAAGAATATTTTATTGGTTTCAAATTATCCACTGGATCTGGGATTGAGTCTAGGTTCGGAATTACATAATCAGGTCTTTTATTTTGCCAGCTCGAAAATTTAGGATTCATTTTAATATCATCAGAAATAGCTAACCGATTTGGAAAGATATCAACAACTCTAGCAGAATCAACATCAGAAAGAGTCATACCAGTAATAGCAGAATTATCAAATTTCCATGCCACGGTAGAAACCAAACCACCTACATTAGTATTTTGAATTACCTTAGATGTCTTAATATCAACTGTATAAAAATTAGGTGTCATATTAGAATGTGAAGTGTAGGTTATTTTATTACCACTAGGATGCCAAACTGGTAAATAATCAACGTTTTTATCTTTTGTTATTCTCGTCGGCTCTTTTCGCTCTAGATCAAAAATAACAATATCCATATTCCCATCTTCTTTTGATAAAGCAAATGCAATGCTTTTACCATCCGGACTCCACGCTGGGGTTACAATTTGTACATCCCCAGAATAATTAGTTACTCTTCTAATACTACTAATATCACTCATTGATGTAATATACAAATTTGAAGAGCTGTTTTTATGTGCAACAAAGGCAATGCTTTTACTATCTGGTGACCAGCAAGCGTTACTAGCTCTTCTAGACCTTGTTATTCTTTCGTTCTTTTTTAATTCAATATTATGGTAGTAAACATCCCAGGTTAGTGATTGGTTTTCACCAAATCCATATTTTGAATAAAGGATGTTTGAGCCATCAGGTGATACTTTTACAAAATTTGAAATTCTACCATAATCAATCTCTTTAAGTTTCCATAATTGTCTAGTGTTCTTTTTTGTTATTTTTTCTCCTTTTTCTAAAAGATTTTTTCTTCTAGCTCTTTCTTTACTTGTGTCTCTAATTGCCAAGACTAAAGATAAATCTCTCTGCTTTTTATTTAATCTACCGACCATTACAATTTTTGTAGAATCTCCCTTGAACCAATCAAAGCCATAAACATCTTTCATAGGTAATGCATACGTTTTACCCACATCCTCATACGTTTCTTTTTGAGATCTCAATCCATAATAATATGTACTCATTTGTCTCCGCCAATCTTCTTCAAACTGCTTAATAGTAATTCCCGTATGCATTTCAAATGCTTGAGGAAAATTGAATAGTTTTAAACTATCTCTGTGATTTAAGATTTGAACAAGTTTTTGATCACCATATTTATCTGCAAAATAAAGAACTTTTGAAAAACCATCATTGTGTGGATCTTGTATTTTATGTAATGAGTTTTTAAGAGTATGGTACTTATGAGAAATATCAAACCTCAATGGTCTCCATTTTTCCGTAAAGTATTCAGCTAAACCTTCAACAACCCAACCTGGTGCACCTCCGTACAATTGATTCATTGGGAACGGTAGCCATGACTTAATAACGTTAAAATAAATAAGATGTTGAAGCTCATGAGCAAGGACTGTTCTTAACCACTTTTCACCCTCATTCCAAACAGCAACATCATTTTGATCTACCCATATAACAGTATAATTAGCTGGGACTGCAAAACCATTCATTATTTCATCCTCTGAAGTGAAAACAATGTCGAGTCTTATTAGAGAATCTAACCCAACTTGCTTCATCAAAATTGGTCTCACTTTTTCTGCTATATTCGCTCCTTTTAAAGCGATATCGTAAATATCATCATGGTAGTGTATATTAAAATTCTTTGTCTTTATTGTCTCCCATTCAAGTTCTGGGTGCGTACGATTACTTAACATCCAAGCTCCTTGAGAAAAACAAAAGTTTAAAGTGATAATAAATACTGTAAATAAAATTTTCATTCAACTATTCCTAATAATTTTAATTCATTTTTAAGAGTCGTAACACTTTTGTAATGAATACCATTCAATCCAATTTTTTTTGCGCCGTAAATATTTTCGGATAAATCATCAATAAAAACACTTTCTTTTGGTTCTACCTCAGCAAGCTCACACGCTTTTAAATAAATTTCTTTATCTGGCTTTCTTAGCCCAACTTTGTATGAGTAAATAGTTCCATCAACCAAATGTGGGAATACATATTTATTATCAAGCTCATCACTTATATGTTTTGGATTTGTATTTGAAAGAAGCCAAACTTTATAATATTTTTTTAAATCCAATAGCACATCTATCACTTTTGTCTCTTTTCCCAGAATCATTGCCCATGCCTCCCAAAACTTATTTTCTGTTAAATATGAATTATTAGATAAAGCAATTTTAAAAACCTGGAACCATTCCTTATTAGTCATTTGACCTTTTTCATAGATATCGTGACTTTTTTCTGGAAAGGAAGACTTAACCTCTTCAACTGGAATACCTGTTGTACTTGATATGCAATGGAACATTTTATCGGGGTGTATCTCAAGCAATACTCCACCAATATCGAAAAAAATTACTTTAATGTTTTTATTATCTACTACCACTCGAAAGGGCCCTCAACAGCATACCAAAGATACAAGGACATTATTGTCCTATATGGTCTCCATGATTCAGATTTTTGATTCATCATTTTTATCGTTGGCAATTTATCTAAGGAATAAAAGATTTGGAACCCTTTTTGTACTCCCAAATCAGTTACTGGAAACACATCCGTTCTTCTGAGGGTAAAAATTAGAAACATTTCTGCTGTCCATCTACCCACTCCTTTAATACTAGTTAATTGCTTAATGATTTCTTGATCATCTAATTCAGATATCTTTTTCTCATTAATAATATTATTACTAAAAGCATCTGCAATGTTTTTTATGTAGCTAGATTTTTGCCTTGATATACCTACCTTGTATATTTTTTCAATATCAATTTCCAGTACATCCGCAGGTGTCATTTTTACATCTTGATCAAATAAAGACAGGTATCTATCAGATATTTTTTTCGCTGCCTTTCCACTTATTTGTTGATAGATAACAGACCTACAAAGAGACCAAAAATAATTTTTTTCAATTGGTAAAACAGGTACTCTAAATTTTTGTAAAAAAGTTTTTAATCTTATATCCTTGGATGACAATTTTTTGATGCCATCAATCATTACCTCTTCTTCAAGAGTAACATTATTTGTCATTATATTATCTTTTACTTATACAATAATAATCAAAATTGTTCTATATAAAACCCAAACTATAGTTAGCCTAAGACAACTAAATCTTTAGTTGTCTTATTAAGAATTTCACAATCATTTTGATTTATAATAACATCGTCTTCAATTCTAACTCCACCCCAACCAGCAATGTATATACCCGGCTCAATTGTCATGACATTGTTCTCTTTAAGTACCTCTTTACTCGTAGGAGAAAAGCGAGGAGAAGTATGTATTTCCAATCCTAAACCGTGACCAGTTCCATGAGTATAATATTCTCCATATCCCATTTCATGTATGTAGTCTCTGGTTGCTGCGTCAACCTCCTGGCAAGGAACGCCTGCTTTTGCAATCTCACACCCCCTCTTTTGAGCTTCTTTCACAATAGCATAAACTTCACGATGCTTATCTGTTGCCTCTCCAACTACAGGAGTACGAGTCATATCTGCGTGATATCCTGCGTATTTTGCAGCCGCATCAATTACAATGAAGTCACCTTTTTTGAATTCCCGATCTGTTGGAATCGCATGCGGCAATGCCCCATTTGGGCCGGTGGCTACAATAGGAGAATAAGCTTCACCATCACCATACTCTCTATATTTTGACACCAAAGTATTTGCAACCTGTTTTTCAGTAAAACCTGGACGAAGCATTGGAAGAATTTCTTCATATACTTTATCAGTAATTTCAACCGCTACTCTAAACGCATCTATTTCTGTCTTGTCTTTTACAGAAGCAAGCTCTTCAACAATCATTTGGGTACTAACCCAGTCAACTCCATTAAATGTTTTTTTCATAGAATCATAAAGTGTAAAGTTCACATGATCTGCTTCAAAAGCAATTTTCAAATTTGAATTTAGTAAATTATTTTTTTTGATAATTGAAAAGTGTGAATCCATATCGATATAACGGTCAAAACCTTTTACCTGCTCTTTTGATTGCTCTATGTATCTACCATCTGTAATAAAATATTGCCCTTTATCTGTCACTAAGCAGGTTCCCGCCGATCCAGTAAATCCGCATATATATCTAATATTTGTAAGATTAGTTATTAACAATCCGTCTAAGCTGTGTTCTGATAGTACGCTTCTTAATTTTTCTTGTCTTTTGTAGTATATTTTTTCAGTCATGATTTTTTATTCTCTTTTTCAGATGTTTTAATTAATGTTTTTACAGAGTTTCTTTCTAGCCGAATCATATCAGGGTCTTCTCCCTTTTGTTCTAAAAGATCTAAGACTTCAAGTGCTTGGTAAAACAATGCCTGGTTTTTTAAAACATTTACTAGCGTGAAAGTTGCCAGCCTCACACTAACATTTAAAGAATCGGTAGATTCTTCTATCTTTCTTTTTGTTTTTGACGTGTTTGTTTTTTTTGTCTTCTTTTTTGCTTGAGGCTTGGCTTTACTATCTTCTTTGTTAGATGACTCTACTTTTTCAATGAACTCTTTTGCCGTTTGATTTGAGGGGTCTAACAAAAAAACTTTTTTCCAAGAAGTGAGCAAACGAGAAGGAGACCTTCCTAATACAGTTTGGATTTCACAATACATAATGGCTGCGTCTATATGGTCTGGACTATATTTGATAGCATGTTTCAATTCTTTTTCAGCGTCTTTTAAATTCCCTTCGGCTTTTTCAATCTTAGCGAGAACAAACCTGCCTGCGGAGTCGTTTTCATGATAACCTAGACCAATATTGCAAACTTTTCTAGCTCTTCTGTAATCTTCTTGATTTAAATATATATCAGCTAAAACAGGAAATAATATTGTATCAAAATGATCAGCAAAATATAATTCAAGTTCTATCTGGTTTTTTAGATCCATTTTATCGCCTATTTTTTTTTACCCAATTTGTTATGAACTCAATTGTTTCTTTTACTGGGGTACCTGGTCCATATAATTTACCCACTCCTGAACTTTCAAGAGACTCAATATCTTTTTTAGGTATTATTCCACCCCCAATTAATAAAACATTATCTAACTGCTTCATTTCCATTAATTCTATAATACGAGGGAATATTGTGTTATGTGCATTATTAAGACTAGACAATGCTATAACATCTGCATCTTCTTGAAGAGCTGCAGAAACTATCATTTCTGGGGTCTGCCTTAAGCCTAAATAAATAACTTCCATACCTGCATCCCTATATGCAGCCGCTAATACTTTGATACCTCTATCATGACCATCTAAGCCAGGTTTTGCCATGACAATTCTTATTTTTCTTTTCATATTTCTAATAAATTAATTATCCTTGATATTAGTTCATAATTATTAGTAATTAAAAATTTATAATTTATTTGAATTAATAATAAACGTTGCAGGGCCATCATTGTTTAATTCAACATTCATTGCCTCTCCAAAAAGGCCTTCCAATGTTTTGACTCCTTTTAAACGAAATTCATTTGTTAATTTTTTATATAAATCAAGACTTATATCGGGCGATTGTGCATTTACAAAACTAGGGCGTCGCCCTTTTTTAACATTTGCGCAAAGAGTGAACTGACTAACAGCTAATATAGAACCAGCTATATCTAAAACTGATAAATTCATTTTACCCTCATTATCTTCAAAAACCCTAAGGTTTATTATCTTATCAACTACCTTAGAAATATCTTTTTGATTATCGCCTTTTTCTACCCCAACGAGCAGTAATAATCCAGATTTAATCTCTGAAAAAACCTTTTTATTTATCAATACTTTAGCACTTGAGCATCTTTGTGCGACAATAATCATTCTACCCGAATGTTTTCTTTTCCGTATTTATCACGCAACTGTCTAATGAAATTTTTATCTGTAGACACTTTAATGTTATGGGCTAAAACAGTTACGGGTTTGCTAATAGCAGGATTTGGATTCGACAAGTGAAAAAGCAAATTACATTCCCCTGGATACCTCTTAGAAAACTCATAAAGGTCTTCAACATCTTCGGGTGAAATATTTTGAGATTTAAGATTAATTACCAATTTTCTAGAAAAATATTCTCTGGCGTTTTCAACAGAGACTATTGTGTCTGCCATTACTTTTAAATCAGAAAAGTTAGTATCATCCGCCATTTTCCCATTAATAAAGATAACTGCGTCTTCTTCAATTAAATTTTCATATTTTTCAAAACAATCTGAAAATGCAATTACCTCTACATTTCCGCCAAAACAATCCATTTCAAAAAATGCCATGGCACGATTTCGCCTATCATACTTTTTTGTTATTTTTGTTACCATACCCCCTACAGTAACAACTTCATTTTTTTTAAGGGTGAGACTGTCTGAAAAGTCTACAGATGTAAATTCTTCAACATCATCAGCGTGTTCTAATAAAGGATGCCCCGATACATACATCCCTAATACTTCTTTTTCATGAGTTAGTGATTTTTTTTCATTCCAATCCTCGATATCTTTTAAATCAGGAACTTTAATGAGCGAGCTTTGATTGTCTCCGGTAGAAAAAAGGTCTACTTGGTTTTTATTGCCTGCGTTTTGAAGCTGGTGACCATATTTAATTGCGGTATCTACTGCATCAAAATTCTGTGCTCTAGTTCCAGCTAAGGAGTCCATTGCCCCAGATTTAATCAAGCTTTCTAATACTCTTTTGTTAACTTTTTGTTGATCAATCCTCGAACAAAAATCAAATATAGATTTAAAAGGGCCCTCTTCTTCTCGATTTTCAATGATACTTTGCAATGCTTTTTCACCAACATTTTTAATTGCATTGAGTCCATAAGAGATTGTATTCTCATCAACTGGGTAAAATTGAGTGTAAGATACATTAACATCTGGAGATTTAACTTCAATTTTTAACTTTTTACATTCATTAATTAACGTAACAATTCTATCTATGGTAGACATTTCACTGGTTAGGTTAGCAGACATAAACTCTGGAGCATGATATGTTTTTAGCCATGCCGTTTGATATGCTATATAAGCATAAGCTGTTGAATGACTTTTATTGAACCCATATTGTGCGAATTTTTCTATTAAAGCATATATCTCCTCGGCTTTCTTTTTAGAAATTTCATTTTTCTGGGCTCCTGATACAAACTTTAAGGAAAGTTCATCCATTAATTTTTTATCTTTTTTGCCCATCGCACGTCTCATAATATCTGCCTCAGATAATGAAAAACCAGCAATGTCGTGCGCTATCTGCATAACCTGTTCCTGATAAACAATGATACCATAAGTTTCTTCTAATATTGGAACCAAGGAGGGGTGAGGGTACTCTATTTTTTTATTACCCTGCTTCCTAGAGATAAAGTTATCAATGTTATTCATTGGCCCAGGCCTGTAAAGAGCATTCATCGCAATCAAGTCACCGATTGCGGTAGGTTTTAACTTCTTTAAAAATTCACGCATGCCTGATGATTCAAATTGAAAAACACCAATCGTTAATCCATTCGCAAATAATTTATAAACTTCAGGCTCCTCCATAGACACTTTTTCGATTTCAATTCGGTCACCTTTTAACTCAATCAAATCAAGCGCTTTATTAATTACAGTTAAATTTCGAAGACCTAGAAAATCTAATTTGAGGAGGCCTAAGTCCTCTAGTCCTTTCATATCATATTGTGTTGTGACATCACCAGAGGAAGACTTATAAAGTGGTACATAGTTTGTCAAATCACCTGGAGCGATTACGACTCCAGCGGCATGAATTGAAGCATGTCTATTCATTCCTTCAAGAATTAGCGAGTGTTCAATTAATTCCTTAAACTCATTTTCAGACATTTTTCTAAATTCAGGGCTTTTTTTAATTGCACTTTCTAATGTTATATTTAATTCATCAGGAATTGCTTTAGCTAAACGATCCACTTCACTGAAAGTGTACCCCATTACTCTTCCGACATCTCTAATTACTTGTTTTGCTTTCATTGACCCAAAGGTAATTATTTGAGATACAGATCTTTCACCGTATTGATTTTTAATATAATCAATAACCTCCCCTCTCCTTTCAATGCAAAAATCAATGTCAATATCAGGCATACTAATTCTATCTGGATTAAGAAATCGCTCAAATAATAAATTGTGCTTTATTGGATCTATATCTGTAATACCTAGAGCGTAGGAAACTAAGCTCCCGGCTGCTGAACCCCTACCTGGACCAACGGGAATTTTTTTATTCTTAGCATACTGTACAAAATCAGCCGTAATTAAAAAATAACCAGCAAAACCCATGTTTTTGATGACATTTAATTCATGATCTATCAAATCATTAATCTTTGGTGTAATATCTGCGTATAGTTTCTCCACACCCTTGATAACTAGTTTTTTCAAATAAATATCTGGATCAGGATCACTCTCGTCTTCAGGAATTGGGAAATTAGGTAAATGATAAACTCCAGTAGTGATTTTAAAATCTATACTCTCTTCAATTTTTCTAGTATTCTCGATTGCACCAGGAACATCTTTGAAAAGCTTATGCATTTCATCTTGTGTTTTAAAATAAAATTCTGGTGTTGCGTACCTTAACCTATTAGGGTCGTCTCTATTTTTCCCAGTCCCAAGGCATATATGAATGTCATGTGCCTCTGAATGCTCTTTCTTAGAATAATGAGCATCGTTAGTACAAACAAGTGGAAGAGAAAGATCATGAGCTAATTTTTTCATGTTTTCAATATTGGCTATTTCTTCTGGAATTCCATGATTTTGAACCTCTAAATAAAAACGATCAGAAAATATCTCTGAGTATTTTAAGGCTGCATCTCTTGCACCATTGTAATCACCATTTAACATTTTTTCTGGAATTTCACCTTTCAAACACCCTGAAAGACAGACAAGTCCTTCACTATGTTTTTCTAAAAGATCCATATCAATTCGAGGCCGATAATAAAAACCCTCAAGATATCCAGCTGTTACCAATTTCATAAGGTTTTCATAACCTATTTGATTTTGAACTAGGAGTATTAAATGGTTATTACCCCATCCACCACCTGGCTGTAATTTCTTGTCGTGCCTGCTACCAACAGCCACATAGGTTTCGCAACCAATAATTGGATTGATTCCTGCCTTTTTTGCTTTTTGATAAAAAGGAACAACACTAAACATATTACCATGTTCAGTAAGAGCTAAACTATCCATGTTTAAGTCATCTATAGTGTTTACTAGCTGCTGCACTTGCTGAGCACCATCAAGAAGGCTATAGTCAGAATGATTATGAAGATGTACAAACTCTGAAGTCATTATATTGTCCCTATGTAAATGGAGAATAAACCTCCAAGGGTACAAATTTTTAATAATTTTGACCCTCTTTTAGCTGTATCTATAGTCGGTTTATTTAGTAATGAAATTACAACTACTCCTAATGGAATCTCAACAGTCATAATAAGAAATAAACCATAATAAAAATTATAATATCCAATTATAAACAATATAAAAGCACAAATGCCTAAGATTATTGAAAGAAAAGCGCATAGTTTTATTGATTTGTTCTTACCCCAAACAATGGGAAGAGTTTTAGAATTGATAGCTTGATCACCCTTTATATCTGCGATGTCTTTTACAATTTCTCTAATAAGAGTTAGCCCAAAGGCTAAAAAGGCAGGCACCATCAGAGGATCAATGTTATTAAATACAGACCCTGCATATATGAAAGAAAGACCCAAAATAAAAGCTACAACAACATTCCCAATAAGGGGATAATTTTTAAGCTTTGCGTTATAAAAAACTAACAACGGAAAAGAGATACCAATCGAAATAAGTTGAGATAATTGGTTCAATTGAAGTGCTATTAATATTCCAATAATGAACGAAAAAATTGAAATATATAAAGCATGTACTCTAGGCACTTCTCCAGTTATAATTGCTCTATCTGGTCTGTTAATTTTATCAACTTCAAAATCATAATAATCGTTCAAAACGTTCGCCCCTATTGTAAAAAAAACAACAACGAGCATAGGTAGTAGAACTAACTCAATTGACCCTTTATATTCAACAATAAGAGCTGAAAACAAAATAGCTATGGCACCTGAAATGACATTTAAAGGCCTAACAATCTTAATATATGAACTTACTTTTCCCATTATTTGATTATTTTTAATACCCTTACATCTTTATTATAATCATCTATCATTTCAATATTATTGTATCCAAACCCTTTGAATATTTTTTCCACCTCCGCTGGATGATGTCCTCGCCCTACTTCGACAATTAACGCGCCACTTTTTTCAAGAATAACATCAAGCTTATTTGCAAAAACTCTATAAAATTCTAATCCATCAGCATTATCAGTGAGAGCTTTATGGGGTTCGAATTCTTTTACATCTTTCATAAGAAACTGAATATCTTTTTGAGGAATGTAAGGCGGGTTAGAAACTATAGCATCTGCTATATAATTAAGGTTTTCGGATAAAAAATCTAGTTTTATAAATTCTATATTTTTAACACCGATTAATTCAGAATTTTTTTTAGCAATATTAAGTGCTTGTTGCGAATAATCTATCGCGATTACATTAGATGAAGGCAGTTCTTTTGCTAAAGTAATACCGATACAGCCGGAGCCAGTGCCTACATCAATTATGAAGGGATTTTTTTTTGATGAAAGATAATCTATAGATACATTAATAAGTATTTCTGTTTCAGGGCGAGGAATTAAAACACTTTTACAAACACTAAAGTTTCTACCGTAAAAATTTGAAACACCAGTAATATATTGAATTGGCTCATTTTTAACTCGCCTTTTTACCAGTTCCTTTAATTGTTTAAGATTTTTTTTGGAGATTTGCTCTTCGAAATTTATATATAAATCGATTTTCTTATACCCCAAGATGTGTTGTAAAAATATTTCTATCTCTAATCTTGGATTTTCAAAGTACTTATCTTGAAAATATTTTACACCCCAGTTAATTACATCAATTATTCGCCAAATTTTATTAGTCACTTTTTGAGGAGAATTCAATATCTTACAATCAAATATGTAAATCTATTCTTAACTTATTTCAGAAGATAAAATATCTTGCTGCTCCGCGACTTTAAGCTTTTCAATAATTTCTTCAAGCTCACCATTCATAGCCTCTGATAATCTATAAGATGTAAAATTTATACGGTGATCTGTAATCCTACCTTGTGGAAAATTATATGTTCTTATTTTTGCAGACCTATCTCCTGTTGAGACTAGACTCTTCCTCTCAGCCGCTCTTTCAGCATCTACTTTTTGTTTTTGGTCAGCCAACAACCTAGACCTTAAAACTTTTAAGGCAGAAGCTCTATTTTTATGTTGTGATGACTCATCCTGACAAGTAACAACAAGCCCAGTAGGAATGTGGGTGATCCGTATAGCAGATTCTGTCTTATTCACATGCTGTCCTCCAGCACCACTAGCTCTATATGTATCAATCTTTAAATCTATATCATTAATTTCAACATCTACCTCCTCAGCCTCAGGTAAAACGGCTACAGTAGCTGCAGATGTGTGGACTCTTCCTCCAGTTTCAGTCTCTGGAACGCGCTGAACACGATGGACTCCACTTTCGTACTTTAACATCCCGTATGCCCCTTTCCCTTTTAAACCAATAATTACTTCTTTGAAACCACCAATCCCGATTTCATTTGATGCTATTAGCTCTTTTTCCCAATTATATTTTTCAGAAAAATGAGAATACATCCGAAATAAATCTGCTGCAAATAATGCAGCTTCATCACCGCCTGTCCCCGCTCTTATTTCTAAAATTATATTTTTATTATCTAAAGGATCCTTAGGTATTAATTTAATTTTTAAATCTTCTTCGATATCTGCTTTAGTTTTTTTATTTGAAGCTAGATCTTCAATTGCCATTTCTTTTAACTCGGGGTCATCTGAGTCAATTAAGGATTCACAATCAATTATTTGATCTAAAATTTTAATATACTCAATCCCTATTAAAACTACTGGCTCGAGCTGTTTATATTCTTTTGCTAGATCTTTTAGTTTTTCAGGGTTTGATAAAATCTCTTGATCCGTCATTTGTCCTTGGATAAAATTATATTTATCAATAATTGATTCTAATTTATCTCTCACTCTATAGCCTCTGCTGTAAATTGTTTACCCCGAAAAATTTCATACTCATCTCCAAATGCATCTTTAATCGCAGCAATAGAAACTTCGACCATTTTATCATCCGGTTCTCTTGTTGTAATATTTTGTAATAGTATACCAGGCTTCTTTAAAATCCTGAAAATCATGCTTTCGCTTTTAGATGTTATTTTTATTATTTCGTAACCAACCCCAGATACAAGAGGAATTAAAGGTAAATGCGATAGTAATCTAATTGATAAAGAAATTTTTCCAAAAAAATAAATAGTTATTGTGTCAACCACAGCAAAAACAAAAATAGCTGAGAGCAAAACAATAAACATAAAACTAGTTCCACAGCGGGGATGTAGTGTTGAAAATGATTGTGCATTTTTAATCGAGATATCTTTTCCTGATTCGAAGTTATAAACAACCTTATGTTCAGCACCATGGTACTGAAACAATCTTGAAACATCATTTATTCTTGATATTAAAAATAAATAAATTATGAAAAATAAAATTCGAAACGCACCAGAGGAAAGGTTAAAAAGGATTGCATCTTTTTCTATGTTCAACAATTGAGTTGTTAACCACATTGGCAAAACCATAAATAATAAAATTGCTAAGGAAATTGAAATAAAAGTAGTTAGAGTATCTAAAAATTTAGAAACATTACTATCATCTTTACTTTCTTCTGGATAACTGATATCTGCTGACCACTGCAAAGTAGACATCCCCATCTTCATAGCTTCATATAATGAAGCGATACCTCTAAATATCGGCTTTGACCAAAATATAGAACTCTGGGTTATTGAAGTAAATTTTTTTCTTTTTAATCTTAACTTCCCCTTCGGGTCTCTAACGGCAGTTGAATACGCACCTGGAACTCTCATCATCACACCTTCGATAACTGCTTGCCCACCAACAAGGATACTAGGCTTCATTGTTAAAAGTAAAAGTGATTTTTTCATTATAAAAAAATAGCCCAACTAGGGCTTGTGTCTAGTTGGGCTATTTTGATAATTAGATTTTCTATTTTTTACTATATTTCTTTTGGAATTTCTCGATTCTTCCTGCAGTGTCAACTAAGTTTTGTTGTCCTGTGAAGAAAGGATGTGACTTGTTAGAAATTTCAATATTATATAGAGGATATTCATTCCCATCATCCCATACTACTGTGTCTTTCGTTTCAATCGTAGATTTTGTCAAAAACGAATAATCACATGATGTATCTTTAAAGACTACTAGTCTGTAATTTTCTGGATGTATATTTTTTTTCATTTTTTACTCCTAAATCATTTCGAGGGCTTTTTTAACACGATTCATTCCCTCTTGAATTATTTTCCTATTTGTTGCATATGAAAACCTTATATGCCCCCTTGCACCAAAACCATCTCCTGGAACTGTAACTACCTTTACAGAATCAAGAATATACTCTGAAATATCAAAAGTATCTTTCAATAATTTGCCATTGACCTTTTGGTTTAAATAAGAACTGAAATCAGGAAAAACATAGAATGCTCCCTTTGGGTTTGCACACTTCACTCCAGGCAAATCATTCAAAAGCTCTACAATTAAATCCCTTCTTTTTAGAAACAAACTCTTCATATCTTCAACACAAGTTTGGTCACCAATTAATGCTTCTATACTTGCTTTTTGCCCTATTGAATTAGCGCAAGAAGTGGCCTGGCCTTGAATTTTTGACATGGCTTTTATAATATCTTTAGGACCAGCACTATAACCTATTCGCCAACCAGTCATTGCGTATGTTTTAGATAAACTCATACACGTTAGAACCGTAGCGCCAATATCATGAGTTTGGTTTAATTTTTCAGCACTAGTAAATGCACCATCATAAACCAACCTCTCATAACACTCATCAGATATTACAACCCAACCATGCTTTTTAGCTAATTTTAATAATTTAACGATAGCATCATTTCTCCATACTCCTCCTGTAGGATTTGATGGCGAGTTAATGATAACTCCCTTAATAGAAGAATCTATCTTTGCATCAAGGTCTTCAAAGTCTGGTTCAAAATTACTTTCCGGAAGCGTATTTACTAAAACCGGTTCAGCATCTGCCATTTTTACAAATTCAGGAAAAGAGACCCAATAAGGTGAGAATACAATTACACTATCTGAAGGATTAAAGATAGCTTGGCAAGCATTATACAAGCTTTGCTTCTCGCCATTTGAAACGAGAATATCAGAAGGGTCATATGATATTTTATTTTCTCTATTTAGTTTTTCACAAATTGCTTCTCTGAGTTCAATCATTCCAGGCCCAGCAGTATATTTTGTGTAACCCTGATCTAAGGCTTTCTTAGCTGCATCACGAATGTGTTTTGGAGTGTTAAAATCAGGCTCCCCAACTGAAAAGTTTATAACATCGATGCCCTTAGATCTCATTTCTGCAGCTTTTGTCGCCATTTGCAAAGTAAACGAAGGATTTATTTTATTTACTCTTTCTGCTATACTCATAAATTATGTTTTTTATCAAGCTTCTTAGAAGTCATGTTGCTTTTTATGATATTCTTCAGAGTTAAATCTAGATTCATCATCGCTATCAACTTCTTGTTTAATAGAATTATTATTTTTCTCTTTGTATTTAATTTTTCTTGAATGGTTCTTAGCGTAGGGAGGTTTTTTCTTTGTTTTAAACTTTTTCTTTTTCTTTCTTCTGGAGATAATTGGCGCATCATCTACGGTCACATATGATATTGCAGCATCATCATCATTAATTTCTTCTTTGACATAATCCTCAGGTGCTTCTTTTGAATCTTTAAACTCTAAGTTGTTTAAGTTATTCAAACTAAAAATCGAACCGAAACCCCTAGTTATTCCATTACCAAAGCCAATAAAACTAGGCAGTATAAAATTTGTTTTAAATTCTCCTTTAAATGATTGCCAACCATTTTCATCTACTTTCTCAGGTTCGAGACTTTCAACCTCTACTTTTGTGAATATTTTTGTGGAAATGTTTAAACCTAGTTCCTTTGATAGAAATAATAGATTTTGACCAAGCAACTTGTTTAAAAAAAGAGGCTTTTCATTGTCCTCCAAGCGTTTGTATTTACTACCCCCACCTGCATTTAAGGCAACCCAAGGGGTTATAAACTTATACCTTAACAAATTATCTGTTAATAAAACCGAATCTTTATTTTCTTCCACCTCTGCGTCATCAACATTTACCAAAAGGTCTCCGAAACTAAAGGATTTTAAATTTTTTAAAAGTGATATAACAGATTGAACACCTTCATTTATGCCTAAAATATAAATTTGTTCATTAATTATTTTAACCTGGACTCGAGGATATAAGTATTTACTCCTCAATCTCCCATCAAGAAAAGGGACTATTTTTTCATCAGGAAATTGTTTCATAAAGACACCCTTAACTTGATAAGGCGTCTTCCTGATTGGCTTATCAGTAACTAGACGAGCAGTTATAGACTCAGATACAATTATTTCCATAAATCAAATTAATATAAGATACCAAAGGTCACTACTGACTCATTGTATCTAAAAATTCATCATTAGACTTAGTTCTTTTTATTCTGTCAATTAGAAATTGAATAGCTTCATCGACCTTCATACCGTTCACTAATTTCCTAAGAATCCACATTCTGCCTAATTCTTTTCTACTAAGCAGTAATTCTTCTTTTCTCGTACCAGACTTTATAATGTCAAACGCAGGATAGATTCTTCTATCACTTAAATGTCTATCAAGAGCTAGTTCCATATTCCCAGTACCTTTGAATTCCTCATAAATTACTTCATCCGCACGACTACCAGTGTCTACCAAAGCAGTTGCGATAATTGTTAGACTCCCGCCTTCTTCTGTGTTCCTAGCGGCACCTAAAAATTGTTTAGGCTTTTTTAATGCATTAAAGTCTACCCCGCCTGATAAAATTTTACCGCTATGAGGAATGACAGCATTGTGCGCTCTTCCAAGCCTCGTTATACTATCGAGTAAAATGACAACATCGTCACCAAACTCTACCATTCGCTTAGCTTTTTGCAATACCATATCAGAGACAGAAACATGTCTTTCAGGTGGCTCATCAAACGTAGAGCTTACAACCTCAGCATCAACATTACGTTTCATATCCGTTACTTCTTCAGGCCTTTCATCAATTAATAATACTATTCTTTTTGTATCTGGATGATTTTTGCTAATAGCGTTTGCAATTTTTTGTAATAATACAGTTTTGCCTGTCTTAGGCTGGGCTACAAGGAGAGCTCTCTGACCCATCCCAATAGGCGAAACTAAATCCATAATTCTCATAGATATATTTTTTTCATCTGTTTCAAGAGTAAATCTTTTTTCTGGGTAAAGAGGTGTAAAATTTTCAAATAGAATACAATCTTTTAGTTTTTCGACTGGTTGGTCATTCACTAGTTCCACCCTAAGTAAAGCATAAAATCTTTCTTTTGCTTTTGGTGGTCTGATTTGCCCAGACACATTGTGACCAGTTTTTAATCGAAACCTTTTAATCTGCGATGGACTGACATAAATGTCATCTGGCCCAGGCATATAATTAAAATTTGGGGACCTGAGAAACCCATAGCCATCATGCATAACTTCTAAAACTCCTTTTGCAGAAACAGAGCCATCCTTTTCTGCTTGAGCTTCCAATATCTTGACAGTTAACTCTTGCTTATTTAAACCAGATATATTGTCTGATATTTTTAATTTTTTTGCTAGCTCTGCTAGCTCCTTAATGCGTAAAGCCTGTAACTCGCTTAAATCCATAAATAATATTCCCTAATAATTCATTAAAATAGTATATTAAAACTCTACCGGGGATTGTGGTAGATTATCAAAATTACACTAATTGTATGTTCTGTCAAAGTATTTTCCAATTGAGCTATAAACTTCACTTGCGACGTAATGGCTTCCAAAAATCAAATTTAGATAATTTGGATTATTATATTCATTTAAAAGACTAACCCCTTCTTCTACAGAGTCAACTGAAAGACATTCAATATTATTTTCATTCATTATACTTAGTAAATCTGGAACCTTTACAAGATACCCCTCCTTGTCGCTGCAAAGAATCAGTTTTTTAAAATTATTTTTTAACAAGTTACATATTGCGGATATATTCTTATCACTTTTTATACAAAACAATCCTGCTTTTTCTTTGTCTGGGTAAAGAACGTTAATAGTATTTAACATAGCTTTTATACCTTCATAATTGTGTGCAACATCATAAAATAAATTATTGTTTGATATTTTTTCTAATCGCCCTTTCCAAATAGATTTTGAAATTGCAGTTTTTATTTTTGAAGAGCTTATTGCACTTCCTAAAGCATATTTTGAAAGACAAATAGCCAACGAACAATTTTGAACTTGATGATCACCAAACAAAGGCAATTCAATATCTAAATCTGAATAATGAAAGTGAGTTCCTTTTTCATCAACTTTCGAAATAATTATTTCATCATTTTGAATTATTTCTAAACTAGTATTTTTTTCTCTACAAGTATTATCAATAACTTGCAAAATTTGACTTTTTTGTTCAAAAGTGGCAACCGGAATCCCTTTCTTTATAATCCCAGCTTTCTCTTTAGATATTTTTTCAAGCGTATTGCCCAGAATCTCAGTATGATCAAAGGAAATCGCTGAAATTCCACAGACAATTGGAGATATAACATTAGTAGAGTCTAACCTGCCACCAAGGCCTGTTTCGACTATGGCAATATCAACCGACTTAGCATTAAAATAATCAAAAGCTAAAGCAGTAGTTGTTTCAAAAAAAGTCGATTTTATAGAAATTATATGCTTTCTATTTTTATTGAAAAATTCAGCTATATAATTATCAGAAATTTGATTCCTGTTTACTTGAATTCTTTCATTGAACCTCACTAAATGAGGAGATGTATATAAACCCACTTTTAAACCATGCTCAATTAAAATATCACTTAACATAGAGCAAGTACTACCTTTTCCGTTAGTCCCCGCTATATGAATCAATTTTAATTTATTATGTGGATTACCAATTTTATCTAATAATTGAACTGTATGTTTTAAACCAACTTTTATCCCTAGACGTTGTAAACCATACAACTCTTCAAGAATTGAATCTATATTATATGTCATTGACTAATTGAGGATGCCCAACCGGCTCACCTAAAAAGGTTTTACCAAGTCTTTCAAATTTCATCGGTAAATCTGTAACAAAACAATCTAATCTATATGATTTTTCAGCGGTGTTTTTTAAATTGTATTTTTTTAATATAATATTAGCTTCTTTTGCTGTCGCAGATGCAGAGTCAACTAACTTTATATTTTTTGTGTATCTGGTTATAGCGTCCTTTAATAAAGGATAATGAGTACAGCCAAGTATCATAGTATCAATATCATTCTGAAAACTTGATAAGTAATGCTCTACAATATAATTTATAGCGCTACCTGTTATCATCCCTTCTTCAACAAAAGGTACAAAAAGAGGACAAGCTTTTGAAATAACATGAATTTTATTATCAATGCTTAATAAAGAACTCTCATACGCTCTAGAATTAATTGTCGCATCTGTTCCAATCACACCAATTCTTTTCGTAGATGTATCTAAATAAGCTTGTTGTGAACCTGGCTCAATAACTCCAATAATTTTAGTTTCTTTGAATTGTAATCTCAATTCTTTTAGAGCCATTGCTGTTGCAGTGTTGCAAGCAATTATTATTAGCTTCGCTCCTTTTTGGATTAAAAATTCTGTTATTTGAACAGAATATTCGATTATTAACTCTCTACTTTTGACACCATAAGGAAGACGCGCAATATCTCCAAAGTATAAAACAGACTCGTTTGGTAAATTATTTTTTAATGCTTTTACAACGGTCAAACCCCCAAGTCCTGAATCGAAAACACCTATAGGCCTTTTATCCATGATTACTCCTCTGCAAGAATTTTTTCTCTAGATGCTTTAAACTTAATTATGGCTTTATATATACCCTCTGCAATTTTTTTCCGATAACTTGGGGATTTTAAGTTTTTTTCTTCTCCCGAATTAGAAACAAAACCACCCTCTATTAAAACGCATGGCATACTTGCTCCCGATAAAACGTAAAACCCTGCTTGTTTTACACCTCGGTTAGGAACAGTTAATTTTTTGTCAAGCTCTTCCTGGATAATAGCCGCTAAAGCCTCACTCTCTTTTAAGAACATGCTACTTGCCATTGTTGCAGTTATTTTTCTTTCCATAGAAAGTTTCTTATAATTAATCTTTTTATCCTCAAGTTCAATAACAGCATTTTCTCTAGAAGCGACATCTATTGCAGTGGCTGTTTTATCATGTGAATGTAAATAAGTTTCGAACCCAGTAACTTTCCTATTCGGGTTTGAATTAATATGAATACTCACAAAAACTTTTCCTCCAGCTTCATTTGCTATTTTAGTTCTTTTCCATAATGGTACAAAAATATCTTCAGTCCTCGTATAAACTACTTTAATACCAGTTTTCTTCTCGAGTAACCGGCCAACTCTTTTGGTAATATCTAAAACGATATCTTTTTCTTTTGTACCATATTTGCCGCTAGTCCCTGGGTCCTTTCCTCCATGACCAGCATCCAAAACAATTGTATCAAGATGCCATCTTTCTTTTACATTTTTAAGACGTTTAACATTATTATCTAAAGCTGTCCGTAAAGTTATAACAATTTCATTTGGATCATGATTTTGATACCACTCTTGGCTAATAACACCTTTCCTCAATTTAAAAGCAATCTGTGCTGTCTCATTAATCTGATCTGATTCAATTTTTCTTATGACGCCTCTTGTTATTGTTTTATTTAAAGTAGAAGTATCTACAATACCACCTACAATAGTTAAATAAAACCACCCATGTTTATTTATAAAAGAACTAATATCACGATCTGAAAAAGATTTTTGTGTATTTATACGAATTATGGTGCCATTAGATTTTTGTTCAATCTTTAAAGATCTAACGTTATATCTAACAACATCGAATTCGATTAATTCTTTGCGCTTATCAAAGGTTAATCCCGGGATTGCAACTATACGTAAAATATCAAAAAAATCTTCAGCAGGCACGTACAAGTCCCCATTATATTCTTGCACAGGATCAATCATTTGATATGAAACATCATCAACAATTAAAAAACTCGTTCCAGCAGAAATTTTAATTTTTTTCCCTAATATGTAAAGAACTAGTTTTTTACGCTCTGAATTTTCATATAACCGAGCTGAAAGCGAGGAAACAATATCTCTGGTTGATACATATATTTTTTTTTCACCTTTTAATGTTTTTATTAAAGTACTCTTAGAGATTGAATTATTGACTACTTTTATATCCGCAATAAGACTAGAAGTAATAAATGTTATTATTGATATTATTTTTATAATTGTCATTAAATAATAGTAAAAATCAATACCTTAATAAAATATGAGAAGGGTTCGCGTTTTTAATAAAAAAAGGTTATTCAAATAAATTTATACTATACACAGGTGAGAGGAAAATTAGAAATTATATTGTTACGTTAAAAAAAAATCAAGCTATGGAGCTTTAATATAAAAAATTATTTAAAAGCAATTGCACCTCGATTGCCCGAGGTGCAATGTTACGGCATTGAAGCCATATTACTTTTTTTCGTACCACATAACGAGTATCATCAATGCTAGTAATCCTGCTAGCCCCGCGTCGCCAAACTGTGCCATCACTCGTCCTAGGCCTTCAATCACACCGAAAAAGTCATCAAACAGGATACCGACAACGATTCCAATAACGACTAGAGACTTGAGTAAATCAGTTGCGATTCCAAGCCACTCGTTAAGGGTTTCAAATCCACCTTTAAGCATATTTTCCTCCTGTTAAAAGGCGTGCAGGAGCTTATTAAAAAAAGCCCCTGGCCCTAATTGATTATTTATCCTAGAAACGAGAGAAAGACCAGCAAAGCAAGCAGACCAGCGAAACCGCCATCTAGAAATGTATTTACTAAGTCTACTATTCCGCCTATTGGATCAAATCCAGTAGAATAAATAATGTTAACGAAAACAAAAAGCACGATGAGCGCTTTAATAACGCCAACAATTCCAGCTGCAGCATTTTGTACGGTTGCATTTACATCAGCCATGCCAATACCTCCTTGGTTTGGTTTTTAAGATTAAAATAGAAAAATTTTCTATTTGTTTTTAATTGATTGTCATAGTAAAAATTATTTTTTACTTAGGGCAATCCGTTTACTAGAACTGAATTTACAAATAATAGAAGCATTTCCAATATTTATATTTAAAAATACTTTCTCCCACTTAATATGACTTTCTAGTTTTTCGAGCACCTTTAATAACAGAATCGGCAACTAAATATCTAATAATTAATTGCGCAGGATAAATTTTACTCAAGGCTCTTATAAAGGTCCTACATAATGCGTTGAATAAAAAATAGCCTTTTAATGTGGAAATATAGTCTGCTGCGAATTTTGATTTATGCTCAGGATATCGCCTTATTAGAGTATGTAAATTTTGGGATCCATATATTTCCATCGATTTGCAGAATTCGTCTAAATTGCGTCTATGATGATGAGTGGAATTAGATTTTTTTGAAAAAACAAAACTATCCGGGTAAATATTCCATAATTTTGCTGACAAATCTGTGTCTTCCCCTCCGTACCTATTGATTTTCTCATCAAAAAGCCCACTTTCTTCTAGCGCCTCACGCTTTATCATTGCGTTGCCAAAGAGCATGTATTGCAACGGTATATTTTCATTATCATCATATTGCCGAGCTCCTCTTAACCTTCCAAAATAATATTTTTCTACAGGATTTAATGATAAATTTTTTGGTGGAATATTATCACCCATTACAGCAATAATATTTTTACTAAAGTATCTCAAAAGTGATTCTAACCAATCTTTTTCTACAGTCATGTCACCGTCTAAGAAAGCAACCATTTTTGAATTTCCTTTTTTTATGCCGGTATTCCTTGTTGCTGCTAACCCTAAATTTTTCTTTTGATTAATAATTGTTATATTTTTTGTAGATTTATATTTTTGAAGAACATTTTGTGTATTATCGCTGGAATAGTCATTTATAAAAATGCAATGGTATTCTTTAAGTGGAATTGTTTGATCTAATAAGCTCTCGATACAGCTTCCTATTACATTTTCTACATTATAACAAGGAACTACAATATCAATTTTAGTTACTTGTTCCATAAAAAATTTTCGTAATGAGTGTAAAGAGCTTTAGTAACATTTTTGATGCCATGGTATTTTGCAACCCACTTTTTCCCTTCCTTTTTTTTATGTAACAACATTTCTTTATTTTGAGTTAACTGGATTATTTTTTGTTTAAGATTGCCTTTATCAATAGCTATGAAAGGATGGTCTGGGATGAATTTCCTATATTCTTCAACTAACTCTGTCATACATATCAGCCCCATCGAAAGAGCCTCAACCGAGCTCATACCATAACCCCAACCACCGCGATTATGAATTTGGTCAATATAAATATCACACTCTTTTTTCATTTTAACTACTTCGTCTTGAGATTTGCCTTCAATAAGTAAAAATTCAATTATATTTTCTTGCTCTAGCTCACGACATATTTTAATAATATCCTCACTACCTTTATAATATCTATTTGTAGGACTGTGACATACTTTAACCTGGTTCGAAACCTTTTTTATTAAATTATAATTTTCAGTTTCATATGGCAAAAATAAATATTCAATATTCGGATGTTTGTAGAGTAAATCAACTTCACTAGTTAAATTTAAATTACTAATTTGATCCAATTCTTTCATTACTCCTCTAGTGCGCATGTCCTGACCGTGATATGTGCAAACAATAGGCTTTTTACGCTTTGAAAGTTCTTTCGCAAACCGGCAATCTCTATAAAAATCTAAGCCCCATTCAAAATGATAAACATCATAATCATAGAGATTGTGTTTTTTTATTGCAGATTCAATATAAAAAGCCCAAACCCAATCTCTGATTTTAAAAAATGCTTTTTCAATCATAGAATTTTCTTTCCATATTGGCGGGAACCCTTCTCTATCTTTGTAGTCTCCCAACTCTCCTCTATAAATTTGGTAATATTTATGCCTCAGGTTTAAATATTTTGAATTTGTAGATATTAATGGCAGGTTCAAACAAATCCCCGGGTCTGGTTGATTAGGGTTTCTATACATAGTAATAATATCACATTCATTACCATTGAGCTCATGAGCTTTTTTCCAAAGGCTCATTGTGCCAACAGTGTTTTCAGGAGATATGTATAATATTTTTATGACAACAACCTTTCATAAACATTAATTAATTCAGAGCTATTATTATCCCAATTGTATTCAGATTTAACCTTCAATTGATTTTTTAATATGTTTTTATTAGATACTTTTTTAATTGCATTAATTATTGAGTTTCCTAAACTAACAATATCACCTGGAATAAAAAAGTTAGCGCCGGTAACATCATACCTCCTCATTGGGGAAAGATCAGGACAAACTATTTGGCATCCTGCTGCCATAAATTCAAATAATTTTGTTGGAGTAGCGTATCTTGTAAGAGGGTTGTCATTGAATGGTATTACTCCAATTTTATGCCTCGCAAGAATTTCCCAAATATCACTATGTAAAACATGATTTTTTAAACTAATGTTTTTTATTAATCCTAAACGTTCTATTTCATCTACAACTTGTTTTTTATAGCTCGGGGTCCTAAAACTTCCAATCAATAATAAAGAAGCATCCGGGACTTCTTTAATTACAAAAAGCATAGCATTAATGAGCTCGATAATCCCCCTTTCTGGACCCATGCTCCCATGATAAATAATTGAATTATTTTTTTTAGTTTTAATATTTAAACTATCTATAAAAGACTTTAATGGAAAGTTCTCCAATAAAACTGACTCAAAACCCATATTCTTATAGTCAGAATTAGTTATGGCGGGACTCGCAATAATTATTTCATCTACATAACGCAAAAATAACTTTTCTTTAAAAATCCAAAATTTTATTTTTAAATACTTTATATACTTGTTCCACCTTGAAAAAGTATTGATCATAATAGGATAGTCTTCATGGACATCATAAATAATTTTTGCGCCAAATGACTTTTTGGCAAAAATTGCCAATGAGAACAATTCAGGTTCATGGATGTGAATCACTTTTGAAGGAGATTCCAACAGTTTTTTCTTGACAGCAGCAATATACAGTTTTATGCTATAATTTGAATTATTATAGTTTATATGATTTATATATTTATCAGATAAAGAGATATTTACACTCGATAGTGTATAATAGTCTGTTTTAATCTTTCTTTTTGATAATGTTTTTATTTCTTTATAATAAATCCTTTCATCATCGGGAAAATGAGAACATGATATTACAGCTATCAACTTAATAGACTCTTAATTGTTAACCTCTCATCATTATTTAATGCGAGATAATACCATCCTAACAAGTACGAAAGAGTAATTGCTAACCGATATCCTAAAGTATTAATAGAAAGAAAAGTCAGTACTATAAAAAAAACTGGGTAACAAAGTGCAAGCCAATTATATCTAACAAAATATATTTTATATAGTTTTACATATATTGATAACGACATTAATAAAAAAGCTACTGCAGTTGCACAGGCAGAGCCAACAATGCCATATTGAGGGATTAGAAGAATATTTAAGAATATGTTTGTGATGGCCCCAATCGCTCTAAAAATTGGTACCCACTTTGTTATCTTTTTTGAATAAACTCCAGGCAATTGGATTATATAAGTCCCGAAAAAAAAGTACCCCAATAAAACTATTGGAATAATTTTTTCTGAATCCCAATAATTGCTCCCTATCAAATGATAAGTACTAATATTAAAACGAACAATTTCTGAAGACCACAAAGAAACCAGAACGACGACAAACCCTAAAAACCCTAAAAACAAAGAAGCTATTGATGAAAAATCTAATTTAGCATCTTTTTCTTTTACTCGTTTTAAAAAATATGGGGTCCAGCCCATATTAAATCCCATAACGATAATTAATCCAAATATTCCGAGTTTGTATCCAGCAGAAAACAAACCTACGGCATGAGTGCCCTCAAACCATTCAAGCATATATCGATTAGATAGTTCCATAATCATAGTAAAAATACCCGCAGGAAGAAATGGAAGCGCAAAGCTCAAAATGTTTTTTGCTACTTCTGATCTTATGTGGAGCAGCTTTATTTTTTTAATCACAACTGGCAAGGAAGCAATAAAAATAAAACCAGAAGCCATCAAGTTTGAAATTAAAACACCCTCAATGCCCAGGTTCCATTTAATAACGAGTAAAATATTGAAAGCCATCGTTAGGATAACATTACCAAGGCTATAAAATATATAAAGGAAAGGTTTGTTTTCAGCTCTTAATAATAAGACATGATGATTCCATAAATTATCCAAGAAAAGAATTCCTGATAAAATTATAATCCATTCTGGCTTTACCACACCTAGAATAATTTCAGATACGTGGTTTCTTATTAAAAATAATAATCCTGAAAAAATAGCAGAACTAAATAATTGTAATAAATATATAGTTGAAATATGCGTTGCTTTTTCATCGTCGCTTAATTGCACTGTATATTTCATTAATGCAGTATCCATACCATATCGATATACCATTAAAGCAATACCAATAAAAGCATAAGCAAGAGAAATGACACCATACTCTTCAGGAGTAAATACGTGAGTGTAAATAGGTAAAAGAAGAAATGTCACTAGCCTAGCCAGTACGTGCCCAGTGCCATAGATTAACGATTCTTTGCCTAGATTTTTTATTGACATTTATTTAAAATAATTTTTGAAAACTATCTCTAAATACGCCGCTAGCTCCAAAATTTTCTTTAAATCTTCCTAAACCCATATTTGCAACACCATTAACCGTAAAAGTACCAAAATCATATACTTTTATTTTTTGGTTAGTAGCCCATTTAAAGACATTGAAAAACAAAAGATTTAAAGGCCTTAATTCCTGATAATCATTTTTATGACTAATGTAAAAAGCTAATGCGACACCTTCCTTAACAATAAAATTTAAAACACCTGCAATCATTTGATTTTTATAAAAAGCACCAAAAATATTAATTGAATTCGGAAAAATTTTCATTAATAATTTTAGTTCGTCAATCGTATGTGTCGGAGAAACACCATGTCTAATTTTTAAATTTTTCTCAAGCATCAAAAAAAACTCATCTACCTGATCAGTTATTTTTATTTCAACACCCAAATTTTGTGATTTTCTAACTGCCCTTGAATGAGATGATTTGAATTTTTTTAATATCGCATCCTCATTTTCCTCAATGAAAAGAGTACTTGTTACTTCCCTATTTAGATAATTAAACCCGCTTGATAACAATGCATATTCTATATAGTTTGATATTCTTTTAGAATAAAATGCTGGCGGGGTTTTCAACTGAATCCCATCAAAGCCTTCACTTTTTGTGTACTTAATGAGCTTTTCTACAACTTCAAAAGAATCTTTAATTGAAAAGTCTTCTTTAGTTACAAAAGAAGCAAATGATGCACCTGGGTGAGAAACAAATAATTTCTTATTATTTTTTAATACCACTGCAGCTGGAATAACAGATAGAAGATTATTGTTTTTGTGAAATTCTAAACTAAAATCTTTAAACCTATTTTTGGGATGATAGTTGAGGAAATCCCTTAAATGAAAAATTGTTCCATTATTTGCCCTAAGAACAAAAGTGTCCCAAACAGCAAAATTACTTTTTAATAACTTTTTAACTTTAATCATGAATCATTTTAACAGAATAGCAGATTAAAAGTTCCTGCTCTGAAATGCAAGTTTATATTGGTTGTTTCTCAAAGTTAGTCAAATTTAATTTTAAACAATCAAAATCATGGATTAATTTATGAAATCAAATATAAAAAATATTAGTGCTAGAGAAATATTAGACTCTAGAGGTAATCCGACTGTAGAAGTTGACGTTTTTTTAGAAAACGGAATTTCTGGTAGAGCGGCTGTCCCTTCTGGCGCATCAACAGGCAAGTTCGAAGCAGTCGAATTGAGAGATGGTGATAAAAGTAGATATAATGGAAAAGGCGTATTAAAAGCTGTCCATAATGTAAATGACAAAATTAATAGAGTATTAAAAGGACAAGACATTAACGATCAATCAAAAATTGATAAAGTTATGATCGAACTGGATGGTACTGATAATAAATCTGTTTTAGGCGCAAACGCAATTCTTGGCGTTTCACTTGCTTCAGTTAGGGCAGCATCAAATGATAAAAATATTCCTCTATATAAGTACCTTGGCGTAAGTGATAATTTTAAAATGCCTGTTCCTATGATGAATATTTTAAATGGTGGGAGCCATGCAAATAATACAGTAGATATTCAAGAATTTATGATATTCCCTTTTGGTGCTAGTTCATTTTCACACGCTCTTCGTATTGGAACAGAAATTTTTCACAGTCTAAAATCAGAGCTCCATAAAAAAGGGTTAAATACTGCAGTTGGAGACGAGGGTGGTTTTGCACCAAACCTTAAATCGAATGAAGAAGCGATAGATATAATATTAAACTCAATTGAAAAAGCAGGGTACAAGCCCGGAGAAGAAGTTTTTATTGCCCTAGATGTGGCCGCAAGTGAATTATTTAACGATGGAAAATACAATTTAAATTCAGAAAATAAAGCATTCTCCTCTGATGAAATGGTCGAATATCTAGCTTCTTTAGTTAAAAAATATCCAATAGTATCAATTGAAGACGGATTAGATGAGAACGATTGGGAAGGATGGACAAAACTCAATAAAAAACTCGGCAAAAGCATTCAAATTGTAGGAGATGACTTAACTGTAACAAATATAACGAGGCTACAGAAAGCGATTGATCAAAAATCAATGAATTCAATATTAATCAAGTTAAATCAAATTGGGACTGTCTCAGAGACAATCCAAGCTGTGAATCTCGCTAAGAAAGTCGGTTATGGAGCTGTTGTTTCACATAGGTCGGGCGAAACGGAAGATACTTTCATAGCTGATTTTTCAGTTGCAATGGGAATGGGCCAAATAAAAACTGGATCTATATCTAGAAGCGATAGAGTCGCTAAATATAATCAGTTACTAAGAATTGAAGAAGAATTAAAGGGTTCGTCCTCTTTCCCCTCAATGGAATGCCTTGGTAAAAGTGAATGAGGAGAACCTTTTCAAAAAGAAATACTAAAAGATCACAACCTAAATCTATAACTATTTTTCAAAAACAATTTTTTCAAGGTTTAGTATTTTTAATAGGTCTTAGTTTGGTAATTATATTTGTTTTTGGTGACCATGGATTACTAAAACTTTATAAAATAAAAAATGAGCGAAAGTTGATTCAGAATAAAATTGCAAACTTACGAGCAGAACGAGAAACACTAAAAAATGAAAAAAATAAAATAGAAAACGATTTAAACTATATCGAAAAAATTGCCAGAGAAAAATATAAAATGGTAAAACCGGGAGAAAAAATATTCAAGGTTATTGATAATTAAAAACTTTGCTTAAAAAATACAGTGTCTGCAGTCAATGCCATATTTGACTTGCAAACTATGCTTACCTCTTGCGGTGGAGAATCAAAATTATAAACTAATTCTACCCCAACTTTTTCTTCGTTTTCTATTCCATATTTTACCGTATTTTTTCCTCTGTAAGGGTCAATTTGACCAAGCTTATTTTCTTCGTTTTTGACAGAAATTAACGTAAACGCTGCAAAATCAAATGGCCAGAATTGCTTGTTTGTCACATTTAAATCAATAAATACTCTATTATCTTTTTTACTTGCTCTGACAATCTCATATTTAACCGTACTATCTGCCATATCAACATTAGGCAAACAAGTTATAAGAACTGTGTCAGCCGAGAAGCAAAAGGAATTTGCATCTTGAACCTTTAGTAATGCAGTAAAATTCTTGGGCTTAGTAATTTCTGAAGGATATTTGAAAACAGGTTCTCTTTTTATTCTCTCAACTTTACTAAAAGAGACATCTCCAGACAATATGCTCCAAAAATATATAATTTCACTATCATCGTCAGCCGACCTTGATCCATCGAGCCTTACAAATTTATCAAATGGTGCAATAAAATCATCTCCGGCATTTGCTAAGGGAGCTTCGTCGTCTATTATGTTTACATTTATTGTATCATATGCTTTTAGTCCTTTGCTATCAGAAACAGTCAGTAGAATATTTTGATATACATCTTTTTTAAAATTTTTAAATTTATACATTCCCTTTTTACTATTAAGGACAATGCTGCTATCATTTAGTAATGTCCATTTGTAGGTAGCTATATCATTATCCACATCATAAGATTTGCTTCCGTCTAATAATAAACTAGAATTACAGCCATTGCTTATTATTGTATCCTTCCCCGCATAAGCAATTGGAAAATCAGGCTGCGGTAATACATTAACATTAAAACTAAAATCAGTAGAGTCTGCACCATCTGAAATGTTTAAGTTTAAAATCAACTCTCCAAAATAGTCTTTATCTGGAATGATACTTAACTCATTATCATTAATCTCTATATTTGCATTTTCAGTCTGTCTAACTCTGTAACTAAACGGGTCTGACTCAGCATCTATTGTATTTAAAACGATAGTTAGTATTTCATCTTCTAGCATTGATTGAGGCGCGAAAGCAGACAAGCCAGGCAGGGGGTTAATAAGCGTAAAACTAGTATCCACACTACTTTTACCATCTGAGGTTGTGAGTTTAATTGCAGTAGATCCACGATAATCCTTCTTAGGTTTTACCACTATTTTGTTTTTTTCTACATCAAAATCGACACCGTCACTCCCAGTGACCGAGTATGTCAACTTATCGCCATCAATATCTGATCCAGACATTAAAAGATCAACATAATTTCTATTCCCCATAGTTTTAGATAAAATAGATTCTAAAACTGGTGCATCGTTTATTGGTTCAACATTTAATATAAAACTAGATTCATCGGTAGACTTACCATCAGAAACAGCAAGATTAACATTTATAGGACCATAATAATTTTTTTGAGGTATAATGGTTAAATTGTTTTTGATGATTTTAGCAGTAGCGCCATTATCAGCAGTAGCGCCATAAGTTAATTCGTCTCCTTCAGCATCTTTTGCAGATAACTCAGTCCTAAAGATCTCATCTTCTTTTATTGTTTTATTATCTGTAATAGACAAAGAAGGCTTATCGTTTACAGACTGGACATTCAATATAAAACTCATATCTAAATTAAGATTAACTAATATTGTACCGTGGTAATCTTTTTCTGGAGTAATAATTAGATAGTCACCATCCTGTTTTATTTGAGCATTCCCATCAACAGAAGCAGAATAATTAATACCTGAACCCGCAATCGGAACTTTTAAAATAAAACTATTATCCTCTTTTACATTTTGGTAAGCACCGTGCAAAAGTTCAATAACCCATTTCGGCTCTGGCCCATCACCAAAAATCCAGTCTTGAGTTTGATTGTTATTAGTGGTGCTACTCTGTATTTGAGCCTGAATATTAAAATGAGAACAAAAACAAAAAAGCAAAAAGCACGATATGCTCTTATTAAAGATTTTTGATACTCTCATTTTTCGACCTAATAAATGCATCAAAATATATTTCAACTCTTCTGTTTTGAGCCCTCGCTTCTTCTATTTCAGCTCTATTTTTAATATTACGTAGACTGATTTTTGGACGAAACTCACCATAACCGAGAGCAGAAAAATAGTGCTGATCCATTTCTGCAAGTTCACTCAGTCTTTGAACTAAATTCAAAGCTCTAGCAGAACTTAATTCCCAATTATTTCTAAACTTAGAGTTCATAGGTATTGGTTTATCATCTGTATGTCCTTCTGCTCTTATTTCAATATTTAAAGTGTCTTGCCCTGCACTAATTCTGCTTAGAAGTGGCTTCCAACGTTTTTGTTTGTATATGTTCATTAATGTAGATGTCCGAATTAGTCCACCAATTTGAACTAATATTGGATCTGCCTCTGGATTTAAATCTGCAGACAAAGATTTAAATAATTTAGAACCAGTAAGAGTAATTTTTATACCCTTAGTGACTCTTTCAATTTCTACTAAATTATTTTGTTGAAGTGTTCTTAGTTCTTTCTCGGTCTCATCTAAAATAATATTCACTAATCGATCAACATGAGCTTCAGCATCATTTAAGATTACAAGTAATAAAACAAAAAACGTTAGCAATAAGGTTGTTAAATCGGCAAATGTTAATGCCCAGGCAGTGGTTTTAGCTCTAGCTAACTCTTGTGATATTTTCTGGTTTTGCAATATTATTCTTTTTTGGTTTCAAGAGTTTTTCTTTCAGACATAGCTACAAAAGTCATCAGTTTTTCTTTAATTAAAACTGGATGTTCTCTCCCATGAATACTTATGATACCTTCTAAAACTATGTTTTTTAACATTATTTCATTTTCAGATCGTCGTTTTAATTTCCCCCCTAAAGGTAAAAAAACCATATTTGCTAAAAACACGCCATAAAAAGTGGTAATCAAGGCTGTCCCCATCCCTACTAAAAGAGACTGAAATTGATCTGCGACATTAAAATCAACAGATGATGTTTCTCCAGACATTTGAAATTTATTCATCATAATAATTAACCCTAATACCGTACCAAGCATTCCAAATGCCGGAGCGTAAGCCGCCATGTACAATATAATTTCCTGTGCACTAACATGTCGAGTTGATATATTATTTAAATCCATTGTAAGAAAAGTTCTTAGTCTATTAGTGTCTCTTTCATTAATAGCTAACTCAACACCATTTCTTAAAAAAACGCTATCTATATCATTTAAATCGCTCTCTAAAGACAATAAGCCATCTTTCCGCGCTTTTTCAGCAAGAACTACAATTTTATCAATTGTAGATGCAAAATCAAATTTTTCAGATAAAATAACATTTTTAAAAACATTACCCATATTAATGACAGCCTTAATAGGATAATTAACTAAGGTAGCAGAAATAACACCTCCAAGAACAATAAAAACAGCTTGCGGCTGATAAAACCAAGATAGCTGCTCAAACCTCCATCCGCCATCTGTTGTTAAAATCATCTCACCGCGATCAACTTCTGGCCAGATCATTGTAACAAAAATGCATATTATCCCAGCTACTAATCCTATAATTGTACCAAAATCAAATTGTGATTTCATCTCTTATCTCGCTTGTTTAAATCTAAAAACTCAGTCTCTTTGTCCGCTTTTTGACAAGTTCTTACTGGCCTCATATAATTTACTTTGCTCTTCATTTGATAGTCCACTAAAACCAACCTCTTTTATTTTTTCTAGAATTATATCAATATCTCTATTAATATATTTTTTCTTTAAAGCTCTATCTTCTTTTCTCTGTACTTGAAATTCAACTGTCTTTTTTCTCATTGCAAATATAATATCTGCAAGTTGCCACTTCTTTTTAAGAAATATGTACCCAATGAGCATTCCTGAAATATGAGTTACATGACTAATCCCATCGGCTCTGCCTAATAATCCAAAAAAAGCAATAGAACCCATAATAACAACCAGCCAAATTGAGCGAACAGGAATTAAACCCCAAATGTAAAGCATCCTGTTCGGAAATGATATACCATAGGCTAATAATATACCATAAACAGCTCCGCTTGCACCGATAACTGGATTATCAGAGTTTATTTGAAATAAATATGTAATTAGCCCTGAACCGATGCCAGTTAAAAAATAATACTTTAAAAATTTACTTTTACCCCACGCCTGCTCTAATTCTCTTCCAAAAACCCATAACCCTAACATATTTAATAATATGTGAGATATCCCAACACTTGAATAATAGGGTGCATGAAAAAACATATATGTGAATGGTTGCCAGAGCATTAGTTCAGAAATAAAAACGTTTGGAACAAGTCCAAACAATCTAAAAAAAATATCTTCTTTTCCCGCTAAAGACTGGAGCACATAAATAACAAAATTAATGGAAATTAATATTTTTATCGCTTCTGTAAATATTTGAGGCTTGTAAGCAGTCTCTCCGGGGTTAAAATGTAATCTATATTTCATAAAATCGTTTAAATATAATATAATAAACCAAAGATAATCTGTATAAAAATATAAACTACCCTTTATAGAAAATATCTTTAATTACTCTAAAAGACTTCAATCTTTCAAACCCATCAAAATAATAACATAATTTTTGATATAAAAAATTTGAAATGTTTTTTTTATCTATTGTTGAAATATTATCAAAATCAATATCAAACACATTACCCTCAATTAACTTTGATAACACTTGAAAACTATTATCTGTTTTTTCTAAAGAAACTAAACCTTCTTCATTTATATTTTTATCTTCCATGTCAATCAAAAAACCCATCTCAGATAGCAACTTAGTTTCATAATGCCAAAAACAAATATTTTCATCAAGACTACTTGTTTCAAAATGCTTAAATGTTTCAACTAATATTTTAAACAATCTTGGGTATGGGTCATTTTTTTCTAATGTAAAATCAGATATTTCAAGGATAGATTGTGAAAGAGTCATTTTTTTTAGAGATAACGGAATTTTTGTCCATATTTTTTCAAAAGATACTTTCGAAACAATCTGTAATTCCCTTTTTTCATTTTCATTGAAAATAATATTAATGTAACTAAGTGGTTGAAAATAAGGAGCAATTAAATTCTTTTTTGATTTTGCCCCTTTAATAATAAATGAAACTTTACCTTTGTCCTTAGTAAAACATCTTGAAATAAGGCTTGTTTCGCCGTAAGAAAATGTTTTTAATACAATCGCCGGGGAACTGACAATCATCTAGACTTAACAGGATCAGTAGGCCTTAGCATAGATGACTTCGTGTTTTGCTTTTTTACCTGAGTAAACGCACTTTAACCCCTTAGGGTCTTCATTAAAAGGAATACACCTAATTGTTGCTTTTGTTTCTTCTTTAATTTTTAATTCAGTTTCTGAATCGCCATCCCATCCGCATCTAACGAATCCACCGTTATTTATTATATTTTTAAATTCATCATAAGTTTTGACATCATGTGTGTTTTTATTTCTGAATTCTTTTGCTTGATTAAATAAATTATTTTGTATTTCTTCAAGTATAGTTTTTATTTTAATACTTAATTCATTTTTAGATATAGAAAATTTTTCTCCATTATCTCTACGTGCCATAACTAATTTTTTTGACTCTACATCTCTTGGACCAATCTCAATTCGAACCGGGACTCCTTTTAATTCCCATTCATTAAATTTAAATCCTGGAGAAGAGTCGCTCCAGTCAATAAAATATCGAATCCCTATAGATTTCAACTCTTCTTCTAAGGGGTTGATATATTTTTTTATCTCATCTTTTTGATCTTCGCTTCTAAAAATAGGAATCAATACTGTTTGGATTGGTGCAATTTTAGGAGGCATTCTTAAACCATTTTTATCTCCATGGGCTAAAATTACGCCACCTATAAGGCGAGTACTGATACCCCAACTAGTTGCCCAGACAAACTCTTCACTATTACTATCCGTTTGAAACTTAACATCAAAAGCTTTAGCAAAATTTTGCCCTAAATTATGAGATGTACCTGCTTGCAATGCTCTTTTATCTAGCATCATAGCTTCAATACAGTAAGTTTTATCTGCCCCCGCAAATTTTTCAGCATCAGTTTTTAAACCAGTAAAAACAGGGATTGCTAAATATTCTTCTGCTAATTTTTTATATAATTCTAAGATATCTAAAGTTTCTTTCTGTGCCTCTTCTTTTGTTTGGTGTGCAGTGTGTCCCTCTTGCCATAAAAACTCAGTTGTCCTTAAAAAGAGCCTAGTTCTCATTTCCCACCTTACAACATTGGCCCATTGGTTTATTAATATCGGCAAATCTCGATAAGATTGTATCCATTTTTTGTACATCGACCAAATAACTGTTTCTGAAGTTGGCCTTATAATTACTTCTTCATCTAAGCGAGAATCTGGATCAACAATTATTTCTCCATTTTCAGACTTAAGTCTAGTATGCGTTACTATTGCACACTCTTTAGCAAACCCTTCAACATGTTCCGCTTCTTTTGCAAGGAATGATTTTGGAATTAAAAGTGGAAAATAAGCATTGGTATGACCTGTTTTCTTAATCATGTCATCAAACACATCTTTTACATTTTCCCATAATTGAAATCCATATGGCTTAATAACCATAGTACCTTTTACTGGCCCATAATCTGCAAGGCCAGCTTTTGTGACTACTTCTGTATACCAACTAGATATATCAGAATCAATATTTGGAAGTTTTTTACTCATTATATAATTGTGATTCTATTTATTGAGACAAAATTACCGGCTTATGATGATATGGCCAAGAGCTTTGCCAGATTTTTTCTTTTTCTTTTGAACGTAAGTTGAATAAAATTCTATCCATGCTTAGCGCTAATAGATTAAAACAAATTCAATCCTTAAAAACAAAAAAAGGGAGATTAAAAGAGAACTTATTCTTAATTGAAGGGAAGAGGTCACTTAAAGAGTATTTGCAAAAAAGCGAACTACTAGAACAAGTAATAATTACTGATTCTGAAGCTAGTCAAAACACAGATTTACTTAATCTATGTAATGAAAAAAAGGTCGACATTACTATTATTCAAGCCAATTTATTAAAAACAATATCAGATACTAAAACACCATCTGGATTAATTGGTGTCTGTAAAATAGATATAAATATTAAAGAAGATTTCAATTCAGATAGATGGCTTTACTTATATAAAGTTAAAGACCCTGGAAACCTTGGAACAATACTCAGAACCGCTGCCTGGTTCAATATTAAAAATGTCGGTTTATCAGCAGAGTGTGTAGACCCTTTTAATACAAAAGTTGTAAGGTCAGCAATGGGAGCTCATGCGTATATAAAAATACATCAACATTTAAACTTTGACGATTTTATTAAAAATAATTATCAGCTTTTTGGGGCAGATCAAAATGGTAAGGATTGTATTAAAAAATCTGATTATGATAAAAAAATAGTACTTTGCCTTGGTGGAGAATCAGAGGGATTTAATGAATCATTAAAAGAAAAATTTAACAAAATTGTTTCAATAAAAAGAGTTGGATACGGAGAATCGTTAAACGTTGCAATAGCTGGCTCAATATTAATGAAAGACATATCAAAAAAATAAAAAAAAGGGGCATTCATCAGAGAAGCCCCTTTACTAGTGCTGGTTAATTTTTATATGATTAAGTAAGTATTTAAACATAGTCTTCCTAAGTCGACAAAACAACCTGAATTTTAATTTTTTTAGTAAAAATCATCTTTTTTTTATAAAACCCCACTAACGTAAATTCAGTTAAAATCAATCACCTGGAGCTAATTTATCATGAGCAATATAGTTGGGGTTGTCGGCGTTGTCGGCGTTGTCATAATATCCGTTATTTCAGCATTCTTTGTTGGTGGAATTATCATGGGGCTTTTTGCATCTTCGCCCGATCAAATTAATAAAGTATATCTTTATATATCATTTTTTTTTGGACAGGGAATAATAATATTGCCCCCAATTTATTATTTAAACATAAAGAAAAAACCTATCCTAAATGCCTTTCGAATAAAGAGAATATCAATTAACACATTGAAATATTCTGTGATTTTTAGTCTGGGTGTATTAATTATTTTTGATACGTTAGATCGGATTATTCATAGGCTCGTAACAACTCCAGATTATATAATTGATTTAGGACAAATTATGCAACCTGATTCCACAGCTGGTTATATTTTCTTATTTCTTGCCGTCGTAATTATGGCTCCAATAGGAGAAGAAATAGTTTTTCGTGGATTTTTACAAAAATTTCTTGAACAACATTGGAAAGATATTACTAGAGCCGTGCTGGTTACTAGCTTATTATTTGCAATGATTCATTTTAACCCTTTTTGGACTATTCAAATATATATGCTAGGCATCATTCTTGGTTTCTTATCTTGGAAGACGCAATCCATAATACCCAGTATTATTTTACACAGTATGAATAATGGAGCCGCTTTTGTGCTTACTATTTTCGAAAAATCCGATCTTAGTATATATCTATATAATGAAAATGTATCCCCTGTTTTTATATGTTTGGGTGCATATTTTATCTATCGGGGACTTGAAGGAATTAATTTAATTAAGGTCTAGTATGAGAAAAGAAATGTTTAACCATGAAATAAATATTCTAAGAGATACTTATCGACGACTGTTAAGAAGAAATGCAAAAACTAACCTTATAAAACTAACGGGAAAAACTCACCCTGCAGATCTAGCGGTGGTTTTTAGACACTTTTCAGAAGAAGAACAAAATGAAATATTTTCTTTAATGAAAGAAAATGTACATACTTCAGAGTTTTTGACAGAGTTAGATGATGCATTAGTGAATGATTTATTAGAAGATGAAAGCTTTGAAAGGATTGCTTCAATTATTGAAAAAGCACCTACAAACGACCAAAGTGGGATATTAAATGTGTTAGATGATGATAAAGCCCAATCTGTCATAGAGTTACTTAATGTGGAAGAGCAAGAAGGCATAGCTGAAATAATGGGTTATCCTGATGATAGCGCTGGTTTATTGATGAATACTGAAGTGTTTACACTACATGAAAGTATTACTGCTGGTGAAGCTATAAAGACTTTACAAGATCAAGAAAATGCGGAAATGGTATTCTATCTATACATTACAGATAATGATGATAGACTGGTTGGGGTTATTTCTTTGCGAGCTTTAACTACAACCCCTTCTTCTACAAATCTAAAAGATATAATGATCAAGAAGGTTCATTCAATAAGACCTGAAACAGATCAGGAGGATGTAGCTAGAATTGTAGCACAATATAATTTTTTAGCAGTTCCAGTATTAGACTCTGATTCAAAATTACTAGGCATTGTTACAGTCGACGATGTAGTAGACGTGATTAGAGAAGAAGCAACAGAGGATTTTTTACAAATGGCCGGTGCGGGTAAAGATAGAGAAATACTTCTAAAATCGAGCTGGGAAAATGCAAAGGCAAGACTACCTTGGCTATTTGCTAGCTGGGTTGGCGGAGTAATAGCCGCTTCATTAATAGGCGTTTTTGAGAACATGTTAGAAAACATTATAGCCCTTGCTGCATTTATTCCTGTTATTTTAGGTATGGGTGGGAATATAGCAACACAATCTTCTACCATTATAGTAAGAGGAATGGCTACCGGTAGAGTTAATGAAGGTGGAGAGATAAAGTTGATTTTAAAAGAGGTCCAGGTCGGTATTATGCTTGGAATACTTTACGGGATATTACTTGGAGTCTTTGCCAGATTTACATTTTCTGAAGCACCTGATAACCTGGGTTTTGTAGTAGGACTAAGTATATGTGTATCAATGATTGTAGCTGCAACAGTAGGTACTATAATTCCACTAATTCTAAGGAAACTTGATATAGATCCCGCTATCGCTACAGGACCTTTTGTTACAACAAGCATAGATATTTTAGGTGTTCTTTTCTATTTTATAATTGCAGGATATTTTCTATCAATATAGCATGGATTTATTTCTGTTAATTGGGTTTAGCCCATATTTTTGTTTTATTGTCATCATCATTTCTGGATTACTTTTTAGAATAAAACACCCGACTGATAGTAGTTCAAATTTGCCATTTGTTTCAGTAGTGATTGCAGCACGAAACGAGGAAGCAAACATTTCAAATTTATTAGATGACCTAGTAAAGCAAAATATAGATAAAAACAATTTTGAAGTAATAGTTTCAAATGATAGGTCTGAAGACAATACAAAAGAAATAATAGATAAATATGCTGATAAAAACCCTTTTATAAAAGCAGTTCACATTGGTAAAAAATATGAGATGGCGACAAAAAAATATGCTTTACAAAAAGCAATAGATAAATCAAATGGAGAAATTATTTTGGCTACAGACGCTGACTGTAGGGTGCCTAAAACCTGGGCCACTTCAATGGCAGAACTTGTAATTAAAGAAAACAAGGTGATTATTGGATATTCGAAAATAGAAAGTAAAAAAAATTTATTCAATGAAATACAAAAGATAGACTTCTTGGGTATAATGGCTGCGAACGGTGGTTTATTAACAAATGGGATTGTCTGTTCTGGTTCTGGGCAAAACCTTGGATATAAAAAGGAAGACTTTTACAAAATTGGAGGTTTTGAACCAGTCAAAGACAAAGAATCGGGCGATGATATGTACATTGTACAAGCAATCTCCAAAATAAAAGGCGCTGCTTTTAACTATGATAAAAACAGTTTTGTATCAACTTTGCCAAAAAAAACACTATCTGGCTATATTAATCAAAGGGTACGCTGGTCATCAAATTCAAAATTTACACTATTTACAAGTCCATTATTTTTCTGCTTTTTAGCTTCAGCTTTTTTAGCCAACTTAAATATCTTAATAGCTATGATACTTTTTTTAGATATTTCAATAATATTATTACTTATAAAGTTTTTCCTTGAAGCGCTTGTTCTTTATATTGGAGGAAAGCTTTTTCTAACAAGGATATCAGCAATGTCTTATTTTATCTGGAACCTAACACAACCTTTTTATATTCCTATAGTCGCTATTGGAGGCTTAATTGGAAAGTTTAAATGGAAACAATAGCTTAGGTAATGAGTAATTTAAAAATCATATCTAAATTAAAATGGAAAATCTTTTTATGGTCCATTCTTTTTATATGCTTATACCTTGCCTTTTTTTATGGAAATCAATTTGGTATCAACCAAAGAATAATTATTCTTTTTACATTAGTATTAGGAACTTTTACCCAAATATTTTCAGGTATAACATCATTAATTGCAATCATTCCATTTGTTGGTCCATTCATATTAAAAGCCATATCTATTCCTATTTTTTATTTTTTAAATGCATTGGGTTGGCTAGTATCTGCGGTAGCAATTAAAAAAGGTTATGTCAATGAACTATCAAAAAGTAGAACTGTCACATTAGCTCTATTGGTTGGTATTATCATTGGATATATATTAGGTAACGTAATCCCACTAGATAAATGACAATTTTAATTTTACATGGACCTAACCTAAACTTACTCGGGTTGAAGGCCTCAAAGCTAAAAACAAGACTGACTTTAGATAAAGTTAATCGTGCAATACGTAAACATGTTAGAGGTAAAGGCATTAAACTTAAAATAATTCAAACACACAAAGAATACTTAGCAATCAATTTTATACAACGGAATAGAAACTCAGCAGATGGCTTAGTCATAATACCCACTTCTTGGGCTAAATATAATCAAACAATCTTCGAGACAATTAATATAACAGAACTAGAAACAGCTGCTGTTTATTTTGATGACTCATACAGCTTTGGTACTAATGAAGAAAATTCAATTTTTGTTTCAAATAAAATTAAATCTTTTTCAGGTGAACCTCTTGAAGCAATCGTATCAGCGATAGATCATTTAGCTAATAAAAAATGATTACACGTTTAATCTTTTTACTTTGTATTCAAATATTATTTGGTCAAGATTTTGAAAACCCAAATTCATCTCCAATTCATGTCCTGAGTAAAATAACAAAAAAAGATGAAGTCATTGTGCCATCAAATTCATTTGATCAGGAATGGGTAAAAGACTTAAAATTATTACTCCCATGTAAAAATGTTGACCTCCCTAAAAAATCCAGTAGGCTTCCAAATGCTCCTCGCAACTACAGAAATGGAACTCATAGAGGTATTGATTTTTTTGCAAATTGGGGCACAGATATAAGAGCAGTCGCACCAGGTTTAGTGGTTAGAGCAGATCATAACTATAAAGAATACCCTGCAGATTTCAGAGTTAAAATGCTACGCTCATCAGGAACAGTTGGCCATACACCATCAGATATTTTCAATAGCGTACTCTTGGGGAGAGCGGTTTTTTTAGATCACGGTTTTGATCTTATTCCTGGATTTAGAACAATTTCAATTTATGCCCATATGTCTAGCATCGATAAAAAAATAAAAGGGGGAACTAGAGTTGAAGCTGGACAGTTCATCGGTAAAACTGGTAATTCCGGTACAAAACCATCTACACTCGGTACTAGACGTGATGCTCATTTGCACTGGGAAATGATTTTACAAAAAGATTCTGAAGAAATATATCTTGGTAAAGATCTGCCGTATGAAGAGTTATATAGTATGCTCAAGGGCATCTTTAGTGCTAATTAGTTTCCATTAAAAGATTCAGTATTCTACCTATCATATAGTTAATATCAGTCTGATCGATTTGACTATCATTATTAAAATCTATTTTTTGTAAATACTCACCCAAGATAAATATTTCTAGCGCCATTAAGAAATCATAGATATCTATTTGATTATCAATATAGATATCGCCCATTATATTATCTAAATAATTAAGGCCGTATTTTTTTGCTCTTGCTGTATATCCAGGTTGAATATCACTTAACTCTAAATCGTACTCCCATACTTTATTTCCTAAACTATCAATTTCAAAAATATTCTTTTCCTGTGTTGATGTTATTATTGTATTACCATTCAATAGTCTGTATGCACCAGATTGAAAATGTGAAAAAAAAGTATCATCACCACCATATTCCCATTCATAGTCAATAGGGCCAAATGCTAAACTATCACTAATAATATAATTACCTCCAACATCAATGGGTGGTACTAATTCAACTACGCTAGAGTTTCCAAACTGATTATTTGTACCGGTTGCATCAGAGGGGTTGTTATTGAACATAATTATATTTCCACTTCCAGGGAAATATTGAGGTATCCAATGTGCACCGTGCTGTGCATTTAATTTTTGATCATCAATAGTTCCTCTACCATAATTAATTGGATTACCCCATCTATATAATATATCGCCGCCTTTATTACTATTGCCTCCAGTATGCTCACTAGCCTGTTCTATTGTCGTACTATGATCAATAATAAATATTTCACTTAAGTGTCTAGACGAAATAATAATTTGATCAAGTTGTTCATTATATGCAATCGCATTTGTATGAAGCCAATCTCCTTCGCTTAGACTAGTAAACTCGCCGATATTTATATTTATTAACTCTGGATGATTTTTTATAATGCCATAATTATTCAAAGTAGAATCTTGATCTTGTATAATATGATCCCACAAATGCCATTTCCATATTATTTCAATATCCCTATTGAATGGAGGTCTGATTTCATGAATAACTAAAGGCCAAATTTCATTTTCTATATTTACTCTTCCTGCATTTATTCCTTCAGAAAAAGATTTTTTTTCCCAACCAATGGTTAAGATATTTCCATTTGGTAATATTTCAAAATCATGGTGAGGGTGATAATTTTCATTATAAAAATCAAAACTCCATTTAATGTCACCATTATAATCTAATTTTTTAAATACCCCTCCAACCGGTCCACGTGTATTTCCAAAAAAGTGATCAGATGATTTTAATTGTAAAATAATTGACCCATCAGTATTTAAATGCGGAACCCCAATTGCACTTTCGTTGTGGTTCCATATTTTAACTTTTTGTTCTAAATTATTTAACAAAACAGTCTTTGAGGGTCCTTGTCCTTGGCTTTGTGAAAAGAGAACTAAACCAGGAAACCCCTCACCAAATAGAGCTGATGGCAAAAGAAAAATGAATAAGATATAGACTATAAATTTTTGCATAAAAAAAGGGCAGAAAAATCTGCCCTTTTAAAAAACTAAATATAATTTAGATTTACTAGAAAGCGACTCTAAGTGCTAGTACAGAATTAGTACCAAAATCACCCATTGGAAGCATTGAATAATCTACACTCATATTCATCCCAACAAATCTAGACATATCAACTGAAGCACCAAAAGAAACGCCATCAGAAGGGTTTGTATACCAATCGCCATCTGCATCATCTATTTCCTGAGCAGCGCCAGAAGACTGTAAACCAACGCCTACAGAACCAAGGCCTTCAAATTGATAGCCAACAGTTAGCTTTAACTCATCAGTTGAGTAGTAGTTACTTGTGTAAGTAGCTCCAACATCAGCACCTGCAACTTTGTATGAAACTGCCATATCAAAAGTGAAAGGCAAATCAAAAGCCGCAGCATCAAGTTTATAGTATTCACTTGGACGATCTGCATCTGAAGGTTCTGCAAAAACACCTAGTCCAGGACCATCATACTTAACAGGACTTCCGAAGTTTTTTAGAGTAAAACCAACATCTAAGTTCTCTCTACCAAGAAGTCCTTTATATTGAACTCCTAAGTCAAAGGCAGTACCGGAAGCAGTAACCCTACCAAAACCCTCTCTAATGTAATTGACATTCATTCCAACACTTGTGTTGTCTGAAAGTTTCTTAGCAATAGTACCACCAAGAATAGAAAAGTTAGGTGTAAACACCTGTCCAGTTCCATCTGGGTAGAAAACTGTTGTCTCATTAATATCACCCATGTTGAATGATCGTACTGTTACCCCCATCTTGTATTCACCTATATCAGTAGCAACACCAAAGAAGCTGTTGTCGATATCTGCAAAGTACTGACGGTTAGAAAAAATAGCATCAATACTATTTTCACTCATGGCAAGCCCAGCAGGGTTCCAAAATGTAGCATCCATTCCAGTAGCCGTTGCCGCAGCACCACCACCGGATAGGTGTTTAGCACTAGGAACAACAAGTAACTGCGTGGAAGAAGCAGAACCCATTCTGGAGTTCTGTCCTAAACCTAAGGAGCTAATTGCTATAATTATTATACTTGTAATTATATATTTTTTCATTTTTCTCTCCGTTTAAATGGTGTTTAATAGTATTTCAAGACTTGTGTTTCTTGCACAAGAGCTATCTTTAAGATTTTTTCTTCACCACCTGATTTAATTCGCGCTACATACATTCCACTTGCAACAGGGTAACCATACTGGTTTTTCAAGTCCCATTCTGCAAATTGTGTTGCATCACTTTTATCTATGCTTCTGACAAATACTCCACCAAGAGAGTAAATATCAATTTTTGCTTCAACCGGTAAATGGTTAAAAGAAACATATTTATCAGCACGGCTTCCTTCTAATTCATGTGTTCCATAGTAAGGATTTGGATATACACTTACTTCAGACACATCATTTGAAGCAGCAGTCATGCTTGCTTTTGTGGTAAAATTAAATTCATCAACATTGGCTTGGATAGGGTTAGCATATTTAAACTTAACTACATCACCCTGGTTAAATTGCGCATCCCACCAAACAACGTTCCATGTTAACCAATCGGCAGGTAATCCGCTTGGACCATCAACGTATTGACCATCTTCTTGATATGCATGTTGAAGAAAATGAGTATACATGCGATCAAATGGGTTAAATACGTACACAGTATCACCAGCAGCATAACCTTGCAACCTATCATAGATAAACATATCAATTTGTTGTGGACCATCTGGATGTTCTATGTCCCATACTTCGAAAGGAACCGCTACTCTAAATGGCGTTCCATCTCCAGGATTACCAGCATCAGGATGATCTGTTAAAGCACCTACTCTTGATCCATCTAACCAAACAAAAGAGTGAGGCAAATCAGTATTAGCACCATAATAGACAACACCGGCATCGGTTGTTGTTGGCTCATCAACAAATTCACCAACCCATCTAACTTCAATATCGCGTTGTAGATAATCAACAGATGTTAAACCATTTCCATAGGTATCGGTCGCTTTTGCTGTTAAACCCCAGCCTTGTTGCATATAAGAAGTCATATCCCAAGTAGACGCACCATAAAGCGCTGCGTTAGCGGCATCTCTTGTGATATCATATCCAAAAAAGTCTGTAGGTGAATCATAACCACCTTCTACGTTGACTTGGAATCCATCAATTGTGACAGCTGCTGCTGTATTATAATGTAGAAAAGAATTACTATCTACACTAGCACCACCATAAAGGTCTGCGCCACCAAGAAAAGTTTGATCTTCTAACAAAACAGTACCTGAAGCAGTGGACAGGTTCCAGTGGTATTCTGTCTTCTCTTCAAAATTTTGACTGGATGCTGTTGCTGTACCAGTACCATCAGAATTTACGTTTGTATAATGGTCATCATAAATTACGAAACCAACATCTAATGGAAGATCCCATGTAGCAGAATTGGAAGGCGTGTAATTTACAGTGAACGTGTTACTAGACTCGAAAGCACCAAAACCAGTACGTTTATCATGTCCATACAATAACACATCACCAGTCCATGACCCATCGCTATTCTCACAATCTTGGCCTGAATCAGACCCATAAGAACAAATGTTTCCAACGCCAGTGACTGCAGTCGTATTTACATTTGCTGCAAATCCTGTTGGGAATGTCATTTGTATTCCATCGATCCATGCACCATCAGTACATGTTAGAGTGAAATCTAATACCAAGTCTATTGTTCCTACTATTGAAGAAGCATAGGCTGTTGCAGTAATTGTAGAAGATCCACAATCTGTTGCATCAGAAACACTTGCCGCACTTCTAGAAACCACTTTATTCCAAACTCCATTAATATCACGAGCAAATACTTGCGTATCGAAAGATACTTTATATGATTCATCTTTTAATGCTGACGGATTAAGTACAGTAACGCCTACAGATGCGTTTGCAGTTCCATTATGAGTTACCTCAATGTCAGAACTCATTTCACCATATACTGTTTCACCCGGATTAGCTGTTCTTGGTTTAACAGCAACTCTAGTTTCGCCGGACTCTAATGTTTTAAACGGGCTTCCATCGTTATCAGATAAGTAACTGTAAGCTGTAACCGCAAAATGATATGTAACACCATTCGACATAGGACGGCCACGTACTTCATCATAATCTGTTTCAAAGAATCTTTGAACTCCAATGTCAGTACCTGTTTGCTTAGGCGCATCTACGACCAATCCTGTTGTAGGATCAATAGACGGGTCTAAAATATTTTGAATTAAATTGACCTTATCATAAGTAGCAACTTTAACACCTTCGCTTAATGGAGATGAAGCGGAAGGAAGTTGATAAACCACATATCCCTCAAATTCAAAACCTGCACTGATGCTTTCTTCAGTGCTTGACACAGAAGTTGCTGAAGAACCCCAGTCTAAACCAACCATGCCATCCATTTCTATAGTAGAAACAGAAGGTGAGGAAGGAGCACTTGGTAAGTTGAAACCTTGATCATAGGCATATTGACCATATTGATCATGAAATTTTGCAACTGAAACAGAAGAAACATTATCAAGACCCATACCGCCAGCGATACCTAAAACAACTGTTGCCTCTTCTCCAACTTTTAATTGAAAAGGCCCAGTGTTCATAACCATTCTTCTATCACCTGGAGGAAGTTGAACTCCATCAATCCATCCAGCACCACTGGTTGGATCTCCTGAAAGAGCATATTTAGTTTCTAAACCAGTTGATGGGTCAGAAAATGGAATCTGCGTTGGATATGCAGGCCTAGGTAAAAAACCTTCCATCAAATTAAACCACTGTAGAGTTCCTTCATAAGAAGAAAGATCTGGATCATCAATTGCAGAACCCGCTCCAAAGTAAGCAAAAGAAGTCATTCCTAAAAATTCTGTTGAATCGCCATCTCCATCAAGATCCATATTATCAGCAGGACCTTGTAAGAAATCATATCCACCAGCTGGTACAGGTAAGTTAAAAATGCCATTAAAGACACCATCTAACCTATTACCATTGTAGACATAACCAAATGAAAGATCAACATCAGAACCAACATAGTCGTCAGTGTAAGTACCTAAATCAGGATCTGACCACTGAGTAAAATATAAAGAATCCAGAATAGCGCTGTTAGCTGTTCCTGTAAAGCCAGAAACACCGACTTGCGTGCTGTCCATAGCTGGAAGACCCATATACTTCATTTTAGCTTCTTTAAAAATATTATTACCTAATGGGTCACTAGCACCAAAAGCGTAACCCCACATTGTAATTTGTAATTCTATACCAATTGGATCAGAACCATATAAATTAGGAGCAGTTGACTGAAAACCAGTACTTACTCCTGCTGCATCAACAATAACCGGCACATCGTTTGCTACTGTCCACATAGTTTGGTCAGCACCAGGGTAACCTGGGATATCTCCACCACCAGATTGATACCCGTCAACACCATCTTTGTTTTCATAAGGCGCGCCCCATGCTGCAGGCCAATTCATCCAATCATATTCATATTGTCCTTTTACTACTGCAATTTGAGCAGGTGTAACATCAGCAACTGAAACACCATAAAAGTTTGCTGCATCGACAGATAAATCTGCTGTCGCCCAATCTGTTCTTACACGCCAGACATGGTTGTTTACAGGATCATCTGAGCCTAAAACGTTCCCTGATGCATCCGTGATAATTCTTCCAGCCTTCATTCCATGATTATAAGTAGAACCACCTACTCTAACCTCATCACCAAGACCGTCACCTTTTACTTTAGCACCCCATAACATACCATCGGCATATATGAAGCCACCTGTAAAAATAGGATAGTCAGCCATAGTACCATTTGGACTTCCAGCAGTCGTATATGCACCATCCTTACCTATCCAGTAAGCCATATTATTAATATTTAGCACTGAGATTCCTGGACTTTGATTTTCCATTACTCTCATTGTTGATTTTGTACTAGAATTGCTTGGGACTAATTCTTTTGCAAATAAGCCCGAAACAAGAAGCGTAGAACAAGCAACTATTAGTTTTAGATTCTTCTTTTTCATGGTTTTTATACCCTTTTCTTTATTTTTAATTGTTATCTATCCGATCAATCGATTAGAAATTAACAGCAACACCCATTTTAACAATTTGCGGTGTCGCAAAAACGTCAAAACCAAAGTCTGTCATATAATGCTGTCTATTTTCAAGATTAACATTGCGATATAGATCAACATAAGTTTGTCCATTCGCAGCTACAATCTCAGAGCTTAATGCCGGATCTGTTAAGAAACCATCATCGTACGCATTACCAGACCTAGAGTAGACGTTAATTACATTTTTAGTATCAAATAGATTGTCAACATAAGCAAAAAGTGTAACACCTACACCTCCAAGAGACATCTTATAGTCTACTTTTAAATTAGCATAATACTGATATGGAGTAGTAGAACCACCAATTGATTCTTGAGGCTCACGAGAACGAGCATCTTCTAAAATAGCTCCACCATCTGCAGCTCTTTGTCCCATCCCACCATCACTTAATGTATAAGGATGTCCACTGTTAAACTTGTATTCAAAGTTCAAACCGAGTCCACTTAGCATACCTTGATCTTCGCCTAAACGATAATCTAAAGCAACCGCACCACGATGCTTATTGTGGTAATAAAGTGGGGAAATCATTAATGGCGGTGGACTTAATAAGTCTTGAGCAATGTTACCAGCCCCAGTATTTGGATCTGAATTAATTCCTCTTGCGTCAGACCATGTGTAAGACGCATATGTTTGTAAATTACTAACTCTTCTAGTCCTAAGAGTGAACTCAAAACCATTCACAGTTGTAAAATCGCCATTTTTATAATAAAAAGCATCTTGCGCAACACCATAAGTATTGTTGATATCAACAGCATCATTTTTACCAATAACAACCTGCCCTGTAGTGTTTTTAGCAAACGCTGTAACATCTATAGCAGCAGAAGGTAAGAACTGATAACTCATACCAACTTCATATTGTGTTGTTTCAATTGGATCAAGATCAAAACCCATTGGGTCAGGAGTATAATTCTGACCGCCAAAAACCAAATGCATGTATCTAGTAGAAGCATATGGAAGGTCAAGTTCTGGCATCTGAGCAAACTTACCATACTGCAAATGAAAAACCATTTGATCAGACACAGGGAAAGCTAAACCAATACGCGGTTGTAAAACGCTCTTTGTTTCTGACTCTTCGAACTGAGCATCCAAAATTCCTTGGTTAGACTCATCCCAACCTGGATTTGCAGGATCTTTCATTTTGAAATCATCCATCATAAAATTATCAAGACGAACGCCAGCACTAATTACCAAATCACCAGATTCAAATTTATCATTAACATAGAAAGAACTTACTGTTGGCTCACGAGGACCATCAAAACCCTCGTCAGATTCGTTACCGTAGTCATCATAACCAATTTGACCATTTCTATTATATAAAGAAAGAGCATTGGTTACTGTTACATTAGTTCCACTCGCAGCTTGTTCACGAGTATAGTTCCCATCAGCAATTGCCTTGTTTATATTGTACATAGCTGAAGTACTTAATTGATATTTACGATAAGTATATTTTTTGTAATCAAAACCAGCGCGAATCTCATGGTCGCCTCTCTGCCAGGTCAAACCAGCGTCAAAACCCAAAGACTTACGCTCGTTCTTGTTCCAACCAGTTGTGATATCACCGGGTCTAGCAAATGCAAATGTATTCGCTACGTAATATGAGCCCGGAGAATTATAAGTTGCCCCTGGGGTAGCGTAATCGGTATTTCCACCAGCCCAGTAAGAAGCATCAAGACCAGCAGCAGCAATTGAAGTTGAATCATAATAACCTAGAGCGTCTCCAAAATTATTTGGCTTCCCCATGCCATCATCATAAGATTCAAAAGTCCGAGTAAACGTGCTGAGACCAGCAGTTAATAACATGTTAGGGTTTAGAAAATAATTTGCCCTAGCATTATACATTGCAAGCTTGCGCTCAGATTTAGGCAGCCTTGCATTATTAAACATGTAATAAATTGGAAGACTATTACTTTCATAAGTATTATTGTCAACAACTGTTGATAAACGAAGATTTAATGGCCCCAGGTCAACCGTTGCCGTTGCATTTATCTGCAAAATATCTTGCGCACGATGAGCAACACCATCTTTACCACCTGAATTAAAAACGACAGCAACTGAATCACCATCAGGTGTACTTCCAGAGACTGTACTTTCAAGTTTTTGACCATTATTGATTGAAAAATCTGTATAATAAGTTGGATCCCAATCATCAACATGTTGGCTACGTAGAGCAACAAATGTTTTAATTTTATCACCAATTGGCACGCCTACAGTTGCGGTAAGATCTGTATGACCATAGTCACCCGTTTCAAAACGAGCAGAACCCATAACTTCATTTCCACCAGTTCTTAAAGTTTGTCTAACTACACCTGAATTTGCACCACCAATGTGAGCGCCAAAACCACCAGACTCAACTGATATTTCTGCAAGAGCTTCAGGAATAGCAGATACATCTCTACCAGTATTTACAACGTCAGTAATGGAAGCACCATCAAGTGTGTACGCAACTTCTTCAGCTCTACTACCACGAATGGATAATTTCCCATTTGTAATGTTTACACCTGCCTGCATGTCTAGCATACCAGAAACACTTCTAGATGCAGAATTCTGAATTTCTTCAGAACTTACAGAACGAACAGAATTTGTAGCACTTTTCTCTATTAGTCTTTTTTCTCCTACAATCGTAACAACATCACCTTCTACAGCTGACGTTGCCATTGCAAAGTTTAGTGGAGTAGTTAAGTCAACTTTTATAGAAACATTAGATTCAGTACTGCTTTGGTATCCAATATAAGTAGCAGTAACGCTATATGTTCCAGCTTCGACGTTTAAGATTGTATAACTACCGTCTCCATCAGTAGCAGCACCTTTCGTAGTACCATCAACAATGACGTTAGCACCAGCAAGCGGTTGACCGTCTGCTGAAGTTACTTTTCCTCTTATCTTACCAGTCGTTTGCGAAATCGCAAAAGACATTAACAAAGAGAGAGCGACTATTTTTGAGATTTTTCCCATTTTTCTGTCTCCAATTTACATTTAAAAAATTTTTATTTATTTTAGTGAGGCCGAGTAAAAAAAACTCTAAAGATGAACTTTTTTACCCCCTAGTAGCGCACAGATAACTAATGTTTGCCCGCATCACCCCAATAACACTTACAACAAACCTAATCGATGCAAACAATCATTGTCAAGTTTAATTTTGTATTTTTTTTGACCTTTTATACACTATATATATATAGAGAGTAAAATTACGTTAATATTTTTAATACGTTTTCAGGTGGCCTACCAATAATAGCCCTATCATCTGAAACCACAATTGGCCTTTCGATAACCTTAGGAAATTTGGCCATTAATCGAAACATCGCCTCATTATCATTAATTTTTTCTGATAATCCATTTTCTTTAAAATCATTCTCATTGATCCGGACAAAACGTTTTGGATCTAAGCCAAGTAGGGTAGAAATTTTTTTTAACTCACTATCAGTAGGTGGCTTTTTTAAGTACTCAACCACCTCTGGTTCTACGCCGTGATCTCTAATGATTTGCAACGTTTTTCTACTTTTACTACACCTTGGATTGTGATATATCTTTAAATGCTTCATTTTATTTCCTCAAATACACCGGTTTCTTTGTTTTTTATTACGTTGTCATAAGTAAAGACTCTGCCGTTCATTGCCACATAAACACCGCTTGATAATGTTTGGACGTATGCTAAGGCACTTGCAATATTAAATAAACCATCAGATGTTCCAAATTTATAAGGGATCATTGCGCCGGTCAGAACAATCGTTTTTTGTAGATTTTTTTCTCCGAGCTTATTTGCAGTTTCAGTCATAGTGTCCGTACCGTGCGTTACTATGATATTTTTTTCATAAGTGATCTCGCAACTGTCAACGATTAATCTTCGATCAGAATCTTTCATGTTAAGACTGTCAATCATCATTAAAGTTTCTATATTAACTTCGACTTTTGACCTACCAAGATTTAATATCTCACTCATGTGCGTGTCTTTGAAATATAGTTTACCATTTTTTTCATCGTAGTCTTTATCAAACGTTCCACCGGTAACAAAAATTTTTATCATATTAATAAATCCTAACTGTGTTTTTATATCGTCGCTTTTTTAACATTGGGACCTGAGTATTTGGTTCAGGATATCCCACTGGAATAAGTAAAAAAGCTTTTTCATTGGTTGGCCTCTTAAGAATTTTTTCTAAAAAACCCATTGGGCTCGGTGTGTGAGTCAAAGAAACTAGTCCAGCATTGTGTATAGCAGTAATTAAAAACCCTGATGCGATTCCGACAGATTCTCCAACATAATAGTTCTTCCTTTTTAAACTCCCGCTATTATCATAACTTTGTCTGAAAACAACTATTAATGCTGGTGCTTCTTCAAGAAAAGGTTTCCTCCAATCCGTTGCAAATTTATTTAAATCTTTAAGCCATTCTTCTGTCGCTCGTTCCTTGTAAAACTTTTTTTCCTCTTCCTCGGCTGCTTTCCTTATCTTCTTTTTTACAGTCTTATCTTTAACAACAGAAAATTGCCATGGTTCTTTGTTCGCCCCAGAAGGTGCACTCATCGCTGTTCTTATAATGTTTTCTAAAACTTTATCGGGAATATCTTCATCGGAAAACTCGCGAACACTTCTCCTCGTCGCCATAACATTCATAAATTGAGTAGAAAGGTCTATCATATCTTGACTGGTCTTTTTTTTATATTTTAATCTGTGAAATCCCATTACGTTTTATCTTTATTTTTCTTAGCTCGAATATAGCTATATGGTTAAAAATTGTTTAACAAGAAAACAAGAGTATAAGTTTAATTAAAAAAATTTTACTAATTTAATCCAATCATTAGAAGATTGAAATCTATGAAGCACACATTTCGCATTGCCCTTGGAATCATCTTAGTTCTGATCGGAGCGATTGGCGGGTTGATTCCAATTTTTCAAGGTTGGCTTTTCGGTATTCCTGGCTTGATAATTCTTGCTGACTATTTCCCACCGATTAAAAAACTATTAAAATGGGCAAAAATAAAAGCAGGATACAATAAAAAATCTCAAAAGCCTCATGAATAGGTCTTTAATTGATGTGTCAGTTTGATTAACCTTCTATGATGTTTTAACAAAAATTTTATAATTTTCATACCATAAAAACACAAATACTATGTCAATTAAATCCTCAAAAATAACTGTGATTGTTGGCGCTCAATGGGGCGATGAAGGTAAAGGGAAAATAACTGATTTTTTTGCTGGAGAGGCTGACTATGTTGTTCGCTTTCATGGCGGAAACAACGCGGGACATACCGTAATAGTTGATGGAGATACTTACAAATTACATTTAATTCCTTCTGGGGTTTTATATGATCACCCTATAAGTGTTATAGGCAATGGTGTAGTTGTAGATCCTGCCGCTCTGATAAAAGAAATAAAGTATTTACAAGATAAAGGTGTTAACCCCAATTTAAAAGTGAGTGACCGGGCACATGTAATTATGCCTTATCATATTGAAATGGATATTGCACTAACTAAGCATCAAGGTGAACTCGCTGCTGGGAGCACCAAGCGAGGGATTGCTCCTGTTTATGGTGACAAAATGTATCGGCATGGCATCAGAACCATTGATATTCTGGAGCCAGATATTTTTCGAGAAAAGCTCGAAAAAGCTTTTGCCTTCAATCAAACAATTATCAAAGCATTCGGGCACTCTTCTGCACTCGATAAAGAAAAAATATATGAAGACTATCTTGATTTTGGGAAATTCTTAGCTCCCTATATTTCAGATATTTCTGTTGACCTTTATAATGCGCACAAGGATGGACAGTCAATTTTATTTGAAGGCGCGCAAGGTATTAGTCTTGATGTTGACCATGGTATCTATCCGCATACCACAAGTAGCAATACTGTCGCTGGGCATATCTCTTCAGGATCTGGCGTTAGTTTTCGTTCTGTAAACAGAATTATTGGTGTGACCAAGGCTTATCTGAGTCGTGTAGGTCAATCGCCTCTACCCACTGAGCTTGAAGATACAGAAGCTAAAACGCTTCGAGATAAAGGCGGTGAATATGGTACAACTACAGGAAGACCGAGGAGAGTGGGATGGCTTGATCTCGTACAAGTTCGCCAAGCTGTGAGAACAAATGGACTGACAGAAATTGCGCTTACAAAACTTGATATTCTTTCAGGGTTTAAAAAGATTCCAGTTTGTTATGCGTATAAAGTTGGAAATAAAACAATCAGAGAAATACCAGCTTCCCTTTCTGAATTCAGGAAAAGTAAGCCGCTTTATAAAGAACTTGAGGGTTGGGGTGACTTAACACCCGACATGATTGAAAAAGGTTTCAATGCTTTACCTCGGACATTACAATACTATGTTAAATACATTGAAGATCAAGTTGATTGCAAAATCACCATCATATCCATGGGCCCACAAAGGCATGAAACTATCATACGATAATTAATGAGTTTCACAAAAGAAACGATTGATCTTTCCGGGTTAAATAATACCCAAATAAAGAAAACACTTTCTGACCTCAATATAGCACTCACGCCTGAAGAGGGGAAAAAAATCCAGGACGAAATGCTTGGAAGACCACCATCGATCGCAGAGTTAGTATTATTTTCTATCCAAGGTTCAGAACACTGTTCTTACAAGAGTAGCCGCAATCATTTAAAACAGTTTGTAACAGATGGCCCCGATGTAATCCTAGGTGCAAAAGAAGATGCAGGCGTCGTTTCAATTGTAAAAGATAATAATGGAAAACGCTGGTGTATAGTGATGAGCCACGAATCTCATAATCACCCATCTCAAATAGTTCCTTATGAGGGTGCAGCAACTGGAGTTGGGGGCAATGTCCGAGATGTTTTATGCATGGGAGCTGAAGTTATTGCTTGTTCAGATTCTTTTAGATTTGGTGATGTAAAAAACAATAAAACAAAATGGATACAAGATGGTGTTGTTTCTGGTGTCGCAGGTTATGGAAATCCTTTAGGCGTGCCCAATATTGGTGGAGATATTTACTATAATAATGGTTATAATGATAATTGCTTAGTTACTCTAGTGACACTAGGAATTGTAAGAGAAGATCATATCATTCATTCTTATGCTCCAAAAAATTCTAATAATTACGACCTTATTTTATTAGGGAAACCAACAGATAATAGCGGTTTTGGAGGCGCAAGTTTTGCATCCTTAGAACTTGAAGAAGAAAAAAAAGAGCAAAACAAAGGAGCTGTCCAAGAGCCAAATGCTTTCTTAGAAAGACACCTTTTAAAATCAACTTATGCATTATTCAAATACCTTCAAGATAATGATTTGTGCGATAGTGTTGGTTTTAAAGATTTGGGTGCGGGTGGAGTTGCCTGTGCAAGCGTTGAACTAGCAGAAACATCTGGGTATGGCTCTGAGGTCTGGCTTGATAAAGTCCACATTGGAATGAATGATTTGCACCCTAGTGTTTATTTGTGTTCAGAAACTCAAGAAAGATTTATGTGGGTTTCTCCACCTTCTCTTACAGAAAAAATATTGTCACATTATAACATAAAGTATGACTTACCAACAGTTTCATCGGGAGCCAAGGCTTCAGTAGTTGGAAAAATACGAAATAATAAAAAATATGTTGTCCATAGCAATGGTGAAAAAATTGTTGATGCTCTAGCAGAGGAGGTCACAAAAGGTTTTCTTTATGAAAGAAAATATGAAAACCCAAATTATAAATTTGAAGAACCAATAATTACGACCCCTATCGATTTTAATGAAATATTAAAGGCAATGTTATCACATGAAAATATTGCTTCAAGAAGTGTAGTCTATGAATCCTATGATAAGCAAGTCCAAGGAAGAACTGTACAGGAACCCGGAATGAGCGATGCTGGGGTTATGTCTCCTTTTAATAGCGATGACTACCCAAAAGAAATACGAAAAACAGGTATTGCGCTTTCAACTGATCACAATCCTAATCATAGTAAAATAGATCCTTATTTAGGTGGAATGAACGCCGCAATTGAAGCGATGAGAAATGTTGCAGCTGTTGGAGCATCACCCCACGCAATTTCTGATTGTTTATGTTTTGGCAATCCTGAAAAGCCTAATCAAATGTGGGAATTCGTAGAGGCAGTAAGAGGAGTATCAGATGCTTGCAAAGGTATTAAATTAAAAGAAAACCCCGAGTTTCCGATTCCAATTATAGCCGGCAACGTAAGTTTTTATAATGAATCAAAATCTGGATCTATTCCACCAAGCCCCATTGTAAGCTGCTTAGGAAAATTAGTTAATGTTGAAAAGGCTATCACAATGTCTTTTAAAATATCTAACTCAAATATTTATATGGTGGGTGGTAGAAAAGATGAATTGGGTGGAAGTCTTTATTATAGTCTTCATGATGAGATCGGGGCAAATGTACCAAAACCAGAATTAGATGATGTTAAAAATCAAATTAATGCAATTACTAACTGTATTGATAATAATCTTTTACAATCGTGTCATGATATCTCAGATGGGGGCGTTGCTGTAGCATTATCTGAGATGACATTTGAAAATAATATTGGTTGTATTGTAACTATACCGGGAGATCTCACTTCAGAAAAATTATTGTTTTCTGAAACAGGAGGTTTCTTAGTTGAGGTTGCTGACTCAAAAATAGAACCCTTTAAAAAAATCTTCAAAAACCATAGTGTGCAGGTTGACCAAGTAGGAAAAACTTCCGAAATAAATGATATAATTATTAATGATAAAATTCATTTAAATATTAAAGAAGCAAAAGATCTATGGCTTAATGGCCTTAGAGACAAAATTAAGTAATGCCCGAAAAAAAAATAGATTACAAATCAGCCGGAGTTGACATTGATGCCGGTAACAAAGCTGTAGAATTAATTAAAGATAAAGTTAAAAGCACTCATTCAAAAGATGTCCTTACAGGTATCGGAAGTTTTGGATCCCTTTTTAGTTTAAAAAATATTATTTCAGATTACGAAGATCCAGTTATGGTTCAGAGTATCGATGGTGTCGGAACAAAAACAATCATTGCGCGAAAAATGAAAAAATATAATACTATCGGGATAGATCTAGTTAGCGCCTGCGCAAACGATATTTTAGTGATGGGCGCAAGACCCATAACCTTTCTAGACTACATAGCTAATGATAAGTTAAACCCTGAAATTGTTTCTGAACTTGTTGAAGGCATGGCGAAGGCATGCAAAGAAACAGGTGTATCACTAGTTGGAGGCGAGACAGCAGAAATGCCAGACACTTATCTTCCTGGAGAACATGATCTTGTTGGAATAATAACTGGGGTTGTTGATAAAAGTAAAATAATTACAGGTGCTAAAATATCTGAAGGAGATATTCTTATTGGTCTACCATCAAATGGGCTACATACAAACGGCTATTCGTTAGCGAGAAAAGTTTTTTTTGATAGTAAAAAATATAACGTTAAAACCCATTTAGAAACACTTGGGGGTACGATTGGTGATACTTTATTAAAACCACATATTAACTACACCAATCATGTTTTTAAAACTTTAGATAATGGAGTAAAAATAAAAGGGATAGCTCATATTACTGGAGGTGGTTTAACAGAAAATATTCCACGCATACTTCCAAAAGATTGTGCTGTTAATATTAATATAGGTTCATGGCCGAGCCTCCCAATTTTTGAAACATTAAAAGAGCTCGGGAATATTGATAGTGAAGAAATGTACAGAGCTTTTAATATGGGCGTTGGAATGGTCTTTATAGTTGATCAAAAATCATTGGACAGTATTTCAAAAATTCTAAATACTATAACACCAGTATATGAAATAGGAAAAGTTATTAAGGGTAATAATATAGTAACTTATATATAACATCCATTTCTTAGATTTAATCTAAAATTTTAGGAGAAAGCATTATTATGTCAAATAAGTCAATTGAAGTACCTGAGCTAAACATTAAAGTAATTGTTATCGGGTTAATGCTTTCTGTCGTAATGGGCTCGGCAAATGTATACCTTGGTTTAAAAGCTGGTATGACAGTTTCAGCATCAATTCCTGCAGCCGTAGTGGGGATGCTAATTCTTAGGGCCGCTAGAAACTTAAAAGGACAATCACTCAGCGGTTCAATTTTAGAAGCAAATCAAATCCAAACAGCAGCATCAGCGGGAGAATCACTTGCAGCGGGAATTATTTTTACAATGCCTGCGTTAATTTTAATTGGTGTTTGGAAAGAATTTGATATGCTACTAACGACAGTCATTGCTTTTACAGGCGGATTATTAGGTATTTTATTTATGATCCCGATGAGGCAAGTATTCATAGTTTCTAATGAAGACAACTTACAATATCCAGAAGGAGTAGCTTGCGCATCTGTTCTTGAAGCAGGTCAAGAAAAAAGTGGATCGGACAATGCGATGTCTGTAGTTAAAGGAGCACTTTTAGGCGGCGCTTTTAAGGGCCTTATCTCATTTGCAGGTGTATTAAAAGGCAACCTTGAAAATGCTTTTTTGAGCGGAAATAGAATATTTTTTTTCGGCGCTGACATCTCGCCTGCTTTACTAGCTGTTGGATTTATTGTAAGATTAAATGTTGCTGTACTTATTTTTATTGGAGGAGTAATTGGATGGCTTGTTGGGATTCCACTTTTGGGTCATGGAATAGAGCATGCTGCAGACCCCGTTGAAGGAGCTTGGACACTTTGGTCAACAAAAATACGATACATTGGAGTAGGCGCAATGGTCATTGGGGGCATTTCATCTATTTTTAAAGTTCGAAAAGGATTGGTGGATGCAATTAAGGTTTTGAAGGATAGCCAAGTAGGCAATACACAAAAAAACGTCCCACTGAATCAACGAGATATTCCAGCAAAAGCTATTAATATTTTTTCAGGAATCGCGATAATACTTGTTGCTGGTGTATACTATTATATAACAAAAAATATTGCTATTACCGCTATTACTACTGTTATCATGATAATAATGGCATTCTTTTTTACCGCAGTAGCTTCATATATTGTTGGTCTAGTTGGAAATTCTAATTCGCCCGTCTCGGGGATGACAATAACAGCAGTACTGTTCACAGGGGGAATGCTCTATGTTTTTGGCTTTTCTGGTACGGAAGGTATGGTTGCAACTCTTGGTGTCGCCGCAATAGTATGCTGCGCAGCTTGCACCTCAGGCGATGTTTGTAATGACTTAAAAACTGGTCAAATTGTTGGCGCCAGTCCTTACAGACAACAAATAATGCAAATAGCTGGTGTTGCTGTTGCTTCCTTAGTAATGGCTCCAATAATGCAATTACTACATGAAAATACACCAGGAGGAATAGGTGGTAGAGAATTAGCTGCTCCGCAAGCAGGTCTGTTTGCGAGTCTTGCTAATGGGTTTTTTGGAGATGGAGTTTTACCTTGGGATATGGTTGCTATTGGATCAGTATTAGGCATTATACTTCTCATAGGTGATTCATTTTTAGAGTCTAAAAATAGCACTTTCCGATTACATCTAATGCCTGTTGCTGTAGGAATTTATTTGCCATTTGGTCTCTCCACCCCTATCCTTATTGGCGGACTCATCGCTCATTTTATTCTTGCTGAAAACGATTCAGAAAAAAACCCAGATAATGTTTTACAAGGTGGAGTTCTCCTTGCCTCTGGGCTAATAGCGGGTGAATCTTTAATGGGAATTATATTGGCACTCCTCGCAAGTGCTGGTATTCAAAATTTGAGTCTTGGGCTTGATCCAACTGTAGTAACAACTCTTACTTTCTTTTCTGCAATTGGAACTGTATGGTGGTTCTATAGTAATTCAAGACCAAAGGAAATTTTTGACACCTAGATAAAACATTATATCGCCCCTTGCTTGATATGAAATATCTTTGATTCATTCAATGAACTATATGATGATTCTCTGCAGATGTTTTACACTATAATAAAATGATTCAACTTGAAAATATTTCAAAATCTTACCCTGATGGGACCCTCTTCTCTAATGTAAACATTTCACTTCAAAGAGGTGTGCGAGCAGGTCTAGTGGGACAAAATGGATCAGGAAAAACAACCCTTCTAAAGATGATGTTAGGTAAGGAAAGCACAGACTCTGGAAGCATCAAAAAAGAAAAAAATATCACAATAGGGTATTTAGAACAAGAAATTATAGCTGGCTCTGGTAAATCAATCTTAGATGAAGTTTTAACCTCTATCCCTGAGGCTATCGAAACCGAGGAGAAAATAAACAGTCTTTCAAAAAAGATAAAAAATGATCCTAACGATATGATTCTTGTTAAAAAATTAGGTGAATATCAAAATAAATTCGATTCTCTTGGTGGTTGGGAACTAAAAAATAAAGGAGAAACAATATTAAGTGGCTTAGGGTTTAAAAAAGAAAGCTTTAATGAACCCCTAGAATCATTTTCGGGGGGCTGGAGGATGAGAGTTGCTCTAGCAGCTATCTTATTAAAAGGACCAGATATTCTTTTCCTTGATGAGCCGACTAATCATTTAGATCTAGATGCTGCAATTTGGTTAGAAAACTTCTTAACTAGTTGGAAAGGTTCTATGATTATTATTAGCCATGACCGGACTTTTCTTGATCGTTCAGTTAATCAAATCATAGAAATAGATCTAAAGCACATTACTCTTTACCAAGGTAATTATTCTGATTACATAAATGAAAAAAAAGCAAGACTAGATTTGCACAGAAATGCTTATAAAAATCAACAAAAAGAAATAAAAAATACAGAGAGATTTATTGAAAGATTTAGATCGAAGAACACAAAATCCACACAAGTACAGAGCCGTGTAAAAAAATTAAATAAAATGAAAAAAGTTGAAATTCCAACTGAAGATAAATCAAAAATTAATTTAATCATTCCAGAACCAATGAGATCACCGCTAAAAATAGCAACTTGTTTAAATATAAAAAAACATTATGGAGATATAGAAGTCTTTAATGCTCTTGATTTCGAAGTTGAAAGGGGCCAAAAAATTGGTTTAGTTGGTCATAATGGTGCTGGAAAATCGACCTTATTAAAAATGTTAGCCGGAGTTGAGAAATTAACGGATGGGTCTATTCAATTCGGAGAAAATATTACTAAAGGATATTATGCTCAACATCAATTAGAGATTTTAGATCCAAATGAGACAGTTTATGATTCATTCAGAAAAGTTACAAAAGGCTGGAGTGAAACAGATTCAAGAACATATTTAGGGAGTTTTATGTTCACTGGCGATGAAATAGAAAAATTAGTAAAAGTCCTTTCTGGGGGTGAAAAAGCAAGATTAGCCCTTGCTAGAATGCTGGTAGTCCCTTCTCATTTAATTTTATTAGATGAGCCTACAAACCACTTAGATATGGTCAGCCGAAAAATTTTAGGAAAGAGCCTATCGCTTTTTAAAGGTTCAATTGTCTGTATTTCACATGACAGACATTTTTTAAATGAAGTAACAAACATGACCTGTGAAGTAGGAAACGGTAGTGTAATAACTTTTAATGGGAATTATGATTATTATGAATGGAAAAATAAAGATAAAGATCAGATTTCATTAAAAGTAAACCAGCAAAAGAAAAACAAAAACAACTATAAAGATGCTAAAAAAATTCGAAACAGAAGCAATTGGATAGAAAAAAGATTTTTTAAAATTGAAGAAAGCATCAATGAATTACAAATAATAATAAACGACCCTGAGAATGCTAGTAACCATGAGTTATTAAAGAATAACCTAAATGAAGTTAATGAATTAGAGAATGAGTATTTTTCCCTTATAGAAGAAAAAGAGCTAATAAATAAGGAATTGAAATAACTAGAAAAGAATAAAAAGTGGGGAAAAAATTATTTTTTATCAACTTTTAAATATTTTCTAAAATGTGGATCATTTAAAACATATTCCCAGAGATAATGTACCAACGGACGGCTCTTTTTTATCTTCGATGAAACCTCATTGATTTTCAACCATTTGCACTTTGTTATGCCTTCTTTTTTTTCAGGAGAAAGCTTCGTCTTCTCGTCACCTAAAAACTCAACCAAGAACCAAAAAGTTTTTTTAACTCCTGCTTTTCCATTAATCTTAATATTGTTATGGGTGGGAATTAGTGTTTTAATTATTGTTAAGTGTTTTTTTTGTATGCCCGTCTCTTCACAAATCTCCCTGATTGCTGTATTCTTTTTTTTTGAATCTTTTTTGAATCTTCCCTTTGGAAATTCCCAGCGCCCATTTTTCTTGATGAAAAGAATTTTACCTTCAGCTATAACTATACCGCCAGCTGCTTTTATTTGATAAGACAATTAAGTACTCCCTTTTAATTTATAAAGAAGTTCATATTGTTCTTTTGTTAAGTTTTTAAACTTTACCCCATCCACAACTATATCATATTCTTCAATTTCTTTAGACCATTTTTTATCTTTAAGGACTTTTTTCCCTTCATAATCATAATTAGATAAAACATATCTCATAGCGTTTAACCTAGCTATCATTTTATTATCAGAATTAATAACCACCCATGGATTATTGTTTGGTTCACTATTAGTGAAAACTTGATCTTTATAATGAGTGAATAAATCCCATTCTTTTGCAGCTTTTAAATCATTTACACTAAGCTTCCAGTATTTAAGAGGGCTGCTTTGCCTGAATGCAAATCGTTGTCTCTGATTTTCTTTTGATACAGAAAGATAAAATTTTATTAATAGAAGACCGTTAGCAATATGCTTTTTCTCCCAATCATTAACTTTTTTCATAAAGTAGTTATATTGTCTATCTGTACAATACCCCATTGCGGGTTGAATAAGACCTCTTGTATACCAAGACCTGTCAAAAAATACAATTTCACCTTTTTGAGGTAAAAGCTTATCATACGTTTTAAACCACATTTTGTTTTGATTAGCAGTCGGCACACCTAACTCAACAACTCTTTTTGTTTTAGGGATAAGATTTTCAATAAATCTTTTAATAGTCGCTCCCTTCCCTGCTGCATCTCTGCCCTCAAAGACAATAGCTAGCCTTTTTTCAGAATGTATAACCCACTCTTGTAATTTTAAAAGTTCAATTTGAAGCCTTCTTTTCTCTTTTTGATAACTCTTTAGGGAAAGTTCTTTATACTTTGTTCTGTTATATATAATCATAGATTTATTGTGTCTAAAATTTAATAATAAAAACGAATATTCGACATCGTTGGTTTAGTTTTACACTTTTATTTTTACATAGATATTGTATTACTAAGTTTGACCTGCTTTCTAAACCAATTTATTGTAATTAAGGTATATGAAAATAAATATTGGCGTTGTTCAATTCCCTGGTTCTAATACAGAGAGAGAAACATATCTTGCTGTTAAACGAGCTGGAATGCATCCAATTGAAATCCTCTGGAACGCAGACTTAAAATCAATACAACAATGCCATGGCTATATAATTTCTGGTGGTTTTTCATTTGAAGATAGGTCTAGAGCTGGTGTAATAGCATCTCTTGAACCAATAATGAATATTTTAAAAACCGAATCTGAAAAAGGGAAACCAATACTCGGAATATGCAATGGTGCTCAAATTTTAGTTGAGTCTGGATTAGTCCCAGGCACACTAAATAATCAAACAACTGTAGCTCTTGCAGATAATAAAAGAATCGTATCTGGTCAAATAGTAGGAACAGGTTATTTTAACGATTGGGCTAACCTTAAACTTTCAGTCCCTAAAAAAAATAACGCTTTTACTATGCATCTTGATGAAAAAGAAATATTAAACATACCATTCGCTCATGCAGAGGGAAGATTTATTATACCAAAAATTTTATTAAATGAATTAAAACAAAATGGACAAACTGTTTTTAGATATTGTGATCCAGGCGGTAAAACATCAAATGAGTTTCCAATTAATCCAAATGGATCAGATTATAATCTTGCTGCCATATCAAATACCACCGGCAATCTACTTGCAATGATGCCACATCCAGAAAGAACCTCATATGGTGACAAATTATTTTCTTCGATGAAAGAATACATTGAGAAGGAAATTCACTTTGATAAAGTGGAACTTTCTTATCAATACAATAAGGAAAAGTTTAGTCATTACATAAAAAGTGAAAATGCAAAGACATGGATTATTGACTTAGTCATAACAGACAATGAAGCCATTACAGTTCAAAATGCATTACAGAAAAGAGGATTTGAAGTTTTAGTTACAAAGCAGCAACATTGGGAAATTACTCATTCAGAAAATGCTGAAGATGTTTTAGAACTAATTGAAAGCACTGGTGAATTATTTAATTCTAATAAAGAGTATTTAAGCAAGATTCCAGAGAATGAAGAATCTCACTCATTACTAATCCGTCAAAAAGAAGATGTTTTTTCTCAGAAAAAATTTAATTCCCTAACAAAAAGATTTAAAATAAAAAATTTATTGGAATTAAAACGCGGTGTAGTGTGGAACATCACTATAAAAAATGCTAAGTTTGAATCTATTTTAGATAACATTTTAGATACGAACATACTACATAACCCATTATCGCATGAATGTTTTAGAATCAGTTAATCAATATAAAGACCGTATCTCGGCTGAGCTTAATAATACTCTTACCGAAACAGATTTAGGGTCTTTACAAAAAAGAAAAGGTAAGGTCCGAGACCAATATGATCTTGGAGATAATCTTGCGTTAATAACTACAGATAGGCAGAGTGCTTTTGATCGTGTTCTTGCAGCGATTCCTTTCAAAGGTCAAGTTTTAAACCTAACAAGTGCGTGGTGGTTTGAAGAGACAAAACACATTATTGCTAATCACATTTTAAACGTTGCTGACCCCAATGTGATAATCGCAAAAAAGTGTGAGGTTTTTCCAATTGAATTTGTTGTCCGGGGTTTTATAACCGGTAGTACAAGCACATCTCTTTGGACAGTGTATAATAATGGAGATCGTGAATATTGTGGTAACATTCTTCCAGAAGGCTTAATAAAAAATCAAAAACTTGAAGAAAACATGCTAACACCCACGACAAAAGAAGAAGACCACGATCGCCCAATTTCTCCTATTGACATTGTAAATGAAAAATGGATGACTCAGCAAGACTGGGATTATTGTAGTAAAAAAGCACTAGAACTTTTTGAGTTCGGCCAAAAAAAAGCAGCGCAGCATGGAATGATTTTAGTAGATACAAAGTACGAAATGGGTAAAGATAAGGATGGTAATATTCTTCTTATTGATGAAATTCATACTCCCGATAGCAGTCGCTATTGGATAGCTGATAGTTACGAAGGTCTTATCGCTAATAATAAAGAACCTCAGAATATTGATAAAGAATTTCTTAGACTATGGTTTGTAGATAATTGCGATCCATACAATGATAAAATATTACCTCAAGCGCCAGATGAATTAGTTGTTGAATTATCTAGTAGATACATTTATTTATATGAGACAATAACTGGAAGCATTTTCCCTTTTCCTGATAAAGGTAGAGCAATAACAGAACGAATAAAAGAAAACCTGAAAGACCACACTAAATGAGAACTATTTTAATTATGGGCTCCACATCTGATGAGCCTCACGCAAAAAAAATCACTGACAAATTAGATGAATACAATATCCCATGGGAACAACATGCAGCTTCTGCGCATAAACAACCATTAAAAGTATTAGAAATACTTGAAGATAATAAAAAAAATAAAAACATTGTCTATGTTACAATAGCTGGACGATCTAATGCTTTATCTGGTTTCGTTGCTGCAAACTCTGAATTCCCAACCATAGGATGTCCACCATTTTCTGATAAGGCAGATATGTTAGTTAATATTCATTCCACACTCCAAATGCCAAGCCAAACACCAGTATTGACAGTTGTAGACCCAGGAAACTGCGCGCTTGCTGTCAAAAGAATCTTTGGTGTCTGAACCTTTAAAAGCAATATCTCCTCTTGATGGGAGATACTCAAAAAGTACAGAAAATCTTTCTGATTATTTTTCTGAACACGCTCTTATAAAATACAGAACTAAAGTAGAAATTGAATACTTGATTTCACTTTCTCTAGAAAAAGAGATTCAGGAGCTGAAGCCCTTTTCTAAAAAAGACAAAGAAAAACTCAGAAAAATATATACCTCTTTTAATCTTGATGATTCGAAAAGAGTGAAAGCAATTGAAGTCGCTACAAATCATGATGTAAAAGCAGTAGAATATTTCATTAGAGAAAAACTAGAAAAAATAAATAAAAAGCGAATCTTCCCTTGGATTCATTTTGCGCTTACCTCTGAAGATATAAATAATTTATCATATTCTTTAATGTGGCAAGAGGCATTTAAAAAAGAATTTTTACCAAAATTAAATGAAGTAATCAAAAAATTAAAAACCATTAGTAAACAATTTGCTAATACGCCAATGCTCTCTCTTACACATGGGCAATCTGCTACTCCAACCACATTTGGAAAAGAAATAAAAGTGTTTACTCATCGATTGAATAGACAATCTTCTCAAATGAAAAACCATACTCTTTTAGGAAAATTTAGTGGAGCGACTGGTACTTGGGCTGCTCATTCTATTGCTTATCCAAAAGTAAACTGGCTTCAATTTACGCGGAAGTTTGTTTCTTCATTAGGTCTAGAACCTAACCTTATAACAACACAAATAGAGCCACATGATTCAGTTGTTGAAAGCTATCATTCTATTATAAGGTCCAATAATATTTTAACAGATTTATGCCGAGATATTTGGTCCTATGTAAGCAGAGGCATATTAAAACAAAAGAAAATACCAGGCGAGGTTGGGTCTTCAACAATGCCTCATAAAATAAATCCTATTCAATTCGAAAATGCTGAAGGGAATTTGGGCTTAGCTACCGCTATCTTTGATCATCTTTCAAATAAGTTACCAATCTCTAGAATGCAGAGAGACCTAACAGATAGTACCACGCTCAGAAATCAAGGCGTCGCTATGGGTTATAGCTACCTTGCATGTAAAAATATTTTAAAGGGCTTAGGAAGAATAACAGTAGATAAAACCAAAATGAAAACGGAGCTTGATAGCCACTGGGAAGTTTTAGCAGAAGCTATTCAAACCATCTTAAGAAAAACAGGATCTGATAATGCATACGAACAATTAAAAAACATGACCCAAGGTACTGAAATAAATCAAGCATCAATTTTAGAGTTTGTAAAACTATTACGTATTCCTGAAGAAGAAAAAAATAAACTTATTAACCTTACTCCTGATCAATACATTGGAATTGCAGGAAAATTGATTGAGTTAAAATAATGTGTGGAATAGTTGGACTATACCATAAAAAAGAACATGTTTCTGGTGACATCTATGATTCTCTAATACAAGTTCAACATCGTGGGCAAGATGCCGCAGGTATTTCAACCTGGGATACTAAAAAAATATCTTCTCATAAGGAGATAGGATTAGTAACAGAAGTTTTTAAAAATCAAAAGACTTTTGATAAGCTACATGGGAATATCGGAATTGGGCATGTTAGATACCCGACTGCTGGAGGTAATAATGTTAATGAAGCACAACCTTTTTATACAGCAAACCCTGTTAATGTAGCTTTAGCGCACAATGGAACATTAACAAATAGTGAAAAACTAAAAGAAGAGTTAGTAAAAATTAATTTTTGCCAATTTAATACCAGCTCTGATTCTGAAGTGCTTTTAAAACAGTTTTGTTATGAGCTATACAAAACAAAATTCCGAAAATTAACAAAAGCTCATGTTCATAAAGCTTTAAAAAATGTGCTTAAAAAATGTTCTGGGGGTTATGCAGTTGTTATGATTGTAGCTGGAATAGGGCTTGTGGCTTTTAGAGACTCTAAAGGTATACGTCCTTTATCATACGGAAGGAATAAAAAATCATTCCTTATTGCATCGGAGAGTAGCGCTATAACTGCAATGGGATACTCTTTTGAAGAAGACATTAAACCTGGTCAGGTCATCATTGTTGATGAAGAAGGCTTAATTGATAAAAAAAGACCCCTGAAAGGATCTTCATATCAGCCTTGTCTATTTGAATACGTTTATTTTTCTCGTCCAGATTCAACCATAGATGAAATTTCTGTTCATAAATCAAGACTTAGAATGGGAGATTTTTTAGGTCAAAATATAATGACCAACTACAATGACCTTAAAGTAGATGTTGTTATTCCGGTTCCAGATACAAGCAGGACTTCTGCCATGCAAGTTGCATACAAACTTGGTGTAAAATATCGAGAAGGTTTTATGAAAAATAGATACATTGGAAGAACATTTATTATGCCGGGTCAAAGTGCTAGAAAAAAATCTGTTGCCCAAAAACTCAATCCAATTGAAATAGAATTCAAAGATAAAAATGTTTTACTGGTTGATGATTCGATAGTAAGAGGACACACATCAAAAAAAATAATACAAATGGTTAGAGAAAATGGAGCAAAAAAAGTTTATTTTGCATCAGCTAGTCCACCTATCAGGTACCAAAATGTTTTTGGTATTGATATGCCTGCGACAAAAGAACTAGTCGCTCATAATAGAACAATACGTCAAATAAAAAACTTTATTGGGGCAGATGAATTAATATTTCAGGACCTAGAAGACTTAAGATCCTCGGCCAGCATTGGAAACCCTTTAATAACAAAATTCGAAGAATCTGTTTTTACAGGAGAATATTGTGACCCTTGTGTAACAAAAGAATATTTACTCAATTTAGAAAACAAAAGAAAAGATACAATTAGGTAAAATAAAATTTCCATTATGGTAAGAATTTTAGTCATTGGTTCAGGTGCTCGTGAACATGCAATTGTTAAAGCACTATCACAATCAAAAAGAGCAAAAAAAATCTATTGTCTTGCATCCAATCACAATCCAGGCTTAATAAATATCTGTGAGGACATTAAAATTGATAATATTAACGACCCAGATTTAGTTAAAAACTATGCAAAAAAACATGAAATTGATTTTGCTATAATTGGACCTGAAAATCCATTGTTTAATGGAGTTGCTGATGCGTTATGGGATATAGAAGTAGGTACAATAGGTCCCAAAAAAAATCTAGCGCAAATAGAAACGTCAAAGTCGTTCACGCGTAACCTTTTAAAAGAATATAAAATTCCTGGATGCCCAAAGTACAAAACTTTTAAAGATATGGATGGGGTTGAGGAATTCCTTTCTTTATTAGGAGAAGATTATGTTGTGAAGTACGACGGGCTAGCAGGTGGAAAAGGGGTCAAAGTATCTGGAGATCATTTGCATTCACACAAAGAAGCGATACTTTATTGCAAAGAACTAATTGCAAAAGGAGGCCCTTTTGTAATTGAAAGAAAACTTGTGGGAGAAGAGTTCTCATTAATGAGCTTTTGTGATGGCCAAAACTTAAGTCACATGCCTGTCGTTCAGGATCACAAAAGAGCATACGAAAATGATACTGGTCCAAATACAGGCGGTATGGGTACATATTCAGATTCTGATCATAAATTGCCATTTTTAGAAGACAGCCATATAAAGTTAGCACAAAAAATAAATGAACAAACAGCAAAAGCCTTAAATCAAAAGTTTGGAGAAGGCTATAAGGGAATTTTATATGGAGGCTTTATTGCAACAAATGCCGGTGTTCAATTAATAGAATATAACGCTCGTTTCGGTGACCCTGAGGCTATGAATGTTTTATCAATATTAGATACTGACTTTATAGATATATGTGAATCTATAGTTGCTGGAAATCTTAACATGTTAGATATTGTTTTTAAAAATCTAGCAACAGTCTGTAAGTACGCTGTACCTGATGGATATCCTGATAATCCAATAAAGGGAGAAGAAGTTGATATTTCAAATGTAAAAAACAAAGATTTAATGTTTTATGCTTCCGTTGAGAGAAAAAAAGAAAAATTAATTCAAATAGGTAGCCGCACTATTGCAATAGTTGGTCATGGGGATTCGATATGGGAAGCTGAACAAATTGCTGAAAAAAATATTTCAAAGGTAAAAGGACCTCTTTTTCATAGAAAAGATATAGGGACAACAGAGCTGATACAAAAAAAACTAAACCATATGCTGTCTATTAAATGATAAATATTGGTGTTTTAGGATCTACAAAAGGTACCGACTTACAAGCTATTCTAAATGCAATTGAAGAAAAAACCATCGATGCTTCAATTAAAATTGTTATTTCTAATAAAGAAAATGCTTTAATCCTTAAAAGAGCAAAAGATCACAAAGTAAATTTCAAATACATATCTCATTTTAATAAAACACGGAAAGACTTTGACAAACAAGTTTCTGATTGCTTAGAAGAAAACAATGTTGAATTAATACTTTTGATTGGGTTTATGAGAATTCTATCAAATGAGTTTTGCCAACATTGGCAAGATAAAATATTAAATGTTCACCCTTCTCTACTGCCCAAGTATGCTGGTGGGATGGATACAAACGTACATGAACAAGTATTAATAAATGGTGATAGAAAAACGGGATGCACTATCCATTTTGTCACCGAAGAAATTGATGGCGGCCCTATTTTAGTTCAAAAATCTTGCCACGTTGATCCAAATGATAACGTTGATACACTAAAACAAAAAGTTCAAGATTTAGAAGGAAAAGCGTTCATAGAAGCTATTAACCTTATAACCAATAAATAATATGTTAGAAAATCCAAAGTTAAATACTAAAAATGTAAAAATTAAGCGAGCTCTAATTTCTGTTTTTGATAAGACAAATTTAGCAATGCTTGGTAAAGAGCTTTCCTCTAGAGGTATTGAAATTTTATCAACCGGAGGTAGTGCTAATTTTTTAAGAGAAAAAAAAATTGCCGTCAGCGATGTAAGTGAGTACACTAATTTCCCAGAAATAATGGACGGAAGAGTCAAAACGATAAACCCACTGATCGAAGGTGGTATACTCGGATTGAGAGATAAACATGAATCCGATGCCACTGAAAACAATATAAAATGGATTGATTTAGTTATCTGCAACCTCTATCCATTTTCTGAAACAATTTCAAAAATAGACTGTGACCAAGCTCTAGCTTTAGAGAATGTAGACATCGGAGGCCCAACAATGATCCGAAGTGCTGCTAAAAATGTAGGCTGGGTAACAGTAATTATTGACCCATCTGATTATGAGCGAATACTAGAAAATATAAATGAGGAAAACGAAATTAATTTTGAAACACGTTCTTCTTTATCATCAAAAGCATTTGGACATACAGCTCAATACGATACTATAATTCATAATTATTTGAAGGAATCGACGCTCTCAAATGATTTTACATTGACCTATAAGAAACACTCCGATATGCGTTATGGAGAAAACCCTCACCAAGCTGCTTCTGCATTTCAAATCCCAGGAGATAAATCAAATGGTATATTAAATGCAAAAATTCACCAAGGTAAAAAATTATCTTATAATAATATAATGGACGCAGATGCTGCTTTATCGTGTTTAAAAGAATTTAAATCAACCGCATGCGTTATTGTTAAACACGCAAACCCATGCGGTGTTGCACTTGGTGCAAACATGTTGGATGTTTATAAAAGAGCATTTTCTGCTGATAGTATATCTGCCTTTGGTGGTGTTATTGCAATAAATCAACCCTGTGATGATTTACTTGCAGAAGAAATATCAAAAGTATTTGTAGAAATTATTTTAGCTCCCGCTTTTACAAAAAAATCATTAGATATTTTATCAAAGAAAAAAAACCTTAGAGTTCTCGAGGTAGGGAATATTGAACAAAGAGACCCATTACTTGAAGTAAGAAATATAGTTGGTGGGTTGATTGTCCAAGAAACAGACACTAGTATCTTACCCAGAAGTAAACTCGAAACAGTTACTGAACTAAAGCCGTCAGAAGAAGAAATAAATACAATGCTTTTTGGATGGAAAGTTTTAAAACATATTAAATCAAACGGCATTCTAATAGTAAAAGATAATACAACTGTTGGAGTTGGTGCCGGTCAAGTTAGTAGGGTTGATTCAGTTGATATAGCAATAAAAAAATCAGGGACAGACATTAAAGACTCATTTCTATGTTCTGATGCCTTCTTCCCTTTTAGAGATAGTATTGATAAAATTGCTGGAAGTGGAATAAAGGCAGTGCTACAACCAGGAGGGTCTATAAGAGATAATGAAGTAATATCAGCATGTAATGAACATGGTATAGCCATGGTGTTTACGGGACAGAGATGTTTCAAACATTAATAATGTTATGATACGCATGTGGACATACTTTTACGTTAAATTTATTTAATGAGTAAGTCAAAAAATATAGAGGTTGGAAAAAATGTTATCAAAATAGAGGCTCAGGCAGTTGCTGCTATAGCTAATAGAATAGGGAATGAATTTGATAAAGCAGTTAATACTATTCTTAATTGTAAAGGGAGACTGATTATCTTAGGGATGGGAAAATCGGGATTAATATCACAAAAAATTGCCTCTACTATGGCTTCTACGGGAACCCCTTCACATTTTGTTCACCCAGCTGATGCCTTTCATGGTGATCTTGGAATGATTACAAAAGGTGATGTGGTATTGATGGTAAGTAATAGTGGTGAAACACATGAACTTCTTGAGATAATTCCATCTTTAAAAAGAAAAGCAGTACCAACTATCAGCATGGTCGGTAAGGAAAATTCTACTTTATTTAAAAATACAGACTATGCTTTAGACATTTCAGTAGAAAAGGAAGCGTGCACCTTAGACCTTGCTCCAACAGCAAGTACAACAGCAACACTTGCGATGGGGGATGCATTAGCTGTAGCTCTTTTAGAAAGCAGAGGATTCAACGCTCAGGACTTTGCCGAATTACACCCTGGGGGGTCATTAGGGAAAAAATTATTACTTACAGTAAACCAATTAACGCACAAAGAAAGTAAAATTCCGTTTGTTCATAAAAACACTAGTTTAAAAGAAGCTCTATTAACTATATCAGAAAAAGGGTTGGGGATAACTGGTGTTCTAGATCAAAATAATGAGCTCATTGGAATAATCACGGATGGTGACATTAGAAGGGGTATCGAAAACGGTGGCAATAATATTTTTGATAAAACAGCTGAAGATTTTATGTCTATTAAACCAAAGACTATAACAGCAGACACACTTGCAATTACAGCCTTAGAGCTTATGGAAAAACATAATATTACTAGCCTATTTGTTTATTCATCAGATGAGTTGAAAAAACCTGATGGTATTATACATATACATGATATTTTAAAAACTGGTATTCAATAATTAAAAAACCCCTAACAGGAATCTAACTTTTCTTATTTAATATTAATCGTCGTATGAACAATGATACTTTAAAAAGTTCTCTAAAAATTGCTGGCATTGTTTCATCTCTTTATCTCTTCTTGGTAGGAATTGCTGGAATGTCATCTGCAATTAAAAGGATGGGTTCAGAATTTGCAGAGACAGTACTAACAACAACTAGTGACCCATTCATTGCTTTATTTATCGGGATATTTTCTACCGTATTATTTCAGAGTTCATCAACAACAACATCTTTAATTGTTGGAATGGTTAGCAGCGGAAGCCTTACAATAGCAAGTTCAATACCAATGATAATGGGTGCAAATATTGGGACAACAGTAACAAATACAATAGTCTCTGTAGGACATATAAATAAGAGAAGTGAATTTAAGAGAGCCTTTGCAGCATCAACAGTTCATGACTTTTTTAATATTATGGCTGTAGCAATAGTATTCCCAATCGAAATAATTTTTCACCCCCTCCAAAAAACATCAGAATGGTTTGCATTAAAGATGTTTGGAAAAATCGAAAACATTGAAGTCCTTCAATCTAAAAGTCCAATAAAGTTAGCAGTAAAATCCGGTTCTAAATTCATTCAAAAATTTACTTTTGATAATGATATAGTCTATCTTGTATTGAGCGTTTTTATAACGTTCCTCATGCTTTATAGTATCGTAAAACTTTTAAAGAGTTTAGTATTAAAAAAAATAGAAGGATTTTTTGATCAATATATTTTTAATACAGCTCTCAAAGCAATGGCGTTTGGTATTATCATTACGGTTATGGTCCAGAGCTCATCGATTACAACATCGCTAGTTGTGCCACTTGCAGGAGCTGGTGTTTTGACACTCCGCCAAATTTTTCCATTTACTCTTGGGGCAAATATAGGAACAACTGTTACCGCTCTTTTGGCCGCAATAACAGGAACAGTTTCTGCTCTCGTAGCTGCATTTAGCCACCTGCTCTTTAATATAATTGGTATCATAATTATTTATTGTATCCCGGTATTAAGAAATATCCCACTAAAATGTGCTGAAATTATTTCTGAGCAAGCCGTGACAAAAAAATACTTACCATTATTATATCTATTTTTTATTTTTGTTTTTATACCCCTATGTATTATTTATTTTGGAAGAACATAACAATTTTTATTAATTGGAGGAATCATGTCAGTATTTAAAGATCTTGTAAATATTTGGAAATCAGAGGATAATCTTTCTCAAGCGTGGAATGAATCAAACGATATGCTTCATTTATCACATGAAATGTTCAATGATGCGGTCGATGCACTACGATCAGGGGAAAAAAATAAAGTCCTTAAAAGTATTAAACTCCGAGATGAAAAGATTAATAATTATCACCGTGAGATTCGCAAAAAAGTCGTAACCTATTATTCTGTATCAAAAGACGTAACCAATATTGACTCAGGTTTGGTTCTTATCAATATTGTTGTAGATATTGAACGTATTGGTGATTATTCAAAAAATATATTAGATCTTGCAAAACACTATCCTAAAAAATTTGTTTCAGAAAAATTTTCAGACGACTTGAGAACGATTGAAAAAGCAGTAATTGAACGCTTTAGCACTACTGTGGGGGCAGTTGAAGATATGGATGAAAAAATCGCAAATGATTTATTGAGTACTTATAGAGACGACCTGGGAAAAATATCAGATGATATAGTTGCTTCATCAATATCTGGGAAAGTTGAAATTGGCAAAGAAAATAAAACAGCCTCAGTGGCACTATATGCAAGGTATTTGAAACGTATAGGCGCACATTTAAAAAATATTACCACAGCAATTACAAATCCTTTTGAATCTATTGGCTACAACGAATAAACCTGAGTATTTCTGTATAAATACTTTTTAATATGATATCAAAAATATTCATCCTTTCAATTTATTTGATGCTAGCAAGCATGGTTTTTGCTTTTAAAACTAATATTTCTGCAGAGGCACGATTAAAAGTGGAAAATTTCCACAATGATACAATTTCAACATATTCTACAGTTTCTTATTTCAGAGCTAGACTTAATTTTGACTTAACATCAGAAATTTATAAAATTTATTTTCAACTGCAAGATTCGAGAATATTAGGAGATCAAAAAAATTCTCCTGGGTTTTCAAGTGCAAATAATTCTGCAGCAAACTTTCATCAGATATATGCTCAGTTAAATGGTGCTTTTGGTGGGAAAAACAATATTCGCTTTGGGAGATTTGAGATGCCGCTTGGCAAACAAAGACTATTTGGTAGAAGTGGTTGGAATAATTATGGTAGAAGTTTTGAGGGAATTTCAAGCAACCGGAAGACAAATCGCGGAAGTATTCGCTTCTTCCACCTAATTAATTCGGAGTTATATGAAATGAATGACCAATTTGATTATACTATTGATGGTTTCTATGGTTCTACAAAAATTCGCCCAATCAAAAAGATTTCAAAACAAACTATCGAAAGCCAGAATAAGACTTCAAAGCAAAACCCTTTTTATATAGATTATTATTTATATAATGAAAATATTGTTTTAACGCCAGAAGCAAATAAAAAAAAACGGCAAACACTTGGTTTTCGTGTTATTAAAAACTTTAAAAAATTTAGCCTTGAGAGTGAATTTGCATACCAATCAGGTACATATTATTCAGATGATATTGAAGCAACACTTTCTTCAATAAATATTAAAATACCAATAATGTTTACTAGTTATGTAAACTCTATTTCTTTGTCTAAAGAATATTTATCAGGAGATAAATATCTTTTAGGGGGTAGTGATGGTGTTTTAAGTGGTTTTGCTAAACCATTTGGTTCTGGTCATGGTTACCATGGTTATTATGATAACCCTTTACATAAAAAATATTTAAATAATTCTCACCAAGGTCTAAGCGAGTGGTTTTTAAAAACAAGCCATACATTATTTTCAAATACGGATGTTAGTATAAAGTATCATGATTTCAAGGATGCTATAGACAATGTTAATTACGGTAGAGAGTTAGATTTTATTTTTTCAAGAAACTTGCCATTTGGTGGAAAAATAATTCAAGGGTTTTCAATTTACTTCCCTGAAGATGGTGATAGACTTGAAGCTGGTTATTTGATGTTACTTATTAATGTTTAAGAACTCTAAAATTATATGTCTGTAGAAATTGAAAGAAAATTTGTTTTATCTTCAATTCCCAAAGGTTTACCAAAATTAAAAATTAAACAAGGATACTTACAATCTGATAAAAACCGAACTGTTCGTATTCGATCTATAATTAATCAAAGTAATAAAGCTACTTATTATATAACAATCAAAGGTCCGAGTAACTCTAGTGGTATGTCGCGGTTCGAGTATGAAAGTATTATTTCCAATGATGATGCTGAAAAACTATTTGATCTTTGTTACTTACCATTAATTATAAAAAACAGATATATCTATATGTACGACGGCATGAAGTGGGAATTAGATAGTTTTTGTGGTGATAATAAAGGTTTACTTATTGGAGAAGTAGAAATAGTTAATGAAAATATAGATTTCGAAAAGCCTGAATTCGTAATAAAAGAAGTAACCGGAAACTCAAAATATTATAATAGCATGCTTCAAAAAAACCCTTACAATAATTGGTAATATAAACTAAAAACTTCTTTTTTTTCAGAATGGCAAAAAAAATATTAATAATTCCAGATTCTTTTAAAGATAGTATTAGTTCCAGTCAGTTTTGCGATATAGCAAAAAATATTTTGAACAAAATAAACCCAAATATAATTGTTCATACTATTCCAATTGGTGACGGTGGAGAAGGATCATTAAACTCCTTTAGAATAATGAAAGATTACACTTTCAAAACCTTGACCGTGAAAGACCCTCTTAATAAAAATATTAAAGCAAAATATTGCATAAATAAATTAGAAAAAATTGGAATAATTGAATTAGCTCAATCTTCAGGAATTCAATTAGTACCAGAAAATTTAAGAAACCCACTTAACACTACTAGCTACGGAGTGGGACAATTAATTGATAAAGCTATCTCTGAGGGGATGAAAAAAATAATAATGTTCATTGGAGGTAGCGCAACAAACGATGCTGGTATTGGAATGCTTGATGCATTAGGATATACTTTTAAAGATAAAAACTACAATAAGTTAATAGCAAATGTAAAAAATCTAAAAAAAATTGAGAAGATTGAAAAAAGTTCTTTCCATAATACTATCAAAAAAATAGAATTCACTGTAGCCTGCGATGTTTCAAATCCATTATTTGGTAAAAACGGAGCCACTTATGTCTTTGGTGAACAAAAAGGCGCAACGGATAAAATTCTTAAGTTTCTTGAAGAAAGTATTATTCATTTTTCAAAAGTCGTCGCTAAAAATATTTCAAAAAACTATTCAAAACATAATGGAGCAGGCGCAGCTGGTGGTGTTGGATTTACAGCATTAAGTTTTTTCAATGCTAAGTTTGTTGAAGGGTTTTCGCTTTTATCACAAATACTCAAGATAGAAAAAAAAATAGAATTAGAAAAATATGATTATATAATAACAGGTGAAGGATGTATTGATAAACAAACTAAGCATGGAAAATTATTAAAAAAACTAGGAGATTTAGGACAATGTTATTCAATTCCAGTCATAGCCTTTGCTGGAAATATAAAGGGAGAATTATCGAGTTTAAATCTTCCAGGAATAAGCAATGCCTATCAAATTACACCACATAATACTGAATTGAAATTAGCTATTAAAAACACATCTACTAACCTAAGTAAATCTTTAAATGAGCAAATGAATAAACTCTTAAATTAAAAATACTTTTTCCATTCTTGTGATGATTCAGGCCAACGTGAAGTTGTCTTTTTAAGGTTTGTCCAAAAGCTAACTCCACTTGCTCCAGTAATATCGCCATGGCCATATTTTGACTCATTCCATCCCCCAAAACTAAAAGGATCTCTAGGAACAGGTACTCCGATATTTATTCCTATCATCCCAGATGATGCATTGTCTGATACGATTTTAGCAACCTCACCAGATGTCGTAAATACAGCTGCTGCATTTCCATATGGAGAATTATTTTCAATTTCAATTGCTTTTTCAATCGTTTTTACTCTAATTATCGATAAAACGGGTCCAAATATTTCTTCGGTAGCGCATGCCCAGTTAGGATCAACATGATCAATTATAGTTGGTCCAATCCAATAACCAGAACTATAATTAGAAGGAATAGTTGCTTTTCTACCATCAAGTAAAATTTTAGCTCCCATTTTTTCTGCTTGGTCAATATAATTTGTTATCCTTTCCAAAGACGATTTACTTATAATTGTTCCCATGTCTTTTCCAAGTTTAAAGTTTTTAGCTTCGTCAATTAATCTGTCAACAATATGATCTATACCTTCTACACCAACAGCCACACTTGCTGCCATGCAACGTTGGCCAGCGCTACCCATTGAACTTGCAAGCAACCCTTTAGCTGTAGAATTAACATCAGCATCTGGAACTACGATCATATGATTTTTTGCACCACCAAGACATATTGCTCTCTTCTTTCTTTGAGTCGAACGACTGTAAACAATTTCAGCAACTTTTGAAGAGCCAACAAAAGCGACAGCTTTAATTTGAGTATGATCGCATATAGCTTCTACAATATTTTTTGATCCATGAACTACATTAAAAACACCTTTAGGAAGTCCAGAACTCTTTAAATACTCGGCAAGCTTTACAGCTGCTAATGGTGTCTGCTCAGATGGCTTTAAAATAAAAGTATTACCAGCTGTTATTGCTAACGGAATCATCCATAAAGGAACCATAACAGGAAAATTAAACGGTGTAATCCCCGCAACAACACCAATTGGTTCATGAGTCATAACACAGTTAATACCAGGAGAAACTTCGGAAGATTCACCTTTTAAGACATTAGGCATTGAAATAGCAAAATCAATTACCTCAACACCTCTTTTAATACTCCCAATAGCATCTTCAATTGTTTTTCCATTATCAAGTGCAATAATTTTTGCTAAATCTTCAATGTCATTTTCTATATTAGCTTTGAACTTTGACATCACTTGAGCTCTGTCACGAATGTTTGTTTGCGACCAGGTTTGAAAGGCCTTACTTGCTGCTTTAACCGCAACATCAAGTTGTTCAGCATCAGAATTCGGGATTGTTGCAATTTTCTTATCAAAATATGGAGAAACAACTTTTATTTTTTCAATAGTATCTATTTTTTTATCCTCATTATTTATCCAATTTCCATAATCATGAAAATCTTGAAATTTTATTTCACTCATCTACGTGTCCTTTTTGATATATTTTTTGAATAATAAATTTTCTGCACTCTTCTATATTATCTGTATTGATTAAATCAGTTCCAGATAATAATAATGTTTCCCATGCTTTTTGGTTATCAGGTGAAGCCCAAAACCTAATTTCTTTTTGCTCATTATGTACACTGTTAACTAGTTCAACAAGTTTTCTTTTTTGAGAATTTGGAAAAACGCCAAGACCTTCCCAATTAAAAGTTTGCTTCCAGTCTGAACTTATCAAAGGCATAATTTTATATGAAATTCCTTTACCAATATCACTTAACCTTCCATCAATAAACACATTTCTATAATCGTAACTTTCAAAATAATTTATTGGTGGCCTATTTCCTGAAAGAATAATTGTTACCGCCTTCTTTTTTAAAGAATCTGAGCTAACATGAGTTAACATTGGTTTGTACTTATTTAAAATCACCTCTAAATACTTATATGTTTTTAATGCATTTGTTTTTACATCTACTAAAAGATATAATGAAGTGTTTTTATATATTGTTTTGTTATTTGCTAAATATCTCTCCCACAAAGGATTTAAATACATTGTCTCAATAGTTTTATTTTTTTTTAACTCAAACCAATTGTGACCAACATATAAATTTTTCTTTGATAAAAATATATCAACCTCTATACTTTTAAAATTGTTTTTTAAGGCTTCTTCTAATGGTATTTCGTTTTTGTAGTCGTTGTGTGAATGAGCGCCGACAATGGTATCTAAAGAGGTAGCTATCTCAAAAAAAACGACTCCGAATACAATGATAATTCGTACGATAAGAAAAAGAATAACTAATCCTTAATTTTATGATTCCATAAAGACAGCGCAAGAAAAAAGGAAATGATTGAGGCACTAACCCAAAAAATTATTGCATCATCAAAGTTATATATTTTTACAGAATTTATATCTGCTTGGGAGGTCTTAATTAATACGCTACTAACTCTTTCTTGTATGCCTGCTCCTATATAACTAAACAGGCCAATAAATCCCATAGCAGCACCAGTAATATTTTTGGGAGCCATATCAATAGCAAAAAGCCCACCAAGAACCGCTAGGAGGCCACTTAATGAAAAGCCATAAATAATAAAAGCAATTGTAAGAATAAACGTTGATTGTGGCCCATAAAATATCAAAAACAATGACCCTATTTCTGCTATACCAAACATTAATGTTACTGGAGGTCTACGCGCACTGAAATATTTATCTGATATATAACCATATGCGATACAGCCAATGATTCCTGTAAATGTATTTAAACCAACTAAACCACCTGCTTCGATCAAAGAATATCCCCTACCCTCTTGTAAGTACAAAACTCCCCAGCTATTTATAGCATACCTAGTTACGTACATTGTAGCACTAGCTAATCCTAGAACCCATATGGATGGATACCTTATAATCTTTAACTGATTATGTAAAACTTCTTTAAAATTTTTAGAAACCTTTTTAACGTTTTCTTCATTTTTCCAATCTGTAACACTCGGAAGCCCTAGCGTTTCTGGCCGGTCTTGTAGAAATCGATATCCAGCAAAAGTAATTAATATCAATGCAATTCCAGGACCAATAAACCCTGCATGCCATGAAAAATAATCAACAAGGGCTGCTGTACCAATGAATGTAAGTCCTTCTCCAATTGCGTGAGCTGTGCTCCATAATCCATAATACCAGCCTCTCTCTTTTGGGCTAAACCAATTTGTTAAAGCAATTGCACATGAGGGGGCACCAATACCCTGAACCCACCCATTTAAAAACCAAAAAACAACCCATAATGTTAAGGATTGATTTAAGCCCATTGATATATTTATTGCTCCAGAAGTGATTAAACCAAATGTAAAAAACCTTTTTATGTTTGCATAGTCAGCCAGAAAGCCATTTAAAAATTTTCCTAATGCATAACCATAAAAATAAGCAGAGCCAACTAAACCAAGATCAACAATTGAAAAAAGGCCACCATCTATTAACGGTTTTTTAACAACAGAAAGAGCTAACCTGCAAGTATATCCAAACCCATAAAGCGTAATTATCGTAGCAAGTATCTCTTTACGATATTTTGAGTATTTACTTTTAATCTGATCGGCGTTAGCAATGATAGGCTGATCAACACCAGCTTTGAAAAAATCTAATATATTAATTGCTACTTATCTCCCAATTCAAAACAAAAATCATATTCGAGTAAGTTACCTTCTTTATTTTTAACAAATTCACCTTTGTGATTTTTTACCTTCCACTCAATGCAGATATTATCTCCTCCATCATCAATAACCTCCATAATACCAAACTGACCACGAACACCACTAGCACCATGCGAGTATGGCCCGCCTTTAATACTTGGCTTTCTATCTAAAGGACCTGCGTGGAAAATCGGGATTGGAGCACCACCCTTTGTTGCATAATCACTATTTGTACCATCATCAATTGCTGCCATATGCGCATCTCCACTAACTATACAAACTGGGATATTATTCTTTTTAATAAAATTTGCAATGCCTGTTCTTTCCTCAGGATACCACCCCCAATTATCATGATCATCACACTCAAAACCGTTACTTGTCTTGATAATTTCACTTTGCTCACAATTAAAAGCACTTACATCTGGAGCGCTCAAATAAGGGAAACTTGAATGCCAAACAATAGCATTATTATTTTCCTTTGCAATCAATAATTGGTCTTTAAACCACTTTAGATGCTCTTCAGTACCAAAGTTAGAACCGCTTTTTATTTTTTTACAATTTGATGAGCCTTCGTTTTCACAATCGCCTTGAAATAAAGGTCTTCGTTTTTCAGACCGCAAATCAGTTAATAAATAAGTTATTCTACCAACATTAAAAACTTGTGATATAACCTTACCTTCTTCTTGAAAAGCTAGAGGATAATGTGGTACATAATTCTTATATGCCAGCCTTGCTTCTGATTGACAAGCGACCTTACCATCTCCATTTGGAGCAAGCCCGGAACTATTGTTTGGCCCATAGTCATGGTCATCCCACATATAGGCTATCGGAATATCGTTATACAAACTTGATTGTTTTTTTGAGCCAAGAGTAGAACGAAAATATGTTAAAAAGTTGTCTTCACAATCTCTGTATATGTTCCCATAATGAAAATCGCCCAGCATTAAATAAAATTGCGAACTCTCTTCTCTTATGCGGTCAAATACCGGACTGTTAGACCCCGTAGTAGCACATGTTGCCATCGTTACCTTGTACGAAAAAGGTTTATTACTGTGAGTTTTAAATTTTCCAACCTGATCTTTTTTTAAGGTTCCATTTATATTAAACCTGTAATAGTATGTTTGACTAGGTTTAAGATCTTTTAATTGATCTTTAGAAAAGAAATTAGATTTTTCATCGACTGATGTTGTATTCGTATATCGTTTATTTTTTTTAAAATTTTTACTATCACTGTATTGAATCTTAATTTTAGCTTTTTTGTCAGTTGCAAAAGATATTACAGCGCTCTCAGATGTAACGGCACCAGACCAATAATATTCAATTTCACCAGCTTTTATAAAATTAAATAAAAACAAACTAAAGACAACTAACTTAACATTTTTATAAATATCCATTTTCTACTCCAACATATTTTCAAAAGATTTTACATATGTAAACCCGTTATATCTTTTTTTATCATCATGCCTAATTGCCCACAAATAATACATGTGGAACCCTGGAGCAGATGTTTGACTATGGGTTTTACTATTTGTGATAGCAAGTACATCACCATTTTTTATTTTAAATACCTCTTCTCCTAACTCTCCATGTCCATATCCCCAACCTGGCGAAAGCTCGTAATAATAAAGTTCAGATTGCGGATGATGATGAGGTGGATAACTACTCCATTTTCCCGGGAAGTTTAAAACCTCTCCGATGACAAGCTTCGCTTCTTTTGGAGAAATAGTATCATCAAAAGCTAAACGAACCAACCTGTAACAGGTATCATCTAATTGATTTTTTCCTCTGTGTTCAGTGTCTATATCATTCGGTGAGTAGATTTTCCCTTTAAATTTTTCGTTGTTTTCAGTTTTAATTATTGAGAACCTAGATCGTGTTATAGATTTTATTTTAACATTTTCCCCCGGACTCATATGCACAACTGTGGGATCACAATCAATCCAATTAGGACGATCAAATTTTATAGTATTCCCTTGAAATTCTATTTCTCCCTTTCCTTCTATGACAACGATAGCAATTTCTTTTTCATCATCTTTTAGTTCAAAGTTTTCATTTTCAGCTGCAATGAAAATATCAAAATCCATTCCAGTTTTACCCTGAGTTTCAACGTAGGAGTTAGTTCCCAATTTAAAACCATTACGATGTGGTGCTATTAATGACATATCCTATTTTCCTATCATTCTGCTTCTAATCAAAGCAATAAATTCATCATACCCCTCTAAAAATGTTTTCATAGTATGGACACAAGCACCAAAAGATTCAAACTCATCCATTTTCATACCATCTTCATTATAAGCTTTATTAAAATCATCAAAATTAATTCTTAAAGCACTCATAATATTTTCGTCAACCGGTTTATCAATTCTGTTTTTAACCTCAATGTCTGAGTTATTAAACTTATTCCACCACTCATAGGGCATACTTATAACTATATCACCACCAACAATTTCTTTCCAATGTAGGTCGCATCGAAAGGCAGCAGCTAAGAGTTTAGATTTATAATTTTTCTTTTTAAAAATAGAATAGGCATTTTTAAATATCGCTATTGAAGCCCAATCAATTGTTTTAGGATCTATATCAATTCCCTTTGATTCTTTTATTCTTTTTAAATGGTCATCAATCCTGCCAACCATAATTGTAACATACGGTGTTACATTTTTCGTATTTATTCCATTTTCCTTAGCCTGGACAAGGCCTCTTTCAATAGCCTCAGCAACTTGAACAGCTTGTGGAACCGTAAAACTAACTGTAGCATTTACTGTTATACCGATAGCTGTAAGCATTTCCATAGCTTTAATTCCTGCGGGCAAAGCAGGGCATTTAATTGCAATATTTGGTGCAAGGGATGCTAAATATTTTCCCTGTTCGAACATTGCTTCAGCATTTCTATAGTATTTAGGGTTTACTTGTAAAGATAGTTTACCTTTTTGTTTATTTGTCTTTTCGTAGACAGGTAGCAAAATTTTCGCAGCTTTTTGACCAACCTCATCACATAATAGCCATAAAATATCGTCTTCTGATGCTTGTTGATTTTTTGAAATCATATCATCTATTACAGGCATCCAAAATTCTGGATAATTTTTTACACTGTTAAAAGTAATTACCGGGTTAGATGTAGCGCCTACTGCCCCCTCATCAAAAGCATGTTGAAGTTCAACATGGTCATTTGAATCGTTCCACCAATCAGAACCAAAGTCTGATGTTTGTTGCATTTTTGTTTTTTGATCCATTTAATTACTCCAAATTTTATCAAGATATTTTTTTGATGATATTGCAAGCTCAAGCGGGTTGTATATCGCTGGGTCTTGTTCAGCTTCAACAATTATCCAACCTTCATATCCCGAAGCTTTAATAACATTGCCAATAGAAACAAAATCAATACCCCCATCACCTGGAACGGTAAAGACTCCTTTTAAAACAGATTTTAAAAATGATTCACTTTGAAAGTTTATATTCTCGAGAACTTGAAGCCTTAAGTCTTTAAAATGTATATGTTTAATCCGTTGTAAATGTTTTTCAAAAAACTTAATCGGATTTACTCCAGCAAAATATAAGTGCCCTGTATCTGCGCAAAGGTAAACAGAGGAAGGATCAGTTTTTGATAACAACGTTTCTATTTCTATTTCATTTTGAATATAAGTTCCCATATGGTGATGAAATGCCAAACTCATTCCAAAAGAGTTACAGATATCTCCAGCCTTATTTAACGATTCTGCTAAAATATTATACTCATCTTCACTACATACCGGTTTTAAATCGAGAGGACTATTCATTTCACCATGTACAGAGTTAGAGCATTCTGCAATGTTGATTATTTTAGCTCCAGCTTTATTTAAAAGTGAACATTTTTGTCTGACTTTTTCTAGTTGAGAATCAATATCTTGTGATAAAAAAAATGTAGAGTGCCAAGATGAAGCAAGTTCTAAATTATGTTTTTTTAATACATTTTTTATGTCTTTATCGTTTGATGGAAATTTGTTTCCTATTTCAGTCCCCTTATATCCAGCTTCTGACATTTCAGATAGAATAGTATCAAGCGCGTAATCCCCACCTATTTCGGGCATGTCATCATTGCTCCAATTGATTGGAGCAATTCCAATTTTTATGTTTTGATCTGACAAATTAAAAGTCTCTTTCTTTTTTTATTTGTTTATCATATTGCACTCTGACTTCTTTTACTTTTTCAGATTTTGATACTTCAGCAACTGGCACGTCCCACCATGCTCCATAACCCGGAACGCGCATATTTTTATCTACTAAAACTTCTATTAATATAGAGTTGCTATTTTTTCTGGCTTTTTTTAGAGCATTCACAAATTCATTTTTTTCTTGAACCCTAACTGCATCTATCCCCATTGATTTTGCATGCGCAATGTAATCAACTTGGATTTTTTCTCCGGTGTAATCATTCGTGTCTATTTCTCTTTTTCTATATTGATTTCCAAAACCCTTACTGCCGATACTTAAAGAAAGATTATTTATACTTCCAAAACCATGATTATTTACTAAAATGATAATCAATTTTTGGTCTTCTTGTACGGCCGTTACAATTTCTGAATTCATCATTAAATAAGAACCATCTCCAAA